>Ga0334883_1000257_pt1 | contig 101782 bp, 79 predicted proteins | sample GraSluR1_MG_6_FD_207230 | JGI IMG/M metagenome (GOLD analysis project Ga0334883, IMG submission 207230) | Sludge microbial communities from methane-producing bioreactor in Wageningen University, Netherlands - Granular Sludge_09_05-R1 | ecosystem: Engineered > Bioreactor > Anaerobic >... | reverse complement strand
AGGCTTTCCTCGCCGCAGACCCACTCGAGCGCCCCGAGCTGCACAAGCGCCTACTCCAGGACATTGCAGACTGCAGAAACCGGAGACCTCGCCGAGGTCGCCGCGCCAAGCGATGCAAGAAGGTGAATATTGACGCCCACACTTGAAGGCCGCTTGTGAGCCGATCCTGACCAGAATCGGTGGCCGGTAGTCCAAATCGCCTGCCCGCATGAAACAGATGAGGGAGCAAGGTGACCCTTGCTCCCTCGGTGGGGGTTGGTGAAGATCAGGTGTCAACACAAAGCCGCACCACCCCCACCCCAGCGTGGCGGAGGAACACGCGGCCGTCAAGAGGTACCTGGACTATGTAGACCAACTTCTGAAGGACGAGGTGCCCAGGCCGCGTTGCCCGGTCCAAGGGTGCCGCCGGCGGCCCCAGCGCCGCGGCCAGCGGGTTCGCACGGATGTGCGCGATTCCAACGGTGACCCTCTCGCCCCGATCCCGATCCTCCGGTTCTACTGCCTGGACCACGGCTGGATCCCGACCCAGGCCTGGTGCCTGCTCCCCTGGGTCCGAACCGTAGCCCTGGCGGTGGAGGCGGCCGTGGAGACCTACGTGGTGAAGGGCCTCCCTGTCGCCCGGGTTCCAGGAGCCACCGCGGAGGCCGAGCGAGCCGCGCGCCGCTGGGTTGCACGGTTGGCAGACCTGCGGGTCGGTGCCTGGGTTCAGAGGGCCCTGGACGCCCTTCGGCCGCTCCCCAGGCCCCCGGACCCCCTGCCCGGCGCAGGCCCGCCCACATCTCTGGTCCGCCCTGGTGCGGGTCAGGCTCCTGGCCGAGGCCCTCCGCGAGCGGGGCCTCCACGTCGGCTCGCCCCTGGCTCTTCTCTGGTCCTTCCGTCCTTCTGGTCTCCGGTTCTCCTCCTGACGTCTGCGACAGTCCTCCGCGGGCCTGGCTCTGCGAGCCGGCCCTGCTTTGTGCTGCTCTCTCCGCCGTCCCACCCTCGGAAGGGTTCGAACCCGCCTGAGGGACGATCACGTTTCGGTCTCGATGGCCGCTGTCATCTGAGGCACCCTGAGGGAAGCCCAGACCCGGACAACCCGGGTCGGATTCTCAGGAGGCTTTGGATGTTCGAACGACACGATAGCCCGGAGATGGATCGGAGCCTGCTGGAGGGGGCCTGGCGCTTCCAGGTGGTGGCGCCCCTGGTCCGCGGCTCCCTGAATCATGAAGAGCGGAAAGCCCACCGCAAGGTCCTGCTTTCCAATCCCCTGATCCACCCCTGGCGAGGCGCCATCCGGTTGAGTGCCCGGACCCTCCGGCGTTGGTGCAAGGCTGCTCGGGAAGCCGGGATGGCAGGCCTGGTCTCCACGGCCCGCAAGGACTTGGGTCGGCCTCGGGTCTTTCCGCCCGAGGCCCTCGAACGGGCCCAGGAACTCCGAGACCAGGACCCTGGGCGGACAGTCGCAATCCTGAGGAAGCTGCTCCTGGCTGAGAGGCCGGAGTGGGCCGAGAAGCTCTCCTACACCAGCCTGAGCCGCCACCTGCGGACTGTCGGTTCGACCCGCGCGGGGCGGGTCGACCGAAAGGGCCCCTTCACCACCTTCGAAGCCTTGGCGCCCCACGACCTGTGGCAGGGAGACGTCCTCCATGGACCGATGGTCCTGGTCAATGGCAAGACGGTGCGCTGCAAGGTGGTGTGCTGGCTGGACGACCACTCCCGCTCTATCTGCCACCTGGAAGCCTACCCGGACGAGACCCAGGCCGCCATCGAGGACTCCCTGAAAAAGGCGATCCGCAAACATGGATGCCCCACCGCTGTCTTCGTGGACAATGCCAAGGTCTATTCGGGGAAGGCCTTTACCCTGGTCTGCTCCGAGCTGGGCATCCACAAAATCCACTCGACGCCCCACTACCCGGCCTCCAGGGGCAAACAGGAGCGGTTCTTCAGGACGCTTCGCGACCAGCTCCTCAACGAGGTGGAGAACGTGGAGCCCCTGGAACTGAGCGCCCTCAACCGACTCTTGGTGGCCTGGCTTTCCGAATATCACGCGACCCCTCACTCGCGAACTCGGCAGACCCCGGCCGAGCGTCTCCAGGGTGCCGTGCATCGTCCCGTCACCGCCGAGATGCTCGAGCAGGCCTTCTGGCAGTGGACCACCCGGCAGGTCACCGACCAGGGCGAGATCCGCTTCGAGGGCAACCGATACTCGGTCTCCCTGAAATTTGCCGGCCGGGACCGGGCGGTCCTGCGCTACGACCCGGCAGACCTCGGCAGGCTCTACCTCTGGCAGGATGGCCGGGTCGTGGCCGTGGCCCGCCCATTGATACTCCTGCACCGGGTCTCCCGCCGGAAGCGTGTCCGGGGCGAGCAGCCCTCAGAGGCTGCGAGGAACTACCTGAACCGCCTGGAGCAGGCCCACCTGGAGCGACTGGGGCAGGAGATGAACCTGACCCGATACGAGAGCGAGGAGGAAACGCCATGAGCCACCCGATTCTGGAGAACTTCCAATTCCGCCGCCTGCCTTTCCAGGCGGATATCGACGCCGGGGCCCTCTACGCCTGGGAGAGCTTCGAGCAGGGGCGCAGGCGCCTGCGCCAGGCTGCCCGGGACCGGGGCATGGCCCTGGTGACCGGGGACTTCGGTGCAGGCAAGACCGCGCTGGTGCGGGCTGTGACCTCTCAGTTGGCTTCCAGTTCCTACCGGGTGCTCTACCTCGCCGCGGTCGAGAACTCGAATCCCCTGCGGCCCGTGGTGGAGGGCCTGCTGGACCAGTTGGGTGAGAGGGTCCCGTTCAACAACGTGGCCCGGTCCATGGCCCTGGTGCAGAAGGCGCTGCTGCGCAGCTATGAGCAGAACGTGGTCCCCGTGGTGATCGTGGATGATGCCCAGGCCCTGGACACCCGAGCCTGGCTGGGGCTGAAGACCCTGACCAACTTCGAGATGGACTCGAAAGTGCCGTTCTGCCTGTGGTTGCTGGGTTCGCGCCAGGAATTGCTGGCTCCGCTGCGCCAGAGCGGTCTGGCGGAGGTTCGCAGCCGCCTGCAGTTCTGCTTCCACCTGAAGAACGTGCAGGAGCAGGAAATCGAACCCTACCTGGCGGCCCACCTGAAGTGGGCAGGGTGCGACCGGGCCCTGTTCCCGCGTGACGTCTCCCGGGAGATCTACCGGCTGACTCACGGCCTGGCCCGGCAGATCAACCGGCTTGCGTGGCACTGCCTGATGGCAGCTGCCCTGGAGACCAAGGACCTGGTGGACCAGAGTTGCCTGGAGCAGGCGGTGACGGAGGTGCTGCCTCCCGAGCTGAGCTGAACGCCCCCCTGAACCAACTGGCCCCGCCTTGCGGCGCCAGTCCCAAAGGGGCCAGCCCAGAGGCCGGCCCCTTCTTCACGCCTCCGGAGTGGCCAGTGAAAGTGGGCAAGAGCCGGCCACAGAGAGTGGGCGTCAATACTCAAGCCCATCGAACCTTATTGACGGGCGACCAGCGGGACCCCTGAATCCACCCCTCCCTTGACAACCCCACGCACCGGCGCTAAGGTTTGCGCACCCGGGAACCCTCCCGCGGAAGAAAGGGGTGCTTGATGTCTGCCATGGTCGTGAACTCCGCTCCTGCCAGCCTGCGCCCCGCCCGGCCTCTCTGAGGTTTCGGTCCCCAGGCAGACCTGACCGACGGCCCTGAGCCGTTCCCGGTCACCTGCCTGCCCCTCCCCGGAGCGACCCCTCCTGGACCTGGATTCATTCCAGCATTCCAGCCGGTCTGTGCGTCGCGCGCACCTGTCAGGACCTCGCCGTCTGTCGCGAGCCTTCAACCTGGATTCCGCCCGACCGTGGAACTCCATCCTCAACGATCGGCATCGTTCTGAAGCCGGAAGGCGACCCCGCGTCGCCTCCAGGCCGGATGAGCCGTCTCTTGAGTGGCGTTCCCCGCTCCCGGCCGGATTCGGGTTCAAGGCCCCGTCCATGCGAAAGGGTATCCGACCTTGCAGGCCTTTGAATCCAGAAACATGGGGTTCCCGGATGAGCCGGGTCCCGCAGTCCCCCACAATCCCCTGCTCCACCGGGATCGCTCGGAGGAGGAGTTCGCCCCGCCCCCCCGGGCACGAGACCGAAGACCCCGCAAGCCCAGGCGAGCGGACCGATCTCGCCCCAGACCTCCCTCCACGAATCCGGGGGAAGGCGCCTCACACCCCCAAGCCACCGTCTCGGCGGTCCTTCGAGGCCACTGCCGGCTGCTACTGGACGAGGAGGAGATCCTCTGCCCCCTGCCTGCCGGAGTTCAAGCAGCCCCGGGCGACCGCGTGCGGCTGGCTCCAGGTCCCGGCGCTCCACGAGTCCTGGAGGTCCTCCCTCGAACCTCCACCCTGTGGCGGCCCTCCCCCTCGAGCCCCGAGAAGCGCAAGCTATTGGCGGCCAACGTGGACCTGGGGGTGGTGGTCGTCACCTCCACCCAGCCTCCCCTGCGTCTGGGACTGGTGGACCGCTTCCTGCTCCGGCTTCAAGCCGGAGGGATCCGCCCGGCGATCTGCCTGAACAAGATCGACCTGGCGGACCCGGACGAACCGGAGTCGGAGGTCCTGGAGGCCTACCGCGAGCAGGGAATCCCGGTGCTGGCCTGCTCGGCGAGCACGGGCCAGGGCATTCCCGAGCTCCGAACCCTCCTGGAAGGGCACACCGCGGTCCTGCTGGGCCACAGCGGAGTCGGCAAGACGTCCCTGACCGCCGCCCTGGGAGGTCCGACCCGCCCCACCGCCCGGCTCCGCAAGGGCGACCGACGCGGCCGACACTGCACGACCACCTCCAACCTGGCCCGGCTGGGACCCGGGACCTGGCTTCTCGACACCCCGGGTTTGCGGGAGTTGGGAACCGAGGACCTCAGCACGACCGAGATCGCCGAGGGCTTCGGCGACCTTCTGCAGCACGCTGAAAACTGCCGTTTCCGCGACTGTACCCACCTGATCGAGCCGGACTGTGACGTCCGCCGGGCCGTCCGGGAAGGGGCCCTGCCCCGCTTCCGCTACCAGAGCTACCAGCGTCTGGTGGAAGGAGAGCAGGGCGAGTCGGCCGACTCGTTCCGGTGCGCCCGGTGCGGGGAAGTGGTGCCGACCTCAGGGGGCGGGACCCGACACCGCAACCACTGTCCGCGATGCCTGCACAGCCGGCACCTGGACAACCGACCGGGAGACCGGGAGGCCTGCTGTGCCGGGGTGATGGATCCCGTCGCGGTCTGGGTACGCTCGGACGGCGAGTGGGCCCTGATCCACCGATGCCGGGAATGCGGCGCCCTGTCCTCCAACCGCATCGCCTCGGACGACAACGAGATGCTGTTGTTGTCCCTGGCCGTGAGGCCGCTCTCCAGCCCCCCCTTCCCGCTCGAGCGCCTGGCCTGAACCCTGCCCTCCCGGGCCTGACGATTCTTCGTCGGGCTCGGGAGGGCAAACGGCCGGGCTCACCGGACAGCACAGGAGCCAAGGAGCGACAGGCCTGAGACCCCACAAACGTGCTACCATGCCCCCATGACCTGGCTTCGCGTCCTGCCCATGGTGGTGGCCTGCGGGCTCACGGCCGCCCACCTGTACCGCTGGGACCTCTGGCCGCAGGCCCTGCTGGCCCTGCTGGCGCCCCTGCTGCTGCTGACGCGGACCCCGTCGGTGGTGCTGCCCCTGCAATGGATGCTGGGGGTCTTTGCCCTGGAGTGGGTCCGCACGGCCTGGGTCCTGGTCGCCGCCCGGATGCAGGAGGGCCAGCCCACCGCCCGGATGCTGGCCATCCTGCTGGGCGTGGCCCTGATGACGCTCCTGGCCGCCCTGCCCCTGGGGCGCCTGAAGCGCGACTGGGAGACCGACAGGCCATCCTCCAGGCAGGAGGGCGACTCCTGACCGCGTAGGCTCGGGCACTCCATCCGGGTTTCACGCCGAAGCCACACCAGGGAGGACGAACTTGAACATCTGCCTGCCCACCCGGGACGAGAACGGACTGCAAAGTCAACTCCACGACACCTTTGAAGACGCCCCCTTCCTGGCCCTGCTCGACGCCGAGACCCTGGAGGTGGAGTTCCTGCCCCGCCAGGTCCCAGGCCAGGGGTCCGGTCTGGGCGAGCGCCCGGTCGATGCGGTCTTCTGCCACGGAATGAGCCAACCGACGCTGACCTCGCTGAACAGCCTGGGCATCGCGGTCTTCGTGACGGCCGCCGACAACCTGGAAGAGACCCTGCAGGCCATCCTGGAAGGTCAGATCCGCCGGCTGGATCGCGCCTGGACATGCTCGGGCCACAGCCTGGGCGGAGAGTGTTGCGGGAACCGATGAGCACCGCGCACCGGCCCGAGGACATCGACTGCCCCACCTCCGAGGGCCTGGCCGGGTTCCAAGGCGGCTTCCTGGAGTCGCCTCGAGGGCACCGTCAACCGTTGCTGCGCCTGGAATGGGATCCCCAGAAGACCCGGTTGATCCGGGACCGGCTGGAGGTCCTGACCTTCGACCCGGCGGGCAGGCTCTTCTCCTTCTCCGCCCAGGGCAGCGTGTGGCGACGAGGCCTGGACGGTCGCGTCCTGGAGATCACGCATGACACCGCCCCCCGGGCCGACATGCCCGCCTGCAACTTCCACGAAGGTCGCGTGACCGGCCTGGAAGAGGCCGAGAAGTGGCATCACTGGGTGGAACAGGCCCTGTCCGAAGCCCGCCAGCGCTTCGGCCCCCATCCGGCCCTGGAGGCCCCGACCCGCTTCAACTGGAAGGCCGACGCCGAGGCCTTCCTGTCCATCTTCCGCCCCGTCGGCATCCTGCCGCCCGACCAGTACCGCGCGCTGGTCCTGCAACTGACCTGGGGATGCGCCTACAACCGGTGCACCTTCTGCGACTTCTTCAAGAAGGACACCTTCCGCCTGAAGCCGCCCGACGAGTTCCGCGATCACGTCCGCCGGGCCACGGACTTCTTCGGACCCTCGCTGCGGGGCCGCAAGGGGGTCTTCCTGGGCGAGGCGAACGCCGTCGGCATCCGCACCCCCGCCCTCCTGGAGGCCCTGGCCATCGTCCGGGAGGTCCTAGCCGGATGCCCCGAGGCCGAACCTCGCCGGTTTGGGAAGGTCTGCTCGTTCCTGGACACCTTCTCGACCGACCGGACCCTCGAGGAATGGCAGGCCCTGCAGGCGGCGGGGCTGGACCGGCTGTATCTGGGCATGGAGAGCGGGTCCTCCCGGGTGCTGAAGTTCCTGCGCAAACCCGGCTCGGCGGAGCTCTCGGTCCATCTGGTCGAGTTGCTGAAAAAGGCGGGCCTGCGGGTCGGCCCCATCGTCATGACCGGAGTCGGAGGCCTGGAGATGGCCGAAGAGCATCTGCACGAGACGGCCGCCATGCTCAACCGGATGCCCCTGGGGCCCGAAGACCGGATCTACGTCTCGGAGTTCATGACCGTCCCGGGCTCGGAATACGAGACTCTGGCCCGTCAGGCGGGGATGCACGAGCTGACCCGGATGGGATGCCGGGTCCAGAGCCGCCAACTGCGGTCCATGCTGAGATTCGATCCCCCTCCGCACGGGCCGGCCGTGGCCCTGTACGACGTCCGCCAATTCATCTACTGAGACCCGAGGAGAACCCGTGCTGCCAGCCGTCACCTTCCAGCCGATCGGAATCGTCCGCACTCCGTGGGAAACCCCCGAAGGGATGCCCATCCAACCCGTCGGAGCCGGTCAGGCCTGGGGCCGGGCCGAGATCCTGGACTCCCTGGCTCCCGGGTTGCGGGATCTGGAGGGGTTCGAACGGGTCATCCTGGTCTACGAGCTGCACGACCCTCAGGGCCGCGGCGAACCACGCCTGGAGGTGGTTCCCTTCCTGGACCAGGTTCCTCGGGGCATCTTCGCCACCCGGGCCCCCTGCCGCCCCAACCCGATCGGGATTTCCATCGTGGAGCTCTGCAAGGTCGAGGGCAACGTCCTTCACCTGCGGGGGGTGGACCTCTTGGATGGCACCCCGCTGCTGGATGTCAAACCCTACGTCCCGCGCTTCGACAGCTTCCCCGAGTCCCGGGCCGGCTGGTTCGAGAAGCGCCAGGACCGGGCCACCACCATGCGGGCAGATGGCCGCTTCCGCTCTCCGGAGTGAAGGGGCTCAGTAGGAGTGCTCGTCCAGGCGGACGGGCCCGCGGAAGACGCGATAGATGAAAACCGTATAGGCCAGGACCATGGGCATCCCCACCAGGGCGATGATCAGCATGGTGCGCAGGGCCAGCGGCGAAGAGGAGGCGTTCACCAAGGTCAGGCTGTGGGAGGGCATCGCCAGGGCCGGAACCAGGTCCGGGAACATCGCCGCCGCGCACAGACCGATCGTGGCCGCGATGGCGGTCCCGGACAGGACCAGGGCACGATTCACATGCGCCTGCCGCACGGCGATCGGGAAGCCTCCCAGACAGGCCGCCATGACGATCAGCAGGGTCCAGAAGACCGGGCGCCCCACGCTGGTGGCGAAGAGGGTCGGGGCGTCGAACCAGGCGTAAAAAGTCGCTGCGGCGTACAGGCCTGCCCAGGCCCACCAGATGCGCCCTGCCGTCCGCAGGCTCCGCTCGCGCAGGTCGCCCTCCGTCCGGCAGGCCAGGTACGCCGCCCCGTGGGTCACGAACATCGCCAGGGCCAGGACCCCGCACAGCAAGGCCAGGGGGTTGAGAAGGCCCAGGAAGGTCCCGACGAACTCGCCCTCCGCGTCCAGGGGCAACCCTCTCAGCACGTTGCCAACCGCCACGCCGAAGAGGATCGTCGGCAGCAGGCTGCCCAGGCCGAAGGCGCGGTCCCAGACGCGCCGCCAGGTGGCGGACTCGACCTTGCCCCGAAACTCCATCGCCACGGCACGGGAGATCAATCCCAACAGGACCAGCATCATGGCCAGGTACATCCCGCTGAAGGTGGTGGCGTAGACCGGTGGGAAGGCGGCGAAGAGCGCTCCGCCCGCGGTCAGCAGCCACACCTCGTTGCCGTCCCAGACCGGGGCGATGGCGTTGATGTACAGCCTGCGCTCGGCGTCGCTGCGATTGAAGAGCGAGAGCACGCCGACCCCCAGGTCGAAGCCGTCCAGGACCGCATACCCCGCGATCAGGACGAAGAAGAGCACGAACCAGGCGATCTGCAATCCCGTGGCTTCCATCAGGCCACCTCCTCCGGACCGTGCTGGACCTTCCGATACAGCAGGAAGAGCCACAGGGCGCCCAGCAGGGCGTAGATCACTCCGAACATCACGATCGAGGCCAGCACCTCTCCGGCCGTGACGCTCTTGGAGGCCGCCTCGCTGGTCCGAAGCAGGCCGTACACGATCCAGGGTTGCCGACCGATCTCGGCGGCCATCCAGCCCAGGGTGCAGGCCGCCAGCGGCAGGGGCCAGGAGTAGCGCAAGGCCTGCAAGAGCCAGGTCTTCTGGTGCAGGGTCCCCCTCCACAAGAAGAAGAGGGCCAGCCACGAGAGGCCGATGAAGAGCATTCCCAGGGCCACCATGTTATGGAAGGACAGGAAGGTGAGCGGAAGCTCGGCTCCGCGGGCGACGCGATCCGGAGGGAAGGAGTCCAGGGCGGGGATCGGGGCGTGAGGATCGCCGTGGACCATCAGGCTGGTCAGCCAGGGGATCTCGATCCGGGCCTCCAGCCGAGGCGGGTCGGTTCGGGGAATGGCGAAGAGGATCAGCCCCGCCCCCCCCTCCCGGGTCTCATACAGGCCCTCCAAGGCCGCGAACTTCTCGGGGTTGGTCAGGGCCACCTGGCGGGCGTGGAGGTCGCCGAACGGGAAGGCCACCAGCAGCGAGAAGATGGCCGCCGCAACGATGCCCACCCCCAGGCTGCGCCGGGCCACCGCCACGGCCTTGCCCCTCAGGATCAACTCCGCCGACAGGGCCGCCATCACGAAGGCTCCGCAGACCAGGCAGGCCGTGATGGTGTGGAAGAAGCGAGGCCAGGTCGAGGGGTTGAAGACCGCCTCGGCAAAACTGGTCAGGATCGGTCGGCCGGTCACCGGATCCAGGATATAGCCCGCCGGGGTCTGCTGCCACGAGTTGGCCACCAGGATCCAGAAGGCCGACATGGTGGCCCCCAGGGCCACCATCAGGATGGAGACCCAGTGCAGCCAGGCCGGGACCCGGTTCCGTCCGAAGAGGTACAGGCCCAGGAAGCTGGACTCCAGGAAGAAGGCGAAGACGCCCTCGGCGGCCAGCGGGGCCCCGAAGATGTCCCCCACGAACCGGGAATAGGAAGCCCAGTTCGTGCCGAACTGGAACTCCATGGTGATGCCGGTGGCCACTCCAACGGCGAAGATCAAGGCGAAGACCTTGCCGAAGAAGACAGCAGCGCTCTTCCAGGTGGCATCCCCGGTGCGCCAGGCCATTCCCTCCAGGACCACCAGCAGCCAGGCCAGACCGATCGAGATCGGCGGGAACAGGAAATGGAAACCGATGGTCATCCCGAACTGGATCCGGGCCAACAAGACAGGGTCCATGGAAAGTTCCATCCTCTATGAAGCTGCCCCCCCGAGCGGAGGCCAGCCGGGGATCAGCGAGTCGGCTGCAGCAGGGCCGCCACGGCGCCTGCGGGATCCTCGATCACGGCCATCCGCCCGAAGGTGCCCATCTGGAAGGGCTCGGCCCGAACCTTCCCGCCCAGCTCCAGACAGCGGGCCAGGCTGGCGTCCAGGTCCGCCACGGTGATGTGCACCATCCACTGGGGAGGGAGCCCCTGGTTGACGCCCTGGGCATGGCAGATTCCGGCCACCGCGGCCCCGCCGCCGGCCGGACGCATCACGAAGTCCGAATACTCCCCCACCTCGAGGGCCTCACACTCCCAGCCCACCACAGCGGTATAGAAGTCCCGAAGGTTCTCGGCGTTGGCGACGGTCAGATCCACCCAAGCGATCGTTCCCGGCTGGGACATGGCGGCCTCCTCAAGCGATGGGCCCCTTCGGTCGGGGCCAAAGGTACGAATCTCGGACCCGCGACCTGAAGCCCACATGGTTCCGCGACGAGGCCTGGGGTCAGTTTGAAAAGTTTCCTGTCCTTGCGGGAGTTCCTCCTGCGGCAGCGCCGGACGCGCCGAGGTCCAGATCGGTCCCCAGGATGGGGAAGGCCTCGGCCACCTCCGGGGCGACGCTCCGTGAACGACCGCTGGCGAAGTCCACGAAGACCCACATCGTCTCGGCCCGGACCAGGGGCTGCCCGTCCCGCAGGATCGAGTAACGACGCAGCGAGCGCCGCGACTCGAGGGAAGCCACCCAGGTGAGGATCTCCACGGACTCTCCCTGGAAGGCGGGCCGCAGATACTCGATGAAATGGGAACCCACCACCCAACCTGCGCCCAGCTCGCGATAGCGTTCCAGGCTCCACCCCAGGGCCGCGGAGTGGGCGGTCGCGGCCTCCTGCAGCCAGGAAAGCCAGGTCACGTTGTTGACGTGGCCGAGTTCGTCGATGGCGCTGGCGGGGACGAGGAGGGGCATGCGGTGGACACCGGGGGGGATCTGGATGGACATGGGGCAGGGCCTTCTCGACCCACGCGGCCAACCCTCCGGGCAGAGCACGAGGACCCGACCGGCGTGGCTGACCGGACAGCGGGTGGACGGCGTGGGAGAGCAGCCGGCCGGCCCACTTGACACCACCCCTGGCCGACCCGCACTGTGGGGCGGTGAGAACTCCCGAAATCCTGGCCCCGGCGGGCGACGCCGAGTGCCTGCACGTGGCGCTCGAGGCCGGCGCGGACACGGTCTACTTTGGTCTGGATGACGGGTTCAACGCCCGAGCCCGGGCCACCAACTTCCCCATCGAGACCCTCCCCGACGTGGTCGCCCGGGTGCACCGCGCCGGGGCCCGCGCCTACCTGACCATGAACACCGTGGTCTTCGAGCCGGAGCTGGAGCTGGTCGAACCGCTGATCCGAGCCGCCGCCCGAGCCGGCGTGGACGCGCTGATCGTCCAGGACCCGGGTCTGGCCCTGCTGGCCCGGGCCATCTGCCCCGGACTTCGCCTGCACGCCAGCACCCAGATGACCCTCTCCTGCCCAGAGGCGGCCCGATTCGCCGAGGGCCTGGGCTTCGTCCGGCTGGTAGCCCCCCGGGAGCTCTCGGTGGACGAGATCCGGACCCTGGTCCAGGGCACGCCCCTGGAGGTCGAGGTCTTCGTCCTGGGAGCGTTGTGCATCGCCTGGAGCGGCCAATGCCTGTCCAGTGAGGCCTGGGGTGGGCGCTCGGCCAATCGGGGCCAGTGCGCCCAGGCCTGTCGGCTTCCCTACCAGGCCGTAGTGGATGGCCAGGTCCTCCCTACGGGCGAGAGGCGCTACCTCTTGAGTCCCCGGGACCTGGCCGGCTTCCGGGCCGTGCCGCACCTGCTGGAGACCGGAGTCCACGCCCTGAAGATCGAGGGGCGTCAGAAGGGCCCCGCCTACGTGCACGCCGCCACGAGCACCGTGCGCCACTGGGTGGATGCCGTGGCCCGCGGAGCGACCCCCGAGGACGAGCGGCGTTTGGCCGAGGATCTGCGGGACCTCTCCCTGACCTTCTCGAGAGGCTTCGGCGATGGATTCCTGGCGGGCTCCGACCACCAGACCCTGGTGGACGGCAGGGCCCCCAAGCACCGAGGCATCCTGCTGGGCCAGGTGGCGGAGGTCCGCGGCGACACCGTCCGGGTCAGCCCCCCGCCGCCCCCCGAGAACCGGGCAAGAGGCCAGGTGCGTTCGCCCCTGGGCGGCTCGACGCGCTCGGCCAGCGGCCCGGGTGTGGCCCCCTTGGAGGTTCGGGCCGGCATGGGCGTGGTCTTCGACCAGGGGCATCCCGAAGAGCCCGAGGAAGGCGGTCCGATCTTCACCGTCCGGAGCCGGGGCGCGGACCTGCTGCTGAGCTTCGGAAGGCCCGGCCCCGACCTGAGCCGGGTCCGACCGGGGGACCGGGTCTGGGTCACGGGGGATCCGGAGCTGGCCACCCGGGCCAGCCGATCGCTGCGGCTGGAGCCCGCGGGACGCCGGCCCGTGAGCCTCCGCGTCCAGGGTCGCTGCGGCGCCCCCCTGGAGGTCGAGGCGCGCAGCGAGGGAGGGGGCCTCTGCCGGGTGCGCAGCACCACGCCGTTGGCCCTGGCACGGGGGCGGGCCCTGGACGCTCAGACCTTGCGCGAGAAGCTGGGTGCCTTCGGGGGAACGCCCTTCGTCCTGGAGTCCCTCGAGGCCGAGGAGCTGGAGCCGGGCCTCTTCCTGCCCCTCTCCGAGCTCAAGCCCATGCGCCGCGATCTGGTGGAAGCCCTGACGCAGGCTCCCGCCATCCCTGTCGCCGAAGAGCCGCAAGTCGAGGTCCTGCGCCAGGGCCTCCAGGCCCGGGTTCGCCCCGTGGACCTTCCCCAGGAGCCGCAACTGGTCGCCCTGTGCCGAACCCCTGAGCACCTGCAGGCCGCCATCGCGGTCGGACTGGGTGAGGTGGAGCTGGACTGGATGGACTTCGACGGCCTGGAGCAGGCCGTGCGCCAGGCCCGGGAGGCGGGTCTGCGGGTCGGCCTGGCCACCCTCCGGGTCCAGAAACCGGGCGAGGAGGGAACCCTGCGCCGCCTGGAGGCGCTGAATCCCGACTCCATCCTGGTGCGGCATTGGGGTGGGGTCATGCACGTCTCCGACCGCCCCGATTCCGCCGCCCTCCACGGAGACTTCTCGCTGAACGTCACCAACTCGTTGACGGCCTGCCACCTGCTGGCCCTGGGCCTTCAAACGGTCACGGCGGCCCACGACCTGGATGAAGAGCAGATCCTGGCGCTGCTGGAGAAGACCCCACGAGGCCGGGTCGCGGTGACCATCCACCACCACATCCCGACCTTCCACACCCAGCACTGCTCCTACGCCCGCCTGCTCAGCCAGGGCCGGGACCGCCGCACGTGCGGCCAGCCCTGCCGCCAGCATGACCTGGCCCTGCGCGACCGGTTGGGCAACGAGCACCCCGTCCTGGTGGACGTGCAGTGCCGCAACACCGTCTTCAACGCGGCCGCCCAGAGCGCGGCCTTCCTGGTTCCCCGACTGGTGGAGGCGGGAGTCCGGAGGATGCGGGTGGAGTTCGTCCGCGAGACCCGAGCCGAGGCCGAACGGGTCCTGGAAGCCTACCGTGACCTGCTGGCCGGCCGGTTGGAGGCCACCGACCTGACCCGACTGCTGGGCACCCACGAGCAGTTCGGCGTTACCCGAGGCACGATGGAGACCCTGGCCCCGCGCTGAGGCCCGATTCGGAACCGAGCGCGGAAACGCGGAGCTCAGGTCCGTGCTTGAGATTCCCGGGTTTCAGGCCGGACGCTGGCTTCGGGCCAGCGCGGCGGCCTGCGCTGCTGCGTCCGCGAGGTCCTGGAAGGCGCTGGTGATTTCCGCATCGCCAGGCCGAGCAAGCTGCTCCACGACCCGTCCGTCCATCAGGAAGACCAGGTTCGGCCAGAGCTTGACTCCAAAGGAGCGGCCCAGCCGGCGGCCCTTCCCATCGGCGATCTTCAGGTGCCGCACCTGCGGATGGGCAGCCAATGCACTCTCCAGGAGCGGTTGGATGGCCTGGCAATAGGGGCACCAGGAGGCGCCAAACTCGACCAGGACTGGACCCGAAGACCGGTCCAGCTCGGAGCGGGGAGGTTCTTGATCGGGATAGACGGAGACGAAGGACACGCCAGACCTCCTTTGTCCAGAGGTTACCCCTGGCGGCGGGTCTCGAACCGCCCACGCGGGGCTGGCCATGGAGGTCACCGCGCCCTTCCGCGTCCGTGCCCCCAGCAGAGTCCCTCCCGCGCATGAGCCGATGCCCGGAGGTCCTCTGCCCGACGCGCGGGATGAACCAGACGACCGTTTCTGGCTTCGGGTCCGGCAGGCGTTCGACGGGCCGGAAACGAACTTGTCATTTCCGTCTGGGCGATTCCTGATAGAATCAAGGGGATACGAGGAGAAGCGGCTGGAGAAGGTGGTGCGGTGATGGACAAGACTCGGGTGGTGATCGGAAGCTACAACGTCGAGAACCTCTTCGCCAAGAAGGACATCGCTCCGGGCAACAAGACCCGACCCAAGAGCGAGGCCTCCCAGGCGGCGCTGGCCGAGAACCTGCGCCAGGCCGATGCCGACATCGTGGCCTTGCAGGAGGTCTCTTCCAAGGAGACCCTGGACAAGTTCCTCAAGGCCCAGGACCTGGCCGCCATGTATCCCCACGTGGCCCACATCCCGGGGAACAGCGAGCGGGGCATCAACGTGGCCATCATCTCGAAGTATCCCTTCGAGACCATCGTCACCCACAAGGACTCCACCTTCCCCCTGGCGGACGGCTCGGGCCAGACCAGATTCAGCCGCGACTTTTTGCGAGCCGACGTCGACGTCGACGGAGTCCCTGGGGCCGACGTCACGGTCTACACCACCCACTCGAAGTCACGCCGCCCCTCACCGCCCGGCGACACGCCGGCGCACGTCCAGCGCCTGAGTGAAGCCAAGGCCATGCGGGAGATCGCCGAGAAGGAGATGCGTCCCTATCCCGGGCGCCTCTTCGTGATCACCGGCGACCTGAACGACAACACCGACGACGCCTCGGTCCAGGCGATCCTCAACCCGCCCGAGGGAGGCGAGCCCTGGCGCGACAGCCTGGAGCACCTGCCGGCCGACGACCGCAACACCTGGCCCTCCAGCCCGCAGCGCGGAGGCCGCCATGCACCCGAGCAGTTCGACCACATCCTGTACCCGGACTCCAAGCACGAGCAGCTCAAAGAGTCCAAGATCCACCGCTATGACCAGTCCACCGACGGAACGATCCGGAACGTCTCGGCCAAGGCCTCGGACCACCTGATGATCACCGCGGAGTTCGAGATCACGAAGTAGCCTGCTTCAGGCCGAGGGCGACAAGGGCCCGACCCTCCCCCGAGGGCATCGGGCCCTTGTCAAGATCTGGCGCCCCAGCAGGAAGGCACTTCCCAGGAGAACGGCATGCTCTGGCTGGCCCAAAAGGATCTCTTCGAATGGTCCCTGGTCCAGGGCGCCGAGATGGGACTGCCCCACCAGTTCATGTCGGGGAACGTCCCCTTCCTGCAGGCGGACCGGGCCCAGATCGGACTCATCCAAGGCCTCGCGCTCCTGCTCCTGGCGTGGCTTGCCAGCCTGAAGATCCGACAGCTCGTCCAGGCAGACACCCTGAGCCGAGCCCGGGCTCGACTGCTGCGGGTCGTCCTCTTCCTGGGCTTCTTCCTGGCCTGGGAGGTGGCCCTGCACGTCTCGCTCGACCGCATCCAGGAGACCTACATCCCAGACCCGGTCGCCTTCTGGAAGGCCAATCCGAGACTGGCGGCGACGGCCAACGCCTCCAAGAAGGGAGTTGTGGGGCTGAACCGCGCCGCCCAGCCCGGCCTCTTCGACCAGGACCACATCGGGCCCAAGCCGGCCGACACGATCCGGATCGCCTTCATGGGCGACTCGCAGGTCATCTCCAGCGGCTCCGAGGTGTATGCGGAGAACGACACCTATCCCAAGATGCTGGAATCAGACCTGGCCACCTCAGGGCTGAGCGGTCCCCAGGGCCAGAGGGTCCAGGTGATCAACGCCGGGATGTCGGGGCACACCTCCTGGCAGGGGTTGATGCTGCTGCGCTCAGAAGTCCTGCCCCTGCAACCCGACGTCCTGGTCGAGGCCTTCGGATACCACGACTCCAACTGGGCGCTCTCGCACGATCATGAAGTCCTGACCGACTCGCTGGCGCTCTGGAGGACCCGGACCGTGCTCTATCAGAGCCGGGTCTTCCTGCTGCTCCGCACGCTCATGCTGCGCCGCCAGGCCAACCTCAATGACGCCGCCGCCGAGAAGGATCAGGTCCAGCGCGTCCCCCCGAAGCAGTTCAAGCGCAACCTGCAAGCGCTTCTCGACCTGGGAGAGAAGCACGCCTTCCGCGTGGTCTTCCTGCTCGAGCCTCTGCGGGACCCGCAAGACTGGCAGCGGACCTGGTGGCACATGGAGGCGGCTCGAGAGCTGGCGCGGGAGAAGAACGTCCCGCTGATCGATGGCTTCCAACCTTTTGCCCGGCTGAGCCCGCCGGACCGGGAAGCCTTCTTCGATGACGCCATCCACCTCAACCGAGCCGGCCACGCATTCCTGGCGGAACTGGTTCGCAACGACTTGAAGAAGGCGGGAATCCTGGCCTCGGCCGGGCCAAGGACCAGCCCGCCCGTCCCCTCAAGCCTGCCCTGATTCGATCCTCCGGCGCTCCAGCCCTTCGCGGGCCACGCGCAGGCAACCCACGACCTCAGCCAGCTCCCCGACCCCTTGCCGGACCAGGTCCAGTCCGGATTGAAGGGCCTCCTCCCCGGGGTGGGCCATCCTGGCCATCCCTTCCCGCAACCGGGCCAGCCCCTGCCGCCCCCGCGACAGCGCGGGGCTCAGCGAGTCCTCGAGTTCTTCGGGGAACCCGACCTGATCCATCGCCGTTTCCATGGCTTCAAGATCAGAAACCCTCTCGGCCAGGGCCTCTCGAAACGAAACCGGGGTCAGCCGGCCCGCGCGCAGCTCGTCCAGCAGTGCCTCGATCTCCTGCAGCCGACCCGTCTCGCTCATCCGACCTCCAGGACCTCCTCGCGCCCAGAATCAGAGGACTTCGGCCAGCAACTCTTCGCGCGGATTGGGAATCACCACGCGGTTGACCAGGACCCCCTTGCGAGAGACCACCTCGGCTCCGGCCTCGATGGCGCTCTGAACCGCCGAGACGCCTCCCGTCAGGGTCACAAAGGCCTTGCCGCCCAGGGCGACGGCCAGCCGGATCTCCAACAACTGGACCGAGGCCGCCTTGACGGCGGCGTCTGCCCCCTCCAGGAGGGCAGCCACGGTGAAGCTCTCCAGGATGCCCAGGGCCTCCAGTTGTCCGCGCGAGCCCGTCCCGGCCAGCGCCGGGAAGACCTGCTCGTGGAGGTTGGGGATCACGAAGCTGTCGATGACCGCTCCCCCGCCGATGGCCTCCCCGGCCTGGACGCTGGCGGCCACCGCCGCCACGTTGCCCCGGACCAGGACCATGTATTTTCCCGAGCAGATGGTGCGGCTGAGCAGAAGCTCGACATCCGCGGCCTTCAACATGGCATCGGCCACCTCGAACCCGGCAGCGATGCTCGACAACTCGATCAGTCCAACACAGTTTCCCGCCATCTCTAACCCTCGATTTCAACTTCCCGGTCGGTGACCCGACGCACCACTCCGGCGATGCTGGCGTGCAGATCGACGCCCAGGTCTCCATCCGGCACCCGGGCCAACGTGTCCCCAAGCCCGACCCGGGTCCCCACGGACACGACGGGGACTGCGGGCTTGCCGACGTGCTGCTGCAGAGGCAGCCGCACCAGGGCGGGCTGGCCGGGTCGCTCGCGGTAGGGGGCCTCGCTCTCGAAGGCCTCCACGCCCAGCCGGCGACGAAGCATCGCCGAGGGCACGCGCCGGCCCTCCTTCATGGGATGCACCTGCACGGGCTTCTCCTGGGTGAAGCGAATCCCCGCGGCCCGCAGGTCCGCCTTGGCCTTGCCGCAGGCCTCCTTGGGATAGAGCGACTCGGGACAGGAGTAGAGGGTGCACAGGCCGCAGTCGCAGCACAGCGAGGCGTACTGATTCCACAACTCCTTGCCCGTGGCCGTGAAGCCCAGGCTGCGCATGACCTTGTGGGGCTGGACGTCATAGCCCAGCAGATGGCGAGGGCACAGCTCGGTGCAGTAGCTGCACTGATCGCACGCGGACTTGCCAATCCGCTGCTTGGATTCCAGGGGGAGCCGACGCCGGACGACGAGGTCGTGGTCCTCCGGCAGCACGATCAAGGCCCCGGTGGTCTTGATCACGGGCTCGTCGAGGTCCGCCAGCAACCGCCCCATCATCAGGCCATTCAGGAAGACGGCGGTGTCCGGCCGGGTCACCCCACCGGCCCATTCCAGGACCTGGCGCAATGGCGTCCCCAGGGGAACCTTGAAGCATGAAGGCTGGCTCACCAGGCCGGTGACGGAGACGAACTTCTCGGTGACGGGCTGCCCTTGGGCGGCCTGGAAGACGTTGAGGAGGGTCTCGACGTTGTTGACGACGCAGCCCACCTGCAGAGGCAGCCCGGCGGGTGGAATCAGGCGCCCGGTGGCCAGGTAGACCAGTTCATACTCGTCGCCGGCGGGATAGAAGTCGCCCATCGGCGTCATCTCGATCCCGGTCCCCTCCAGGCGGGAGGCGATGGATTCCATGGCATGGCGATTCTTCGTCTTGACGCCGAAGTAACCGCGCCCGGCCCCCGTCAGCGCCATCATGATCCGCATGCCGCCCACCACCTGCGGCGCAAACTTCTCCATCACGTGCACGTCTTTGTGGACCAGGGGTTCACATTCCGCCCCGTTGGCCAACACGAACTCGACGCGCGAACCCGCCTTCACCGCTGTCGGAAAACCGGCGCCTCCGGCACCCACGACGCCCATCCGGCGGAGATCGGGACCTGCCACGGCCATCACCTCGTCCCCGAGTGAATCATTCTGGCGTCCCGCCTCGGAAGCGAGAAGCGCCAGGGCGCATTCTCGGCCTCGGGGGAAGGCACCTGCAGGGAATCTCCCGACAGAATCGGCGAAACCGTAACATGCCGTTCGTTGCCCGCCGCGATGTCCCGGTCTATGCTGAAGACGCATCCTTTTGTCCGAGGTTGGTAGAGTGCAGATTCGACCCGATTCCATCCAGATCCAGAAGAGCCTCGTGGGCCCGGCGACCAGCGCCGCCGCGCCGACGCCGAGGCGGGATGAGGTGGCAGATCCCGTCGATCTCCGAGTCAGCGCGCGGCCTGCCCCGACACCCGCGACGACTCCGGCGCCTCCGCCCTCCCCGGTCGAGGTTCCTGAATCCATCGCCCCGGCCCCGAGGGTCCTCCCCTACTCGCCCGAGTTCCTGGTGCAGTTCGAATCCGAGGTCGCCCCTGTCAGGCACCCGGCCCCTGCGCGTCCTGCGACGGGCACCGAGGCGGCTCCGCACCGCCACGCCTTCGAGTCCAGGCTCCCCGCCGAGACCCGAGAAGCCTGGTCCGAAACCTGGACCTACGCCAAGGACTACGACTCCGAGGCGGTGGACCTCCCCTTCCCCTTCCCGGGTCGCGAGGGGCGACTGGATCTGGGGGATGTGCCGGCCACCGTCCAGGGCCTGCAGGCATTGGGCGCTCATGGAACCGCCCGCGGGGTCCTGGAGAACTGGCTGGATCTGGGCGAGCGCTTCTCGGCCCTGCCCGGCACCACGCGCCTGAACGAGCTGGGGCGCTCGGCCCCGCCGCGGCTCTCGTCGCTGCTGCTGGACGCCGCGCAGGAGCACCCGGACCCGCAGTTCCTCTCGCGCTCCTACGCCGTGGTAGCGGGGGACCACCGCAACACCTGGAGCGACCGCTACTTCCACCTGACGCCCACGGGACTGGCCCGCTACACCGACGTCGACTACTCGCACGAGGCCACCCTGATCGAGTCCGGCGGCATCAAGAACACGGCCCGCTTCGAGGGCGATCCGGGCTCGTGGAACGCCGTGGACCTGAACGCCTGGCTGTATCGGACCGAGAAGGACCTCGAGACCATGGCCCGGTCGCTGGCCGAACGCAGCTCGGGCCCCGAGGCCACCGAATTGGCAGAGCAGGCCGACGACTGGGGGCGCCAGGCGGCCGACCGCAAGGCGAGGATCCTCGACACCCTCTGGGACGCCGAATCCGGCATGTTCCTGGACTGGAACTACCGGGAGAAGCGCTTCTCGAACGTCCCCACCCTGGCCTCCTACAGCGTGCTGACGGCCGGAGTCCTGGACCCGTCGGTCCCCCGCGAGCGGGACATGATCGACTCGATGGCCCAGAACCTCCAGAAGTTCAGCCCCCAGCCGGGCGGACTTCCAGCCTGGAACATGCCGGGGGCCGGCCCTGAAGAGGCTGCGGACGCCACGGACCTCGTGACCGTGATCCAGGGCCTGCAGCGCGTCGGGCGCGCCCAAGAGGCAGAAGGACTCCGGCAGGCCACCCTGGAGGAGCGCCAGGGCCGCCCGCCCCAGGCCGATATTCGGGAACTGGGAGCCCTGGCCGCTCTGCGAGCGGGGTCCCAGGCCGCCCCCCCCGCTCCCGAAGGGCCCGTCGGCGACCTCTCCGAGTGGATGTCCCCGGAAGGACGAGCCCGCCTGCTGGACCTGGGCGGTGAGGGCAGCACCGTGCGCCCGGCCGATGCCGGCGCCCTGGACCGGCGCCTTCGCCAGTTCCATCCCAGCATGCTCGAGCCCGAGGTGACCCGCGACCTGCGCGAGCGGAACCTCTTCCCCCTCTTCTACGGGATCGGCCAGACCCCCGACGGCGGCTGGCTGGCCGGCATCCAGAGTCCGGTCGGGCCGGGTCGCCCTCTGGCAGCCGAGGAGCCGGTCCGGCTGGGGCCGATCCAGTTCAAGGCCGGTGTCGGCGGAGCGCGACTGCACGCGGCGGCCGACGGCGCCGTGGTCCTGCGCGCCGGTGGGGTCGACCTGCCGATCGCCCTCTCGGGCGAGAAGGTGATCCTGGGCGACCGGGCCTATGACCTGTCCGCACTGCCTCGGGACGCCTCCGGCTCGCCGATCCTGGATCTTCCTCGGGGGATCCTGGGGGACTTCTCCCAGGCCGGCGGCAACCCCACCCTGGAGACGTTCTACGACGTCAACCGGAGCTGGCTGGAGGCCCTCCCGGCCTCTCCTCCGGCGAGTTCCGTCGGCGAGCTGCCCGGACGTCCCGGATGGAAGGCCCTCAACGACCTGGTGGAAGGCAACTGGCCGGATCTGACCTTCGCCCCCAGCGTGGTGGCCAAGGAGACCAACGTCCAGTACTTCCACCCCGCCGCGGTTCCCAGCGTGGGGATCTTCAAGACCCAGTTCAACTGGGACAGCTACTTCATGGCCCGGGGAATGAACCTGCAGGGTCAGGGCACGACGGTGGTCGGCATGGCCGACAACCTGCTGTACCTTCTGAAGACCACCGGCCGCGTGCCCAACGCTGCGCGCTCGGTCTACCTCAACAAGTCCCAGCCCCCGATCCTGCCCATGCTGGTCCGCGAGGCGGCCCCCGTCCGCGAAGCCCAGGAAGGCCGCGAGTCGACCGACCGGTGGCTTTCCGAAGCCCACGACCTCATGGCGCGGGACTACGACGGGTTCTGGTGTCGGGTCGGCCCCAGCGAGCGCGGCATCGACCAGATCGAGGGGCACCAGGTTCGCCTGGCCCGCTATGGGGGCGACAACTCGAAGTTCGCCATGGACGAGTCGGGCTTTGACACCACCTCGCGCTTCGAGGGCCGAGCCCTGGACGTGGTCCCCGTGGAACTGAACTCGTTCCTGTGGCAGTACGCCCGCCAGATGGAGGACACCGCCCGGACCCTGGCCGAGCACGCCCGCGAGAAGGGCGACATCCAGGCGGTGGGCACCTGGACCACCAAGGCCGCCCGCTGGCAGGCCGAGGCGGCCACCCGCAAAGCCGATCTGATCCGCTGGTGCTGGGACGAAGAGGACGGGATGTTCCGCGACCGCGTCTTCCAGGGCGAGGGCCAGGGCCTGATGAAGAGCCAGGACTCGCTGGCTCCCACGGTGGCCCCGATCTGGGTCGGCATGCTGGACCCCAAGGATCCCAAGGAAGCCCGGATGCTGGAGCGCAGCCTGGACAACCTGGCCCGCTTCGAGAAGGAGCACGGCCCGGCGGCCATGGCCTCCGACTACGGGCACCCCGAGATGCAGTGGAACGGCCCCAGCGGCTGGGCTCCCCTGACCATGATGACCCTGGAGGCCCAGGCCGAGGGCGGCCGCTATGACGCCGTGGTCCGCAACGCCACCCGCTGGCTGGACACCATCCAGCGCAACCACGACCAGGACGGCGTGATCCTCGAGCGCTACAACGTCGAGACGGGTGGCCCGCCCCCCATCCAGAAGGGCCGCTACGAAGAGACCCAGGGCGAGGGCCCCGGCTTCGGTTGGACCAACGCCTCGATTCCGTTCACCCTGCTGGAGATCGTGGGCGGCGCGCGCGTCGAGAGGCCCGCGGTGGGAGAGGCCACCCTGCGCGTCGCCCCACACCTGCCCAAAGACATGGAGGGCGAACCGGTCCGCATGGAGTACCGCGATCCCGCCGGGAAGGGAGCCTGGCAGGTCGAGCACACCTATGACTCCTCCCAGGGTTCCTACTCGGGCCGGGTGAGCGGCGACTTCTCGGCCACTCCGAACGTCCGCTTCCTGACGCCGCCGCTTCCCGCAGGCCACTATCCCCTGGTCCAGGCCCCCGTCGAGCACCGGACCCGCGTGCTGCCCTCCGAGAACGGCCTGGTCCGCTACGAGGTGACCCTGGAGGACATGGTCGGCTCGGGCGAGGTCCGGCTGGAAGTCGGCCAGGGAGACTGACAGCCTGGCGCCTGGGCTTCCCGGTTCAGCCCAGCACGGACAGATCCAGGTGGCGGTAGTCCGGGACCAGCCGGTCCAGGTTCAGGGGCTCGAGCGAAACCCGGGTCGCCTCATCGGCGTGGATGCCGACCACGCGCGGGATTCCGGCGGCCCGGGCAGCCTGGACCCCCAGGACCGAATCCTCCACCACCAGGCATGAGGAGGCGGGCAGACCCAACCTCTCGAGGGCCCGGTTGAAGATCGCCGGGTCCGGCTTGCCGGGGACCGTCCCGTCCGAGTAGACGATCCGGGACTCGGGGAACCAGCGGTCCAGGCCGAAGTGCTCCCGATAGAACCGGATGTTGGAGAGCGGGGCCGCCGTGGCGATGGCCATGGGAAGGCCCTTCGAGGCCAGCAGGTCCAGGAACTCCTCGGCCCCCGGCGCCAGGCGGAAGGCCTCCGGGGTGGCCGTGAGAAGCTCTCGATACAGGGCCTCCTTGCGCTCTCCGTAGGGACGGGATTCCTCCTCGGAGAGCTCGCGGCCCAGGACGTAGCTGAAGATCTCGCGGTTGTTGCGCCCGTTCACGTGGTCGTCGAGTTCCTGACGGGTGAAGCCGTGCCCGCGGATCTCGGGGATCAGGACCTCCCATGCCCGGTCGTGGACCCGCATGTCGAAGACCAGGGTTCCGTTGAAGTCGAAGATGATGCCGTTGCAGATCATGGGAAGCTCCAGAATGGCCCGGGGACCAGGAGGCCGGTTCGCCGGACAGAATTTTCGTCGCAGAGCATGATAGCGCAGTCCGGCGCGCGCGCCAACGCACATGGGCGCAGCGCCCCGGTATGAGGAGGCCCGATGCGATTCGCGGCGATGCTGGCCCTGATCCTGATGCTGGGCTGCGGCCCCCAGGCCCACACCGAGCATGCTGCCCCCAACCCGGGCGCCCCCTCCCCCGAGCCTCCGCCCGCCCGTCCCGTCCAGACGGTCCAACTGGACGTCGACGCCTCGGACTACATCGACTGGGGCGAAGGCGGCGGCATCGACGGCCGCTGGAAGGGGACCCGCCTGTACGGCGATGGCCGGGTGGAGTTGAGCGAGGGCCCGACGCCCAACGCCCAGAAGCGCATCGAACCGGCCCAGGCCGCCCGGATCCTGCAGGCCGCCGTGGATGCCGGCCTTCTGGAGTTGAAGGACCACCCCGCCAGCGGAGCCGACCTGTTGGGGCAGGGGATCTCGGCCGAACTGGACGGCCACCAGGTCCGGGTCTCGAAGGACGACCTCACCCCCGACCCCGCCTGGGACCGCGTCTGGGAAGTGCTGCGACTGCCCTGAGGGGGTCTTGCCTACCCCTCCTCCCGGGCCTGGAAGACAGTGCGGGCCTGCACCAGGTAGAGCATCGCCGAGCCCACCAGGAAGCAGCCGACCAGGACGCCCTCGACGACCGTCATGCCCAGCCGGCCCAGGAACTGACCCTGGAACCAGGAGATGGCCATCATGGCGCCCCAGGCGGTCAGGGTATTCAGCGAGCCGAAGGCGGTCTTGTCCCCGGTGGAGGGGAACATCTGGGGGATCGAGATCACCAGGGCCATCGAGTAGACCCGGTCCAGCAGCATGAACACGGCGATCAGCGCCACCGCCGGGATCAGGGTCAGCCCGAAGAAGGTGTCTCCGAAGATGAAGGCCGGCAGCAGCAGGGCCGAGAGCCCCAGGCTGACCAGGAAGGTGGGCTTGTGCCCGAAGGTCTTCAGGATCCGCCCGGTCGAGAAGTTCACCAGGGCCTCGGCCAGCCCGATCACCAGCAGGGCCAGGCTGATGTCCTTGAGCCCCAGCCCGTAGTGGTGGTCGAACCACAACCCGCAGAAGGCGTAGAAACCGAAGTAGGCCATGCGGTTGATCGTGGTGCCCACATAGTAGAGCCCCGCGTGGGGAACGGCCAGGGCCCGCAGGTAGGGGGTCAAGAGGCCCGGCTTCTCGCGGGGGGCCTCCTCGGCCTTCTCGGGGAAGAAGAGGTACAGCACCAGCCCTGAGAGGCTGGTCAGCCCGGCGATCACCCAGACCGGGGTCTGCCAGCTCATCTTCCAGGCCAGAAGGCCCGCGGCGGGGACTCCCAGCGCGGTGGCCAGGGGCCGGGCCGACATCAGGACGGCCACCATGGCCGGATAGTTCGCCTTGGAGATCCCGTGGAAGGTCAGCCTCCACATGATCGTGGCCACCAGGCCCGCTGCGAAGCCCGAGACCGCCCGGAAGAAGAGCGCCGCCGAGAAGGTGGGAGCCAGGGCGAAGAGGGCCTGGGCCGCGCCCATCGCCACCAACACCCACAACAGCAGCCGGCGGACGCGTCCCCAGGTCAGCAAGGCCGGACCGATGACCAGGCCGACCACGGTCCCGGCCGTGCACACCGAGATCAGCCACAGGGCGCGCTCGCTGCTGACCGAGAAGGACTGGCTGATCGGCTTGACCAGCGGGGCAATCGCGTTGTCGATCGAGTTGAACGCGAAGATGAAGACGAAGGAGAAGAGGATCGCCAGGCGTTCGCGGTTCACGCCGCCTCCTCGACCCTCTCCAGGGCCCGCTTCACCCAGCAGGCGTCCTCGCCGAAGACGGCCACCGAGAAGGCCCCGGCCTCTGGAGGCGCGGTCAGGACGGCCCCGCACGCCCCTCCGGGAGCCGAGAGCAGGACCGGATGGCCCTCCAGGCACAGACCCGACAATCGCTCCAGCAGATCGGCCGCGCTCGTTGAACTCGTGGGCAAACCCTCGCGGCTGGCGATCACCAGGCGTTCCCAAGAAGGTCCGAAGTACTTCTCGGCCAGCTCGGTGACGTAACCGAACCCGTTGTGCCGGAAGTTGCACTCCAGCAGCAGGGGAGCCTCGGGTGAACCCTGCAGGAAGGCCCAGTCCAGGTTCAGGTAGCCCCGAGCCCCCTGGTGATGAAGCTCCTCGGCCAGGCTCAGGGTCCCCTCGCGAATCCGGTCCGCCCCGGCTCCCGCGGGATGGGGATAGTCGAATCCCGACCAGCTTCCGTCCCGGATCACCTGCAGGTCGATCCCCAGGAAGCGCACTCCGGAGGCTCCCAGCCAGGCCAGCGAGCCCGCCACGGAGGCGATGTCCAGGAAGGGCTCGACCAGCACGCTCCCCCCGGCGTACCAGGTCGGGACCCGGCCCAGCAGCTCGGGAGCCGTTCCATGGGTGTTTCCGGCACCTCCGGCGAAGACTCCCTTGCGCAGCATGAGATCGGGGTGGCGGGGGGACATCCTCGCGATGGCCTCCCGCAACTGATCATGCGAGAAGGCCACCTCTCCGGGGACCGTGGGGATGCCCCGAGAGGCGGCGAAGCCCTTGAACCAGGCTTTGTCGTTGAGCTCTCCGATCCGTCCTGAACGGACCAGTTCCACCGTGGAGCGGTTCGTCGGAATCCCGGTCTCTTCCGCCAGGCGCAGGACCCGAGGGCTCTCGACGAAGGGTTCCAGCACCCAGGCCCCCTGGGCGGTCCTCTCCCGGATGCCCGCCAGCGCCTCGGGGTCGGCCAGAAGGCCCTCCACCAGGGAGTAGGGGACGGCGCGTCCGCAAACCTCCAGGCTCAGTCGCCCGGGGTCCCCCAGGTCCAGGAGCCCGGCCACGTACTCCGCATAGTCCCGGGGAATCGGAAGCGAAGCCAGCAGGCAGTCTCCGGGCTGCAAGGCCAGCAGGAAGCGGGGGAACATGCGCATCGTCCGGGTCCGGACGAACTCATCATAGAAGGGGTCCGCCTCGGGCAGGACCTCCTCGGCGTTGGCCAGCCAGAGCCTAGGCATAGAACTTCCCGTCGCACAGCATGGAGCGGCTGAACTTCCGGGTCGAGAGCCCCCGCACGCTCTTCAGCGAGCACAGCACGAAGTCGAAGCCCCGCTCCTGCAGGATGGTGGCGGTCTTCTCGACCGAGTCGCGGATCACGTCGTTGCGCAGCGAGTAGGAGGCGGTGTCCTCCTGCCCGGGCAGCACCTTGTGCGCGCCCGAGAAATCATAGGAGGCCATGATCTCCTCCAGCGCCTCGGCGGAGACGGCCGCCTCCATCGTGGGCATGATCCGGTTGGAGAACAGCAGGTAGGAGAACATCACCCGGTGCAGGCGGTGACGCTTGAGACGTTCCAGGAAGGGCAGAAGGGCCTGGTCGGCATCGTCCAGGCCGGCCACGAAGGGGTCCATGTGGACCGTGGTCTGCACCCCCGCCGCCGCCAGGCGCCCCCCGGCCTCCAGCCGCGGCTCCAGGGGCGCCAGCCCCGCGTCGAAGCGCGCGAGGACCGAGCCTTCGACCACGCAGGAGGGCCGGGCCGCCAGGTTGTAGGAGAACTTCTCGCGATGGGCGATCATCAGTTGGATGAGGTCCTCATCGGGAAGGCCCTTGGTCGTCAGGATGATGCGTCGGACCCGGGAGTTCGCCAGAATCCGCAGGATCTCCAGGGCCAGGCCGTCGGCCACGAACTCGGGCGTGAAGATGTCGGTGTAGCGGCAGAGCTTGAGGATCTCCAGGCGGCCCGAGCCCGTCTCGCGCTCGATCTCCCGCAGCAGCTCGGAGCGTTCCATGAGCAGGGCCGGCTTCTCGAACGTGGTCCCCCGGTCTTCCAGGGAGTTGGTCACCGCGGCGCGGGTGCGCGCGTAGCAGTAGGGGCAGGCGTGGGCGCAACCCACCCAGGGTTCCATGTAGTGGTACTTGCCATACCAGCACGTCCCCAATGAACCCGGCGAAAAGAGCTGAACTCTGTCTTCCATGTCGATGTCAACCTTCGTTGCCCTGGCGCTTGACCGCCAGCAGGGTGCCGTAGAACGAAGAGCGCGCTCGGCGCTCGGTCACGGTGAAGCCGGCCTTCTCGAAGATCCGCTCCCAGCGGCGGACCCCGGTCGGGAACTCGTTGCGGAAGCTGTGGAGGATGTCGGGCTTCTTGGCCTCCCATGAGTCTCCGTAGTACGCCTGGGCTTCGGCCACCAGGACGTCCCAGTTGGCCTCGAGCTCCTCGCGCTCGAAGCCGAAGAACATGCCGTCCTCCAGCAGGAAGAGGGCCCCGGGCTGGAAGGCCGGGCCAATCCGGGCCAGGAAGAGCTCCTTCTCGGAATCGGTCAGATGATGAAGGGCCTTGCGCGAGAAGCCCCGGGTGAAACGGCGCGCCCCGGGATCGAAGTCCAGGAAGGTGGACTGGAGGATCTCCACGCCGGGCCGACCCGAAAGCCGGCTCCGGGCGATCTCCAGTTGAGGGCCGGAGAGATCCACGCCCAGGGCCGAAGCCACCCGATCGGCGGCCAGGGCCAGGAAGTCGCCGTTCCCGCAGCCGAAGTCGACCAGCGAGTCCTCGGGTCCCATGGCGAGCAGGTCCAGACAGGCCTGGAACTCCTCGGCCGGGGTGGCATACAGCCGGTTGTAGTGGGCGGCATAGTTCTCGTCGGACCAGTTCTCACGCATGGGCACGCACACTCCAGGATTTTCAAGAAGAAGACCCGGCCCGAGGGGCCGGGTCCCGGGTCCGGAGCAGACCCGCGCATTTCTGAGCCTGAAGGCCAGAGTCCTTCCGGTTCTTCGGGGCCTTTTTTCGGCCTCAGCCGTGGATCAACCCGGGCAGACACCGCGTGCAGACCCACAGGCTCTGGCCATTCATACGCACTGGCAACAGCGCCCGGGTCTCCTCGCTCCCCTGGCAGCGGAAGCAGCTCTGGGAGATGTAGGCGGGGGCGCGCTCGGCCGCCAGGCGCTCGACCATCGAGTGGTCGAAGGCCACGGTCTGGCGGGTCTCCAGGGTCAGGGCACCGGTCGGGCAGACGCCGAGGCAGAAGCCAGCGCCATCGCAGAGCTCCTCGCGGAGAACCCGGGCCTTGCCATCGACCATCTCGATGGCCCCCTCGGCGCAGGGGGTGACGCAAAGGCCGCAGCCGTTGCAGAGCTCTTCGTCGATGCGGACGATCTGGCGTGTGACGCTACCGGACATGATCTTCTCTCCTATCTGGGTGGCTGGCCGGAATCCCCTCGGTCGGGGTTTCCGGCCAGGGCCGCGGGTCTGTTGCTCGGGCCTGGGGGGCGTCGGCGGCGGTGTCGGAAGGTCTCCAGCATGTGCCGCAGAGCGTCCAGGAAGTGCCCCCGCCACATCGAGCGGGGGCCCGAATAGCGCATGACCTGACGCTGCCAGGCGGCCTCCTCGCGACGGTAGCAGCGGATCTCGCAGTGTGCGCAGAAAGGCTTGGGATCCTTGGGACACAAGGCCCGCCTCTTCTCGGCGTAGCCCAGGTGCCCGGCGCACTCCTCGCAGACCCGGACCCTGCGACGATAGACCCCCAATCCGGACGCCTCGCTCTGCAGAGGAGAACGCTCCCGGTCCGCGTGGTGGCCTTCGCACCAGATCTCGATCATGTCGGCCAGGGTCTGCAGGTCGCGCGCGACGCTCCGGTCGCGGAAGCGTCCTTCCAGGTCCCGACTCATGCCCGGTTCCAGCCCTTCATGAAGCCATTCTGGCAGGCCGGGACCGGGACGGACCTTGCCGCAGCGCAAAGAGGCCCAGGAATGCCCGCCCCCGCGCGCGGATCCGGTCGGGTGGCGCAGAATTCACCTGGAGTTTGCAAACCCTGGAATGAGCGGATGACAGGATCACACATGTGAAGATCTCCTCTGCCCTTCCCGCCAGCCATCCCTCTCCAGTCGCCCGCAAGCCCGTCGAGCCCGCCCCCCTGGGCCAGCCGGTGGCCGACATGGTGGCCTGCTCGCAGTTGGCCACGGCCGGACTGCTCTACCGCGCCGGCGGAGCTGAAGCCCAGTCCTGGATGGCCAAACGCCCTCCTTTGCAGGACGTGCCCCTGGTCAAGATGGACCGCCCCTACATGATGGTGCCGGGCTGGACCACCCGGCCCGAGAAGTTCGAGGCCCTGGTCAGCCGCCTGACCGAGGGGGGCCGCAACGGCGGGCAGGCCTACTACGTCCGGGACGGAGAATTCTTCGCCGACGGGGCGATGACGCAGCCTCTGAAGAGCGTGCCCTCGAACGCGCGGGTCTTCGTGCAGGTCTTCCACCACACCCTCCAGCCGCCCTCCGAGACGGCCCCCCAACTGGAGCGCTCGATCGCCGCCATCCAGAAGGCGACCGGTTCCGAGAAGGTGGACGTCGAGGGATACAGCATGGGCGGTCTGGCCACCCGGGTCTTCCTGGACCAGGGCGGCCAGGGCGTCGGCAAGGTCATGCTGCTGGGAGTCCCCAATCGCGGTTCGCGATTCTCGGAACTCTCGCAGCGCGTCATCCAGCGGGACATCGGTTGGGCCATGCGCCTGGCCAACCTGACGGTCGCCGACCTCCCGGCCATGTCGTGGCTGGCCGCCGGGGCCAACCCGCATCTGGCCGACCTGAACTCGCGCTGGGAGCAGCAGGTCGCACGCACCGAGGGCCTCAAGATCGTCGGTTCCGCTGAGCTTCCCACCCCCAGTGCCGGGGGATTTCCCTTGCGCAAGGGCGATGGGATGGTCGAGACCCGGAGCCTGACGATGCCGGGCGTCGAGGTGGAGATCCTGCGCGGGCGCCCCACCCTCCAGCACGGTGCGCTGCCTTCAGACAGCGACGTGTATCGCGAGCGGGCCGAGTTCTTCGGCTGGGCTCCGGAAGACCCCGCCTGATCGGCCTCCAGAATGCCTCTGGCTCCCCTCCAGGCCTGCATCTTCGACATGGACGGGGTCCTGCTGGACTCCGAGCCCTTCTGGCGTCAGGCCGAGATCGAGGTCTTCGCCACGGTGGGCCTGGACCTGACCGAGCAGGACTGCATGGAGACCATGGGGGTCCGGATCGATGAGGTGGTGGCCCTGCGGCACTCCCAGAAACCCTGGTCTTCGCCCTCGTGTCCGAATGTGGCCGAGCAGATCGTCGAGCGGGTGGCCGAACTGATCCAGACCCGGGGCCGCCCCCTGGAGGGGGTCCACGAGGCGCTGGAGTTCCTTCAATGGAAGGGCCTGCCCCTGGCCCTGGCCTCCTCGTCCTCCTCCCGCCTGATCCGGGCGACCCTGGACGCCCTGGACCTGACCGCTGCCTTCCCCGTCTGGCACTCGGCCGAGCACGAAGAGTTTGGCAAGCCCCACCCCGCCGTCTTCCTGGCCACGGCCCGCAAGCTGGGCGTGGCGCCCGCCTCGTGCCTGGCCATCGAGGACTCGCTGAACGGCGTGGTGGCCGCCTTTGCCGCCCGCATGCCGGTCCTGGCCGTGCCCGAGCCCGCCGTGGCTGGGGATCCCCGCTTCGCCCTGGCACAAGCCGTCCTGGGCAGCCTGCGCGAGCTCCCTGAAGCCTGGGAACGCCTGGTCGGCTGACCCCGCCGGGACTTCTACTCCTCGACCACCCGGACGAGCTCTTCGACCGGGACCCCGCGGATCTCGCGGATTCCGACCTCGCGGAAGGCCTCCAGGACCTGGGCGCGATCCTCCTGGGAAGGCAGGTTCACCTGCTCGAGATAGTCCAGGAAGGAGACCGAGTTCTGCAGCATGACCTCGTAGATCGGCGTGCGGTGGTAGGCTTCCAGGGGCGTCCTCAAGGCCTCCCGCCCGTCGTAGACGTGTCCGAAGCGGCCAGGGCGGAAGCCGATCTGGTCGGAGCGGCGCAGGAGATCCTGGTTGAAGACCAGGGTCGCCTTGTCGGGCCGATGCTCGAGGTGGGTGAAGACGTAGCGTGCGCCTCCGCTGCGGCGGTCCTTCATGGAGCTGATGCCCAGGGCGCCCGAGCCCAGCCGGCCCAGGCGCTCTTCGGTGCACTGCAGGCCGCCGGTGGTGCGGATCATCCCCGCCACCTTGGCTCCTTGACTGCCGTGGACGTGGTGGGTCAGTCGCCAGTCCCGGAGCTCCTGGTCCAGGTAGACCGGGGCGTCGAACCGATCCCAGCGAGGCCAGCCACCGGTCTGACCGGACCGGGGTCCGTCGACGAAGAGCTCGTCGAAGCGCGGCTTCCAGTCGTAGTCCGACAACCGGGCCACGTCCGGGACGCCCAGCGCCGCCGAGAGGTCCTGGCGGGCCTGGAGGATCCGTTCGGCCGGTTCACCCGCCCTGTCGGCCTGGAAGGCCCGGGTCTCCACGCCCAGGGCGCGGCTCATGCGCTGCAGGTAGGCCAGCTCCAGGTCCTGGGGCGTCGCCATCCCCTCCACCACACCGGACGCCCGCAGGGGTTCCAGCAGGCGCTGAAGCGCGTCTGGGTCCACTTCGGCCAGGGGCAACTGCAACTCGACCAAGCCCTGGACCGAGGCTGGCGGGGACGCTCCCAGGGCATCCGAGGGCACATAGCCCGGGACCCGGGGGAAGTAGCGCAGTCCCAGCCCTTCGGCGGTGTGAAGCTCGAAGCGCCGTCCCCCGGGAAGGCGGAGGGTCTCCTCCTCCTCACGCAGGATCCCGCGGTCCAGGTGGCGCCGAGGCGTCTCCAACCCCGAACGGCGGGGAGAGACCCCCGGTTGGGTGGAGATCCAGTCCTGCATCCGGCGGTCTCCCTCTTCGGTGAGGTATCCCCTCAGGTGCAGCGAGCGCCCCTTCTCCCCATGCTCGACCCAGGCCAGAAGCGCGCAGTCCTCCACCTCGCCCGAGACCAGCAGCGACTGGCCCTGCCAACCGGAACGCTCGATGCGATCACCGAAGGCCTGGTCCACGACCTGCACGGGAGTCCGGGCCTCCGGCAGGTCCACGGTGCTGCGGGGCTGGTCTGCCAGTCGGGCTCGGGCGGCGAAGGTCAACGGAGGGCTGACCATGTCCCGGGCCGCCGCTCGCGCGGACTGTACGGCCGTCTTCCCCAGGACCGCCCCCTCGCTCAGCCGGGTGGCCACCGGAGCCATCCGCTCGGAAGGCGCAGCCGCCGGGGCCTTGCCGCTCCCCTTCCGATTGAGCTCGTCCAGGCGGACCAGGACGTCGCCCAGTCCGGCCGCGATCATGTAGGCCGCCACCTCCAGGCCGCCGCGCGCCGTCTGACGCAACCAGTCGCCCAGGATGCGCCGGCGCGGGACATGCCCGGCGCGCACCTCCACGCTGTCCTGCGGCTCGAGGGCGCCTCCCGAGACGGGTGTGGCGGACGTGGATCGAGAGGGCACCGGGGGCCGGGCCACGATCGAGGTCTTCGAAAGAGGGTCCATCTCCTGAGCCGCCAATCCGGGAATGCCGACGCCCCACCCCGGGCGTGTCGGGTCTGCCTGTCACAGCGGCACTCCACACGGGTGGGCATGGAGGGTCTTCCTGGCGCTCCTCCGGGTTCGGGGGCCGCCCAGACCCGCCCCGCACTCTCCTCCCATGCCCGACTGGCCCTGTTCGCCAGCCGCCTCCCAGGATCCTGGGAGGGGCAGTACCGTGGATCACCGACCGTTGCCGGATCCCCGCCTCGTCGGTCTCCCCCCGGCAGGGCCAGCCGCCCCCGGCCAGGAATTCAGCCCGGGCGATGATGGCGACCGTGTCCTCCCCTGTCCTGGAGATGCTCAGAACCCGGGATTTCTGGCGCCACTTCCTGGTCGCCCTGCTCTTCTTCGGCGCCCTGGCGCCCATGCAGTTCGTCGCCGAGGCCTATGCCTTCTACGGCGGTGGGCTCCACACCGCGCCCGCCCTCTACGTCACCCACGGCAGGTTCATCCCGGCAGTGGAGTGGTGGGCCTTCAAGGCGTCGGGCCTGCCGGACCCGGTCTTCCATGCCTGGAGTTATCTGGCCGTGCTCTTCTGCACGGCCGCCAGCCTCTACGTGCTGGAGCGGGCCCTGCGCCGGGAGTGCCTGGAGGCCAACCGCCTGCTGCTGGCCCCGGTCGCCGTGCTGATCCTGGTCAACCCCTTCATGCTGGACCTGGTCCTGTGGACCCAGAAGAGCACGCATCTGCTGTCGATCCTGGCGTGCACGCTGGCCTTCTCGGCCTTCCTGCCCGTCCTGGAGGGGAGGCCCGGCGCCCTGTTCAAGACATGGGGCTGGCTGCTGGTGGCCAACTTCTCCTACCAGGGTCCCCTGGCCCTCTTCCCCTGCCTGGCCCTGGTCTTCATCTGCTCGAAGTCCCGGGACTGGCGCGCATGGCTGCGAAACCACGCCTGGACCGCCGTGGCCTTCGGCCTTCCGGCGCTGGTCAACTACCTGACGCTGCGCTTCTTGCTGGTGCACCAGCGGGTCACCCAACCCGTGGTGTGGCACGAGACCCTCCAGGCCGTGCGAGCGGGCCTGGCCGAAACCCTGTTCAACACCTTCGGCCTGCTGCCAGCGAACCTCTTCATGGCCGTCCTGGGCCTGGTCGCGCTCGTGGTGCTTCTGGTCGTGCTGGTGGTGCCCCCCCCGAAGGCGACCGGCGCGGGGCCGGCCAGGAACGCTCAGCCCTGGGAGGTCCTGGCGGTCCCCTACCTGCTGGCAGGCGGCCTGGCCGTGGCCATGGCGCCCCACATGGGCGTGGCCAGCGACATCATCTGGGTGGTTCCCCGCAACGTCTACGCGGTGGGATGCCTGCCGGGCCTGCTGCTGGCCTGGCTCCTGACCCGCCGCGAGATCCGGGGCCCGAAGGCCTGGTTCCTGGTGATCTTCGTGGGTCTCTTCGTGGGACTGGTCCACGTCCGGATCCAGACGATCCTGCGCGACCACTACGCCATGAACCGGCGGGACCAGGAGATCGCCCTGGAGATCCGGGACCAGGTCCGGGCCCATGAGACGGCCTCTGGAGTCCGGGTCACCCGGATGGCGCTGTATTTCGACCGGACCCACCAGACCAACTACCCGGGGCTCTTCTGGAATCGGGACACCAACATGCGGGCCCTGGGTTTTGAAGAGGGCACCGTGGACATCCTGAGATACCTCACCGACCTGGATCTCAAGCTGGTCCCGCCCTCCAGGACGATCCAGGACGAGTTCTCGGAACGAGAATGGAATGACTTCTCGCCAGAACAGTTGATATTCGAGGGCGACACGTTGCACCTGTGCCTGTTCTGAGCGCCCTCCCCCACCGCCCGGGGTCCGAAAGCAGAAAGTCCGGACCGAAGCCGTCGTTTCCCTACGACGAGCGCTTCTTCCGGCACGTGGCCCGCTCTGCCACGTCCGCGGCCCCCGAGTTCCTGGCCCGGGTCGAGCTCGGCCTGCGGATCGGGAGCCTGCTGGACGTCGGTTGTGGCCGCGGGGCCTGGCTCCAGGCCTGGCTGGATGCCGGCGTGCCGGAGGTCTTCGGAGTCGACGTCCCCGACCTGGACCAGGAATCCCTGCTCATCCCGCGCAGTGCCTTTGCGCCCCACGACATCGGGCTCCCCTTCGACCTGGGCCGGACCTTCGACCTGGTCGTGTGCCTGGAGGTCGCCGAGCACCTCCCCCCGTCCCGGTCCCAGACGCTGCTGGAGAACCTGGCCCGGCATGGCGACCACATCCTGTTCTCGGCGGCCACGCCCGGGCAGGGAGGCGCCCACCATGTCAACGAGCGCCCCCTCGCGCACTGGGCGGATCGCTTCGAGGCCCTCGACTTCCGCTGCTTTGATGCCATCCGACCGCAACTGCGTCAGGCGCGTCGAGTCGAACCGTGGTATCGCTTCAACACCCTGCTCTTCGTCCGCAGGGGGGCCCCGCTCCCCGACCTGGAAGGCCTCCCCGCCACCGAGCGCAGGCCCGGCGAGCCCCTGCGCGACTTCGCCTCCACCTGGTGGAAGAGCCGGAACGCCCTGCTCCGACTGCTGCCCTCGACCTGGATCCATCGGCTGGCCTGCCTGAAACACCGGTGGCACGATTCCTGAGGAGGATGCGACGTCAGGAGCCCGTGGCGGCCCGGCCGGAGGAGCCTGCCGCTGGACTCGCAGCGGGCGCGGGCGCATCTGCCGCCACCCGGAAGCCGACGTAGTGGAAATAGTACCAGTATTCGGGGGTGGACTTCTCGCGATGGAAGCCGGTCAGGGTTTCCGGCTGGTTGAACCAGCAGCCCCCCCTCAGGACCCGGAAGGCCTCGGGGTCGCCGGGATCCTCGCGGCCATCGTCCGCGCGCCAGGGATACTCCATGTCCTTCGAAGAGCACCACTCCACGGCGTTGCCCAGCATGTCCAGGACCCCATAGGGGCTGGCACCCGACGGGAAGGAGCCCACCGGCGTCGTCCCGCGTCCCGCGTCCATCTGCAGCATCTGTGCGATCCGCTGGGGAGTCGACATCGCCATGTTGTTGCAGCGCTCGGGGTCCCACTGCGGTCCCCAGGGATGCCTCAAGCCCTCGGGGCCGCGAGCGGCCTTCTCCCACTCGGCCTCGGTGGGCAGACGCATCCCCGCCCACCGGCAATACGCCTGCGCATCGAACCAACTGACGTAGATCACGGGATAGGCGTCGCGCCCTTCGACCCCGTGGACATCCCACCGTGGGGCCACCACCTCATGGCCCGTCTCGTCCAGGAACCTCTGGAACTGCGAGTTGGTCACCTCGCGCTTGCCGATCAGGTAGGTCTGGAGGTGGAGGCGATGCGCGGGGGCCGCGGAGGGCTCGTGGTCGTCGCCCATCGTGAACTCCCCAGCCGGAATCTCCACCAGCTCCGAGCCATCCCGCAGGTTGCGGAACTGCGAATACCCCTGTGGATTTCTTCCCAGAGCCAGGAGCTCCGGCGGAGCCTGGCCTGTGGCCGGGGGCGACTGCGCCCGGGGCCCGCACGCCGCGAGGGCCAGGCAGACCAGGACCCAGGTGCCCCTCAAGGGGCCTCCCGAGCGGGCGACGCCGCCACGCGGAACCCGAAACTGTTGCCGCGGACGGTCGGGATCTCCGGACAGCGGCGGGAACAGCGCAAGGAGCGCGAGTAGGTGTACCAGGCTCCTCCGCGCGACGTGCGGGGATCGGAGGATTCCGGGTCCTCCCGCCCATCATGCGGGTCATAGGGAAGCGGGCGGTAGACCGACATGGTCCACTCCCAGATATTCCCCGCCATGTTCAGGCAACCGTAGGGAGAGGCGCCCTGCGGTCGGGTGTCGACGGGATGGACGCGCCCGTCGCTGTTCTCGAAGAACCAGGCTCGATCCGGCTCCCAACGGTCTCCCCAGGGGAACTTCCTGCCGGAGGTCCCGCGCGCCGCCTTCTCCCATTCGGCCTCGGTCGGCAGGCGCAGACCGGCCCACGTGCAGTAGGCCTGGGCATCCTTCCACGAGACGTGGACGACCGGAGCCCGGCCCCCCCCCTCGGCTGCCGAATCCCTCCAACGCCGTCCAGCCGGATAACCGGTCTGCGAGACGAAACGCTGGAACTGCTGGTTGGTGACCGCGTGCTTCCCAATCCAGAACTCTTCCAGGACCACCTGGTGGAGAGGCTTCTCGTCATCATAGGCCTCGGCGTCGTCCGAGCCCATCAGGAAGGGCCCGGCTGGGACGCGCACCAGGAGGGAGCCATCCCGCGAGTTCCGGACGGTATCCTGACCGATGGCTTCCAAGGCAGGCCGGGTTTCGAGCGCGGACGCGAGGCCCTGGACAGCCGGGGAAGGCTCCCCCCCACCGGCCCGGGTCAGGTCCCGGCCACCCAGGGGCCAGGCCATCCAGAGCTGAAGCGCCAACAAGCCCACGACCAGACCCGTCAGCCCGAGCAGACGCCTGCCCCGCGACGAATCCCTCAGCCCCCGAGACTGCGCGCTGCGGGCAGGTTCGGGAGGATGGGATTCCGGGTCGTCGCTCAAGGCCTGCCCACGGACTGGAGAAGCCGGCGATACTGCGCGGCCGCCGAGACCAGATCCTCGGCTGCCAGGCTGGCCTGGAACTCACCGTCCAAGGCCTGCAGATCCGCCTGGAGGTCCGACGGTGCGTCCTTCAACACCTGAGCCAGATACTGGGCGAAGGAATCCTTCAGAAGCCTGCGGGCCAACTTGTAGGCCTGCTTGTTGAACTCCAGTTCCTTGTCGTATTCCCCGGCATCCTTGGCCCCCATCGCGGCGAAGTCCAGTCGGGCCAACTCCCGGACATCGACCATGCCGTCATCCCGCATGGCGTACATCGCCTCACAATAGCCTCGGATCATGCGGGCCTGGTCCTCGGGGACGGGGGTCGCCTTCCGGTAATCCTGGGGGGGCATGGAGGTCGAAGAACCCTCCGTGGGTTCCGCAACCTCCCCCGCCGGGGTCTGGACCGAGGTCTGGACAGGAGACGGAGGAGTCGGGTCCGGCGACTCGGGGTTCGGGCCTGCGCATGAGAGCGCCCACAGTCCCCCCAGGGCCAGGACCCCCAGGGCTGCCCCGCTGCGGACGATCCGAAGCCATCCACTCAAACGGGGGTTCTTCTGCCGGCTTTGGGATTCCGTCTTCGCCTGAGCCACGTTCCAGCCTCCGGGATCCGAGACTTCGCCCCGTGGGCACCCGCGCCAGCTTCCCTGCCTGCGAGCCCCCCAGAACTTTGCCCCGAGGGGTTCCACGGCAGACGGTCGAGCCCTCTCGGAAGAACGCGCCGGAAGAGGCCGGGCCTGTGGCCTCGGCCGGGCCAGCGGGTCTCAGGGTCCCGCCCCCCGGGCCGAAGCCTCCTCCGAAGTCCGGACCGGGAACAGATGGAAGTAGAGCGGACGCCGTCCGAAGAGCACGGGGATGCAGAGGGGCTCGGCCTCCAAGCCCAGGGCGGCCGTCTCCTCGGGGGCAAGTCTCCTCCAGGACACCGCCACCACCTCGTCGAGGTCCGCGAACGGAATGGGCGCCTCGGGATCCAGCAGGACGACGTCCTGCTCCAGGGACATCCATGCCCTGAAGAAGAGCGGATCCTGCTCGTCCCAAGGCGTCATGTCCACCTTCAGGTAGCCGACCCGGGAGCCGGGCGAGAGCACCTCAAAGAGCGGGGGGGTCCGGCTGGGGGGCTCGGCGATGGGGATCACGCGGAGGCTCGGTCGGGAAGACCCCGGATCCGCAGGTGCCGAAGAGTCGGGAAGAACCTGCGAGAAGGCGACCAGTCGAATGCCGAGCGCCTCGGCCGCCCGTCGGACCGCAGGAGTCCACCCCGCCACCTGCGCGGTCCCCAGAACCAGCATCAAGCCGACACAGGCCACGAAGGAGGCGCGCCAGCGGGCGGCCCAGAGGAAGGCCAGGACCACCAGGGCCGGCAGCATCGGGGCCTGATAGCGCGCATCGGGCCAGAGCAGGAGGTACTGGGCCAGCACGGTCACCAACGAGAGTTTGAGCAGAAGGTCGACTCGGGGGGCCTGACGTCCCCAGAGCCGCAGCAGGATGGTGCCCAGGGCCAACCAGAGGAGCCCTCCCCAGTAGAACGTCTCCGTCACCCTCAGGTGCGCCGTCCAGACCAGGAGCCAGACGTTCGAGGAGTCGGTGTGTTGGGAGAGCGTGGGGGCGAACTCGGTCTGGACGGGGATCAGCGTCTTCCAGATCTGGAATCGGGAGAAGTACCAGGCGCTGCAGATCGCCCCGGCCACCGAGGCGACCGTCAGCAGGCCCACTCCCGATCCCGGTGCGTCCTTGCGCCCCATGACCCAGGCCAGAGCGCAGGCGCCCAGGAAGAGGGCCTGGGCTCCCAGGACCATGGGCAGGAAGTCCCGCTCGGTCGGGTCGGACTGGGCCCAGCGGATTCCATGAAGGGTCATCGCCACCACCCCGGCCAGAAGAAGAACCAGCGCCAACAGGGCCCATCTGGATCGGGCCGACCGAAAGAGCCCGGGTGAGGCGGCCAGAAGCACGGCGGGCAGCCCCAGGGCCAGGACCGAATACTTGATCAGCATCCCGACTCCGAAGGCCAGTCCCAGCGCCACGCAGGTCCGTTGCCGGGTCAGTCCCTCCGAATCCAGGATCAGGTTCAGCATCAGCGCCAGGATGAACATCTGCGCCGGAGCCATGCAGAAGAGGCGGGTGAAGTGGGCAGTCCAGACGGCCGTGGCCACCCCCAGGGCCAGCAGGACCCCCCCGCGGGGTCCGGCCACCTTCCAGCCGAGCCTCCCCATCAGTCCGATCAGACCGGCGACGAAGACCATCTGGCTCCAACGCGCCACCGCCACCTCTGGACCGAAGACGGCCATGAAGGCCGCGGCGAGCAGGAAGACCAGGGGAGGATAGTCCAGGGAAGGCGGGATCAACTCTCCGCGTCGCCCGGAGGCCCTGGCGTCGAAACAACCAGGAAGCGGATAGTCCGGGGCGCGAGGCTCGAGTTTCAGGAGAGGGGGGGGCAGGGTTCCGGGATCCTGCCCGAACCGACCCTGCATGTCCCCGAACCACTCCAGGCACCAGGCCGCCCTCTTCAGGAAGAGAGGGATGTGGCGATCCGGGAAGGCCAGGCCATCGTGCCGCTCCCACGCCAGGTGCGCCAAGAGGGAGGCCAGGGCCAGGAGGACGAGCACCCCCACCAGGGCCCTCGCCCCCGAAGGCTTCGACATGAAGGCGGATTCGCCCGGCCCGGGCGGCCTCCTCTCCGGCCTTGGAGCCGCCTGTCGGGTTCGGGGGGCGGACAGGAGGCCGCACCCGGTCCTGGAATCCTCGGGAATCCAGGAAGGCGGGAAGGTCCGCCGGAGCAGGAGGTCGGTTCCGTGATGCGGGGAAACCGATGGGGAGTGCGCAACCTGGGGCCGGGACTGGCCCTGGCCGCCCTCCTGGGCCTGGGAGCGTGTGGGACGCCCCCCACCGACCTCGAACCAGGCGTCCCACCGGCCGGTGCGGGGCGGCAAGAGGCGCCAGCTCCGTTGGTGGCCCCTCCCCCCTACGCCGAGAGGGGAGCTCCGTCCCAGGACCCGGAATCCGCCCTGCAGGACATGCTCCGGCTGCGAGGCCGCGACGGAATCCTGTTGCTGCGCAGGGGAGACCGCGTCCAGCAGGTCCGGGTCCTGGAGCACTCCGAGGGGGGACTCGAGCCCGGCGGAGGCTACGGATTCCAGGGCCGGATCACCGTGGATGGCCGGAGGCGTTACGCCAGGTTCCTCTTCGGAGGCGCCGGGACGGGCGACCCGAAGGTCCAGAGGATCCTGGTCCTGACGCATCACACCCAGACCCCCTACACCTGGTCCGACGAGGAGGGCCTGTGGGTCGCCGGGCAGGAGGCGCCCCTGCCTCCCTGACCCTCCCTCCACAGAGCGGGACGGCACGGGTTTCCTGAACCGGAGGCCTTCGAGGAGGTTGCCCGCGGGAGTAGAAGTGGCCGGGGTGCGATGCCTGGAATCCGTCCCAGGGTTGGAGCGGGCCCGTTCTGCGGGCGTCTTCCAGGTTGTCGAAAGCGAGGCCGAAGACCTGGGCATCCGCCTGGAGGTGGCCTGGATCCTGACCGACTCGATCCGCACCCTGCTGGGGGTCGCCCTGCACCCCCTGGCCGCCGACCTTCAAGCGACGCGGGCCTGGCTGACCGACGATCAGGGCAGGGCCCACCCCCTGCTGGAAGTCCTGGAACTGTCCGAGTCCGGAGCCGAACCCACCGGCTCGCCCCACCACCGAAGCGTCCTGGTCTTCGGCGCCGTCGCGCCGGACGCGCAGCGGCTGCGCCTGGAGGTGCAGCGAATCGAGACCGCGGTCCCGGGCCTGACCCTGTGTCCCAGCCAGGTGGATCCCTTCAGCCCGCTGGACGAGGACCTGGCCCTGCGGCTGATGGCCTGGGAGGCCCCGGAGGATCCCCTGGATCCCGTGCCGATGGGGTGCGCCGAAGGCTGCTGGGCCGTCGAGATGGAGCATGGTTCCGGCCCGGCCTGGGAGGCCTCGACCACCATCGACCTGGACGTCTGCCACCCGATGGGCGGAAGCGCGCTGCGCCTGGTCCGCCTGGAGGGAGGCCTCACCGGATGGCGCCTGTGCTCGCGGATCGAGAACGACCAGGACGCGCCACCCTGGGAACATCAGCGCGAGTGGCTGCGCACGGCCCCGAACCCCGAGATGGTGGCCCGACTGGCAGAGTCGGAGGGCCTGGTTCCACTTCGTGTCACCCCGCAGTTGCGGATGGCCCTGAAGGTGGGAGGGGAATACTGCAGCAGTGAACGGCGCAGCGGGCCCTGGGGCCCCCTGCGCGACCGCTGCTATGACTTCTTCGCCCCCACCAGCGCCCCCCCGGAGTTGCTCGTGGCCGACCAGATCCTGGGCGTGCCCCTGCCCGAACCGTGGGTGTACGAATTCCACCCCAAACTGGTCGACGACCCGCGCTCCCAGGTTCTCGGCCCCGATCTGCCGTTCCAGTTCCGGGCCGAGGTCTGGGTCGAGCCCCTCTACTGGCAGGAGGAGTTCATGCTTCTGGCTCCGCGGGTCGCCGTCCGAGAAGGTCCGGTTGCCGAGGCCTGGGCGGCGCGCTGCCGGGTCCTCGACCTGGAAGGGAACGTCTATCCCTGCCAGGGCCAGGCCTGGGCCACCTTGCCCGGCGGAGGCGGCAACCTCTACGGCCTGCAGTTCCCTCCCCTGCACCGGCTCACGGACCGGGTCCGTCTGGAGGTGGAATCCGTGGACCTGCTGCTGACGCGTCCTCTGGAGATCCCATGTGCTCCGGGTCCTCAGGCCCACTGAAGGACTCCCCCCTCACACCCCATCCAAGACCGCGATTGGATGGCCCTAAACCATCCAATTGGTGCTTGATCTCGACCCAGATTCGGGGCGATACTGTTCTTGGCTGCTCGCCAAGGAGGAATTGGATGGCCGACCTTTCCCACAACCCCACTCTGGGCCTGCGCCTGGACCGGGGCATGGAGGTCCCCCTCTTCCGGCAGATCAGCCAGGGGATCCGGCGGGGGATCCTGGCCGGCGAGCTGAAGGCTGGCCTGCACCTTCCGCCCGAGAGGCTCCTGGCCCGCGCCCTGGGCGTGAACCGCAGCACCGTGCTGTCGGCCTATCGCGAGCTCAAGGACGAAGGCCTGGTGGAGGGGCACGTGGGGCGGGGAACCTGGGTGTTGCCGAGTCCGTCCACGACGCCCCAGCCGCCTTCCGCATGGCAGCCCAGCCCCGGTCCTCGCCTGTCGGCCATCTCGGACCCCCTGATCCGCGATCTGTTGGACTCGGAAAACCCGGACACCGTCTCGTTTGCGTTGGGAGTCCCGGCCCCGGAGCTGGTCCCCGTCCAGTCCCTGGCGGAGATCCTGGCCCGCTTGCCTGCCGAGGTGGGAAACGAGCTGGCTCTGCACTCCCCGACCGAGGGAGTCCCGGCCCTGCGGGAGGCCCTGGCGGGCTACCTGGAAGAGCGGGGCATTCCTGCCCTGCCGCGGGAGGTCCTGATCACGGCCGGATCCCAGCAGGGGCTGGATCTGGTGGCTCGGGTCTTCCTGGCAGCCGAGGACACCGTTCTGGTCGAGGAGCCCACCTACCTGGGGGCTTTGCAGGTCTTCCGGCGCGCAGGTGTCCGCCTGGTGGGCGTCCCCGTGGATGAGGAGGGCCTCCAGGTGGAAACGCTCGAGCCAATCCTGGCCCGGGTGCGCCCCCGGTTGCTGTACACCCAGCCGACCTTCCAGAATCCGACCGGGGCCCAGATGAGCCTGCCCCGCCGGAAACGGCTGCTGGAGCTGGCCGGGCGCCACCAGTTGCCGATCCTGGAAGAGGACGTGTACGGCGACATCCGCTACGAAGGCCCGACCTTGCCTTCCCTGCGGGCCCTGGACTCTTCCGGGCAGGTCCTGCAGGTGGGCAGCTTCTCCAAGACCCTGTGCCCCGGGCTCCGGATTGGCTGGCTGAATGGTCCGGCCTCGGCCATCCGACAACTGGCTGTCGCCCGGCAGACGGTCGATCTGCACACGGCCACCATGAACCAGTGGGTGGTCCAGCGCTTCCTGTCCGAGGGCCTGTTGACCCGCCACGTCGAGAAGATCCGCCCGGAGTACGCCGCGCGTCGCAACGCCCTGTTGGAAGCGCTGGCCCCCCTGGCCCGCCTGGGGTTGTCCTGGACCCGTCCCCAAGGCGGCTACTACGTCTGGTGCCGCCTGCCAGACGACATCCCGCTGCCACGCCTGGCTGCCGAAGCCGCGCGGGAGGGCGTCGCCTTCCTGCCCGGGACGGTCTGCTCGGCGGACGGCAGCACGACCCGCCATCTGCGCCTGAACTTCACCGCCCTGCCTCCAGAACGCCTTCGGGAGGGAGTCGCCCGGCTCTTCCGGGCGCTCCAGGCCGCCCGCTCCCAGCATCGGGAGGGGAAAATCCAGGGTGAGACCCACCAACCGTTGATCTAGACCACCCGCCTGCCGGGTTGCCAACACAAGGGAGCCTACGATGAATCAAGACCGATTTGCCCGCCGGATGGCGGGGATGAGCACGTCCGAAGTCCGCGAGATCCTCAAGGTCACCGAGCGTCCCGAAATCCTGTCCTTCGCCGGAGGCCTGCCGGCACCTGAACTCTTCCCCACCGAGGAGCTGGCCGTCCAGGCCAGGGCCCTCCTGGAGGAGGAGGGTGTCCGGGCCCTGCAGTATGCGCCCACCGAGGGCTACCTGCCCCTGCGCGAGTGGATCTGCGAGCGGATGAACACGGTGTGGGGGACCCAGGTCACCTCCTCCGAGATCCTGATCACCAGCGGCTCCCAGCAAGGCCTGGATCTGACCGCCAAGGTCTTCCTGGACGAGGGGGATCTGGTGTGGTGCGAGAGCCCGACGTACCTGGCCGCCCTGGGCGCCTTCAACGTGGCCATGCCCCGCTACGAAGAGATGGCCACCGACCAGGACGGCGTCATCCTGGACGGACTGGAAGAGCGCCTGAAGAAGACCCCTCCGAAGATGGTCTACGTCATCCCCACCTTCCAGAATCCCTCGGGGCGGACCTGGAGCATGGAGCGTCGCCGCGGCTTCATGGAGCTGATGACGAAGTACGAGATCCCCGTCATCGAAGACAACGCCTACTACGAGGTCCGTTTCGATGAGGTGGAGTACTGCTCCCTGAAGTCCTTCGACCCCAAGGGGCTGGTGATCTCGCTGGCCAGCTTCTCGAAGGTCCTGTGCCCGGGGCTGCGGGTGGCCTGGGTGGCGGCTGCCCCCGAGGTCCTCTCGCGCTACATCATCGTCAAGCAGTCCACCGATCTGCAGACCTCCAACTTCAACCAGATGCTGGTCTACCGCTTCCTGAAGGCCTATGACTTCGACCAGCGCCTCGGGCGGATCCGCGACACCTACCGGGTCCGGCGGGACGCCATGGTGGCGGCCCTGGAGGAAGAACTCCCCGTGGGCATGGACTTCACCCGGCCAGCCGGCGGGATGTTCGTCTGGCTGGAGATGCCCGAGGGTGTCGACGCCCACGCCCTGCTGCAGCGCTGCCTGAAGGCCTTCGTGGCCTTCGTGCCGGGCTTTGCCTTCTACCCCGAGAAGGGCCGGCGCAACACCGCCCGCCTGAACTTCTCCAACCTGCCTCCCGAGAAGATCCGCCAGGGGGTGCGTGCCTTTGCGCGCTGCCTGGCCGAGGAGATGGAGGCCCGACAGCCTCAGGCCGCCCTGAGCGCCGGGAAGTAGCCCCTCCGGCCCGGGATCCCTGGCGCTCCGGGGATCCCGGGCCCCCTCAGCCCTTCATCCAGCTCCGGAAGTCCAAACGCTTGAGGACCTCCCGAGGCTTCATGCGCCGCAGGTTGGCCCAGACCACCTCGGGCCGGAAGTAGAACTCGACGAAGGCCCGGCGCCGCAAGACCTCGGCCCGCTCGGCAGAGAATCCGGGCAGATCCAGCAGGGCCCGGGGGAAGTCATACTCCGTCCAGTCGGCCTCCCGCAGCCACCCGTTGAGGCGGCCCTTCTCGGCCAGCTCGGTCCCGGGGTAGGGCACCGCGCAGTAGAACTGGGCATAATCGCAGTGGCGTCGGGCAAAAACGCGGCTGGCGCGGGCCGTCTCTTCGGTCTCGCCGGGCAGGCCCACGACGAAGTGCCCCATCACCTTGATGCCGGCCCGCCGGATGGCCTGGGACGCCTGGATCCCATCCTCCACCTTGAGGCCCTTGCGAACCCCGTCCAGGATGGCCTGGGACGAACTCTCCAGCCCCAAGGTCAGCATGTAGCACCCGGAACGACGCATCAGGGCCAGCAGTTCGTCATCCAACTGGTCGGCCCGAGCCGCGCCCATCCAGCAGATATCCAGCCCCTCGCGCACCAGGGCTTCGCACAGTTCCACCAGCACCGAGCGCCGCGACGAGACCATCTCACCCCAGAAGATGAAGTGCCGGATGCCGTGACGCCGGACGCACTCCCGGATCTCGGCCAGGGCGCTGCCGGCCGAGCGCCGCCGCTCCCGCCGCCCGTAGTACAGCGGCGCCAGGCAATAGATGCAGGCGTGGGGGCAGCCCCTCGAGAGGCTGATCATGGTCAGCGGATCCCCCGTGAGGGGGAAGCGGAACAGATCCGACGGGATCGAGTCGCGATCGGGGAAGGACAGGCTGTCCAGGTCCTCCACCAGGGCCCGCTCCTCCGAGACCCGGATCTCCCCCTCTTCCCGCCAGGCCAGCGAGGGCAACCCTGCCCCGGTGCCCCCGGAGGCCAGACGCTCGGCCAGGGCCACCACCGCCCGTTCGGGCTCGCCCATCACGACATGGTCCAGCCAGGGGAAGGCCTGCAATCCCTCTCGGGGCAGCAGCGTCGGGAAGACCCCCACCGCCACCGTCCTCATGCCCGGAACGAGATCCTTGGCCTGCCGAGCGAAGTCCATGTCCGAACGGATGGAGGGGAAGGCCGTGTTCAGGACCAGGAGCTCCGGCGCACGGCGCTGCAGGAGGTCCAGGGCCTGCTGCCAGGAGATTCCCTGCGCCACGGCATCCACGAGTTGGACGTCAAACCCCCGCTCACGCAGGCTGGAGCTCAGGTACATCAGGGTGATCGGCGGGAAGAGCTCGGTCCAGGACGAGCGTGACTGCATACAGCGCCCCTCCCGGATATAGGAGGCCCCATCCGAGGCTGGAGGATTCAGGATCAGGATCCGCACCGGAAGGTCTCCTTGCGGCGTTTCCCTGAAGGATAGCCCATCCAGGGGCGCCACTTCAACACGGCAGGACTCCGTGCAGCCTGCCCGAAGCGCGGTTGCGTGCTGGTCACCATCGTGATTCCCGCCCTGGACGAGGAAGAGGGACTTCCTCGGGTCTTCGAGGCTCTACCCCTGAGGGATCTCCGCGAACAGGGCCATCAGGTCCAGGTGATCGTCGTCGACGGCGGCAGCACCGACGACACCCGGGACGTGGCCGCAGCCTACGGAGCCCGGGTGCTGCGCTTCCGCCGGGGCTATGGCCGGCAGTATCGGGCCGCCCTGGCCGAAGTCCCCCACGGGGTGATCGTCACCCTGGACGCCGACGGGTCCTACCCTGCGGGACGGATCGCCGAGTTCGTGGAACTCCTCCTGGCCCGAGAGTTGGATTTCCTCTCCGTCAGCCGGATGGAAGAGATGACCCCCGAGGCGATGTCCCGGATGCACCGGTTCGGGAATGCCGTCCTCAGTCTGACCATGCGATGGCTCTTCCGGGTCGAAGTGAAGGACTCGCAGAGCGGGATGTGGATCTTCCGCCAGGAGATCCTGCCCTTCCTGAACCTCCACGCCGAAGGGATGGCCTTCTCCGAAGAGATCAAGATCGAGGCCTTCACGCGCTTCCGGGCCCTGGAGGTTCCCGGCGCCTACACCGCCCGCATCGGACGGGCCAAGATCCGCTCCTTCCGCGACGGGTTGGGCAACCTGTTCTACCTCTTCTTCAAGAAGGCGCGCGGTCTGGTGGGTCGCCCCTGAGTCCCTGGATGGCGGCGGCCTGGCCGGCCAGCAGGACGACGCCCAGGACCACCAGGCCCAACCCCAGGGCCAACCCCGCCGTGAAGGGCTCCCCGAAGAGGGCCCAGGCCGTGCCGGCAGGCACCAGGAGGGCCATGCTGGAGTAGGTCCCCACCACTTCGACGGCTGTTCCGTGCAACCAGGCGACCTGCTGGGTGACGAAGCCAAGCCCCGCCACCAGGAAGAAGAGGAACAGGTAGGGTTCCTGGAGGACCTGGGTGGGGTCGGCCAGGAAGGTGCCTCCCACGACCTTCTGGAGGACCATCGCCACGCCCGCGCAGGTCCCCGCGGCCCCTCCCAGCAGGATCCCCACCGCGCCCGGCGACCGCTCCGTGAAGAAGCCTCGAATCCCCGGGAGGGCCAGCAGCAGGACCAGCAGCAGGGCCGCACCCAGAAGAAGACCCGCTCCCCAGGCGAAGGCCTCCGGGCGAAAGGCTTCCGAAGCCTGTTTCGGAAGAGCCCCGACCCGACCCGTCAGGACGGTTCCCAGGACGATCAGGCCCAGGGCCACCCGATGGGTCCGGGTCCAGGGCTCGCGCAGGACCCGGGAGGCGAAGAGGGCCAGGGCCGCCAGGCCCAACCCCTCCAGGGGAGCCACCACCGAGGCCCGGGCCAGGCCATAGGCCGGGAAGAGGAGAAATGCCCCGACCACGGTCATCGCGGTGCCCACAAACCAGATCCCCGGGCCCCGCCTCCGGGCCACGAAGCCACAGGCCCCCGCCTTCTGCACCCCCATCCCGATATTGGAGAGCAGGTAGGCGGCCAGGCCCAGGGCCATCCCCCAGGCCTCCGGTCGGGGGATCAAGGCGCCCCTTCCGGGCGATCGCGCTGCGGCACGGAAGTGCGGTTCGGCCGGAAGCCGGTGGCCGCCTCCCATCCCTGGGAAACCATGTAACGATTCTGTCACGAACCATCCTCGCGAGCGGTGTAGGATGAGCGTGAAGAACTCCAGGAAAGGCCCCTTCCCATGGAAATCCAGCGCCTCAACCACGCGGCCCCGATTCAGGTCCAGACGCCCTTCGTGGCGACCGCAGCCGCCAAACCCACCGGACCGGTGGACGGCGTCGAGCTGGAAAGCCAGCCTCTTGAGAGCGGACAGATCCGACCTCTGCGGATCCTGCACCTCAACGACCTGCACGGTGCCGTCGAACCCGAGGAGGATGCCGGAGGCCTGGCCCGGGTGGCCACCATCCTGGACCGCCAGCGCGCCGAGAACCCCGAAGGCACGCTGACCCTGAACGCCGGCGACCTGGCCGAGGGCACCATGGTCGCCTACCTGACCAAGGGGCAGGTCGTCTCCGAGCCTCTGGGCACGATGGGCTTCGACGCCGTCCAGCCGGGCAACCACGACTTTGCCTGGGGCCAGGAAGCCCTGCAGGACATGCTGGGCGACCTGAACGCCCCGATCCTCAGCGCCAACATCGTCCACTCGGAAGATGGAAGCCCCTGGGCCACCCCCTACCTCCTGAAGGACCTCAACGGGGTCAAGGTCGGGATCCTGGGGCTGGACGTGCAGGACATGGCGCGCTACGTCAGCGCCGAAAAGCTGGAGGGCCTGGAGTTCCAGCCGCCGTCGACGGCCGTGGCCCGCTACCTGCCCGAGATGCGTGAGCAGGGAGCCGAGGTGGTGGTGGTCCTGTCCCACCACGGTTTCGACGAGGACTGCAAGCTGGCCCGAGAGTTCCCGGGGATCGACGTGATCGTGGGAGGTCACAGCCACACGGTCCTGGAGCAGGGGCACCGGGAAGGCGACACCCTGATCGTCCAGGGCGGAACCAAGGGCCGCTTCGTCGGCTCGGTGGATCTGGGCTTTGACCTCTCACGCCGGCGCATCGTCTCGGCCGAGGCCCGACTGATCCCCGTCGGCGCCGACGTGCCCCCCGACCCCGAGGTGCAGGCCATCATCAACCGGGCCGTGGCCGAGGTCGAACCGATCGGAGCCCGCGTCATGGGCTTTGCCGAGGAGGAGCTGCACTACTCGCACGGAGCGGCGGCCAAGATCAACCAGATCCACGCCGACTCGGTGCTCCAGGCCTCGGGTGCGGAGATCGCCCTGTGCAGCGCCCGCAACCCCCGGGGCAACCTGCCCCAGGGCGAGGTGACCTACAAGGACCTCTTCAGCGCCTATCCGATGACCGAAGAGGACACCGTGGTCATGAAGGTCACGGGCCGCATGCTCATGGCCGAGATGGAGGAACGCATCGGCGACGGCGGCCGAGGGCCCGCCACCCCCGCCGGCTTCCGCTACACCTACGACCCGTCCCGCCCCAGCGGTCAGCGACTCACCGAGGTGGTGCTGGCCGACGGAAGCCCCATGGATCCCGACCGCGAGTACACCGTCGGGACAACCATCACCATGGCCCGCAAGAAGACCTTCCGCGAGGCCAAGGAGGTGCGCAACCTGGGTTCCAGCCAGGAGATGTTCATGGAGGCCTTCGCGGCCGGCTCTCCCTGGCGCAACGACCCCGACAACCGGTTGGTCCGCCAGTAGGCCAGGAACGCAGGCGCCGGGGACGGGGTGGCGAATCCTTCGCCCCAGATGAGCCAGGATCACCCGCTCGAGAGAGTGCACGGGGTGGGCTCGGTGGAGGGTGCCCAGCCCACCTCGGGCTCGCTGCCGGCCGCCGGCCCCAGCAAGGCGGCAGCCCGAGCCGCCGGCGCGGCGCCTTCGGGCACGACCATCCGCTCGCATGACCTGGATCGCCTGGCCGAGTGGCACGACCCGGCCACGGCCCTCTTCCTGGAACAGGCCAGCTACCTCCGCCAGGCCGCCCGCGCCAGCCGTCCCTTGAGCCTGCTGGGCTCGGTCCTGGGCGGAGGGGAGCTTCCCGGAGTGCCCAGGTCCTGGCTGCTGGCCGGAGATCTTCTGGCGGTGGGCAGCCTGATCGCCGGCTGCACCCTGACCGCGATGACCCTGGGCCCAGCCGGGATCCTGGCCACCATGGCGATGGAAGCCATGGCCTATGCCGGCGGGCTGGCCTTCACCCAAGGCGGAGGGCAGACGGAAAAGGCCCAACGGGCGGCCCTGCTCCAGTCGGCCCAGGACCCCAGCCAGGGCCTGTTGAGCCAGGCCGCCAGCCTGGAGATCCTGGAAGAAGAGTTCCAGGCCTCTCGGAAGTCCAAGCACCCCCTGGCCGTCATGCTGGTCGAGGTCGACCAGTTCGACCCCCAGTCGGGAGGTCTCCCTTCCGGACTGACCCAGGCCGAGGTCCTGAGCCTGGTGGCCGCGCGCATCCGCACCGCCCTGCGCGAAGAGGACGGACTGGGCCTGCACGGCCCCAGCCGCCTGGTGGTGGTGGCCCCCGGATTCGAAGCGACCAGCGCCTGCCTGGCGGCCGAGCGCGTGCGCCTGGCGGTGGCGTCCGAACCTCTCCGATTCCAATCAGGGACGCAACTGGCGATCACCCTGAGCGTGGGCGTGGCCACCACCGAACTGGCCCCCCTGGCCGAGGTCCCGGGCCTGCTCAAGCGGGCGGCCCAGGCCCTGTACCGCGCCTGCTCCCGAGGTCGAAACCGCGTGGTGGTGGCCGGATTCCGGTGAACCCGGATGGCAGGAAGGCCCCCGGATCGCCGGGAACCGCCCCCGCCGGAGAGGACCCCCGCGTGCCCCAACCAGACCCCCATCCCGTCGCCCCCCCCCGCGGTCCCCTCAAGCCAGCCGAACTCAGCGGCTCGAACCTGGCTTTCCTGGGGGATGCAGTCCTGAGCCTGCACGTGCGGACCTGGCTTCTGGAAGACGGGTATACCCGGGCCGGAGAGCTGCAGAGGCTGTCGATCGGCTACGTCAATGCCCACGCCCAGGCCCGCTTCATGCACGCGCTCCTGGAGGAGGGCCAGCTCACCGCCGAGGAGCTCGACATCTACAAGCGGGGCCGCAACAGCCATACGCGCAGCCAGGCCCGCAACGCCGACGTGGTGACCTACCGGGTGGCCACGGGCCTGGAAGCCCTGCTGGGCTACTGGCACCTGACCGATCCGGCCCGCCTGGCCGAGATCCTCCAGAAGATCAAGGCGGATTCAGGAGGTTCGGGGCGCTGAGTCCCTGGCTCTCCGGCCGGGTGGCCGGTCGATCCCCTCCCGACTCCGATCCTCCACCTCAGGCCGCCTGCCCCTCCTGGGCGGACTCTGCCTCGGCGGGCGGGATCATCGCCAGGACGATCTCGCGGAAGACCGGGAAGATCTCGGGATCGAAGTGGCCCGGCGCCATCTCCTCCATGATCGAGAGGGCCTTCTGAGGTGAGAACGCCTTGCTCTTGCCCGAGGCGTCCAGCCGATAGACGCGCGGGGTGGTCAGGGCGCTCCAGACGTCCGCCACGGTCATGACCCGGGCCAGGTAGGGGATGGCCTCCCCCGCCAGGCCGTCGGGATAGCCCGAGCCGTCGTACTTCTCGTGGTGGGCCCGGATGATGGCCGTCAGCTCGTCCATCCCCATGATGTCGGCGAAGAAGTCGGCCGAGCGGGCCGCGTGGGTCTTCATGATCTCGAACTCTTCGGGCGAAAGCTTGCGGGGAGCGTTGAGGATCGCCTCGTCGATGTAGATCTTGCCCACGTCGTGCAGCTCGGCGCCGATGCGCATGAGCTCGAATTCGCGCCGGCCCAGGCCCAGGCTCTGGACGATCTTCAGGCCCATGTCGCGCACGTCCATGGAGTGGCGCCAGGTGTAGTTGTCCTTGCGGTCCAGGGCGATCAGCATCATCCGCATGACGTTGAGCTGGGCCTCGACCCGCAGGTCCCCGAACTTTGCGACGTTCTTCTCCAGGGCCGCCACCGCCCGGGGGTGGTACAGCGAACCCGAACCGGCATGGATCCGGCGCAGTGCCTCCTCGTCCTCCAGGGCTCGGTAGTTCGGCGAGCGCAGCTCCAGATAATCATCGGCCACCCGGAGGATCTGGGCCTCCAGGGGCATCTCGCGATAATCCTGCTGCCCCAGGTAGCGCAGGAAGTCCAGGCTCTCGCGCAGGCTCTTGTTGGGAGCCAGGATCTCGACGGCCATCTGGAAGATGCTCTCGAAACGCCCCTGTTCCGATTCGCCGAGAGTCTCGCCGCGGCGCTGCCGGAGGACCAGCTCCAAAGGCAGGGAGACCTTGCCGATCTCGTGGAGGTAGCCGGCGAACAGGATCTCCTCGGAGACCATCGGGCAGAGCATCTTGCTCATCTCCCGGGCCAGTTGTCCGACCTCCTTGCAGTGCTCGACCTGCTCGTTCCCCCCGGCGGCCTCGTTGAGCTTCATCAGGAGGTCCAGGTAGGAGTAGTCCAGTTCCAGGCGCCGACCGGCGGCGAACTTCCCCCTCTCCGCGCCCGACCCGCCCTCGGCCTCCAGAAGCGAGACCCGCTGCTCGAGCAGCTTGTTCATCTGGATCGCGAGCTCTGGGATCCGGCGATACAGGACCAGGAAGTCCTCCCGGGTCAGGCGGAGCGTCTCCACGAAATCAAGGGCCTTGATGGTGGCCGAGCGGGGCTGGTCGATCATCAGGGCCATCTCGCCGAAGCCCTCGCCGGGGCCCAATTCGGCCAGGACCAGCTCCTGCCCCTCGCCGTTGCGGACCACGTGGACGTGTCCCTCGCGCAGGACGTGGAAGGAGTCCCCGGGGTCCCCCTCGCGCACGATCACCTGGCCGGGCTCGAAGCGCTGGGGCTCGAGCTTCTCGGCCAGAGAGCGCAGAACGGGTCGGGAAAGCGAGTAGAACAAAGGATTCCCGGCGACGAAGTCGGCGATCTCCTCGCAGAGGGATGGGGTTGAGCAGTTCACATCGCCACCTCCACCGGGTTCCCGGTTGCCTTCAGCCAGAGAGGATTCCACAAGGTCATGTTTCCCGGACCAGCCCGGGGGAAACGCCACACCCCACTCCGGGCAGGAGCTCCAGGCCGCCGGCAGGTGAGCGCCTGGAAGTGGCGGAACCCCGGGTCCATGCATTCCTTCCGGACTTTGAACCCCAACCGGATCCATCGGGCCTTCGCCGCGGCGGGGGTCGACCTGCGCCCCGGCGAGCGCTTCCTGAACTCCCTGGAGAACCGGGTGGTCCTGGGAGAGGACCTCGAGGGACGCCGCTGGGTCGGCAAGTTCTATCGCCCGGGCCGATGGAGCCCCGGGCAGGTGGCCGAGGAGCACCGCTTCCTGCGCCAACTGGCGCGCGAGGGCCTGCCCGTGGCCGCCCCCCTGAGGGTGGATCGGGCCCTGGCCGGCTCGGTGGGCCGCATCGCGGGGCTCCTCTTCGGCATCTTCCCGGCCGTTCCGGGCCGGATTCCCGACGAGATCAACTGGGAGCTGGCCGAGGCCGCCGGACAGGTGCTGGCCCGGATCCATCGGGTGGGCGAACGCGAGGACTTCCGCAGGCGCCCCCGGTTGGAACCCGAGACCTGGACCTTGAAGCCCCTCCGCGACCTGCGCCGCGAGGGCGCGGTGGAACCCGACCTGCTGGACCGCTATCTGGCCTGCGCCGAGGAACTGGCTGCCCGGGCCGCCCCGCTCCTGGCCCGGACCGAATCCATCCGGATCCACGGCGACTTCCACCGGGCCAACCTGCTGTGGGGCTCGTGCCCCTGCGTCGTCGATTTCGATGACACGCTGCAGGGCCCGCCGGTCCACGACCTGTGGATGATGGCCCCAGGCGACGACGAGGAGGCCCGAGGTCTGCGCCAGGCGATCCTGGAGGGCTATCGCGAGGTCCGCGACTTCGACCTGGAGAGCCTGCGCCTGGTGGGCCTGCTGCAGGCCCTGCGCACGGCCCGGCATGCCGCCTGGGTGGCGGCCCGCCGCGACGACCCGGCGGTCCGGCGATACTACCCCGACGCCTCCAGCCGCGAGTTCTGGGAAGAGGAGTTGATCCAGCTCCAACGGCTGGCAGCAGCCCTGCGCGACGGAGCGCACGACCGCCCGATCCGATAGCCCCACGCCGCCGGGGCGGCTCCTGCCGACAGAAACCCGGGCCCCCGCTCAGGCAAGCGCCCCTGCCCCCCCTCGCGCCCAGACCGACAGGACGGCATGGGCCACTGTCGAATCCTGGCCAGACCACCCGGCTCCTCGGTGAGGTCGATTGAACAAGCGCGGACTCCTGTTCCAGCGGATGCTGGTCCTCAGCCTGGGGCTTGTTTTCGCCGTCCTGGGCCTGGAGGTGCTGCTGCGGGCCTTGGGGCTGGCCCAGCGCTGGACGCAGACCTCCTTGCGCCGCTCGTCGGACGCCTGCGTGGTCCTGTGCGTGGGGGACTCGTACACAGCCTGTCCAGGGGTCCCCCGCGAGCGGACCTACCCCGCCCAGCTCGAGCAACAACTCAACGCCGAGCTGCCCCCACGAAGGTTCCAGGTCCTCAACCTGGGACTCAACGGCCAGAACAGCACCAGCCTGACGCGCGACCTGCCAGCCAACCTGAAGAAGTTCAGACCGCAGGTCGTGGTTCTGTTGACCGGAGGGGCGAATGCCTGGGACTTCTCGGGCTATCAGTCCTTCAAGCAGAACGGCTCGGTCGGAGGCCGGGTGGCGGACCGGATGGGCAGGATCCGCGTGGTCAAGTTGGCCCGGCTTGTCTTCCTGGGGTTCCAGGGGAACCGGCTCGGCGCGCCGCCTCAGCCCGCCACGATTCCCCCCGCGGAGCACGTCATGAAGTCGTCGCCCCACCCTGGACGGCTCCTCGAGTCGTCGCCCCACACCAGGACTGGCCTGCAGGCCCTGGCCAGGATGGACTATCGCGAGGCGGAGAAGAGCTTTCGCCTGGCCGTGACTTCCAGACCCGACGACCCCGAGGCCTGGGACGGCCTGGCCGTGACCTTTGCCGAGACCGCTCGATACCAGGAGGGAATCCGTGCCAGCCTGGAGGCGATCCGTCTGGATCCGACCTCGACGAAGTACTACGACCATCTTGGCCGCCTCTACCGCATGGTCGACCAACGCCAGAAGGCCCTGGAGTGCTACGTCTCCGGATTGGAGCAGGGGGACGATCGGTTGGACGGCGACGAAAAGGTGCGGCTCACGCAGCATCTTCTGAGCTTTGCCGAGCCATCGGAGCTGGCCCCGATGGCGGATCGCCTTCAGGCTGTGGCCGCCCCCCGGCCCGCGTTGCAGCCTCTGCTCGCCCGCGTCCAGGAACCAGCCAGGGACCCACGCGGCATCCGAGACTGGATCGCCCATGACCTGGAAGTGGCCATTGGAACCTGCCTGTCGGCGGGCGTCCCCGTGGTGTTGATGAACTACCCCGGGGACCATCCCAAGGGCCTGTCACCTCTGTACGATCAGGTGGCCCGTCGGCTCTCGGTCCCCTTCGTCGACAACCGACGCAGCTTCGACGGGCTGCCGGAGGCCGAGTACTTCCTGCCCGACGGCCACTGCACCGAGAAGGGGAACGCACGAGTGGCCTCCAACGTGAAGAAGGAGATCCTGGAGATGCTCGGTTTGGCCCAGGGCAGGCCCCCGGCGCCGTAGAGCCTCCAGAGGGCCCTGGCCCCGAGGGGGGGGGAAGACGCGGGCAGCCCCTGGAAGACCCGACCGACCTTTTTTTTTGCTTGGAGACTGCGATTGTCTGAAGAGAACCCACAGAACAAGCCGGAACTTTCGCCTGAAGCCCTGGCCGAGATCCAGGCCCGGGTTGAGAGATACGAAGAAGAGCTCGTGCAGCGCTTTGCCGAGGAGCCGTCCTCGGGGAAGCCCCTGAAGAAGGCCGAGCGCCTCAAGAAGCACCTGGCCGAACGCCTGGCCCTGGATGAAGAGCGCAACCTCGAGGACATCCGCCGCGAAGAGCACTTCAACATCAGCGCCAACATGGTCCTCAGCGTCGTGTTGATGCTGGCCTTCACGACCTGGGCCTGGCTGGCGGGAGATCGACTGGCCGAGCTGGCCGCCGTCGCCAAGGTCTTCGTTTCGACCAACCTGAGCTGGTTCTACATCCTGCTCTCTTCGGGCTTCCTGGTCTTCCTGGGCTACCTGTCCTTCTCGCGCTTCGGAACCGTGGTGCTGGGCGACCCCCAGGACCGGCCGGAGTTCTCCGACGTGTCGTGGTATTCCATGCTCTTCTCGGCCGGGATGGGCGTCGGGCTGCTCTTCTGGGGCGGAGCCGAGCCTTTGACCCATTTCCTCTCTCCGCCAACCGCCGAACCGGGCAGCGTCCGGGCGGCCCAACAAGCCTTCGTGCTGACCTCCTTCCACTGGGGCCTGCACGGCTGGGGGATCTACACCCTGTGCGCGGTCGGAGTCGCCTATTTCGGATTCCGCAAGCGCAAGAAGTACCTGCTCTCCTCCAGCGTGGTGGACCTCTTCGAGAGCCCCCGCCTGAACCAGGCCCTGAAGATCTTCTCGGACCTGGTGGCCACCCTGGCCGTCATCTTCGGAGTCGCCGCCTCCCTGGGCCTGGGCACCCGGCAACTGGCCCAGGGGCTGGAATACGTCTTCGGAATCCCCGCCAACAACCCGACGGGTTACTTCATGATCCTGGGCGTGGTCACCGCCTTGTTCATCGTCTCGGCCTCCACGGGCCTGAAGAAGGGGATCCAGATCCTCTCCAACGTGAACATGGCCCTGGCCGTGCTGCTCCTGCTCTTCGTGTTCCTGGTCGGCCCCAAGATCCTGGTCCTGAAGATCTTCGTCGAGACCCTGGGGCGCTATACCTCCAGCCTCTTCGAGCTGAGCTTCAAGGTCGCCCCCTTCACCCCGGCCTATGACTCCTGGATGGCCGATTGGACCCTTTCCTACTTCACCTGGTGGATCGCCTGGGCGCCGTTCGTCGGGATCTTCATCGCCCGCATCTCCAAGGGCCGCACGATCCGCGAGATGATCCTGGGTTCGCTGCTGGTGCCCACCCTCTTCTCGGTCCTGTGGTTCTCGGTCTTCGGAGGCAACGCCCTCTTCCTGGAACAGCAGAACCCCGGGCAGATGGGGCCCGCCATCCTGGAGGATCCCACCGTGGGCCTCTTCGCCATGCTCCGCCACTACCCGGGGTACTACCTGGTCTCGGGAGTCTCCCTGGTCCTGCTGGCCACCTTCCTGGTCACCTCGGCGGACTCGGCCACCTTCGTCATCGGGATGCTGACGACCGAGGGAGACCTGGACCCCAGGATGGGAACCAAGGTCTTCTGGGGAGCCATGCTGGCGGCAGTGACGGGCCTGCTTCTGCGAGGGGGCGGCCTGGAGCCGCTGCAGGCAGCGGCCCTCACCTCCGCCCTGCCCTTCAGCCTGGTCATGATCCTGATGGCCTTCTCGGTCCGCCTGAGGCTCTCCATCCAGGTCAAGGGCCAGCGAACCTGAGCCGGGGGTCGATCTCGCCCACCTCCGGTGTCACGCGCCTGCAGAACATCCTCGTCCACTACACCCCGAGAACGACGTTCATCCCCCGGAGCCGACCGGATTCCATCCGTTCCGGAGACACCATCGGGTTCTACTTCAAGAAGCGGGGAGATCGCAACGACGCCGAGCTGATCCACCAGTTGAACGACTGAGCGCGTCCGGCGGACCGGGCCGGGGTGCGTGTTGGGAACGAATCAGTCCGCCGTCCAGGTGGAGGCCGGAGGCATCCTGAGGCGATACAACGGACGGGCCTTCAGATCCTGGGGAAGTGGTCCTTCTCGCAGTCCGGGCAGATGCTGTGGCTGAAGTCCGCCTGGCTGTGCGAGGCGACGTAGACCTCGACCTGGGTCCAGAAGCCCTGATCGTCTCGGACCTTGCGGCACCAGGCGCACAGGGGGATCAGGCCCTTGAGTTCGCTGAGCTCCCTCTCGTGGGCTCTCTTGAGCGCCTCGCGGGCCTCGACCCGCTCGTGGATGTCGACGCAGCTTCCCGTGTAGCCGACGAACTCGCCGTCTGGCGTGAAGAGCGGGCCCCCCCGGTCGAAGAGCCAGCGATACTCCCCATCCGCCCGAAGCAGGCGGTACTCCATCTCGAAGACGACCCTCTGCTTGAAAGCCCCCAGGAAGATGTCCAGGCACCTCTGGAAGTCCTCGGGGTGGACCCCCTCGGCCCATCCATTCCCCAGCTCCTGCTCCATGGTCCGGCCGGTGAACTCCAGCCAGCGCTGATTGAAGTAGTCGCATCCCGAGGACACGTCGGCCCGCCAGATCAAGATCGGCGCCTGCTCGACCAGGACCTGGTACTCCGAGGGTGTCAGGGGCTGGTGGCTCACGAAATCGTGTTTCGTCGCGGACGGGTCCCGCCCCTGTCGCGGGGAACGCGCCCCAGAGGATCTGCGGGTTCCCGCGGCGGGGAAGACCGGAGGAAGGGCGACTATTCCGAGCGGAGGGATCGGTTTCAGAAACCCGCCCGAGCCAGGCTGGAAGAACCTCGAAACGAGATGTCCACTCGTTTCCTAGACCGAGAGCACCCGCTCCATGGCCTGCGCGATGGCCTCCACGTCGGGCATCATGGCCCTCAGGAGGCCGGGGGCGTAGGGCGGAGGGAAGTCGTCCGGAGCCAGGCGCTCGATGGGGGCGTCCAGGTGCCAGAAGGCCTCCCGGGCCAGCACGGCGGCCACCTCGGCCCCGAAGCCGGCGGTCCGGGTGTCCTCGTGCACCACCAGGCAGCGCGAGGTCCGGCGGACCGAAGCCAGCACCAGGTCGCGATCCCAGGGCACAAGGGTGCGCAGATCCAGGACCTCGACCCGATTCCCGAAGCGTCGGGCCGCCGCGACCACCTGGTGGAGCATGGCCCCCCAGGTCACGACGGTCAGTTCGTCCCCGGGGCGAACCACCCGGCCCCGCCCGAAGGGCAGCAGATACTCGTCGCCGGGATAGGGGGCGCTGCCCTCGCCCGTCATCAGCAGGGAACGATGCTCGAAGAAGAGCGTCGGGTTGGGGCTGCGCATGGCAGCGCGAAGCAGGCCCGCGGCATCCTCGGCGTTGGACGGGAAGGCCACCTGCCAGCCACAGGAGTGGACGAAGCGCACCTCGTCGCAGACCGAGTGCCAGGGGTCGCCCACGTCCTTGCCGACCCCCCCGGCCAGGCGCACCACCACGGGGGCGGCGAAGCGGTTGTGGGTGCGCCAGCGCAGGGTGCCCAGGTTGTTCAGGTGCTCGGTGGCCGGGTCGGCATACTTGCGGAACTGGATCTCGGCCACGGGGACCAGACCGGCCAGGGCCATGCCCACGGCCCGACCGACGATGCCCTCCTCCGAGAGCGAGGTATCGAAGACCCGGGTCTCGCCGAAGCGGCGCTGCAGACCCTCGGTGACCAGGTGGACCCCTCCCTTGCGGCCCACGTCCTCGCCGAAGACCACCAGGCGCGGGTTGCGCTCCAGCTCCCAGGCCAGGGTCCGCCGCAGCGCCTCGGCGAAGCGCACCCGAGGGCCCCCAGGCTCTGGAGAGGTCCGCCCCTGCAGGGCGCTCCTCTGCTGCGGGGTCAGGCCTCCTGAGGCTGCCGGCTCGGCGGGGTCCTCCTCCCAGACATGGCGGCCAGCCATGCCGGGGTCTGGAGCGGGTCTGGCGCGAGCCCGCTCCACCGCCTGATGCACCTGCAACTGAACATCCTGTTCGAGGGCCTGCCACTCGTCCTCGGAGAACCGCTCCGGGACCAGGTGTTCGCGGAGGCGTGGCAGCGGATCCCGGCGCGCCTCTTCCTGAAGCTCCTGCTCGGTGCGGTAGGCCGCCTGGTGGTCCGGCCCCGAGTGGCCGCACAACCTGGGGACCTCCAGGCGCAACAGGGCGGGGCCCGCCCCAGCACGGACGTGGCCGACGCACTCGCTCAACAGGGACGCCGTCGCCCCGGGGTCGGTCCCATCCCCGTCCCGGACCAGAAGGTGGCTGAAGGAATCCAGATTCCGGGCGATGTTGCCCCCCGGGGTCTGGAAACCGCCACGGACCGAAATGCCCAGCCCGTTGTCCTGGATGAAGAAGAGCACCGGCAGACGGAGCGTGGTGGCCACGGTCAAAGCCGACCAGAAGCCGTTGGAGGCCACCGAGGCGTCGCCCCCCAGGGCCACCGCCAGGGCTCCCTCCCAGGACGCGTCTCCGAGGGTCTGCTGGTGGTAGAGGATCGACTGGGCCCACCCCACCGCCGGGGTGAACTGCGAGCCCACATCCCCGGCCATGGGCAGCACCACAGGTCCAGGGCCGGGCCGGTTGAAGGACACGCCGGCGTCCCTGCCTCCCGAGAACCCTCCCGAACGGGCCAGGGCGCTGGCCGCGGCCTCCTCCAAATCCACCCCCAGTCCCAACATCAGGGGACGGCAGCGATAGTAGACGCTGGCAGCATCCCGAGGATGGCTCAAGGCCTGGGCCAGGAGGGCTTGAGAGACCTCATGGCCTTTGGCCGAGAACTGATACAGCACCAGGTGCTCGCGGGGGACCTGGCCCCGTCGTCGATTGGTCGACTCCTCGGCTTCGTCCAGGAAGCGGGAGGCCAGACTGGTGCGGGCGATCTGGCGCCAGTCGAAGGCCGGCTCGAGCGTCATGGGGGGTCTTCCTCCAAGCCTCGGGAGAGTCCCTGAATCCGCCGCCTCTTCGCGCCCCTCCTCTCTGGTCCCTGGAGGCGCTCTCCTGCCGGCCTCCTCAGCGGAGGGGAGGTCGGGTGCGATGGGGTCGGTTCTCCCAATCCGGCGGGGGCGGCCCCTGGGCCTCCTGCTGGCGGATCTGCTCCAGGACGATCTCCACCGCCTTCTCCAACTGGGGGTCCCGCCCACGGGCGGACTCCTGGGGTGGGAACTCGACCACCACGTCGGGCTCGGTGCCGTGGTTCTCGACGCCCCAGCCGACGTCTTCGAACCAGAAGGCGAACTCGGGTTGGGTGGTCACCGTGCCGTCGACCAGGCGATGACGGGGCCACACCCCGATGACGCCCCCCCAGGTGCGTTTGCCCACCAGGGGACCGAGGTTCATCATCTTGAAGACGTGGCTGAAGACATCGCCGTCCGAGCCCGCCAGCTCGTTGGTCAGAGCGGCCATGGGGCCCTGGGGGGAGTCCTGGGGATAGGGGATCGGCTGGCCCCAGCGCTGGACATCATAACCCAGCCGTCGTCGGGACAGCTTCTCCAGGAGCAGCGGCGAGACGTGCCCTCCCCCATTGAATCGGACATCCACCAACAGGCCCGGGCGGTCGACTTCCGCCAGATAACCCCGGTGGAACTCGGCGTAGCCCTGGGGGCCCATGTTCGGGATATGCAGGTAGCCGACGCGTCCCTGGGAGAGTTCGTGGACCCGACGGCGATTGGCGGCGACCCACTGGCGATAGCGGGCCCTGGTGTCGTCGCTCAGCGTCCGCGCCGAGACGATTCGGCTCTTGTCCTCACCGTCCCGGATCACGCGGAGCTGCACGTCCACCCCCGCCTGGTTGACCAGCACCTGGGCCGGAGAGAGGTCCGAACCCAGGCGCCGCCCGTTGAGGGCCAGGAGGCGGTCGCCCACGCGCAGGCCCAAGCCGGGCCGGCGCAGCGGAGAGTCCTGATCCGGGTCCCAGGAATCCCCTTCCAGCATGCCGACGATCCGATAGCTCTCGGTCTCCGGATCGTATTCGAAGTCCGCCCCCAGCAAACCCAGGGTGTGCTCCGGGTCGCCCGGGTAGTCTCCCCCGATCTCGTAGGCGTGCGACGTCCCCAGTTCTCCCTGGACCTCCCACAGCAGGTCGGAGAACTCGGCCCGGGTCCCGACCCGGTCCAGGAGGGGCAGATACTGACGCGAGACCTCGCCCCAATCCACCCCGGACATGTCCTCGCTCCAGAACTGGTCACGCATCAGCCTCCAGGCCTCGCGGTACATCTGCTCCCACTCCCGGCCCGGCAGGACCGACGGTCGGATTCGCGCCAGGTCGATCCAGCCGGACTTGCGCCCGGGGCGCTCGTCGGTCTTCTCTTCAGGCTTCTTCCCCGCCGGAAGAACGCGCAGACGTCGACCCGAGCGGCAGACCAGCGTCCTGGCGTCCCCGGATAGCCGGAAGCTGCTGACCCGGGTCAAGATGTCCTTGCGTTCCTGGGACCTGAGGTCGAAGGAGACCAGGGTCCCCCGCCCGCCCGGTTCGGGCTCCGAGGAAGGCGTCGAGCCCAGGCTCCCGACGACGGGGTAGGAGGTGAAGAGAACCTGGTCGGCCATCCCCTCGATCCGCCCGTAACGCCCCTCCTCGACGGGGAAGGCCAGGACCCGCTCGGGGAGATTCTCCAGATCGATCTCCACTGGCTTGACGGGCTTGGGCTCGGGGGACTCGAGCCCCTCCTCCTCGGTCTTGCGGCCCTTCTTCTTGCGGCCCGCCCCTTCGTGAGGAGGGCGGGGCTCGGGCACGAAGGGCGAAGGCACGTCCTCGCGCAGGGTCACCAGGTAGGGGCGCATCCCCCGAGGGAAGTTCAGGTCGAAGAACAGGTTGTCGTAGACGGGGTCGAAGTCCCGGTACGACAGGAAATACAGGAAGCGGCCCTCGGGATCGAAGGCGGGGGCCACGTCCCGGAACTCCGGTCGGGTGACCGGAAAGACCTCTCCATCCGCAACCCGCACGATCTTCAGGCGCAGGATCCTGGGGGTCTCGGCAAAGCTGTAGGCCAGCCAGGCCCCGTCCGGCGACCAGGCCAACCCCGAGATGCGGGCATAGGGGCTTCGATCCAGCACCCGGACCGAGTCCTCCTCCAGATCCACCAGGATCAACTCGTGTCGATGGTTGGCAAGCGCCACCCGCTTGGATCGGGGCGAAGCCTCCAGGCTGACCGGCCTCCCCAGGTCCACCTCGGGGGCTACGCCCCGGGGGTCGGAGCCATCCAGGGCGTGGACCTCCAGGCGCTCCTCCCCCGAGCGGTCGGACACGCAGACGAAGGCGTCCCCCCCCGAGAGCCAACGCCCCAGGCGATAGCGGACGCCGTCCGCCTCACCATGCTGGGTGGCACCCTGCTCCCAGCAGGCCATCGTAAAAGGACGCCCCCGCACCGTCAGCAACAGCGAGTGGCCCTCGGGATGGGGTTCATAGTCTTCCAGATAGTCGGCGGCCCGGACGAATCGCCGCTGCCGGTGGACCCGGGGACTTCGGAAGTCGACCTCGATCCGCTCCGAACCTTCCTGTCCGGGAGTAGACAGGTAGAGCTCGGCCCCGCATTGATAGACCACCCTGCGTCCGTCGCTGTTGGGATGGCGCAGGTAGAAATCGGCGTGGTGGGTGTGGCGCACCAGGTCCGAACCATCCGGGCAGCACGAATAGAGGTTGCCGATCCCCTCGTGGTCGGAGCCGAAGTAGATCCGTCCGGCCACCCACAACGGCCGGGTCACGTTTCCCGGCAGATCCAGCAGGGTCCGGAAATCACCCGACCCCTCCGGATCGATCCAGAGCTGGCCGACCGTCCCCCCGCGATAGCGCTTCCAGCGCGCCGGGTCGGCGGTGAAGCGCCCCAGGACCTGCCCCCCTCCAGGCCCGAAGCTCAGGGCGGCAGCGGGTCCCCAGGGCAGGGTGAGCGAAGGCCCACCCTGGCGAGGGACCTTGCCCAGGACGGTGGAACGGCGGAACGGCTGACCTGCCGTGGTGGCGAAGAGGATCTGCTGGGAATCGGGGGTCCAGCCCGCCACGGCGGTCTCGGCGCCCAGGAAGGTCAGGCGCCGGATGGCCCCTCCCCCGGCGGGCATCACGTGCACCTCGGAATGCCCCTCGTCGCGACAGGTGCAGGCCAACCAGGCGCCGTCTGGAGACAGCCAGGGGTCCGAGACCCGACCCGGGTTGGACGTCAAGCGCCGGGCGAGTCCTCCGCTGGCGGGGACCTCCCAGAGATCGTCCTCACAGACGAAGACGACCCGGTCCCTCCAGAGGGTCGGCTTGTGATAATAACCCTGCATCGCGCGCTCCAAGACGAGGTCTGCCCGGATTCCCGGGCCGCCAGGCGCAGCCGCTTCGGCGACAGGCCAGGGCGCCCTGCCGAGAGTCACCGGCTGCAGGGAACCTGAACCCCGACTGAGAAATGCGGCGGTCGTGAAAGCTGCGAACGATCATCCGTCCTTCCGCACCCGGGTCTACCACGCGTCATTGACCACGGAGCGAACGCTCGTCCTCTGCGCCGTGGGCCTGGCCTGCATCGCCATGATCGGTTACGGAATCGGGGCCAACGTGGCGGGTTCCTCGGCCGGCAACGGCTTCATGGGGCTGGGCCTGGTCCTGATGATCCTGGCCGGCGTCTTCCTGGGCCCGACTCACCGCTCTTCCCTGAAGATCACCGAGGAGGCGGTCACCTGGAACACCGGCCGGCAGACGGTGACGGTTCCCTGGCAGGCGGTCATGAAGTTCGATGCCGACCCCCCGGGCAAGCGTTGGTTCCGACATGCCTTCATCAGCGACGGCACCCGGGCCATCGTGGTCTCCAGCTACGTGTTCCGGGAATACGACCAGATCGTCAGCCTCCTGGAGGTGGCGATGCGGACCCATTGGCGGGGAGCCGGCACCGCCAGTTCCAACTGAAAGGACCCGAAGTGGCGCAGGACAACGACGAACGACGAGGTTTCCCCCGTTTCCCCATCGAGGGCACTCTCGTGCTGGAGAAGAACAACGAAGAATACCCGATCCGGCTGCTGGACATCTCCAAGGCGGGAGCCCGCTTCGAATCCGATCGGCCGTTCCCGCCCGAGAGCCTGGTCCGGATCCTGCTGGACCACTATCCGGTGGATGTCCCCCTGCGCGCCCTGGTGGCCTGGTCCCGCCCGCTTGGCGAGGGGCTCTTCGAGCAGGGGGCGGAGTTCATCAACCTGCCCCGGGCCGAATCGCTCCTGGTCGCGGACTTCATCGTCGAGAAAGGTGGAGAGGATCCCACCCCGACCTGAAGACTCAGCCCGCCCCGGAGACCATCACCGCGTCGATCTCCTGCTTGAGGCCCAGGACGCCCTGGGCCGCCACCCGGCAGACCTCCAGGCCCTGCCAGGCCGCCGAAAAATCGCCTTCTTCCAGGCCTTTTCGGAGAAGGGCCAGACCCTGCGCGTCGTCACGGGCCAGGGCGCGGAAACGTCGGGCGAAAGCCGCTTCATGATCCGTCTGGATCCGGGGTTCATCCTGTTCCAGGGCGCGCAGGACCCGCTCGGACATCTGCTCCAACGCAACCAGTTCGGCCAGCACCTCCTCGCCTTCCACCTGCCCGAGCTCGTACCCGGTCAGCAATCGCTCCAGGCTGGACAGGCGGGTCCCCGCCTCGGCAGCGCCGCCCCCCAGGATGTCGGTGTACTCCGTGGGAGCCTGGAAGACCTCGGGCAGGAGCGCACTGCACGCGCCGCAATAGCGGGCACCTGGAGGGTTGGCATGCCCGCAGCGCATGCAGGCCATCCCGGTGGGGGCGGACGGGCGTGCCTCTTCCAAGACCTCGCGCATCCCCCGGACGATCTCGATCATCCGAGGCATCGTGGCCTCCAACAGATCCCACCCTCGGCGCAGGACCGCCAGGTCCGCCCCCTCAAGGGAGGAGTGCATCACCTGCCAGGCCTGCTCCTGGACCGCCAGCAACGCGCCCAGCTCGCTCCCCAATCCCCCCTCCAGCCCCCCCTGAGCGGCCTGATGGGCCAGCTCCTGCTGGACCTCGTAGAAGCTCGACAACTGCTGGCGCAGCAACAGGCCGACCGGCTCGCCCGAGAGGGCGCGACCCACGCGCTCGCGCAGCTCCTGGAAGGCCGGAGCCTCCGAGTAGCGCCCCATCTCCTCCTCGATGCGGTCCCACAGGTGCGCCACCTGGGAGGCCAGCGCGTCGAAGGCCGGCTCCAGGCCCGCCAGATCGGGCGTCGATTCCTGTTCGAAAGCCGGCTGCAGGCGCTCCAGCTCGGCCTGAACCCGGTCCAGGGCCGCCCGGGCGGGAAGCTCGTCGGCCTCCAGGAAGGGATACAAGGGAAAGCGCCTGAAGGCGTCCAGCTCCTGGCGATAGTGACTTTCGGCCCCCCGGACCAGTTGCCAGGCATCCCGGACCAGCGTCCAGGGCAGGCGCCCTTCCGCATGGCAATCCAGGGCTCGTCGCAGCTCGTCCAGGTAGGCATGCCCGCTGCGGCGCGAGGCGGCCGCCACGCGATCCATCTCGGGCAGCAGCTCGTGCGCAGCCGCGCTCCCCCGGCCCAGGAGCTTCAACCCGTCGGCCAGCGCGCTCCGGTGCCCCGAGTCGAAAAACTCCACGAGCGCCCCCAGGCCAGCCTGCATGGCCTTCACCAGGCCCGCCATGGGCCGGGCCACCTCCTCCGCCCCATAGAGGACCTCGAAGCGTCGGTGGTCCCGCTCCAAGCGGCCCACCAGCGCGACGACCGGAGGAAAGCGTTCGGTCAATTCGCCGCGACCCACGTGCCCCTCCAGGACGTTCAGGCCCACCTTCAGGAAGTGGTCCACCGCGGGGAAGGGCGAATAGATCCGTTCCTTCTTCTCTTCCTCGTGCAGGGCTCCATAGCCCCGAGCCAGGCGACTCGCCGCCTCGCGCAGGCGCTCGGCCGCCCGCCCGACTCGCGAGACTTCCGAGCCCTTCAAGGCCTCCTCCAGGGCGGCCAGGGCCTCCTCCTGGGCGTCCAGGTCCTCGCGGCACTCTTTCAGGATACGGTCCACCTCGGGTGAACGCAGCAGACCCGGGCTCACCAGGCCAAAGAGCGAGCGACCCTCAGCACAGAAATCCCGAGCCAGGGGCAAGGCGTCGTGGACCTCCGCAGGCGTGGCCCGGCTCTCGGCCAGACGTTCGGCGGCGTCCAGGATGCGGACCAGGGGAGCGGCAAGAAGTGTCATGGTAAGAGGTCTTTCGCAGGGAACAGCCCCATTCCTCGGTCGGTCAGACCATCACGAAGGAGGCGCCCCCCGAAGGAGACGCCCCGCTCCGGAAGGTTCCGGGTTCCGGTCTCAGCAGCCCAACTGGAAGTCCTGCAGGACCTGCCCGCCGATCACCATGCGCGAGCCCACGCCGTAGGTGTTGGAGCCGGCATAGGTGCCGTGCTCGACGTAGCCGATCTCGTCGCGGTGGTGGATGGTCTCGTAGCGGACCAGCTTGCGCTTGGTGAACGAACCCGTCTCGGTGTCGATCTTGACGATGCCCAGCTCGTCCAGGCTCTTGAGCTCGCCGGCATCGGTCTTGCCGTCGCCGTTCTCGTCGGCCCAGATCTTCAGGCTCTTGAGCTCGTCGCCCTCCAGGATCCCGTCCTCGTTCGCGTCAAAGAGCGAGCGGGCCTTGTCCCAGCCGCTCTGGTACTTGTTCTGCTCGCCGTCCAGGCCGGTCTCGTTCATCAGCTCGCGGCCATTGATCTTCCCGTCGCCGTCGGCGTCCATGACCAGGAAGCCGTCCCCGCCGCCCTTCTTCAGCCACTCGGTGCGGTCGGTCGTCCCGTCGCCGTTGACGTCGAAGTCGATCTTCTTGTCCCAGTTGACCAGCAGGTCCCACTCCTTCTGGGTGGTGGTGGTCGTGATGCGACGGTTGCCGGACTCCGCCACCGAATTGGTGGACGTCTGCTTCTCGTTGATCCGCTTCTGGGAATTGTCGGCCCCCGTGACACCCAGCTCTCCGTCCTCGTTCAGGTCCAGGATCACCGGATCCCGGTTGGGCAGGATCTCGATGCGCTGGGACGCCGTCTGCTCGGTCTGATGGATCTTCTGGCCGGTCTGGAACTTGTAGTCCCAGGCCTTGTGCTCGGTGTACTCGTAGACCGCCTTCTGCTCGTAGCGATCCTGGTAGATCGGCATGCGGAACACCGCCTGGGCCGGACCGTCGGTTCCCCCCATGTACCCGAACATGCCCCCGGACATCTGGGTGAAGGCGTTGCCGGCGGACATCCCGCCCCAGCTCATGCCGCCGTCGGCATTCTGGGTGGCAGGAGAGGTGAAGATGGTGGCCAGGTTCGACATCGACATCAGCGGGGACAACGCGGAGAAGCCGCCCGCGAAGTTCATGCCCATCCCGGCAAGAGGCTGAATCCCGTTCATGAATCCGAGCAAGGTTGTAGACCTCCTATGACGCCTTGGAACATAGATCACGCCGCCGAGTCAAGAAGTCAAGGGGGGGAGAGGGCGATTCGAAAGTCTCAAGCTCCAGGTTCACAGGACCGGCTTCAAAGAAGGAACCGGGTCCGAAAATCGGCAGCGGAAGAAGGGCGCCGGGGGGCGGGCCGAACCGCGCGACGGACGCCCCTCCTAGCGCTCCCAGGTGGTGGTGGAATCCATGCCCCAGAGACCGTCCACCCGAACCGAGTCCCCTTCCCGGACGATCTTGTAGTCCAGAGACCAGGGGGCCTTCACGGTCAGGGTGTCGCCTTCCCGGACGATGCGGACCGACGCGCCCCAGGGGCCGCTGACGTGGAGGGTGTCGCCCTCCCTGTGGATCGTGTAGTCCTTCCCCCAGGGGCCATCCACCTGGATCCGGTCGCCGTCCTTCCGGACCTTGTAGTCGTCACCCCAGGGTCCGTCGGACTGGATCGTGTCGCCCGAGCGGGTGATCGTGTAGTCCCGATTCCAGGGCCCGTCCACCTCCACCGTCTCCCCGTCCGTGGTCACCGTGTGGTCGTCCCCCCAGGGCCCATCCACCCGGGTGACCTGCCCGTCGCGAGTGACGGTGAAGTCCGCCCCCCACGGACCATCCAGCTCGACTCCCTGCCCCGCGGGAGCCACCTCGTAGTCGGCGCCCAGAGGGCCGTCAAAGCGGATGGTGCTGCTGGGAGCCGGGGCGAACCCCTCCTGGAAGGCCAGACCCGGGACCAGCGAGAGGTTCCCGTTCGTGTCGTGGAAGAGACCGTGCCCCAGGTAGACCCCGAACGGCGAATACGGCACGTCCTCCTCGGTGGTCGTGGCATTCCCGTCCGAATCGGTGACGGAGGTGGACTCGGTCTGGCGGATCAGGTCGATGCGCCCCAGGCCTTCGGGCACCACCTGGAACTCCAGGCTGTCCAGGTGGCTCTGCCTCTGCATGGCCTGTGCTGCCTGGTTGCCTTCGGTCACGGGAACGACCGGGCAGACGGTGCTGCTGGGCGGAGGCGTCGGTGGCCTCGGAGGCTCGGCGGCGCAACCGGCCAGTCCGGCCACTCCCGCCAGGGCGGCGGCCACGAACAGACCTGCCCGAGCCCACCCCTTCAGGTGCCCTGTCGGGACCTGGGGAGCCTCGGCCCGACGGTCCACGCCGAGCAGCTCGACCCGGTCGCCCGCGTTTTCCGCCGGACGCGCCGGGGGCTGACGAACCGAACGGGCTCCAGGCGGAGCCAGGGTCTTGAGATCGACGGCGGTCGGCTGGATCTTCATGGACGCTCCCTCGAAGGCTGAATCGTTGCCGCCTCGAGTCTACCTCCCCTTCCACCGGATGTCGTTGCCATCCTGTTTCCGGTCGGTGCGGAGGAATCCGCCCCACCCCGGAACGCAGCAGGTGCCTCGCGGCGCGGGCTCGAGAGAACGGGGCGCGCTCATGCTCGCGCGGCGTCCTTTTCACATCCCGGCGGAGAACGCGTGAAGGCGCCAGGACACGCGCAGGCGCCGCCCCTGACCGGCAGGAGCGACGCCTGGATTCCGGGAGCAGACCGTGCGGCCGGGCCGCACCCCGGCGTGCTACTGGACCTGGATCCGGGTCGAGGAGTCCTTCTCCTGGGGCGCGGGGATCCGCACCTTCAGCACCCCGTCCTTGCACTCGGCCTGGATCTGCTCGGCCTGGACGCCGGCGGGCAGGCGGATCGTGCGCGAGAAGCTTCCGGTGAAGATCTCGCGGCGGTACATCTCCTTCTCGCGGACCTCCTCGTCCTTCCTGGTCTGCCCGGAGATGGTCAGGTTCTCGCCCTCCAGGCGCACCTCGATGTCCTTCTTGTCGACCCCGGGCAGGGCCACCTCCACCACGAGGTTGCCTTCCTCGCGGGAGACGTTCATGGCCGGGTTCCACGCCTGGGACGGAGAGGCGTCCAGGAAGGTGTCGAACATCCGATCGAAGACGCTGCGAAAGCGCCGCATCTCGCCGAAGGGATCCCACCCGGCCAGCCCGCTGACGGGCTCCCTCCAGGGCACGAGACTGCTGGGATTGCTCTTGCTGCTGTCCATGATGGCCTCCTTTCAACCCGATCATGCACCGCCTCGAGTTAGAGGTCCATCAGAGCAACGCAGGAGTTCCGTCAGAGGCATGCGGGACCCGCCACCCCGGTTTCCGCAGTGAATTTGCGGCATTTCCGCAAAATCAAGGCGGAAACGTGAAGCAGGGGCGGAGCCGGGTTGCCCCCAAGAAGGAGCCGGTGAGCCAGCATGTCCGAATTCCCATCCGCCCAGACCCTCGCTGACGTCCCCTGTCATCGCCCGGCGCTATCATCTTGAACATGTTCGCTGCAGAGAGGCTCAGCCACGGCCTTCGCGAAGGCGCCCTGCCCGAGGCCGACGCAGTTGGTCCCCCGAACCCCAGCGCGCCGGACTCAGCCGCGATGGGCCAAACCACGTCCCGCCAGGAGTGTGCACGTTTGTCCGAGCCTTGCCAGCCTTCTCCCATCACCCTCTCGGTGCTGAAGTCCCATCTGTGGGAGGCCGCCAACATCCTGCGGGGCAGCCCGGTGGATCGCACGGACTGGAAGTCCTACATCCTGCCGCTCCTCTTCTTCAAGCGCATCTGTGATGTCTGGGACGAGGAACACGAAGCCATGCTGGCCGAGTACGGCGAGGACTACGCCGACGAGCACCGCTTCCAGGTGCCCGAGGACTGCCACTGGCGTGACGTCCGGGCCACCCCCAAGAACGTGGGCACGGCGCTGGCCAAGGCCATGCGCGGGGTGGAGGCGGCGAACCAGAAGCACCTCTACGGGGTCTTCGGCGACGCCCCCTGGACCAACAAGGACCGCCTGCCGGACGAGTTGCTCAAGGACCTCCTCGAACACTTCTCGGCGCTGGGGTTGGGCAACGAGCGGGTCGCCTCCGACGTGATGGGCGACGCCTACGAGTACCTGATCAAGCAGTTCGCCGATGCCACCAACAAGAAGGCCGGAGAGTTCTACACGCCCCGCAGCGTGGTGCGGCTGATGGTAGACCTCCTCGACCCCCGCGAGGCCGAGAGCATCTATGACCCGGCCTGCGGAACGGGGGGCATGCTGCTGGCGGCGGTCGCCCACGTGCGGGACCGCGGAGGGGATCCGCGCACCTTCTTCGGCAGGCTGTACGGCCAGGAGAAGAACCTGACCACGGCGGCCGTGGCGCGCATGAACCTCTTCCTGCACGGGATCGAGGATTTCATCATCGAGCGGGGCGACACGCTCCGCAATCCCGTCTTCACCGACCCCAGCACGGGAGCCCTGGCCACCTTCGACGTGGTGATCGCCAACCCGCCCTTCTCGCTGGCGCAGTGGGGCCGGGAGATCTGGGAGAGCGACCCTTGGGGACGCGCCTTTGCCGGCCTGCCCACGGACAGCAACGCCGACATGGCCTGGGTGCAGCACATGGTGAAGTCCATGGCTCCCCGGACGGGCCGCATGGCCGTCGTGCTCCCCCAAGGCGCGCTCTTCCGGGGGGGGGTGGAAGGCCAGATCCGCCAGCACCTCCTGAAGAAGGACCTGGTCGAGGCGGTGATCGGGCTGGCGCCGAACCTCTTCTACGGCACGGGCCTGGCCGCGTGCATCCTCTTCCTGCGCCGGCACAAGCAGCCTGAGCGCCAGGGCAAGGTGCTGATCGCCGACGCCTCTGCCCTCTTCCGCAGGGGACGGGCCCAGAACTTCCTGGAGCCCGAGCACTCTGCGGAGATCCTGCGCTGCGTGCAGGACTTTGTCGAGGTGGAAGACCGCACCCGGGTGGTCCCCCTGGCCGAGATCGAGAAGGAAGGCTGGACCCTGAACATCTCGCGCTACGTCCTGCCGCCCCTGGGGGCCGACATCCCGCCTCTGCCCGAGGCCGTGGCCGCCTTCAAGGAGGCCCTGGCCCGCTGCCGGGAGGCGGAGGACAACCTGCGCTTGGTGATGCATGAGGGAGGGTGGCTGGAGTGATGCGGACTGCCGGGGAACTCTTCGAGGAACTCTGCGCCCTCGACGAATCGACCACCATCGAGGCCAAGGCCGGTTCGCGCATCGATCGCTCGGTCCTCGAGACCGTCTGCTCCTTCTCGAACGAGCCCGGCCTGGGCGGGGGGCACCTGCTCCTGGGCGTGGTGCGCACAGAGGACCCCGCTTCCTCCGAGCGCTACGAGGTCGTCGGAGTGGACGAGCCAGACCAACTGCAGTCCGACCTGGTGACCCGGTGCGCGTCGGCCTTCAATCGACCCATCCGACCCAGCGCCCGGACCCAGCAGTTGCAGGGGAGGACGGTGGTGGTCGTGTTCGTCCCCGAGGCTGCCCCCACGGACAAGCCTGTCTTCCTGGAGAATCTCGGGCTGCCGCGCGGCGCCTTTCGCCGACTGGGCCCGACGGACCACGAAGGCACCGAGGACGACCTGGTGGTGCTCTACCAGGGCCACCAACAGGAAACCTACGACGGCACGGTCCTGGCCGACTCGGATCTCTCGGACCTGGACCCGGAGGCGCTCCGGATGTATCGTGTCCTCCGGGCAAGGGTTGCGCCTGCCGCCGAAGAGCTCGCCTGGAACGACGAGGATCTCCTGCGCGCCTTGCGCTGCGTCGTTCCGGTGGGCGGGGTGCTCCGCCTCACCGTCGCCGGGGTGTTGCTCTTCGGCACGTCCAAGGCTCTCCGCCGCTGCTTCCCCATGATGAGGATCGATTACCTCCGGCTGCCGGGACGGCGCTGGATCGAGGACCCTGAGAAGAGGTTCGACGCCGTGGAGATCCGGGCTCCGCTCATCCTGGCCGTGTCCCGGGCCGTGGCGGCGGTCATGGACGACCTGCCCGCCTCGTTCTCGCTGCCCGAGGGCGCCCTCTCGCGACAGGACGAGACCGTGCTGCCCCTGCGGGTCGTGCGCGAAGTCGTGGTCAACGCGGTGATGCACCGTTCCTACCGCATTCACGGCGCAGTGCAGATCCTGCGCTACGCCAATCGGATCGAGGTGCGCAACCCAGGGCACTCCCTCAAGGCCGAGGAGCAACTGGGCGAGCCGGGCTCGGAATGCCGGAACCCCCGCCTGGCAGCCGTGCTACACGATCTGCAGATGGCTGAGAGCAAGGGCAGCGGCATCCGGGTCATGCGGGAGCTGATGCGCGAGCATGGCCTGCAGCCGCCGGCTTTCGAGAGCTCTTTGCGGCCAGACCAGTTCGTCGCAACCTTCCTCTTCCACCATTTCCTGGACGCCGGCGACCTGAACTGGCTGCGCCGACTGACGGACGAGCCCCTGTCGGACGAAGAGGCCCGGGCGCTCATCTTCGTGCGCGAAGTGGGCGCCATCGACAACGCGGCCTACAGATCTTTCGGCCATGCGGACACGCTGGGTGCCTCAGCCCGGCTACGCCGTCTGCGAGACCTCGGCTTGCTGGAAATGCGCGGGTCGGGAAGCCGCACCTACTACGTTCCGGGACCCGCCATGAAAGCCGCCCCCCCGCCAGGCCCGGGGGGAGTTCCTGAGGTCGGTGACGAGAGCAAGGCGCTGGCCGACGATCGACACCAGTTCCCCCCGGGTCTGCACCAATCCTTGGGGGTTCTTCACCGGCCGCCGACCGAAACCCACAAGCTCCACGCCCAAAACCACAAGCTCGGCCACGAAACACACAAGGTTGCCGCCGAAACCCACAAGCTCAACCTGCCCGAGGACCTGCGGGCCCGCATCACCCGGGCCGGAAGACGTCCAACCTTCCAGGTGCTTCGATCGCTTGTCTTGGACCTGTGTCGCGCGGTACCGATGTCTGCGCGCGAGATCACCGATGCGCTCGGCCGCAAGGACCCGCGAGAGCTGACGCGGAGGCACCTGCGCCCCATGCTGGCCGATGGCCGACTGGCCTATACCATCCCCCAGATGCCCAACCACCCCGACCAGAAGTACACGGCCCCCAAGGAAGGCGAAGCATGAACCAGCAGGATCTCGAGTCCTATCTGTGGGGGGCAGCGGTGATCCTGCGCGGCCTGGTCGACGCGGGAGACTACAAGCAGTTCGTCTTCCCGCTGGTCTTCTTCAAGCGCCTCTCGGACGTCTGGGACGAGGACTACGCCGCGGCCCTGGAAGAGTCGGGCGATCCCAACTATGCGCTGGCCACGGCCAACGACCGCTTCGTCCTCCCCGAGGGCGCCCACTGGAAGGACGTGCGCGCCACCGCCAGGGACGTGGGGCGCAGGCTGCAGACCGCCCTGCGGAACCTGGAGGCCGCCAACCCGGGACGGCTGGACGGCATCTTCGGCGACGCCCAGTGGACCAACAAGGAGCGCCTGCCGGACGTCACGCTGAAGAACCTCCTGGAGCACTTCTCGAAGCACACCTTGTCGCTTGCGAACGTGCCCGAGGACGAACTGGGCAACGGCTACGAGTTCCTGATCAAGAAGTTCGCCGACGACAGCGGCCACACGGCCCAGGAGTTCTACACCAACCGCACGGTGGTGCACCTGATGGTCCAGATGCTGGACCCCCAACCCGGCGAGCGCATCTACGACCCCACCTGCGGCACCGGCGGCATGCTGATCTCGGCCCTGGCCGAGGTCCGGCGCAAGGGGGCCGAGCACCGCACCCTGAAGCTCTTCGGGCAGGAGCGCAACCACATGACCGCCTCCATCGCCCGCATGAACCTGGTGCTGCACGGCGTGGAGGATTCGGAGATCGCCCGGGGGGACGTGCTGGCCGCCCCGGCCTTCGCCGAGGACGATCGCCTCAAGACCTTCGACGTGGTGCTGGCCAACCCGCCCTACTCGATCAAGCAGTGGAACCGCGAGGCCTGGACTACCGATCCCTGGGGCCGCAACTTCCTGGGCACCCCGCCCCAGGGCCGGGCCGACTACGCCTTCTTCCAGCACATCCTGAAGAGCCTGGACCCGAAGACCGGGCGCTGCGCCATCCTCTTCCCCCACGGGGTCCTCTTCCGCAAGGAGGAAGCCGAGCTGCGACGCAGCCTCTTGGAGGCCGACCTGGTGGACTGCGTCCTGGGCCTGGGCCCGAACCTCTTCTACAACTCGCCCATGGAGGCGTGCGTGGTCTTCTGCCGGACCCGCAAGCCCCCAAAGCGGCGCGGGCGGGTGCTGCTGATCGATGCGGTGAACGAGGTGGCCCGCGAGCGGGCCGTGAGCTTCCTCAAGCCCGAGCACCAGGCCCGCATCGAGGCGGCCTACGCGGTCTATGCGGACGAAGAGGGCTTTGCGAAGGTGGCGACCCTGGAGGAGATCGCCGCCCAGGACTTCAGCCTGTCGATCCCGCTGTATGTGAAGCGGCCGACGGCGCCATCCGGGTCTGCTGGCGATGGGGCGCCGACCCTGCGCGAAGCCTGGGACGCCTGGGAGGCCTCGGGCCGGGCCTTCTGGACCGAGATGGACGCCGTGGTGGACATGCTCGATGGCCTGGTGGCGGACGAGCCGGAGGTGGACCGTGGGTGAGCTGAAGCCGGGATGGAGGCGGGTGAAGTTCGGGGAGATGGTGCGCCTGAACCGGGAGACCTGCAAAGCGCCTGCCGCGGAAGGCATCGAGCGCTACATCGGGCTGGAGCACCTGGAACCCGGTGACCTGCGCGTGCGGTCATGGGGCGACGTCTCAGAGGGGACCACCTTCACCAACCGGGTCCGGCCGGGGCAGGTCCTCTTCGGCAAGCGCCGGGCCTACCAGCGCAAGGTCGCACTGGCCGATTTCGACGCGGTCTGCTCGGGGGACATCTACGTCTTCGAGAGCGCGAATCCAGAGGTCTTGCTCCCGGGGTTGTTGCCCTTCCTCTGCCAGACCGACGCCTTCTTCGAGCGTGCGGTGGGCACCTCGGCGGGCTCATTGTCTCCGCGCACGAACTGGACGAGCCTGGCCAGCTACGAGTTCGCCCTGCCGCCCCTGGAGGAGCAGAGGCGGCTTCTTCGGGTGCTTGATGCGTCGCAACTAAGCCTCGACTGCGAGTGTCTGGCACTATCCGAAGCGCACTCCGTTAGAATGTCCATAATTAAACGATACTCAGATTCGGTAGAGGGTGCCACAAGAACAAACACGAGATTGTCCTCGCTCTGTGTCAGGATAGAACCAGGAGATAGCCCGCAGAGCTCCGGACAATCAGCGGGGGTCGCGGAATTCGGCGTCCTGAAGGTTAGCGCGGTAGGTGACTGGGTGTTCAATGAGTCCGAGAACAAATTAATCGAAAGAACGGCATTCAAATCTTACCTAGAGGTAAAGTCCGGAGATTTTCTGGTCGCACGGGCAAATGCTGATCCGAATTCAGTAGGTCGTACGTGCATTGTAGAATCAACAAGGCCTGGCCTCATGCTATCCGATAAGACTTGGCGAATGGAGTTAACCGAAGAGTGTCAAAATTTGTCTGTTGGCGTGCTCGCCTGGACAAAGAGCCCTGTTTTCCGGCGGCACATTCGAAACCAACTGAACGGAACCGAGGCGAAGAACATCTCTCAGGAGAGGTTTCTGGCTGCGCCGGCACCACCTATCGATGAACGATTCATAGACTTTGCGCGGCAAATTGAGCTCATCAACACAGCGATATTCGCAATACAGAGACGGGTATCCGAGGCTCAGAATATTTACGCAATACTCCTCCGAGAGGCATCAGGCCAATGACCTTCACCGAAGCCACCACCGTCGAAAACCTCGTCCGCGACCTCCTGTGCGGCGGGGTCACCCACCTGACCGCCGCCGGCCCGGGACTGGCCCGCCAGCACGGTCAGACCGCTGGCCTGGGTTGGCACTACCTGGCTCCGGCCAGCGTGCCGCGCATGCCCCACGAGGTCCTGATCGAGGACTGGGTCCGCGAGGCCTTGATCCGCCTGAACCCCGAGATCGCCGAAGTCCCCGACCGGGCCGACGAGGTGCTGTACAAGCTCCGCGCCATCGTGCTGGCGGTGCGCTCAGATGGCCTGATCAAGGCCAACGAGGAGATGACCGCCTGGCTGCGCGGCGACCGCTCGATGCCGTTCGGGCCGAACCACGAGCACACCACGGTCCGCCTGGTGGACTTCGAGAACCTCGAGAACAACCTGTACGTGGTCACCAGCCAGTTCACCTTCCGGGCCGGCCCGGCCGAGCGCCGGGCGGACCTCGTGCTGCTGGTGAACGGCCTGCCCCTGGTGGTGATCGAGGCCAAGACGCCCGTGCGCAACGCCGTGAGCTGGCTCGACGGCGCGATCCAGATCCACGACGATTACGAGAAGAACGTCCCCGAACTCTTCGTGGCCAACGTCTTCAGCGTGGCCACCGAGGGCAAGGAACTCAAGTATGGCTCGGTGCGGATGCCTCTGGACCTTTGGGGCCCGTGGCGGGGTGACGACGAGGCGGCTCCGGGCACGCTGGCGGGGTTGAAGGCCGCGGTGCGTGGACTCCTGCCGCCGGCCGTGGTGCTGGACATCCTGGCCCACTTCACGCTCTTCGCCACCGACAAGAAGAAGCGCCGGGCCAAGGTGGTCTGCCGCTACCAACAGTACGAGGCCGCGAACCTGATCGTCCAGCGCGTGCTGGCGGGCAGCCCGAAGAAGGGGCTCCTCTGGCACTTCCAGGGCTCGGGCAAGTCGCTGCTGATGGTCTTCGCCGCCCAGAAGCTGCGGATGCAGCCGGCGCTGGGCAACCCCACGGTGATCATCGTGGTGGATCGGATCGACCTGGACGCCCAGATCAGCTCGACCTTCCACGCTTCCGACGTGCCCAACCTGGTCCAGGCCGAGACCCGCGAGGATCTGGAGCGGCTGCTCCGCCAGGACACGCGCAAGATCCTCATCACCACGATCTTCAAGTTCGGCGAGGCCGAGGGCGTGCTCAACCAGCGCGGCAACATCGTGGTGCTGGTCGACGAGGCCCACCGCACCCAGGAAGGCAACCTCGGCATCAAGATGCGCACGGCCCTGCCAGGGGCCTTCCTCTTCGGTCTCACCGGCACGCCCATCAACCGCCGGGATCGCAACACCTTCTACGCCTTCGGCGCCGACCAGGACGCCCACGGCTACATGAGCCGCTACGGCTTCGAGGACTCGATCCGCGATGGGGCCACCCTGAAGCTCCACTTCGAGCCCCGCCTGGTGGACCTGCACATCGACAAGACCGCCATCGACCAGGCCTACCAGGAACTGACGGGGGAGCTCTCGGACCTGGACCGGGACAACCTGGCCAAGGCCGCCTCGAAGATGGCCGTGCTGGTCAAGGTGCCCGAGCGGGTGCAGAAGATCTGCCAGGACATCGCCCGCCACTTCCAACAGACCGTGGCCCCCAACGGCTTCAAGGGCATGGTGGTCACCTTCGACCAGGAGTGTTGCCTGCTGTACAAGGCGGAACTCGACAAGGTCCTGCCCCCCGAGGCCACCGAGGTGGTCATCTCGGCGACCGGTTCGGACGAGCGCTTCAAGCCCTACGCCCGCGGCCGGGACGAGGAAGAGAAGCTGCTGGATCGCTTCCGGGATCCCCACGACCCGCTGCAGATCCTGATCGTCACGGCCAAGCTGCTGACGGGCTTCGACGCCCCCATCCTGCAGGCCATGTACCTGGACAAGCCCCTGCGCGACCACACCTTGCTGCAGGCCATCTGCCGCACCAACCGGACCTTCGGCAAGGCCAAGACCCACGGCCTCATCGTCGACTACCTGGGCGTCTTCGACGACGTGGCTCGGGCGCTGGAGTTCGACGAGGAAGGCTTCCGCAGCGTGGTCAGCAACCTGGCGGGGCTGAAGGACCACGTCGAACCCGCCATGCAGAAGTGCCTGGCCTTCTTCCCCGGCGTCGACCGCACCCAGACCGGCTACGAGGGCCTGATGGCCGCCCAGGAGTGCCTGCCGGACAACGACGTGCGCGATGCGTTCGCTGCGGATTACAGCGTGCTGGGAAGGCTCTGGGAGGCCCTCTCCCCAGATCCCATGCTGGGGGCCTTCGAGGCGGACTACCGCTGGCTCACGCAGGTCTACCTGTCGGTGCAGCCGACCAGCGGCACGGGAAAGCTCCTGTGGCACGTGCTGGGCGCCAAGACCATCGAGCTGATCCACCAGAACGTGCACGTCGAGACAGTGCGGGACGACCTGGAGACCCTGGTGCTGGACGCCGACCTGCTGGAAGCGGCCCTGGCCACGGAGCCCGACAAGAAGGCCCGCGAGTTCGAGTTCAAGCTCACGGCGCGGCTGCGCAGGCACATGGGCAAGCCTGCCTACAAGAACCTCTCCGAGCGCCTGGAAGCCCTGAAGGAGAGGCACGAGCGCGGACTGCTGAACAGCGTCGACTTCCTCAAGCAACTCCTGGAGCTGGCCCGGGACCTGGTGTCCCTCGAGCGCCAGACCCCGCCCGAGGAGGACGAGGACCGCGGAAAGGCCGCCCTCACCGAGCTCTTTGCCCAGGTGCGCAATGAGAAGACGCCGGTGGTGGTCGAGCGCATCGTGGCCGACCTGGACGAGATCGTGCGCCTGGTGCGCTTCCCCGGCTGGCAGCAGACCAGCGCCGGCGAGCGGGAGGTCAAGAAAGCCCTGCGCAAGACCCTCCTGAAGTATCACCTGCATCAGGACACGGAGCTCTTCGAACGGGCCTATGGCTATATCCGGGAGTATTACTGAGCCACCCCGGTTTCCGCAGTGAATCTGCGGCATTTCCGCAGAATCAAGGCGGAAACGTGAAGCAGGGGCGGAGCTGGCCCGAGCCACCGACTTCGATTTCAGGAATTTTTCAGGGCTTCGATCCAGGTTGATTCCACAGGCGGGGGACCAAGGAGTCTGCAGTGAGCATTCCGATCCATCCTGCAAGTCCGAGTCCGTCCTTCACGAAGAGCGTTCCCACCGAAGCCGCCCAGGCTTCGCCAGAGTTCAAGTTGCCCGACGTCGACGACCTGTTCACGGGCAGCAAGCCGAACTTCGGCCAGACCTACGACAAGTTCATCGCGGCCTCGCAGGTCCCCCACCCCGAGCCCGGCCCGGCCTACTACGATGAAGCCGCCGATGCGGCCCTGGCGAAGGCCTATTATGGCGCCATCGCCGACGAGTCCCAGCCGGCCGAGCGCACCCGGCTCTTGCGCGATCTGGTCTCGTCGACCCACACCCCCGAGCCTCGCGGGTATCACTACGTCGTCGCCAAGACCCTCTACTCCGAGATCGACCGCCATCCCGACGGCACCGTCCGCAGTGTCTACAGCCGCGAGCCGATCAAGTTCCTGACCTACCCGGACATCTCGCTGGAGACCCTGGCCACCAAGGAACTCAGCGCCATCGCCGGCGCCAGCTCCGCGGCCCCCGAGGTGATCGGTGCCTGGCTGGCCTTCCAGAAGGGCGCCGCCACCATGAACTGCGAGCACGTGGTACCCCAGAGCTTCTTCGACGAGCGCGAGCCGATGCGCAGCGACCTGCACCACCTGTATGCCTGCGACATCCAGGAGAACAGCGCCCGCGGGGCCACCCCCTACGGCAAGTTCGTCCCGAAGGGCGGCAAGGGCGAGGTCGCGCGCGCCACGCTCTACTTCATGCTGCGCTACCCCGAGGTCCGGCTTCCCTACAAGGGCAACAGCCTGCAGTTGCTGAAGGACTGGTCGGCCCAGGATCCGCCGGACGCCCGCGAGCGCCACCGCAACTCCGAGGTCCAGAAGGCCCAGGGCAATCGCAACCCCTTCATCGATCACCCCGAGTGGGTGGCCGACTTCCAGCCTTAAGGGGCCTGGCCACGCTCCCGGGATCTCGAACCCGAGCGACGGCGCAACCAAGGGAGGAGGCACAGGCCCGTGGAAGACACGGAGTTGGAGGAGTGCCTGGAAGCCTACGCCACGAAGGGGAAGGGCCTCAAGCGGGGCCGCGGCCTGTGGCACCGGTTCTCGGTGTTTCGGTGTGAACAGTGCGAAGGGCAGCGATTCCAAGCGGAGGCAGAGATTCCCATCCGCAGCCGGAGCCTCTGTTTCGTCGGGGTCCTGAGCCTGCACTGCAGCAACTGTGGAACCACAAGGATCGCCCAGCGCGTCACCGAGGGTTCCTCGCGCCGGAAGGAGACCCTCACGTATCGCCCGACCTGCAAATGCGGTAGCACCGAATTCCTGGTGGCGGACTTCGAGCTCCTCTTTGAGAGCGACCTCGAGGAATGCAGCAGCTACGGTGCCTGCACCCGATGCGGAAAGTGTCAACTCCTGGCCAACATCAAATGACTCCTGAAGGGTCGCACCATCCGCGGCTCGCGGCCTGAATCCGCGGTACTTCCACAGGATCACGGCGGAGACTCCGAAGCGAGGTGACCGGGAGAGCTGCGGCAGGCGACAGGAGCCCTGGCGCCCGGCCCGAAAGCGTGGCCCCTATGGCCAAGAACATCGTTTCCCGATCCCAGGACTACCCCCAGTGGTACCTGGATGTCATCAAGGCCGCCGAACTGGCGGACTACTCCCCCGTCCGCGGATGCATGGTGATCCGGCCCGCGGGCTACGCCCTGTGGGAGGCGATCCAGCGCGACCTGGACCGCCGCTTCAAGGAGACCGGGCACGTCAACGCCTACTTCCCCCTGCTGATCCCGGTCAGCTTCCTGGAGCGGGAGGCCCAGCACGTCGAGGGCTTCGCCATGGAGTGCGCCGTGGTGACGCACTCCTCGCTTGAGAAGGACGAGACCGGGCACCTCAAGGCCCGCTCCGAGCTGCCCGAGCCCCTGGTGATCCGCCCCACCTCCGAGACCCTCTTCGGGCACATGTATGCCCAGTGGATCCAGAGCTACCGCGACCTGCCGGTCCTGATCAACCAGTGGGCCAACGTGATGCGCTGGGAGATGCGCACCCGGCTCTTCCTGCGCACCGCCGAGTTCCTCTGGCAGGAGGGCCACACGGCCCACGAGACCGCCCAGGAGGCCCAGGAGGAGACCCTCCGCATGCTGGGCGTCTATGCCTCCTTCGCCGAGGACTTCCTGGCCGTGCCGGTGATTCAGGGACGCAAGACCGAGAGCGAGAAGTTCCCGGGCGCCGACACCACCTACGCCATCGAGGCCATGATGCAGGACCGCAAGGCCCTGCAGGCGGGGACCTCGCACAACCTGGGCCAGAACTTCGCGCGGGCCTTCGACGTGAAGTTCCTGGGCCGGGACAACCAGTTGCAGCACTGCTGGACCACCTCCTGGGGGGTCAGCACCCGGCTGATCGGCGCGTTGATCATGGCCCACTCCGACGACGAGGGCCTGGTCCTGCCGCCCCGGGTGGCCCCGACCCTGGCCGCCATCGTGCCCATCTTCAAGACCGACGAGGAGAAGGAGAGGGTCCTGGGCTATTGCCGGGAGCTGGCCGGCGCCCTGTGCGGGGCCGAGCGCCTGGCCGCCGCCGAGAAGCGGGACGCCGGACGCGAGCTGCTGACCGTCTTCACCGACGAGGCGGCCTGCCAGAAGGTGGTCCTGGACATGCGCGAGGGTCGCGCGGTCGAGAAGCACTACCACTGGGAGCAGAGGGGCGTGCCCTTCCGCCTGGAGGTGGGCCCCCGGGACGTCGACAAGTCTGCCTTCGTGCTGAAGACCCGCTTCGATGGCTCCAAGACCTTCCACGAGAAGGGCTGCGCCAGCCCCGGCTGGCTGCGCGAGCAGGCCGACCAGGTGCAGGCCCGCATGCTGGAGCGCGCGCGGACCTTCCGGGAAGAGAACACCGTCGTGGTCGAATCCTACGACGAGATGAAGGCGGCCCTGGCCCAGGGTGGATTCGTCCGCTGCTGGTTCCGCGAGGATCCCGAGGTAGAGGCCCGCATCAAGGAGGAGACCAAGGCCACCGTCCGCGTGATCCCCTTCGAGCAGCCCGGGGGAACCGGAAAGTGCGTGGTGACCGGCCGCGAGACCTCCGAACAGGCGATCTTCGCCCTGGCCTACTAGAAACCCGGCCGGAAACCCTGGACCGCCCTCCCTGGGGGGCCGACCCGCCAGCCCCGAGCGCAGGCCGCGCCCGGGGCTGGCTTCGTCTCAGTCGGCCACGTCCACCCAATCGAAGCCGTGCACCCTCTCGACGCCGTCCACCGAGTGGTGGCCCACGGCGTCGCATCCGCGCACCAGGACGTGGTCCAGCCCCCCGCCGCCGGTCCCCTCCTCGAAGCCCATCTCCCCGGCGCTGGGATAGCTGTAATCCCGGCCGAAGGGGTTCCAGCCCCACAGGCCCCCGACGGTATAGCTCTCGCCCGGGGCGGAGTTGAGGTCTCCGCCCAGGATCACCTCGGGCTTGCCCTGGCAGATCTCATCCAGCGAGCGGTACTCCGCGCTGCGGGCCTTCTGCTTGGAGTCCTCGCTGCCGGCGGTGAAGTGGGTGCTGATCACGGTCTGGCCCTCGGCGGTGTTGACCTCCAGGGCCGTCCGGCGCTCCTTGCTGCCCCGGTCCTCGCCGATCTCATGGACCTGGATGGCGCCCTCGCGAATCTGCCCGTTCTCGTCCCGGGGCAGCTCCTGGCCGGGGCCCAGCAGGACCGAGTTGCCGAAGGTCCCCCCGTCGTGGTCGATCGAGCGCCCGTGGACCATCGTGTAGCGGACGTCCTGGCCGGCCTCGTCCTGATAGGTGGCGGTGTAGACCGTCACGTCGCCGTTCCCGTCGGCGGGCTTCTCCTGGGTGATGGTGGCGATCCGGCGGGTGCCGTCCGGCAGCGTGGTCTGGTAGCGGCCATCCCCCAGGGCCTGCGTGTCGCGCCCCCCCAGGTCGGCCTCGAAGACGGCCGAGAGGATCTCCTGGTTGTAGTCCTTGCCGCCCACCCGACGGGTGCCGACGTCCACCTCCTGGAAGGTGGCCAGGTCGATGCCGTTGTGGACCACCTGCTCGCCGACGGTCTTCTTGATCTCGTCGAAGCGCGAGCGGGCCTCCGCGTTCCCCCCGCCCAGGTTCATGTTGCCGACCTGGAGGTTGGCCGCACGGGCCTCGGGACCGGGCGAGGGCGAGGGCTCCAGGGCCTCCGGATCCACGTCCGCGCGGTCCTGCGGAGGTTTGGTGACCTCGTCCGCCCGGGGAGCCCGGGACGGCCCGGTCTGAGGAGCGGTCGAAGGGGTGGTTGCCGGGGTGTCGTGGATCTTCTCGATTCTCATGGCGTGAGTCTAGAGGCAGGGGAAGCCCCCGGACCCGGGTTCCAGGTAAAATTCTGACGAGGGTTGTTGCCGGGGTGTGACAGTTCTCGGATACGCCGGCAACATCCGGATCCGGAACCCGGTCTCTGGAGGCATGCCAGGCCCGTCCGCTCGGGACCCCAGGACTCCCCCGGTGTGGCGCGCCCCGGTCGCCGGCGCGGACCTCAGTTCACCCAGACGGTCTCCCGTCCCAGCAGATCCTCCACCTCGCCCACCAGACGGGGGCCATGCTCGACGCCGAAGGCCTCGGGCAGGTGCAGGATGGTCGTGCCCTGCGGGCTCTCCAGGTGCAGGAAGACCTCCCGGGCTCCCCGATGGCGCAGCAGGATGTCCCGCAGACGCGACAGGGAGTCCCCCTGGAAGAGCTGCACGCGGATGTTCAAGCCCCGGTAGCGGGAGTCCAGATCCGAGGCGCTGCGGGCACTCGAGACGTTCGAGGCCAGCTTCTCGACCGAGAGCATCTCGTCGGCGGTCAGCTTGACCTCCTCGGCCGGGGCCTCCTCGTCCTCCTCCTCGTCCCGGGCCTGACGGGCCTGGCGCACCTCGGTCACGCCGCGAGCCACCACGATGGCTCCGTCCACGCACAAGGAGGAGAACTTCTCGTAGGCCTGGGGGCGCAGGGTGACCTCGGTGGTTCCCGAGAAGTCCTCCACCTGCAGGAAGGCCATCTGGGTCTTGAAGCGGGTCATGATCTTGCGGACCGAGGTCACCATCCCGGCGATGGCCACGCTGGCTCCGGCCCCCAGCGAGTTCAGGTCGGCGATGCGGTGGGTCGAGTAGCGCGTCAGGATCTCGCGATACTCCGAGAGCGGCGAGTCCGAGAGGTAGATGCCCAGCATCTCCTTCTCCATGTCCAGCAGGACCCGCTTGTCGAACTCGTTCTCGCGCAGCTTGCAGACCTCCGCGAAGGTGGTCCGGCCCAGGTCACCCTCGTCGAAGAGACCGAACTGCCCGCTCTGGGCCTCCTTCTGGAGCCTCTGGCCGTGGTCCAGGCAGCAGTCCAGGTTGGCCAGCAGGGTGGCCCGGGTCTCGCCGAAGCCGTCCATGGCCCCGGCCTTGATCAGGCCTTCCAGCACCTTCTTGTTGACCTGGCGCAGATCCACCCGGGCGCACAGGTCCGCCAGGTCCTGGAAGGGGCCTTCCTTCTCGCGGGCAGCCACCAGGCAGTCCACGGCCCCCCGGCCGACGTTGCGCACCGCCGCCATGCCCCAGCGGATTCCCGCGGGCACCACCGTGAATTCCGCCATCGACTCGTTGACGTCCGGGCGCAGGACCTCCAGGCCCGACTGCGAGCACTCGGCGATGAAGAACGAGACCTTCTCGATGTTGCTCATGACGCTGGTCAGCAGGGCCGCCATGTACTCCGGGCGGTAGTGCGTCTTGAGCCAGGCCGTCTGGTAGGTGACCACCGCGTAGGCCGCTGAGTGGGACTTGTTGAAGCCGTAGGCTGCGAAGTTCTCCATGGTGACGAAGATGTCGGCGGCCACCTTGGCGTCCACGCCCCGCTCGACCGCGCCATCGACGAAGATCTTGCGGTGTTTCTCCATCACGTCCATCTTCTTCTTGCCCATGGCCTTGCGCAGGCTGTCGGCCATCGCCATGGTGTAGCCCGCCAGGACGTTGGCGGTGAGCATGACCTGCTCCTGATAGATGAAGAAGCCGTAGGTCTCCTTGAGGATGGACTCGAGCTTGGGGTGGGGATAGACGATCTCGCCGCCCTTGCCGTGGCGCTTGCGGATGAACTCGTCCACCACGCCACCTTTGAGCGGGCCGGGCCGGTACAGCGCCAGGAAGGCCACCACGTCGCTGAAGCGGTCGGGCTTGAGCGACCTCAGGTAGCGCTTCATCCCGTCCGACTCCAACTGGAAGACGCCGTTGGTGTCGGCGTTGCCCAGCAGCTCATAGGTGGCCGGGTCGTCGAAGGTCAGGTTGTCCAGGTTCAGCTTCTCGCCGCGCGAGCGCTCGATGTTGCGCAGGCAGTCGTTGATGACCGTCAGGTTCCGCAGGCCGAGGAAGTCCATCTTGACCAGGCCCACGGTGGCCGAGTCGTTCATGTCGAACTGACAGACCACCTCGTCGCCGTTCATCCGCTGCAGGGGCACCAGTTCCGAAAGGGGCTGGCTGGCGATCACCACGCCGGCAGCGTGGATGCCCGCGTTGCGGGCCAGGCCCTCGCAGCGCCGGGCCAGGTCCACCAGCTTGCGGCAGGTGGGGTCCCCGTCATACATGGCCCGGAAATCCGGGGCCTCCAGGGCGCTCTCCAGGGTGACCTTCAGGTCGGCCGGAACGGCCTTGGCGATCCGGTCCACGTCGGGCAGGGGCACGCCCAGAACCCGCCCCACGTCGCGGATGGCGGCCCGGGCCTTCATCCGGTTGAAGGTCACGATCTGGGCCACCCGGTCGGTGCCGTACTTCTGACGGCAGTATTCGATGACCTCGCCGCGCCGCTCGACGCAGAAGTCGGTGTCGATATCGGGAAGCTCGGTCCGCTCGGGGTTCAGGAAGCGCTCGAAGAGCAACTGGTGGGGCAGCGGGTCGAGTTGGGTGATGCCGATCAGGTAGGCCACCAGGCTTCCCGCGGCCGAGCCCCGTCCCGGTCCCACGGGAATGCCCTGGCTGCGGGAGTAGCGGATGAAGTCCCAGACCAGCAGGAAGTAGTCGGCGAAGCCCTTCCCGATGATCACGTCCAGCTCGGTCTGCAACCGGGCCTGATACTCCGGCCCGGGGTCGGGGGTCCCGAAACGCTCGACGAAGCCCTCTCGACACAGTTGGCGCAGATAGTCCTCGGCCGTGCCTCCGCCGGGGACGGGGAAGCTGGGCAGGAAGACGCTCTCCAGGTCCATCTCCAACTGGCAGCGCTCAGCCACCTCCAGGGTGTTGTGGACGGCCTCAGGCACCCAGTTGAAGGCCCGCAGCATCTCCTCTCCCGACTTGAGGTAGAACTCGGGAGCGAAGAACTTCATACGCCCCTGGTCATCCAGGTTCTTCCCGGTCTGGATGCAGACCAGGACGTCCTGCAGGGAGGCATCGTCCCGGGTCAGGTAGTGGGCGTCGTTGGTGGCCACCGTCTTCAGGCCGAAATCCCGGGCCAGCCGGACCAGCTCGGGGTTGGTCTTGCGCTGCTCGGGAAGGCCATGATCCATCAACTCGACGAAGAGGTCCTCTCCGAAGACGTCGCGATAGAACCCCAGCCTCTCGGCGGCCAGACGGGGATCGTCCTGCATCAGGGCGTCGTTGACCTCCCCGCGCAGACAACCGGAAAGCGCCACCAGCCCCTTGCTGTGCCGGGCCAGCAGTTCGCGATCCGCCCGGGGCTTGTAGTAGTAGCCCTCCAGGTGGGCGGCGCTGACCAGTTGGGTCAGGTTGCGATAGCCCTCGCGGTCCTTGGCCAGCAACGTCAGGTGGAAGGGCCGATCATCCTTGCGCGGCTCGCGGTCGTGGCGCCCCCTCTGGGCCATGTAGATCTCGCAGCCGATCAGCGGCTTGATCCCGGCCTTCTTACAGGCATTGTAGAAGGTGACGGCCCCGGACATCACCCCGTGATCGGTCATGGCCAGCGCCGGCATGCCCAGCTCCTGGGCCCGGCCCACCATCTCGGGGATGCGGTTGCAGCCATCCAGCAGGCTGTACTCGGTGTGGCAATGGAGATGGACGTACGACACGGGGCAGGGACCTGCTTTCGATGGGGAGGCTTCGCGCGGAGGAAACCGGATGGGCGAAGATTAGGCCGACGGGCCTGTCGATCCTTTCGAACGGACATGCGCCCGATGCGCCGACCGCGTGCGTCGGGACCTGGATCTGCGCCGATGCAGGAAGACGGTGGCCGGTCCCCACGAGAAGGCCATCTCCCGGCGGCCCAGATCCTCCCACTCCGCCGAGGGCAGGGCCTGGCTCAGCGAGACCGCACGGGCTTTCGGGGGGGCCGCGTCGGCCAGGTTCCGGGTGACGGCGGCCCAGGAGGAGGCCTCCAGGCAGGTCCCCGCCAGGAAGTAGACCGTCCCCCGGGGCAGGGGCCCTTCGCGAAAGTCCCCTGTCTGGAAGTCCACCCCCTCCAGGCCCAGAAGCCCTGCCGCGCGCCTCCCCCGCATGACGAAGCCTTCCAGGACCTCCAGCCCGATCGCCTGCGCCTGGAAGGCCAGTCCGGCTACCAGGGGCAACACCCCGCGCCCGCAGCCCAGATCGACCACGACGTCCCGAGGTCCCACGTCCAGGGCCTCCAGCAGGTCGAACGCGGTCCCCGGGAGGGTCTCTCCATAGACCAGGTCCTCCGAGGAGATCCCCGAGGCCGGGCCCTCCCTGCGGACCACTCCAAGAGGGGTCTGGCCCACCCAGGCGCGAATCATGGCCCACCTCAGGCGCCACCACCAGGAACTTCGACCGAAGCGAAGCAGTTCGATCCCGGTGCGGGTGGTCACCCAGGCCGCGTTGGCCAGGCCCACCCCCACAAGCTCCAAGGATTCGGTTGCTCGCAAAGGCCCTCCTGAGGTTCCAGGTAGGCGGGTTTTCAATCGGGGTGGACAGGTTCCTCCGGGCGGAAGGCAGCGCGGCACCGGCTGCGAAGGGGAGAGACAACGAGGAGGAAGTCCAGTGGCAGAGTTCGAGACCGAAGTCCTGGTGGTCGGAGCCGGCCCGGTGGGCCTGATGATGGCGGTCGAGCTGCACCGTCACGGCGTGCCCTGCCGGATCATCGAGCGCTCGACCGAAGCCTCGGTGGAGTGCCGGGCCCTGCATGTCCAGTCCCGCACCCTGGAGGTCCTCGAGCACCTGGGGCTGGCCGAGGCGGCCATGGAACTGGGGGTCCGGGTCCGTGCCGAGAACATCTGGAAGGACGGCAGCCTGCTGCAGCGGATTCCCATGGACTGGGACCCCTTGCCGGACATCCCCTTCCCGATGATGCTGAACCTCGAGCAGAACATGATGGAAGCCCTGCTGAGCGACCATCTGACCCGCCTGGGGGGTCGGGTCGAGCGCGGCGTGGCCCTGACGGGCGTGGCCCAGGTCCCGGAATCGGTCACGGCCACGGTGTGGACCCCCGACGGCGTGGACCACATCCGCTGCCGCTACCTGGTAGGCTGTGACGGCTCGACCAGCCTGGTCCGCAAGGAGATGGGGCTACCCTTCGAGGGCCACCCCTATCCGGACACCTACATCATGGCCGACGTCGAGGTGGAGGGATGGCTGGCTCCGGAAGAATCCCACCGCTTCATCCGGGGCGACGAGGTCCTCCTGGCCACCCCGATCCGCGGCAGCCACCGCTTCCGGATGACCACGCGGGATGACGGCCCCTCCCAGGTCTCCCCCTCCGAATACGGGTTCCTGGGTGAAAGCCGCCCTCCCGCCCTGCAGGAGATGCAGAGAGCCCTGGATCGCGTCGCCAGGCCCGGCCTGCACCTGGTGAACAGCCGCTGGACCTCCCACTATCGGGTCAGCCGCCGACTGGCCTCGCGCTTCCGCAAAGGACGAATCTTCCTGGCCGGAGACGCGGCCCACCTCTTCCCCGATGCGGGTGGGCAGGGCATGAACACCGGAATCCAGGACGCCTGGGGTCTGGCCTGGAGGCTGGCCAGCGACCTGCGCGGTTCCGGCACCTGGACCCTGCTGGGAGGCTATGAGGTCGAACGCCGCCACGTGGCCACGGAAGTCGCGGCCCGGACCGACCGGGCCTTCCGCACGCGCACCGAACTGCTCGACCAGGAGGCGGAGGGTTCTCCCCAGCGCTGGATGCAGAGCTGGGCCCAACTGGAGACCAACTATCGCGATCTGCCGGGATTCGAACAGCACGGCTCGAGGCCAGAACAGGCGGCCCTGGAGGCAGGAGACCGGGCACCCGACGGCCGCCTGGAGCTTCCCGGCAAGGGAACCCTGCGCGTCTTCGATCTGCTGAAGGGGACCTCCAGCCACGCGCTCTTCTTCTTCCAGGGCCTGGAACTGCCCGACGAGCTGGCCCGGCTGGCGGACTGGCTGGTCCAGCATCGCTCCCGCCAGGTGTGCTGCCACTTCATCCGGGAAACCTGCTCGCTGCCCCCCGAGGGCCTCTCACCCCTGTACTGCGACCCCGGCGGGGCCGTGGCGACCAGCTACGGAGCCCAGGAGAGCTCGGTCTTCCTGATCCGCCCCGACGGCTACGTCGGCTTCCGCGCCGACGCCGAGAATGCCGGCCGGCTTCTGGGTTGGCTGGATCGCCTTCTGGGTCCGGTCGCGGACTGAACCGAGCGGGTCGCGGACCCTCTCGACCAGCCCAGGACGCCAGGGCTCGACCCCCGACGGGTCGAAGCGCCGGGCATGCTGGACCGCCGAATCCTTCGCGAAGCCCGACGCCTGGTGATCAAGGTGGGCACCCGGGTCTGCATCCGCCCCGATGGCCTGCTGAACGGGGAGGTCCTGGTCTCGCTGGCCCGCCAGGTGCACCGGCTGCGCGGGGAGGGTCGCGAGGTGGTCCTGGTCAGCTCGGGCGCCGTGGGGATGGGCCGCGCCTTGATGCGGGGAAACTCCGCCGAGGAAACCCTGCCCACCAAACAGGCCCTGGCGGCCCTGGGCCAGGTCGAGCTGGTCAACGCCTACAAGCAGCTCTTCGGGCTGCTGCACATCCCGGTGGCCCAGGTCCTGCTGACCCGCGACGACCTGGGGGCCCGCGATCGCTATCTCAACGCCCGCAACACCCTGCGCACCCTCCTGGCGATGGGCGTCCTGCCAGTGGTGAACGAGAACGACTCGGTGGCGACCCAGGAGATCCGCTTCGGCGACAACGACAGTCTGGCAGCCATGGTGGGGGCTCTCCTGGACGCTCCGGCCGTGATCAACCTGACCTCGGCACCGGGAATCCTGGCCCCCGACCCCCAGAATCCAGGTCAGGATCGGGTCCTGGACGTGGTCCGACGAATCTCGCCCGAGATCGAAGCCCTGGACCGAGGCACCCTGAGCGCGGGCGGCACGGGCGGACTGGCCTCGAAGCTGGAGGCCGCCCGGATTGCCACCCGCTACGGCGCCGCCATGGTGATGGCCGAGGCGGCGGCGGAGGACATCCTGGTGCGCCTGGTGGCCGGCGAGAAGGTCGGGACGCTCTTCACCCCGGGTTCGATTCGCCTGCGGGGTCGCAAGCGCTGGCTGGCCATGGGGGCACGCACGCGAGGGACGCTGCACGTCGATGCCGGCGCCGCGCGGGCCCTGCTGGCCCAGGGTCGCAGCCTGCTGCCCGTGGGCATCGCCCGCGTCGAGGGGCGCTTCAAGGTGGGCGACCTGGTGGGCGTGTGTGACCCGGAAGGCCGCGAGATCGGCCGGGGCCTGACGAACTACGCCTCGGAGGACATCCTGCGCCTCAAGGGGCTGCCCAGCAGCCGGATTTCGGAAGTCCTGGGCCACCCGGGCTATCCCGAGATCATCCACCGGGACAACCTGGCGGCGTCCGAATCCCCCTGAGCCATCGCACGGCCCCTGCCCCCAGCGGGGACCGCTTCAAGGAGACACCATGTCCGAGAAACCCACCCTGCTCGAACAAGCAAGCGCCGCAAGGAAAGCCGCCCGCCTCCTGGCCACCCTGCCGGGATCGGCCAAGGACCGGGGCCTGTGCGCGATGGCTGGCGCCTTGCGCCAGAACACCGACGAGATCCTCCAGGCCAATGCGCGCGACCTGGAATCCGGAGAAGCCGCCCGCATGAGCCCGGCCTTGCTGGACCGGCTGAGGTTGACCCCCGAGCGGGTCGAGTCCATGGCCCGCGGCGTCGAGAAGGTGCGGGACCTGCCCGACCCGGTCGGCCAGGAGGAGGGCTGGACCCGCCCCAATGGCCTGGCGATCCGCCGGATCCGGGTCCCGCTGGGCGTGGTGGCCATGATCTATGAGGCCCGCCCCAACGTCACCGTCGAGTCAGCCATCCTGGCCTTCAAGTCAGGGAACGCCTGCCTGCTGCGAGGTTCGACCTCGGCGGTGAACTCCAACAGGGTCCTGACCGACCGTCTGCGCCAGAGCCTGCAGGCGTCGGGCCTGCCGGTGGAGGCCATCCAGGCCGTCGCGGACATGAACCGGGAGGCCATCGACGAGATGGCCCGGATGAGGGGCATGATCGACTGCCTGATCCCGCGGGGCGGCGCCGAGCTGATCCAACGGGTGGTGCGCACGGCCAGCGTGCCGGTCCTGGAGACGGGAGTGGGCAACTGCCATCTGTACGTGCATTCCCAGGGCGACCTGGACATGGCCCTGGCCCTGGCCCTGAACGGCAAGACCCAGCGCCCCGGCGTGTGCAACGCCCTGGAAACCCTGCTGGTGGACCGCGCCGTAGCCCCCAGGTTCCTGCCCATGCTCGCCGCCGCCATGAGCGAGCGCGGGGTGGAGCTGCGAGCCTGCCCCGAGGCCCGGGAGCACCTGCCTGAAGCCCTCGCCGCCAGCGTCGAGGACTGGGACACCGAGTATCTGGACCTGATCCTGGCGGTCCGGGTGGTGCCGGATCTCCCTGCGGCCCTGGAGCACATCTCCCGGCACGGGACGGGGCACTCGGAGGCCATCGTGACGGGCGATCTGGCTGCCGCCCGCCGCTTCCAGCGCGAGGTGGACGCCTGCGCGGTGTACGTCAACGCCTCGACCCGCTTCACCGATGGAGAGGAGTTCGGTTTCGGGGCCGAGATCGGGATCTCGACGCAGAAGCTGCACGCCCGGGGACCGCTGGGTCTGCGGGAGCTGACCACCACGAAGTACCTGGTGGAGGGTGAAGGCCAGATCCGCTCCTGAACGTCCGGCCGCTCAGTTCTCGCGGACCAGCCGCACGGTCTGACCGTCGGCTTCCAGGACCATCTCCCCCGAGGAGATCCGACCGGTGAACATGGTGGCCATCCCGTCCTCGAGGTATTCCCCGCGCAGAACGTCGCCGCGGCGCTCGATCAGGTGCAGGGCCTCGTCGGAGGACCCCGGCGGGCGAGCCACCAGGATGCCATCCTCCGGCACGAACTCGACGCGGTTGGCCTCGGGGTCCTCGGGGTCATGGCCCGGGTCGCCGGGCCGCAGCGTCCACACGCCCGCCAGGGCCTCCAGCCCGGAGGTGGCCGAGGCCCCCTCGTCGAGCGAAGGAACGTCTGGCCCCGCTCCAGGGTCCTCTCCGGGGGAAGGGCCCGAACCAAGCGCGATGGGGAGGGTGCCGCCCGACTGCTGCCAGAAGTACCAGCCCAGGCCGCCCGCCAGCCCCAGCATGACCACCCCCAGGCACCCCAGGAGCAGGAGAAGCGCCACCAGGCCCGACTTGCGGACCGGAGCGGGCGGACCCTGGGGAGCCCCGCAGCGATCGCAGAACCGGGCCCCCGAAGCGAGTTCCCGTCCACACGAGGGACACGTCATTCCTTCTCGACCTCCAAGCCTTCCGTTGAGAGAGGACCTTCCGAGTGGCCGGCCTCCACCGTGCGCCGACGCAACCGGGTCAGGACCTCCCGGGCGTCGCTGTAGGAGCGGGGCAGCCGGATCAGGAAGGTGCTGCCCTCGCCCGGCCGGCTGCGGGCCCGGATGTCGCCTCCGTGATCGGCCACGATGTGGCGGGTCGTGGCCAACCCCAGGCCCACCCCGCCTTCCTTGCGGGTCATGTAGTCCGAGGCCTGATAGAAGGGGTCGAAGATGCGCTGCAGCTCTTCGGGGGGAATCCCCACCCCTTCATCCTGCACGCGGATCAGGATGCGGCTGCCCCGGTCGCGGCACCCCACCACCACGCGCCCTCCGGGGCGGCTGAACTTGATGGCGTTCTCGACCAGATGGTGCAGGGCCTGGGACAGGCGCTCGGGGTCGGCCCGCATCCGGACCTCGCGGCGGGGGAAGTCCAACTCCACGCGGACTCCCTTCTCGTCTGCCGCCCAGGCCAGGCCCGAGACCACGCCCCGGATCAGCTCGCGAAACTCCAGAGGCCGCCGGCGCAGGGTCAACACCCCTGAGCTCAGGCGAGAATAGTCCAGAAGTTCCTGGATCAGGCTCTCCAGTTGCGACAGGGCTCCGCTCATGTCGTTCAGGCTGCCATCCAGGACCTTGACCGACGACGGCTGTCCCCGCAACCCCCCCAACAGGCCCAGGTAGCCCTTCAGGACGGTCAGGGGCGTGCGCAGCTCGTGCGAGACGATGGCCACGAAGGACTCCTTGAGGCGGTCGGCATCCTGCTGGGCCTCCAGGCGGATGCGCAACTGCTCGGCCTCGATCTGGCTGCGGTAGAGATGGTACATCCGCAACAACGAACGCACCCGGATCAGCAGCTCCTGGGGCTGGAAGGGCTTGGCCAGGTAGTCGTCGGCCCCCGCCTCCAGGCCCCTCCACCGATCGCGCGCCGAGTCCAGTGCGGTCAGGATGATGATCGGGATGACCTGGGTGCGCGCCTCGGCCTTCAAGCGGGCGCAGATCTCCCAGCCGGCCAGGTCGGGAAGGTTGACGTCCAGGAGGATCAGGTCGGGTGGCTTGTCGGCCACCTGGCGCAGGGCCGCGTTCCCCGTTCCGGCCTGGCGGACCCTGTATCCCTGATTCCCGAGCTGCAGCGCGATGAGCTCGCGCAGGACCTCGTCATCCTCGACCACCAGGATGTCTTGAACCCGAGCCGCGGGCTGAATCGCCACCGGCGCACCTCCGGGCCTGCCCCGTCCCTGCGGGCGGGGTCGCTGGCTGCTGGAGGATTTCCCCACAGACCCAGGAAGGTTCCTGCGCACCGAGGAACCTGAAATCGGGGAGGCTGCAATGGCAAAGAAGCGCGTGTTGGTGGTGGAGGACGATGACCGGGTCCGCAAGGTCGAGGCCCTGATCCTGGCCTGCGATCCGCTGGAGATCATCGAGGCCAGCGGTGGGCGGGAAGCCCTGGACCTGCTGGACAAGGAAGAGTTCGACCTGGTGGTCCTGGACCTGATGATGCCTGAAGTGGACGGGATGCAGGTCCTGAGCGCGATCCGCCAGCGTCCCGAGACCGAGGACCTGCCGGTCGTCCTGGTCACGGCCAAGAACACCGATCGCGACATGCTGGAGGGCTTCAAGGGTGGCGCCAACTACTACATCACCAAGCCCTTCGAGCCGCGAGAGCTGGTGGACAGCGTGGAGCTGATCCTGGGCATCCGCCTGGAAGGCTGAAGACCCGCGTGCCCTTCGGGGTGCCCGCCACGCTCTGCCTCTCGACGTCTGGCCTTCCAGGGTGGCTCCGCCGAGTGGATCCCTTCCGCCCTGGGCCGCTCCCCGATGGCCTGTCCCAGGGCGAGCGCGCCTTCTTCCGAACCAGCCTGACCTGGCTGGTCCTCCTGGTGGCCCTGGGCGTGGTCAGCCAGGTGGCCCAGCACTGGGGCCTGGGCCGGGTGGAGTCCCACTTCAACCTCTCCACCGCAGGGTTCGACCTGATCACCAACTCGGGCTTCCTGGGCATCTTCCTGTGCTACGGGCGGCTGCGGACCGGGTGGTGCGACCAGGCCCGGGTGGTGGCCCTGGGTCTTCTGTTCGAAGCGGTCCTGTGGATCCTGCGCCCCCCCAACTGGGGCCTGACGGGCAGCCTCCTGACCATGGGCCTGGGCCTGGGCAGTGCTGCTGCCCTGGGCCTGGCGGCGCAGGCCGTGCTGGGCGGACCGCAGGTGCGGACCCGGGCCCGGGGCTATCTGGTCCTGGCGGCCTTCATGATGCTCTTCCCCCACGTCACCTTGTGGGCCCACTTCGCCGTCATCGACTGGACCCCGCAGGTCTACGACCTCTTCGCCTACCAGGTGGACGGGCTGGCGGGCTTCCAACCCAGCTTCGCGGTCGGGGCCCTGCTGGAGGGAAGCCCCGTCCTGTTGAGCCTGGCCATGCTGGTCTACAACGAGCTGCCGTTGCTGCTGTTCCTGGCGCTGTTCCTGGCCCTGGACCATCCCGAGCGCGCCTACAACAACGTGATCTCGTCGTTTGCCGGAATGGGCCTGGCGGGCTTCCTGCTGTACAGCCTCTACCCGGCCTCAGGGCTGGTCATCCTCTTCCCCGAGACCTTCCCCCAGGGCCCCGCCCCGCCCTGGGACGGTCTCCCCCACCTGCTGGAGCTGCCCGGCACCCGGAACTGCATGCCCTCGCTGCACATGTCCTGGATCCTGTGCCTGGCCTTCGCGGTCTTCCGGATGGGGCGCCGGGTCCGGGCGGCGGCCCTGGTCGTGGTCGGCTTCACGGTCCTGTCCACCCTGTATCTGGGCCACTACTGGATCGACCTGGTGGCCGCCTTCCCCCTGGCTTTGAGCTTCCAGGCCCTCACGGCCAGCGGGTTGTCCTGGAAGGCTCCCGCCCGAGGCCAGGCCCTGGCGGGCGGGCTGGGCATGCTGGGAGTGGCCCTGGTCAGCCTGCGCTGGTTCCATCCCTGGGTGGTGGCCTGCCCCGCCCTGACCCTGGGCGCCCAGGCCGGAATCATCCTGGGGAGCCTGCTCCTGGAGCACCGGCTGGCCCGGGCCGCCCTGAACGGGCCTCGGAACCCGGCAAGAAACCCCTCGGTCGAGGTTTCCGACCGCCTCCCTCGACTGGCTCAAACCTGAGCAACTCGAGGACAGCCTGGGTCTTCTCTTCAGCCCCACGCCGGCCAGGTCGCCCTCGCGGAGCTGGGGAGGCTTCGCCCTCCAGCTTGGAGATTGCCTCGTGGCCTTGCGCATCCATGTTCACACGCTCGTTCCTCCCGGTTGTTCGCCGGGGGTTTTCCCACGAGGGAGCTGTCAACCTCTTCGAGGGGTACGCCATAGCGAAAGGTTTCCAACAGGACTGTGAGCGCGGGGATGGAATCCAACATCCTCGGCCTCCTCTGCGGAACAGATGTTCGGTAACGTGAACACCTTTCAACAGAGGCCAGGCCGATTCATGCTTAACAGGCAAAGAAAATGCTCAGGTCACTTCCTCTCGGCAAAATGGCAAAAGTCGAGTTTGCGGAACAGATGTTCGGCTGCGTGAACGCCTTTCAACAGAGGTCAGGCCGATTCATACCTTAAAGGGGAGACTCGTTCGGGTCACCTTCTTCTTGGGCAGAATGGCAAGATTCGAGTTGGATAGAGGCCGATACAATTCGTGAGGCTGCCATGAATGGGACAAGCACAACTTGATATCCGTCGGCGATTCCAGAACTAGAAACGCAACGAGAGTATGACTCTCGACCTCCCTCTGTAGCCAGGTCGAAAGCGATGTCAAATGCTGTCGACGTTGAGTCAATTCGCAGCGCAATTACCCAAGACGTTTCTATGACGGGATGCAACACAAGATCGGCCTGACATTGAGAGGAACCGCCGGAGTCAGTCGGCCCAATAGGCAAGACCGTTCCATATGGCAACGAGATCCATTCTCCCGACCTGCCAAGAGGCATGATCTGGGCTTGGATAATGGGAACAGAGCCATTGATATCGATGACCCCTATCGGTTTCGCTGCACGTCCGGCATTTACCCTAAGAAACCCGCTAGACTCCTTGCCGTGGTCGTCACCAGGCCCTGGAGCAAACGCCCCTGGAAGCCCGCCCGCCCGTGACTCACGAAATTCTTTGATGTTATCGCTGCATGTCAAGAAACCTCTGGTTCGTCCATCGTCCGCTCGTACGACGAGAAGATCAGGCCTCAACTTGTTTGACGGCAGAACGAACGCTCCGCCTGGATCCGTTCTTACGTCCAGGTGACTACCCCACAGCAAAAGGGTGATCCCATCGCGTGAGGTGCCTGGAACAGCAAACACAGTCCCTTTCTGGCCATTCGTCGGTGCTGCAAGGAGACCGCTGTGCAACGTGCATAGACAGCACATGGAGAGCATCATCGCAAGCAGAGCCATCCTGGTGTGGCGGGTCTTGAGAGTAGTCAGGCCCATACATCGAACTCCGAAAAAATAGCGTCACCCCAAATCCAATCTCCGGGGACTACGCCTCTGTCGGGATCACAGCACATACAACCGCCTCGGAAACCGCGAATAAGAGGCGCAGGTCCAGGGGAGTTCCAATACCAGATGAATGCAGCATAGCTGGGTTCTTGACCATTGGTGCGCCATCTATCATAGAACCCTCCCGATACAATGCTCGAGAAGAATTCCTCTGCAATTGGCGCAGAAGACACCTCAGCCCCCACCGGTGTGCTATTGGGGGGACAGCAACAAGTCGCTCTTATGGTCACATTGAGTCCCCTTCGTCGGCCCCAGAACGCCGTCTTGTATTCGTAATCTTGTCTAGACCATCCGGCCTGGCAACGAAGCCCACTTGGATCGGTTAAGTTGATTGGGTTGTCGTTGGCATACAAGTAGCCTGGAAGCGTAGGCCCTAACGGATCCCGAGAAAGGAACATGCCTTCCTTGGGGCTGTAACTTCGTGCCCGTAGATAGTACGTCACGGTTTCGGAATCAAGCCTCTGTCCCGCGTATCGAATGAGGTCGGATGTGGAACTGGTAGTGGATGGCGCCACCCCGTATTCATCATACGCATACGCATCCGTCACCGCTCCCGTCTCGTCCGTCAGGGCCAGCACGCTGCCCAAGGCGTCGAAGACGTAGTAGCGCTCGTTGCCGTCGCCGTCGACAATCGCGATGAGGCCGTTGGGGCCCAGCACGTAGTTGGCCTTCGGGAAACCTGCGCCATCGGTCTCGTTGAGGACCTGGGACAGGCCCAGGATCCCGCTCGGCACCCAGTCGTAGTTGGTCTCGGCGCCTGAGGGTTCGCGGCGCCAGGTGCGCAGTTCGTCGCCGTTGTAGCGGTGTTCCGCGGAGGTCAGGTCCGGCAGGATCACCTTCGACAGGCGGTGGGCGGCGTTCCACTCGTAGCGGGTCGGGTTGGCCTGGGACGGGTCGTCCTTCTCGATGAGCTGGCCCACCCGGTCCCAGCGGAAGCGCGTGGAGTTCATCGCCACCAGCTCGTCGGAGGCGTCGTACTCGTAGAGTTCGTCGTTGTCCACCACGACACCGTCGTCCGGGGACGTCAGGGTGGGCGGTCTCTTCTTCAGCAGCCGGTTGCCGGCCGGGTCGTACTTGTAGTGGGCCCGCAGGGAGCCGTTCTCGTCCACCCGCACCAGGCGGGAGAGGGCGTCGTAGTTGAAGTCCTCGATGAGGGCCGCTTCGGGGGACTTCGTCACCATCCGTCGGGTCCGGTTGCCGGCCCGATCGTAGCGGTACTCGAGGTGATAAAGGAGGGCGGCGCCCTTCTCCCAGAGCATCCGGGTCACCCGGGAGTCGTGGTCGTAGGTGAAGTCGCAGGTCACGCCGTTGGGGTAGGCCAGGGACGCCAATCGGCCAGCCTGGTCGTACTGGCAGGTGGTGGTCTTCCCCGCCCGGGTGACCGTGGTCAGGCGGTTCCCGGCGTCATAGCCGTAGGCCGTGGCCGTTCCGTGGATGTCGGTGAGGCTGCTCAACCGGCCCGCGTCGTCCCAGGCGAAACCCAAGGTGTGGTCGCCCGGGTAGGTCAGCGAGGTCAGGTGGCCGTTGGCGTCGTACTCGAAGGTGGTCTCCTCGGCATCCGAACCGTAAGTACGGGCTCCATAGAGGAAGCTCCCGTAGGTGCCCCCTCGGAGGCTGGAGGCGCCGACGCGGCGCCCCTCCGTATCGTAGCTGAACGCGAAGGAGGAGCCGTCCGAGAAGGCCCGTTCCGTCACCAGGCAAGTCACGTCCCGGTAGAGGGTGGTCGCGTGGCCTTCGGCGTCCGTGGTCACGGTGGTCCCGCAGTAGGGCGGATGCTCGACGGTGGTGACCTGCCCCATCGGATCCACCGTCCGGACCTGCCGGTCGAGGTCGTCATGGCCGAACTCGTAGGCATGGCCGTTGGGGTCCACCTGGCGGACCAGGTTGCCGAAGAGGTCGTAGGAGTAGGAGACCGCCCCGCCGGCGGGGTCGAGGACCCGCGTCAGTTGGTTCAGGCTGTCGAACTCGAAGCGGGTGCCGCGGTTGAGCGGGTCGGTCACGGTCATGAGGTTCCCGTTCCCATCGTAGGCCATCCGGGTCGTGTTCCCCAGGGGAGTCCGCACCAGGGTGGGGCGGTTCAGGAGGTCATATTCCCGCGTGCTCCTGTGTCCCAGCGCATCCACGACGGCCACCTGGTTGCCCACCTGGTCGTACTCGAAGGTCGTGACCTGGTCCAGTCCGTTGCGAACCTCCACGAGGTTGCCGTACTGGTCGTAGGTGAACTCGGCTGTGGCGGGATTGGCCCCGGGCGGGGTCACCTTCTTCAAGAGCCCGTCCGGGTGGTATTCGTAGGCCGTGGTCTTCTGCTGCGGGTCGGTGCGGGACAAGAGGACGCCGGTGGTCGGGTCGTAGGCGAACTCCGTCTGGTTGTGGTCGGGCGCAGGCCCCGTCAGGCGGGTGACCTGGTTGAAGGTCGAGTCGTACTCCCAGGTCCAGACGTTCCCTTTCTGGTCCTCGCGGGTGAGAAGGTTGCCGCGGTTGTCCCAGGTGTTGTTGACGGTGGCCAGGTTCGGGTCGGTCACCCGGGTCACGAGCTTCTGGTCGTTGTACTGGGAGGTCCACACGTTGCCCAACGGGTCCGTCCGCTGGACAAGGGGCCCGGTCGGGAACCCCGACCGAGCATCGTCGAGGGATTTTTTGTCCCCGCAAGGAGCAAGAAGTTGCGGTTTGCTTGAGGCAAATGAGACTTCTTGCGACACAGCGGGGGCGGAAAAGACCCGGCGAGGCGACCGAGGGGTTTCCGACTGGGTCCCTCGTTGCCTTCGGCGTCCCATTCGTGAAGGGTCACCCGGTCGCCCTCCTGCACGGAGGTTCGGCGCGCGGCCTGGTCATACTGGTATTCTACCACGAGCCCGTTTCCGAAGACCTGGCGTCCCACCACAGTGGTCTGGGGGCTCAGGTCGCTCACCGGGTAGTTGGTGAGCCACAGGCCGTTGGCGCAGGTGATGCTCTCGACGCCCATGAATCGGGGTGAGTCCGGGGTGTCATGGGTGTCGACCGTGTAGTCGGTGGCGACGCCCTCCGGGTCGATGGAGCGGGTCAGGAAGCCCATGTGGCTGGGGTGCTTGCGCTCGTAGGTCAGGGTCCGCCCCATCCAGTCGGTCACCGTCGTGGTCGTGTTCTCGGGACCGGGGCTGTTGGAGACCGTGACGATCCGGCCGCTGGCGTCCTCGATCTGCTCAAGCCAGGGGCCGCCCCAGGCGAAGGACTGGGTGTTGCCGCTGGGGTCGACCCGCTGCAGCAGCCTCCCGG
>Ga0334883_1000251_pt1 | contig 103751 bp, 85 predicted proteins | sample GraSluR1_MG_6_FD_207230 | JGI IMG/M metagenome (GOLD analysis project Ga0334883, IMG submission 207230) | Sludge microbial communities from methane-producing bioreactor in Wageningen University, Netherlands - Granular Sludge_09_05-R1 | ecosystem: Engineered > Bioreactor > Anaerobic >... | reverse complement strand
TTTTGTATTGTCTTTCGGCCGAACGGACTGCATTGCTCAACGAGTTAACCTGCACCGAAAGCTGGTCGAGTTCCACTTTTTCCATTATTCCCACACGCACCAGCGGCTCCGTTTTCCGGTACACTTCATTCAAGTTTTCAACATTCGATTCCAGAATTTTCAGCGATTCTTCCGAAATTAATACCAGATAGTAACTCTCAATCACCTGACTTAAAACATCCTGTTCTGTTTTTACCAGGTTCTTTTCTGAAAGCTTTTGGGCCAGTTTTGCAGTCTGAATTCCAACAATATAACCCCCGTTAAAAATTAGCTGCCCAAGCTGCAAATTAAAGTTGCTGGATGGTTTAATTGGAATTTTAGACGGCTCCATGCTTTCATCAAACTGAATGCTGATTTCGGCTCCCATGGCATTGGAGTAATCGGCGGTGGCATTCAACTGGGGTAACCCGGCTGCTATTGCTGCCCAAAGTTGTTCCTGCGAATGGTCTATCGCAAGCCCCGAGTTTTTAATGGTGCGGTTGTAGTTGAGGGCATGTTCTTTGGCTGCTTCCAGGTCGAGCGACAGTTTTTCCTGTGCACTTAACCCGCCAAAAATCATGAATCCTAAAATCAGGATAAAAATCTGTTTTCTTCTCATAGCACATTGTTTTATTTTCTTGTTATCTGTATTCATTTTTTAAAATTGTTTCATTTGCTATTTAATTTGTCAGCATCGAATCAATCGAATTAATACCTTTTTTTGTAGAAATGCCTCGCATAAAATTGATTGTAAGACTTTGAAATACATCAATATAACTATATTCGTCACGAGGAAAAACTTTTTCATCAGCCAGCAAATTCATTTGTTCATGAAAAAGTTTGGCCACAATGGGAATATTGATTTCCGATCTGAAAAGACCCTCTTTAATCCCTTTTTGCAATAGTTCCACGGAAAGGTTGAATGCTTCCTTTTCGTTGCTTTTACGTAAGTTCTCCCAGGTTTTCGGATAAAGTTTTTCCATATCACGAAAAAATACCGGGTTGATAGCATTCATGGCTTTAATGCCTTCCTGCATGTATAAAAAAATGGTTTCCACCACATTTTGTGAAGAAGAACAAATATCGGCATTTTTGTATTTGTGCTTTTGGGTAAGAACATCGAGGCAGGTGTGCACCAGGGCGGTTTTGTCTTTAAACGCTTCATAAACCGTGCGTTTTGACATTCCCGTAGCTGCCGCAATGCCGTCCATGGTGACATTGCGGATACCAAACTGCAAAAACTGGCTTGTTGCTTCTTCAATAATTCGTTCGCGTATTTCCATCTAAAATATTTAAGGGCGCTAAGGTAGCGGAAAACTTAAAACACGCTGAAAGTTTTCTGTGAAATGCGATTTTTTATCGGTGAAATCAGAAATACATAACGTGAAATTAACTGATGAGGGAAATGGCAGTAACAAAAATACTCCAGATACTGATTCCATTGATAAAAAGCATTTCGGTTATCCCGTTTACTCCGTTTTTTATCACCGAAATGCCTGTAACCAAAATGGTTCCGCCAATAATCACCAACCCCGTTACTCCAAGAAACCAACGCTCGGACAGTATAGCCGTTTGAAACAAAATGACAAGTGTTGGCAACGAAAGAAAAACAATAACGGCCAGCAGGTTGTGTGTAACGCGCTGCAAATTGGTTTTGAGATTTTCAAGCCTGAAAGGATAAATATTGTGGGGAACAAACGCCAGCAGGGCCAAAACCGCAAAACTGTAGTCGATTTGCCTCATGAAGCGTTCGTATTCACCCAAATCGTAATACAATGAGAGCAGCCAAAAAAAGAGATAATTTAAAATGGCAGTAGCAAATAACAGACGCTTATACGCCCGAACATATTTTTTCCCGTAAAGATTTTTATTGCTTAAAAAACTGAGCGTGTATTTTTTTAAATCGAAATTAATGTGTTGAATGCTACGCTTGACAGCATAAGGCAAAACCCCGGCATAAGTGAAGCCAACCAGCAAAATTCCCAGTTTTATGAGCATCGTTTCAGGCGCTTTTATTTTAAAGGCGAAAGATATTCAATTTAACCAGTTGAAAAAAGAATAATGTTGTATTTTAAAATTTGATAATAAGCAAAACGTTCGGGTTTTACAAAGCACCAAAAATGATTTAACTGGGACGGGAAGCGGCACAGCAAAGTATCAGGGGGTTTAGCAAACGGGAATGAATTGAGATCGGTGAATTTATTTGGGTGATATAACCTGTCAATGGTCGCTGCATCCCACGGTTGCCGAATGATTTGATCCTCCGTCAATACAATAATTGGCTGTCAGTCGTTTGATTGGTTAAATGTTGGAACAGACCATTCAAAGTTGCCCGTTCCATTGGGTTTTCTTGCCCACGATTGCTCAATTAAAGTAGCCGGGTATTCTACCAGGTTAATCACATTTAAATCAGGGTCGAGGAGTAAAACATTTTCGCCGTCGGCTGAAAGTTTGTAGTTGGCATGTAACCCTGTCCGCAAAGTGTCTCCATCGGCCCAAACAATCAGATAGTCTTTTTTGCCTATGATGGTGCCTTCAGGGAATTTCCATTTTGTAATGTCTTTTTTGCTGTCGGAGAGATAATATCCTGAAATGTCCTGATCGACATCGGCAGGGTTATAAATTTCAATCCAGTCGTCAAATTCTCCGTCCTGGTCCGAACCGTGAGAATCATTTTTTGGCAGGAGTTCGTTAATTACAATTTTCGGAATTTTTTCCTCATCCAAATCATCATCTTTGCTGCAGGAGATAAATCCGGCAAGTAAGAGCAAACAAAATAATGCAGAAAATATGGTTTTCAATTTTAATGTCTTCATGATATAAATCCTTAATTATCAGTGATTTTTATTCGTTCCAATTACTAATTTTAAAGTCGAAAAATACAAATAATATTTAAAAGCACTTTGATGAACATCCGGGTTTTAGCAAAAAAGCCTTTTTTAAACGAAACATATTGTCAGAGCAAAAGGTTGGAATTAACGCAAAACCACCCGCCGGCGCAGAACTGCTGTTTGACGGATAGTGCGAAATGCTGGATGAAAAATGTAGCGAACAGAATATTATTATTTACAACTCCCCGGATGGCAAGGCATCGGTATCGCTTTACAATATTTCACCTTTCAGTAATATCAGAATTTTGGCCAAAGATGAATTTGAAATCGTTAACGGCGATCCTGTCAAACCCTGCCTGCGCCCGGAATTGCCAAAGAGTGGATAAGGCATACGTACTTTACAGGCTGTGAGCAGATTTAAGTGAATCAAGGGAATTTTTTTGTAGATAAAAGTGTTGGAAACTACAACATTTTGTTGTTACTTTTTCTGTTAAAAAAATCAACTCTACATGAAAAGAATACCTGTCAGATTTTCATGTGACAACTCTTTTCTTCGGGTATTTTTATTGTCAATTCTGAAAATTTTTTCAGGAGGAATAATTTATATTTTATTACGGCCTTCAGAGCCTGTTTTTTTCAATTGGTTAAAGTTCATCGGGTTGGAGGATTTTCTTTTCTATGCACGCGAAAAAACCTTGTCGTTTGGTCAGTTTTTTCCGGAATGGTTTATCTATTCCCTGCCCAATGGGTTATGGGCTTTGTCCTACTCTTTAATCATTACTGCTATATGGTGGAATAGCAAATCGCGGTTAAAAATCTTCTGGATGGCAAGCATTCCCGTTTTGGTTTTTGGCTTTGAGGTATTTCAGTATTTGGAAATATTAAACGGCACTTTTTGTATCGGTGATATTGCTTTTGGTGTTTTGGGAATTTTGGCAGGAGTTGCACTTGGAATAGAAACAAATAAAATCAACAGTTATGAAAAGGATATGGTTTAAGAGGTCATTATGGCAATCGGTATTGTCATTGGTTGTATTGGGTGTTTTTGGCTATTTCGCCATAAGTTCTTTAGGGGGCATTACCATAAGCCAGCAAAAAAAATATTTAGACGATGGCGTTTATGAAGTTACTAAAACATTCTGGAATGGAAAAAAGGAAGTGGTTACCGGGAAAACAGACGGATATAATAACTGGCATGGGCATGTAATAATTCGATATTATGGCTCTGACGGAAATTTAATATCTACCGAATGGGCAGAGATGCTTTTTGGTAAAAGGCATGGTGAAACAAAAATTTTCCTCCCAAACGGGTTGGTAAAATTGTATTGCTATGAAACAGGAATTCGTGTGGAATGTGAAAAGTCGGCAATAATTACTGAAAACTCAGCGTATGATATTTTTAACTACAAGTATCCGTGGTTTGCAGCAAAACTGAATGCATTTGATTTTACGGATGAATACATCCGGGCATTTATGGATACGCTTGAGATAATAATAGGTGAGAATGAATTTGATATCTCAGAGTTTGATTCGCATTATGACGGTGCAACTGATATTTTAGAGGAAACATATTACGACAGTATTATTGTTGTAAATGCCGAATTTTCAATTTATAACGGCGCTGAACTTATAAATTTTGATGAATTCCGGCTGGCTGCAATCGATCAGCAACGTTCAACCGAACGCAATATATATAACACTGTAAAATCGAGATATTCAAATTATCTGTTAAAACTGAGGATGTTTGAAATTACAGAATCCGATTTTCAGGTATTTGGCCAAAAGTTCGATAGTTTAATTTACAGTTACGGCGCTTTGGATTTGGATGACCCGTTTTTTGTTGACAGTGTTGATACCCGAATGTTCAGGGCGATTTCCTTTATCGCTAACGAAGAAGATGCCCAGGCAAACAATAACGCACTAAAAAGCATGGTTTTATCCGACAGCAAACCGAATCACAGGCAATTGTTAAAACTGGCCTGTTCGCACCTTAAAAAAGCCCAACTCAATAAAAGCCCTCAAGATGTTGCCACTGTAATTGCTACTATCATTTTAATGAAGCTTACAGAAGGCGATTTGGTTAAAACCTCGCTTTACGAGGCATTTTCACTTAAAAAAGGTGTTGTAAATTTGGCAACCGTAACTACGGGATTTCCCGCCAGGAATTCAAATTCGAGTGTTACATTGAAAGGAAATATCATTTCGGATGGCGGTGGTGACATAATTACAAAGGGTATTTACTATGGCACCGTTTATAATCCCGATTCTACAAATTTTAGTATTGTAGCAAACAATGGAAATGTAAATTTTGAAGTAACAATCAATGAACTTTCGGAAGGAGTGACTTATTATGCGAGGGCATTTGCCAAAAACAGCGCCGGTATTGCTTACGGCAACTGCATCAGTTTTACTACAAATGCTTTGGTTGGAACTGAAATCAACAAATTAAGTGAAAAAGTTTTTGATATTTTTCCCAATCCAACTGCCGGATTAACAACTTTCCGTTTTAATCTCGAATCGGCGGGAAATACCGAATTAGTTATTGTAAATGTTAACGGGCAGATAGTAGTCCAAAAAAACCTCGGTGTTTTACCCCCTGGGGAAAACAAAATACAGTTGAATCTTTCAACACTGGAGACTGGAATTTACAACTGTCGGCTAACAAACAACAGGGCGATAACAGGCACCGGTAAATTTATTGTTGCACGGTAAAAAAAGATAATGAGCGTGCAAATAATTTACTCTTTGTACACGAATATAAAACTTTACGCTATTTAGGAACCGAAATATTCAATTGGGAGGAAGGAGAAAACGGCGAATTCATTTGGAATTTATAACCTGTCAATTTTCACTGTGCATCTCATCAATCCATAACGGAACAAATATTCCCTTGTTTTCCAGTTCCTTTCTGTTTTGAAGATGAAAACTCAATGAAGTAATTTTTTTCGTATCCTCTTTCGAATCACACATATTGTATTGAATGGATGCTTCTTCGCTGGTGTAGGTGGGAGGAAATGAAGATTCTTGCAGCCATTAAACGAAACCTGCCGGAACAATTTTGCAACAACACATTGAAAAAGAACTGAAGGAAATGTAAGTGAGGAATATCATGCGATTAAATTTGGACAGAAACAACTCATGTAAAAACAATCTTTTGTTAATTTAGCTGCTGTTTAATGATTAGGTTTTACATTCATAATTAAATAAACCATGCAAAATAACGAACAAAATATCATTATTTACAACGCCCCGGATGGCAAGGCATCGGTATCGCTTTATGCCAAAGACGGCAGGGTTTGGATGAACCAAATCCAACTGGCGGAACTTTTTGACACCTCCAAACCAAACATTAGCATGCACATATCCAACATACTGAAAGAAAAAGAATTAGACTTGAATTCAGTTGTTAAGGATTACTTAACAACTGCCGCAGATGGTAAGAAATACGAGGTTACTTTTTACAGCCTCGAAATGATTTTGGCCATTGGCTTCAGGGTACGTAGCAAACGGGGAACTCAATTTCGCATTTGGGCTAACCGCAATTTGCAGGAGTATATGGTAAAAGGCTTTGTGATGGATGATGAACGCCTGAAAAACCCCGATGGCAGGCCGGACTACTTTGATGAATTGCTCGAACGCATTCGTGATATTCGGGCATCGGAAAAGCGGTTTTACCAAAAAGTACGCGATTTGTTTGCTTTAAGCAGCGATTACGACCCTACCGACAAAGCCACCCAAATGTTTTTTGCCGAAACCCAAAATAAACTGCTTTATGCCGTAACAGGTAAAACTGCTGCCGAAATCATTGTTTCCAGGGCCAATGCAAACAAACCCAACATGGCGCTTACCTCATGGAAGGGTAGTGTGGTACGAAAACAGGATATATTTATTGCCAAGAATTACCTTACCGAAGATGAAATAGATACTCTGAACCGCCTGGTTGTAATCTTTTTGGAAAGCGCTGAACTTCGTGCAAAAAACCAGATGGATTTAACCATGAAATACTGGCACGATAACGTGGATAGGATACTTGAATTTCAGGATAAAAATGTGTTACAAAACGCCGGTTCCATTAGCAATAAACAAATGGAAGACAAAATTCGTGAGATTTATACTGAATTTGATATACGACGCAAAAAGTATGAAGCATTACAGGCAGATACGGCCGATTTGGAAGAGTTAAAAATCATGGAAGGAAAGGTTAAGAAAAACAAAAAAGAAGATTTATAGACCATTAATTATCACTGTGCAGCTCATCAATCCATAACGGAACAAATATTCCCTTGTTTTCCAGTTCCTTTCTGTTTTGTAAATGAAAACTCAGTGAAGTAATTTTTTTCGTTTCCTCTTTCGAATCACACATATTGTATTGAATGGATGCTTCTTCGCTGGTGCAAGTGGGAGGAAATGAAGATTCTTGCAGCCATTAAACGAAACCTGCCGGAACAGTTTTTCAATCACACTGCTTCAGCAAAAGATGTTTCAATGAGTATCCCGAAGGAAGTAATATTATCAGAGTCCCTGATAAAATAAAAAGCCATGAATAATTTTAACAACCTGGTTTCAACCATTCAACAACTGCATAAGCAATTACAGCAATCGGCGGCAAATGCAGTGAACCAAATGCTGACTATCAGAAACTGGCTGATTGGCTACTACATTGTTGAGTTTGAGCAAAACGACAAAGACCGGGCGGAATATGGCGACATGCTAATTGAAAGTATTGCTGCTGAATTGAAACTTATAAAGGGTATTGATAAACGTTCACTATTCAGGTTCCGACAGTTTTATCTATACTATCCCCAGATAGCAGATGCAATTCGGGGGTCAGTGTCCCCCGTTTTTGAGCAAATTAAAAAAGTGGGGTCAGTGACCCCACAATTGATAAACCCGGAAATTATGGACTGGCTGATTGGTTATTATATTGTTGAGTTTGAGCAAAACGGTAAAGATCGGGCGGAATATAGAAATCGCTTCTAAAGTTAATTACCGGATTAAGGCACACGGCAAATTGCACATTTAAAAAAGCAATAAAAACTATCTGATATTTCGGTGCGCTGCACCTTTCTTCAAATACCAAATCAAATGCTACAAAGCTTTTGGTGCTCTGCACCATTTTCCCTTTACAGCCAATTATTTATACAAACAGCGGCATCGCCGCGACAATATTTGTAGCTCAAAAAAAGAAAAGTGGCACCAAGGTGCATCGCACCGGAATATTAAAATCCACAACATATTCAATTTTCACTGTGTATCTCATCAATCCATAACGGAACAAATATTCCCTTGTTTTCCAGCTCCTTTCTGTTTTGTAAATGAAAACTAAGTGAAGTAATTTTTTTCGTTTCCTCTTTCGAATCACACATATTGTATTGAATGGATGCTTCTTCGCTGGTGTAGGTGGAATTCTTGCATTTCACCCCCCAATTTCATCACTTCAGTAAAATTTTTCAGCAATCATCTTTATGCAGTCCCTAACTTTCGGCTGTTTTTTTAAATTCTGAAAGAATTCAACGAAAAAATTTACACATAACAAGCTATGAAACAATTGATAAACAGTGTATTTATGCTATATGTCCTGGCTTTGCTGGCCGGTTGTGCCGGCAACAACAACGGGCAAACCGAAATCATCCGAAAAGTAAAAATCGAACCGGTTCAACAGGCCGATTCGCTACAGGTAAAACAATACTCGGGAATAATTAAGGAAGCCGCCGAGGTGAACCTGGCATTCCGGGTGGCAGGCCCCATTCAGAAAATTCTGGTGAAGGAGGGCGATTATGTGCAGGCCGGGCAGGTGGTTGCCCAAATGGACACCCGCGACTACGAAGTGCAACTGGCGGCTGCACAGGCGCAGTACGAACAGGTGAAAGCCGAAGCCGACCGCGTGATTGAATTACACAATCGTGAAAGCGTGGCCGGCAATGATTACGACAAAGCAGTTTCGGGTCTTAAAATGGTGGAAGCGCAACTCAAACACGCCAACGACCAGATGAACGACACCAAACTCACTGCGCCGGTTTCGGGGTACATTCAGAAAGTGAATTTTCCGGAAAACGAACTGGTGGATGCCGGTATGCCCGTGGCTTCACTCATTGACGTAGGACACTACCAGTTGGAAGTGGAAATCCCGGTTGCGCTGTATGTTGACCGGGAAAACATCATCTCCTTTTCAGGCCTGCAACCGGCGGTTTCCGGAGAGGAATTTCCGCTTCAGTTGCTGAGCTACAGCCGAAAAGCCAGCAACAACCAGTTGTATAAAGTGCAACTGCGCATAAACCCGGCCAGCCAGCCCAAACTGGCCCCGGGAATGGATGTGCAGGTAAACATAGTTTTGAAAAGCAGTACCGGGCCTGTGGCCTGTGTACCCCTCAACGCCTTGTTTAACGAAAACGGTAAAACGTATGTGTGGGTTTACCAGTCAAACGGCACGGTGCAAAAACGCGAAGTGGTTACCGGCAAACTCACCGGCGACGGCAGAATCCGCATTTCCGAAGGATTGCAAACAACGGAACAAGTAGTGGTGGCCGGCGTGAACCAACTGAATGAAAACGAACAGGTGGAACCGCTCGAACCGGTTTCCGAAACCAATGTGGGAGGGATGCTGTAATGTACCTCACTGAAATGACTTTCCAAAGAAAAGCCATCATCTGGTTTATCCTGTTTTCTATGGTGGCTGGTGGCATCCTGGCATTTCGTTCCATCAGCAAGCTGGAAGACCCGGAGCTGGTGGTGATGATGTCGCAGATTGTGACCGTTTATCCCGGCGCTTCGGCTCATGAGGTGGAAATGCAGGTCACCAATATCATCGAAGAGGAACTGAACACGCTGGGCGATGTGGAAACCATCCGGTCGAAATCTATGCCCAACCTTTCCATTATTACGGTGATGCTCGAACTTACCGTTCCGCAAAAAGAGATTGAGCAGCGCTGGGATTTCCTGCGCCGCCGGATGAACGAGGTGGTTGCCAAACTGCCCGAAGGCGCGCAGCCGCCTATGGTTTTCGACGATTTTGGCGACGTTTACGGCATGTTTTACGCCATGACCGCCGACGGCTATTTGCACAAAGAGATGAGCAAAATGGCCCGGTTCATCAAACGCGAAATGCTCGGTGTAAAAGGCGTTGCCCGGGTGGAAATTTACGGAGAGCAGCAGCCGGTTACCGAAATTGTTTTCAATCCATCCAAAATGGGTGAGTTGGGCGTGTTCCCGTTCCAGGTGATGGCGGCGCTGCAGGCAGAAAATGCAGCGGTTTATCCCGGCGCCCTGCAAACCGGCAATCAACTGCTCGGCATTTCGGTGAACGGTAAAATTGCCAGTGCCGAAGATGTGGCCAGTGTAATGATAAAAGGACTCGACGGCAGCCTCTTCAGGCTTTCGGACATTGCTGAAGTGAACGAAGTTTATGCAGACCCACCCCGGAATACCATGCACCTGAACAACAAAAACGCCATTGCCATTTCACTTTCCATGGAATCGGGCGAAAACATTGTAGAGGTGGGCAAACGCGTGGAAAAAAGGTTGGATGAACTGAAAAAAAACATTCCGGCGGGCTATCGGTTTGAGAAGGTGTTTTTTCAGCCCGACCTGGTCAAAAACTCCATCGACGGGTTTATGTGGAACCTCGTGATGTCAGTGGTTATAGTTATTATCGTGCTGATGGTTTCCATGGGATTTCGCAGCGGGTTTATCATTGGTACAGGGCTGGTGATCACCATTCTGGCTACCTTTCCCATTTTGCTGGCTGCCGGCGGAACCTTGCAACGCATTTCGCTGGGAGCTTTTATTGTGGCCATGGGAATGCTGGTTGATAATGCCATTGTTGTTATCGATGGCATTCTGGTGGATTTAAAAAAAGGCGTGAAACGGAAAAGGGCGCTCATCCACCCCGCCACACGAACTGCCTGGCCTTTGTTTGGCGCCACATTCATTGCGGTGGCTGCATTCCTGCCGGTTTACCTTTCGCAGGATGCGGCCGGAACCTACGCCCGCGATTTGTTTGTTGTGTTGTGCATTTCCCTCTTCATAAGCTGGGCACTGGCCATGACACAGGTGCCGCTTTTTGCTGAAAAATTACTGAAACGGAAAAAAAAGAAAGACAACGAAGAATTGTATCATGGCTGGGCATACCGGAAATTCAGAAATATCCTGGGCTTGCTGTTGCACTACAAAACGGTTACACTTATTGTTACCATTTTATTGCTGGCACTGGCTGCATTTAATTTTCAGAATATCAAAAAAACGTTTTTCCCCGATTTCAACTACAACCAGGTTTATATTGAATACAGGCTTCCGGCAGGCGCCGGGCCGCAAAAGGTAAATGAAGATTTGTTCCGGATTACCGAATACCTGCAATCGCTTGAGGAAGTTAAAATGGTGGTAACCAGTCACGGACAAACGCCTACCCGCTATGCGCTGGTGCGGCCCATGGGCGAAGCAGCCGACAATTACGGCGAGCTGATAGTAAATTTTGAAGACTACCAAACCATGACCCGGATGAAGCCGGTGCTTAGTGAATACCTGCACAACCATTTCCCGGATGCCCGTTCCCGGATTCGGAAGTACAACCTTTCGGTAAAAGCATCGCACACGGTGGAGGTGGAATTTACCGGCCCCGACCCGGCAGTGCTGCGCGATTTGAGCCGGCAGGCACAGGAAATTTTCAGGAACAATCCATACGCCGACTTTTATACCATTGAAGACGACTGGGAACCCATTGGACAGGCACTCACCGCCCGGTATGCCCGGCAGTCGGCACAAAGGGCAGGCACCAGCCGCTCTGATGTGAGCAACGCCATTCTTGCCGCTACCGACGGACTGCCCATAGGCGAATATTTTGAAGGCCAGAACCGCGTGGGAATTGTGTTGAAATTACGAAACAACGACGGTTCCCGAATTGAAAATCTGGAAGACATTCCCGTTTGGAGCATGCTGCCGAATCTTTCGGGATTGAACGAAACCACAATTCAGAAACTGCTTACCGGGGTAACATCCATCGACGAACTGTCCAAAGAGCTGATTAGTCCGGTGCCGTTAAGCGCCGTAACACAGGGAATCGACCTCGACTGGCAGGAGCAGGTGGTGCGGAGGGTTAACGGCCAACGCGCCATTCAGGTGCAGTGCGAACCGCTGGAAGGTTACAGTCCGGCACTGGTGCGCAAAACCATGCTGGATGACATTGAAAACATCACGCTGCCCGACGGGTACAAAGCCGTTTGGGTGGGCGAACATGAACTGCAGGGCGATGCGCTGCGCAATATTTTCAGGTACCTGCCCATTTCCATCATGCTCATTATTCTTACACTCATTTTGCTTTTCAACGATTTTAAAAAACCAATTATCGTGCTGAGCTGCATCCCCATGGCATTTATCGGCATTGTTCCGGGAATGATTCTGGCGGGGCAGCCGTTTACGTTTATGGCCATCATCGGTTCTTTTGGTTTGATGGGGATGATTGTAAAAAATGCCATTGTGCTGCTCGACGAGGCCGAAATGCTCATTGCCAATGGCGTTGAAAAGTACCATGCGCTGATTGACGCCACCATTTCGCGTACCCGGCCGGTGCTGCTGGCCTCGTTCACCACCATCCTGGGAATGATTCCGCTGCTCACCGACCCCATGTATGCAAGTATGGCGGTGGCCATCATCAGCGGATTGCTGGTGGGTACACTTATCACCCTGATTTTTGTGCCCATATTGTACGCGGCTTTTTATGGAGTGAAGCGAATGGAAAAAAACGAAAACAGAACAGAATTAGCATCATGAAAACATTAAATAAGATTATATTTTTTATTTTTCTAACAACTGGAATACAGGGTGTTGCGCAAGAGAAAATGACTTTGCAACAAGCCCGGGAAATGGCGCTTCGTAAAAACGAAAATCTGAAAGTTTCTGCAAAACAAATGGAAAAAGCTGAAGCGCAAAAGGCCGCCGTCCGGACAATGCGTTTGCCTTTGCTTTCGGCTACCGGCATGGGCATTTATCAGAACAAGGACTTTGAAATGGAACTGATGTTGCCCACTCAGGTTCCCAATCCGCAAACGGGTGAGTTGGTGCCCAACATCATGATGAACCCAATGACCGGTGAGCCGGTAATTGGCCCCGATGGCAATCCTGTGTTTAACATGTATGCCTGGCTGCCGCTGAATGTGAGCCTGAGCGGAGCTTACCTTGCCGGGCTGGCGCTGGAGCAGCCTGTTTATACCGGCGGGAAAATCAGTGCCGGCAATAAAATGGCTGACATCGGACTTGAAATGGCCGGAGAGAACAAAACGCTGCAGCAGATGAACACCATTGCCGAAGCCGATAATGCTTACTGGACCTACATTTCGGTTTCCCAAAAGGTGAAACTGGCGCAGCAGGCGGTGAATATGCTGACCGAACTGGTGGGAAAAGCCCGCGATGCGCACGAGGTGGGAATGTCGGGCCGGAATGATTTGCTGAAAGCGCAGGTAGAACTGAACAACGCAAAACTGAACCTGCAAAAAGCCAAAAACGGGCTTGAACTCAGCCGCATGGATTTGTGCCGGGTTACCGGCCTTCCGTTCAGCACGGCGATTATGGCAGTTGACACGGTTGTTTCTGTATCTCCTCCGGCAGAAATAATTCCGTCGGAGGAAAATGTTAATCAGCGGCCTGAGTACCGTTTGATGCAGAAAAACATTGAACTGGAAGAACAAAACATCCGGATGGCCAAAGCCGATTTTTTGCCTGTTGCCGGAATTCAGGCCGGGTACAACCACATTGGGGGAATTGATTTTGGAGGTACCGATTTTTCAAACACCAGTCTGAATGTGCTGGCATCGGTGAAAATTCCGATTTTTCACTGGGGCGAGGGCGTAAAAAAAATCAACGCCGCCAAAATCGACAAGGAGATACAAGAGCTGGAACTGGAAAAAAACAAACAACTGCTGCAACTGGAAACCGAACAGGCCCGGTTGAATTTGCAACTGGCGTGGGAACGCATTCAGCTAAACGAAACTGCGCTGGAACAGGCAGAGGAAAACCTGCGCGTAACCCGCGACAATTACGAGGTAGGTATGGAAACCATCACCGAATACCTGATAGCGCAAACCCAATGGCAGCAGGCCTTAAGTGAGCTTATTGATTCCAGAACCGATTTCAAAATGAAAGAAACCGCCTGGCTGAAAGCTACCGGGAAGTTGGCTGTTTCACTTGCTGACTGAAAGTCAGCTGGCGAATAAAGCAGCCTGAAACATAATTGAGCAGGTGGACTTAGAGCCACCAGCTCAAAGGTTGAATTCACCTGCTGACTGGAGTTCAGCTGGCGAATAAAGCTGACCAAAACATAATTGAGCAGGTGGACTTAAAGCCACCAGCTCAAAGAAAATTAAAGCAAAGGAATTTTATTCTTCCACCCCAAACCTATACACACAAATTGAATAATACTCTTCACCCGGATTCAGAATGGTTGACGGGAAATCCGGCTGGTTGGGGCTGTCGGGGAAGTGCTGGGTTTCCAGGCAGAAAGAGGAACGGTGTTCGTAAACGTTGCCGTATTTCCCGGTATCGCTTCCGTCGAGGAAATTGCCACCATAAAATTGCAAGCCGGGTTCGTTGGTGTACACTTCCAGTGTGCGACCTGAAACGGGTTCGACTACTCTTGCAGCAAAGGTCAAATCATTATCGGCAGGAAACAAAACCCAGTTGTGATCGTAGCCCAAACCGTAATTCAGTTGTTCAAAATCAGCATCCACCCGTTCGCCAATAGCCGTTGGTGCTCTGAAATCCATCGGGGTGCCTTCAACCGGAGCAATTTCGCCGGTAGGAATCAAACCACCATCTACCGGAGTATAAAAATCGGCATTGATTTGCAGGATATGGTCGTTAATGCTCCCGTTACCATCGCCTTTCAGGTTGAAAAAGGAGTGATGCGTCAGGTTCACCGGGGTAGGGCGGTCGGTGGTGGCCCAATATTCAATTTTTAATTCGTTTTCGCTGGTTAACTGGTATTGCACTTTCACATCCAGGTTTCCGGGATACCCTTCCTCCATGTGCGGAGAGGTATAGGTTAGTACAAGCGTTTGGCCGTCGGGTTGATTTGCATCCCAAACCACATCGTTAAATCCTTTTGTTCCGCCGTGCAGGTGGTTTTCATCGTTGTTCTGAACCAGGGAATACACCGTGTCGTTCAGGGTAAACTGACCGTTGGCAATGCGGTTACCATAACGACCAATCAATGCACCGTAGTAAATTTCACCGGAGTTCAGATAACCGGCCAGGGTTTCGTATCCGGTTACAATGTCTTCAAAATCACCTTTCCTGTCGGGCACCCACAGGCTGACCACACGTCCGCCGAAGTTGGTGATTTGTGCAACCACTCCGGCTTCATTCTGAAGGGTAAACAGTTCCACTGTTTTACCGTCAACCCTGCCGGTAAACGTTTCTTCGCTAATCAACTCAGGTTGTTTCGGTGTTTGTGTGCAGGCAAACAGGGTAATTATTGCCAAAAAGATAACCGGTTTTCTCATTTTGATTTATTTTTGTTTTTTAATGAAAGATGCCGCTAATTTACGGGTAAATTTTTTACCTGAAAAGCGTATTGTTCACTCTTTTGAACGATTACTTATAAAAAACTGAAATACGATGTTAAATTACAGAGCTTTTCTGATTTTTCTTTCACTGATTGTTGTGTTTGGCTGCCATCCGGGTGAGGAACAACTTAAGCCGCCCAATATTTTGTTTGCCATAGCCGATGATGCCTCGTGGAAACATTTTGGCGCTTACGGGTGCGATTGGGTAAAAACGCCGGCTTTCGATCGGGTGGCGGCGCAGGGAATTTTGTTTACACAGGCATATACACCCAATGCCAAATGCGCTCCGTCGAGGGCTTCCATTCTTACGGGCCGAAATAGCTGGCAGCTGGAAGAGGCAGCCAATCATTCGCCTGTTTTCCCGGCCAAATTTAAAACCTATGCCGAAGCCTTGGGCGAAAACGGGTACTGGGTGGGAAGCACAGCCAAAGGCTGGGCACCGGGCGACCCGGGCGAAATAAACGGGAAACGTCGCGAACTTACCGGCCCCAAATTCGACGAGCATAAAACCGAGCCGCCGGCAAAATTCATTTCCGACAACGACTATGCAAAAAATTTCGGGGCTTTTCTGGAAGCACGGCCTAAGGGCCAACCGTTTTGTTTCTGGTACGGAAGTCTTGAGCCCCACCGGGCGTATGAGTTTGAAGCAGGCATTAATTATGGCGGGAAAAGCCTGGCCGATATTGACCGGGTGCCTCCCTTCTGGCCCGATGTGGATTCCATTCGCACCGATATGCTCGATTATGCATTTGAAATTGAATATTTCGACCAGCACCTGCAACGGATGCTGCAAATGCTGGAAGATGCTGGTGAGCTGGAAAATACCATTGTAATTGTAACCTCCGATAACGGAATGCCTTTTCCCCGCATAAAAGGGCAGGTGTACGAATATTCAAATCACCTGCTGCTGGCAATTATGTGGCCCGACGGAATTAAAAAACCGGGCCGGGTGATTGATGATTTGGTAAGCTTTATCGATTTTGCGCCTACTTTTCTCGAACTGGCTGGGTTAACGGTTGAAAATTCAGGAATGCAGCCCGTTACCGGACGAAGTCTTACGGAGTATTTTCATACGGAAGAGGAAGGGAAAGTGGTGAAAGAACGCAGTTATGTGCTCGTGGGAAAAGAACGCCACGATGTGGGGCGCCCCGATGACCAGGGATACCCGGTGCGGGGAATCGTTAGCAGGGGATTTCTGTACCTGCGGAATTTTGAACCCGACCGCTGGCCCAAAGGAAATCCGGAAACCGGATATCTCAACTGCGACGGAAGTCCAACGAAAACCTATATTTTGGACACCCGCCGTAAAAAAGGTGAATGGAGATACTGGCAGCAGAATTTTGGCAAACGCCCGGCAGAAGAGCTGTACCTGATTGAACAAGACCCATTTTGCATGACAAACCTGATTGACGAACCCATTTTTGCGGGATTGAAAATGATTTTGGAACAGGAAATGATTGAAAAGCTCATCGAGCAGGGTGACCCGCGAGTAATGGGGGAGGGCGAAATTTTCGATAATTACCCCTACCACGGCGCCGTTCAGAATTATTACAACCGATATATAGCCGGCGAAGATGTTCCTGCCGGATGGGTGAATAAAACCGACTACGATTCCGATTTGATGGAGTAAAATTCCATGTCTTTAACTTCAGAAAAAATGAATAATTCGTTGTTACCCTGTTTTAAAAAAGGCCTGCTGGAAGCCGGTTGCGACGAGGCCGGACGCGGATGTCTGGCCGGTCCGGTAGTGGCGGCAGCTGTAATTCTGCCTTCCGGTTTCGATTACGGGATGCTGAACGATTCAAAAAAACTGTCGGAAAAACAGCGGAAAAAACTTCGTCCGCTCATTGAAAACGGGGCGCTGGCCTGGGCTGTGGAAATGGTATCCAATGAGGAAATTGACAAGGTAAATATTTTGAATGCCTCCTTTCTGGCCATGAACCGGGCGGTTCAAAAGCTGAAAATGGTACCGGAACACCTGCTCATCGACGGGAACCGGTTCCGCCCGCAAACAGATATTCCATTCACCTGCATGGTAAAAGGCGACGGACGGTTTTACTCCATTGCCGCAGCTTCGGTGCTGGCCAAAACCTGGCGCGATGAGTATATGGAAAAAATTCACCAAGAGTTTCCCGAATACAACTGGGCAAGGAACAAAGGTTATCCGACGTTTAGGCACCGCGAAGCCATTGCGAAATATGGTGTTACAAAATACCACCGCATGTCGTTCAGATTGATAAACGAGCAATTGAAGCTGAATTTCTAAACGTTTTTTCTTATTTTAACCGCATGAAACATTTGGTATGTATTTTATTTTTTATCGTGCCGCTTTTGCTTTCGGGGCAAAATGATACGACCATTTATTTCGGGGCAAACGGGAAAATAAAGCCCGGCGAAAACACGGTGCTGAAAAAAGAGATAAAATTCCCGGGGAAAAACCGGGTGAGAATCATTACTGAAAAGCTTGCTGATGATGGTTCATGGACCTTTTTGTTCACCGAACGGGTCAGAAGAAAAAGTACTGAGCTGTTTCATATTCGGATTAAAGGACAGGAATTTTCGGAACAAATTGAACGCCGGTTTGAACCGCAATCCGACGGAACACTGAAATTTACCGACCTGCAAAATAACCAGATAAAACGTATGGGTTTCACCCAATCAAAAATCCCACTCATTTTCCACGGCGAACTTACCGAGTATTACCCCAACGGAAATGTAAAATCCATTTCGGTTTACGAAAACAACGAGTTGGTGTCAAACCAAAACTGGCGGGAGAACGGAGAACGGTATATCGACAACATTTTTTATTCGGTTGAACGCGAGCCCCGGTTTTTACGGGGAACACAGGCCTTACATGAGCATGTGCTGAAAACATTCAGGGAATCGAAGGTGGACTTATCGCAGATAGAAGGCCGCCTCCTGGTTGGTTTTGTGGTGAAGGAAGATGGCAACATTGAAGGAATTCGGATTGAAAAAGGTTTGGGTCTGGAACTGAACAATTTGGCGCTGACAGCTTTTCACACATTAAAGGGCGAGTGGCAACCGGCCCGGCTAAACGGCGAAAATGTGCGGTTTTACCAGCTTTTTCCCATCAATTTCATTTACCGGAAATTTGATTTCGACTACCTGGAGATGAAGGGAAGCATGTTGTACTGGGAAATAAACTGAAAAAATATGAAAGTTGCATTTTTTAGTTCAAAGTCTTACGACGAGCAGTATTTCAACAAAATAAACGAAAAGTACGGGTTCAAACTTCAGTTTTTCGAAACCCGGCTCGACAGTCACACCGTGAAGTTAACCAAAGGATTTGATGCGGTTTGTGTTTTTGTAAACGATAAAGTCGATGCCAAAACGCTGAAAGGACTCAGCCGCAGAAATATAAAATTGCTCACGTTACGTTGTGCCGGATTCAACAATGTGGATCTGGAAGCTGCGGAAAAACACGGGATCACCGTTTTGCGCGTGCCAGCCTATTCGCCCGAAGCCGTGGCCGAACATGCGCTGGCGCTTATTCTTACCCTGAACCGGAAAACCCACAAGGCTTACAACCGCGTGCGCGAGGGAAATTTTTCACTGGAACGGCTCACCGGATTTAACGTCAGCGGCAAAACCATCGGGGTAATTGGCACCGGCGCCATTGGCCGGGCATTTATTCAGTTGCTCAAAGGGTTCAAAACGAAAATTAAGGCTTATGATCCTTATCCGAATAAACAATTGCAAAACGAGGGCGTAGAATATGTTTCGCTGGAAGAGTTGCTAACTGAATCGGATATTGTTTCGCTGCACTGCCCGCTCAGCCCGGAAACCCACCGGATGATAAATGCACAAACCCTGAAACATGTCAAACAGGGCGCCATGCTGATTAATACCAGCCGTGGAAAACTCATAGACACCGAAGCGGTTATCGAAGCATTACGGGAAAAACGGCTGGGTTCGCTGGGCATTGATGTTTATGCCGAAGAAGAAAAGTTGTTTTTTAAAGACCTCTCGGAAATGATTATCGACGACGACACTATTTCCCGGCTCATTGCACTGCCCAATGTGCTAATTACCGCCCACCAGGCTTTTCTAACCCGCGAAGCGCTGGAACAAATTGCCGAAACTACCCTGCAAAATATTTCCGGGTTCGAAAAAGGAGAGATAAATAGGAAAAACCAGGTGGGAACAGAGAATTTGGGATAAAGGGAACCGTTCTTTCAAAAAAGAGAACGGTTCCTTTTCCTAAAATTATTTTCTATCTTCAAAATCAAAAATGCCATCATTAAAAACCATAACACCCATATTGGGAGGTAACTATTATCACCTTTTTAACAGGGGAAGCAACTGCCAGAATATTTTTTACCTGCCGAAAAATTACGACTACTTTCTTAAATTACTGAAAGACTTTTTAGGCGGCTATCTTTATTTTCTTGCTTATTCTTTAATGCCCAATCATTTTCATCTGGTAATAAAAGTATAGAATAATCAGGAAAACCGGGTGGGGAATCTTTTTGATCCAAAATACAAACATCTTCTTATTGAGAATCAGGATTATCTTGAATATGTTATATTCTATACACACTTTAATTCTGAAAAACATGGAATTGCGAATAATTTTAGAGCGTACAGATATAGTTCTTTCAAAGCGATAAACGGAACAGGCAAAACCAGTATCGCCAGGGATTTCGTTCATGAATTATATGGAGGGAAAGAAGGATTTCTAAATTATCACAATGTTTTACATGAAGAGCGAACTGAAATAATTTTGGAGTGAAGATGAAGGGAGCCGTTCTTTTCCTTTTTCAGAACGGTTCCTTTGTCCCTTTGCTGAGCCCGAGGGAACCGTTCTTCCCAAAAGAGAACGGTTCCTTTGTTCATTTTCGCAATCCGCTTTCTATTTCTTCGTCAATTACAACCACATTCGAGTTTGAAACATCGTGTGCGGTGAACAGGCCCAAAACCGGGTTCCCGTCGGATGCAGTAAAATTACCCTGAATGTTGGCGGGAGGGACACTGAACAAGCTGCCGGTTTGCGCCTGGTTGAATAGCTGAAAATAAAAATTGTAGGCAAATGCTGAAATGGAAGTTTGTTTCACCAAAACCGTATCACCCAATTTCAGTCTTCGATCTTCCGGTTTGGAAGGCTGGTGAAAGTCGGTAAAAATCTCGAAACTGTAAATATAATTCCCGTCCACCAGTTCGTCGCTGGCAAAAATGAGAAAATCGGACTGGCTGAGCAACGTGTCGTTGATATAAATATCCCATTTGTAAAAGTTGCCCAAACCCTGAGGTTCGTTGCCGTAAGTGAAAATACCCAAAAACCGGTTATCGCCACGCAGTGAGGGCCGCACCTGGTTTGAAATCAGCGGCTTGATGTATTTGTTCGAAGGAAGCCAGATGTCGAGCGGAGTGGGCGAATTGGTATTGGAAATGAGGTGCAGGTTTTGGGCCATCCGGTTGTACGAAGCTTTCACCGAACTGGTTGGCCCGGTAATGAGCCTGGCCGAAAAACGCGGCTCGATGTTTATAAACGGCGAACCAATCCGCTCCCCTTTTTCGTAACTGATTTTATTAATTACCTCATCTGCCTGGGGCGAATCAGGATTCAGATATTCCCGCACTTTCCCCTCGCCCATCTGCTGAAAAACACTTAGTCTGAGGCCGTATTCCATCGAAAACAGGTCGCCAATTTTCTGTTCATTGGAAACATAAGCCGAACCATCCATGGCGTTGTAACGGGTAAGGTTCAGGGTTTGAAAAAATGAGTTTTCACTGGCCTTAATGTTTCCGGGCTCAAAACGGTGGCGAATCAGGTTCAGGCCAAAATTTATACGATTGTCGGTATTCAGGAACCACGAAAAATTCTGTTTAAAATTGTAGTCACGCACATGCGAACTCCAGTCGAACTGATCGGCGGTATTGCCCGGCACACCCAGATTGTAATCGTAATTCGAGTAAATGAGCGAAGTATTTGAATTTTATCGAAACACGTTCCATGCTCATTTCCGTGCCGGTAATGTTCCGGTATCTTCGTTCGGCCATAACCACCACATCGCCCAGTTGCGTAGTTTTTTCCTTCATAAAAACATCAAGGATCTGGTTTTCTTCAAGGTTGATTTCCACGATTTGCGTTTCATAACCAATAAAGGAAAAGCTGATTTGATGTGAACCCTGCGGAAGGGTAACAGAATAAAATCCGTATGCATTGGAGGTTACACCCTTCTGAATTTCGGGAACATAGCAGGTTGCCCCGGTGAGCGCCTCGCCGCTTTCTGCATCGCGAATGTAACCGCTTAGGGTGGAGTTTTGCGCATACGACAAAAAGTATAGGGTCCCTAAAAGGACAACCAGAAAAAAATGCTTCATGTTTCTGTGTTTTCTGTTTTCGTTTTTAGGAATTGCATACCGAAATATATCAGTACGCCATTTCGTATTTTGCAACAAATTTGCAGGGGAAACAGATTTTAAAAAAATAAATCTTATAAAATTCTGTTTTTTGCCGGTAAACATGAGGATTCAATATTTAAAAAGCATCCGGGACCAAAAGGCGATTAAAATTTGATCTTTTCTCCATTTCTTTATTATTACAACTCCATCAGGTCTATTGTTTGCGTGTAAAATATTTTTTAGCTTTAAAACATGAAATCAAAAATTAAAAAATCATTTGGAAAAAGTGCCTGTCAGATTGACTTTATACTCTTAAATTTATTATTATGAAATACAGTCCTTTAAAAAAATCAGATCGAATTGAGTTAATCGATGCATTGAGAGGTTTTGCGTTATTTGGCATATTAATGGTAAATATGCACTTGATGTACGAACCCATGACGCAGATTATATTAGGGGCAAAACCTGACGCATCAGTTATACACATCATTGCCGAATCATTCATTAAATTCTTCTTCGAAGGTAAGTTTTATGTCATTTTTTCTTTGTTGTTTGGCTTTGGATTTTTCATTATTCTGAATAAAAGCAAAGACAATATCAACTCTGTATTATCCATTTTCCGAAGGAGGCTTTTCTTTTTGTTCCTTTTCGGTTTGGTGCACATCAGTTTACTCTGGGCAGGCGATATACTACTTTTTTATTCGCTTTTCGGGTTTGTTCTGATCCTGTTCAGAAAATCATCGGACAAAAAAATAATAAAATGGGCCGTGGCATTAGCCCTGATACCAACAATCCTAATATCGTTATTGACTTTAGCAGTTACACTGGGTTCGCAAATACCCGAAGTTAAAGCTGAAATGGATGTTCAATTCCAGGGTAGTGCAGCTGCAATGAAAGAATTGGTTGAAAAAGCAACCCAGGTCTATTCAACCGGAAGTTTCCGCGAGATTGTTTCGATGAGGATTGAAGAGTATTTAACTTTGCTTGTTGGTAGCCTGATGTCTTTCTACCCGGTAGTTTTGGCTATGTTTTTGGTCGGGTTTTTGGTTGCACGCAGAGGCATAATTACAAACTATATGAACCACCTGCACCTTTTCAGAAAAATATTTTGGTGGGGTTTAGGAGTTGGTGTACTTACCAGTTTCCTTTATACAGTTTCTTACCGGTACGCGGTATTGATGATTCCTGATGGTTGGTCCTTGCTGGCATCGTCGATGCATACTTTTGGCGGAATATCATTGGGATTGTGTTATATAGCAGGGATAACCATTTTATTCATCAAAGGCAAGTCGGGACTTTGGATTAAGTATTTTGTGCCTATTGGCCGAATGGCACTGACCAATTACCTGCTTCAATCAATAATAACTGCACTGCTGTTCCATTCATACGGTTTCGCTCTATTTGGAAAAGTTGAAGTTTGGCAAGGCATTGTTTTAACTGTAATAATTTTTGTATTGCAAATTCTGTTTAGCCGCTGGTGGTTAAATCGTTTTCAGTTCGGACCTTTTGAATGGTTATGGCGCAGTTTAACCTATTTTAAGTTGCTACCGATAAAAAAACTAAAGTAAAACAAAATGAAAAAATCTAAATTTCTGGCGGCAATATTGATTTAAATCACATGAGATCGATAAACTAATACTGTCATCGTGATTAAATCAGAGCCCTGTCCCACGGAATTCCGGCCAGCACCAAAATCAGTGCAAGCCCAAACCAGATGGCAGCAACCCGGTGTTTTTTCCAGGAAAGAGTTCCTTTTTTTGTTTTTGATTTTCCGATGTGCACAAAAACCAGTGCAACAACCATCAGCAGAATATGTTCCACCGCGTAAAACCGCAGCAGTGCATTTTTCATGGCTGCCCCAAAGTCGGCAAAAGCAGTTTGGGTATAAGGACTCACAAAGGCATACAAAATAAAGCCAATCAAAAACTGAATATCCATAAAAATGGTGAGTACCAGACCGGTGATTTTATCTTTTTTTGACCATTCCTTTTTACCGGCCCAGCCGATAAATGCAAATACCAGTGCCAGCACCAGCGCCAATAAAACAAGCCAGCGAAACAGGTTATGGGCGTGAAGTAATCCTGTGTACATAAAAATCAGTTTAAAGTTTTAAGAAAAATGTTTTTAGTTAAACACCAGTTCGGCGTTTTGGTTTTAAAAATTATGAATACACAGTCGTAAATGAATCAAAAGATAAAAACCAGTAATACCTCTGAATGCCTCTGTCAGCAAATTCCGGATGATTGATTTTTTCCGAATAGTGGGAATATATGTAGTTTTGCAAAAGCTGGAATATGAGAAATAAATTTAGTGCAAAGTTATGCATAAAGCAAAATCCGGATAACAATTAAAAATTACAACCGTAACAAATTTCGAAAATCACAGGTGTAATTTGCGGTTACCGTGTGGAGGAGATTGAAGATTCTGAGCGAGAAATGGGACTTCCCGATAGTCATCGGGACAGGCTTCTCATCCCCTTTCTCTCTGAGCGAGAAACGGGACTCGAACCCGCGACCCCGACCTTGGCAAGGTCGTGCTCTACCAACTGAGCTATTCTCGCAATATTTCAAATTAAGTACCCGGAGGGGGACTTGAACCCCCACGGCCATAATGGCCATTGGATTTTAAGTCCAACGTGTCTACCATTCCACCACCCGGGCCTCCTTAAATAAAAAAAAGAGCGAGAAACGGGACTCGAACCCGCGACCCCGACCTTGGCAAGGTCGTGCTCTACCAACTGAGCTATTCTCGCAATATTTTTCTACTATTTTAAAGAACCTGCTTTTAAAGCGATGCAAATATATTGCTAATTTTTTGTTATCACAAAATATTAAAAAAAAATTGCCCGAATTTCAGGATTGATAAAACATCACCGCAATCCGGCCAGCTTTTTTATTTCGTTCAGTTTGTTTAATGCTTCAATGGGCGTAAGGTTGTTAATGTCGAGGTGGGCAATTTCATCGCGGATTTGTTTCAGCACCGGATCGTCCAGTTGAAAAAAGCTAAGCTGCATGCCTTCGCGTTTGGATCCGATTTCACCCAGTGGTTTTGCAAGATCTTCCTTGCCTTTATTTCCTTCCAGCTTTTTGAGGATTTGTTCTGCTCTGGTGGTCACCGATTTTGGCATGCCGGCCATATTTGCTACATGAATACCAAAACTGTGATTGCTCCCCCCGCGAACCAGTTTTCGCAGAAAAATCACCTTGTTCCCTACTTCCTTAATGGAAACATTGTAATTTTTCACGCGCGAAAAAGCGCCTTCCATTTCGTTTAACTCGTGGTAATGCGTGGCAAAAAGCGTTTTCGCTTTGGCCCGCGGATGTTCGTGCAAATGTTCAACAATAGACCAGGCAATGGAAATGCCGTCATAGGTGGACGTTCCGCGACCCAGTTCATCAAAAAGAATCAGGCTGCGGTCCGAAACGTTGTTCAGAATACTGGCAGCTTCATTCATTTCCACCATAAACGTGGATTCGCCCAGGGAAATGTTATCGGATGCGCCCACGCGGGTAAAAATTTTGTCCACCAGCCCGATTTTTGCTTTTTGCGCGGGAACAAAACTGCCCATTTGTGCCAGCAGAGTTATCAGTGCGGTTTGCCTGAGCAGTGCCGACTTACCCGCCATGTTGGGTCCGGTGATGATGATGATTTGCTGGTCATCCTGATCGAGGCGCACATCGTTGGCAATGTACGATTCGCCGATGGGCAACTGGTGTTCGATAACCGGATGTCGTCCTTCTTTGATGTCAATTTCAGTACTGTCGTTCATCTGGGGCCTGAAATACCCGTACCTTTCGGCGCAGGTGGCAAACGAAAGCAGGCAGTCGATTTTTGCCAGAATGTTGGAATTAAGCTGTATGGCCGAAATGTAATCCGACAGCGCCAGAATCAAGTCATTAAAAAGTTGAGTTTCAAGTGTCAGAATTTTTTCTTCAGCTCCCAGAATTTTCGATTCGTATTCCTTTAATTCTTCAGTGATGTATCTTTCGGCACTCACCAGGGTTTGTTTACGAATCCACTCGGAAGGAACTTTGTCTTTGTGTGTATTGCGTACCTCAATATAATAGCCGAAAACATTGTTGAACCCCACCTTCAGGGATGTGATGCCATGTTTTTCACTTTCTCTTTTTTGCATCTGCGCCAGGTAATCTTTACCCGACCAGGCAATTTTCCGCAAATCGTCCAGCTCCTCTGAAACACCCTCGGCAACAACTTTCCCTTTATTTACGGCTGTTGGCGGGTCGGCCACAATTTCTTTCTGAATCCGGTCGCGGATGAGGCTGCAGGTATTCAACTGTTCGGCAAATCGGTTCAATGTTTCATTTTCTGACTCGGCGCAAACCTGTTTGATGGGAGCAATGGCGTTCAGCGCATTTTTTACCTGCACCATTTCGCGCGGATTGATGCGCCCCACAGCCACTTTGGAAACGAGTCGCTCCAGGTCGCCAATCTGGCGCAGATGATCTTCCAGATTTTCTTTTGTTTCGGGGTGTTTCAGGAAAAATTCCACCGCATCGAGCCGTTCGTTAATGGGGCCAATGTCTTTCAAAGGCAACGCCATCCAGCGTTTCAGCAGGCGCGAACCCATTGGGGAAATGGTTTTGTCAATTACCTGGAGCAACGACTTTCCGCCTTCATGAATGGGTGAAAAGAGTTCCAGGTTGCGGATGGTAAACCGGTCGAGCCATACGTAATGTTCCTCTTCAATACGGCTCAATCCGGTAATATGCTTTATCTGATGATGCTGTGTCAGGTCGAGGTAATGCAATATTGCCCCCGATGCAATAATGGCCAGAGAAAAGTTTTGAATGCCATACCCTTTCAACGAAGTGGTTTCAAAATGACGAATGAGGCGGTCGGTGGCAGCATCACTGGTGTAAACCCAGTCGTCGAGGTTGTAGGTGTAGTATTTGTTCCCGAATATTTCGGTGAACTCCTGTCCTCTGCCCCGCTGAAACAACACTTCTTTGGGCTGAAAAGAACTGAGCAGTTTGTCGATATATTCGTAGTTTCCCTCGGCGGTTAAAAATTCGCCGGTTGATATATCGAGAAAGGCAACACCGGCCATTTTTTTATCGAAATGAACCGATGCAAGAAAGTTGTTTTCACGGTTTTCCAGGATATTTTCATTGATGGAAACGCCGGGGGTAACCAGCTCTGTAATGCCACGTTTTACAATGTTTTTGGTGAGCTTCGGGTCTTCCAACTGTTCGCAAATGGCTACCCGCTGACCGGCGCGAACCAACTTGGGCAGGTAGGTATCTATGGCATGGTGCGGGAACCCGGCCAGTTCCACATAGCTGGCTGCTCCGTTTGCCCGGCGGGTGAGTGTAATGCCTAAAATTTCAGCAGCCTTTATGGCGTCTTCACCAAAGGTTTCATAAAAATCGCCCACCCGGAACAGCAAAACAGCGTCAGGATGTTTGTCCTTGATTTTGTAGTACTGCTTCATCAAGGGCGTTTCCGCATATTTTTTCGATTCTGTCATCGGGAAACAAAGATAATGGTTTGGATTTCCCGATAAAAATATTCAGCGACTGGTTCAGTCATTATTTTTCAACAAAAAATCAAGGTAACTCTTCCATCAACCATAAAAATTTAGTTCAAAAATTTACGGTCAACCATAAAAAATCATATAAAATTTTTACGGTTAAAAAGAAAAACAACATTCAAAACAGCCCGGCACAATACCATTAAACTCATTAGGTAAAAAGCTACATGAAATTTTTGTGGAAGAAAGATTCCTAAAAAAATGAAAATCAACAACCAACCGGAAACCAGCAGAAAGTAATACCGGGTTACCGGCCTCCATCTTTTTATTTTCCAAACTATTGCAAAAACCAAATTCAGGGGGATAGCCCACATCAGATTGTAATTTGGAGACATGGCCGGATGCTCAGAATATAAAACAAACCACAAAATAACTGCCCCCATAAATCCGTAGAATCCAAAAACGAGATAATCTGCCCGGTAATTTATTTCCCTTTTTCCGTATTGGCGAACAGATATATAACACACAATAAATAGCAAAATACCAAAAATAACTGCCGGACTGAATATTTTTAAACTTTTATATCTCATTTCGGGGGCCTGATAAATGACCTGGAAAGACTTTACAAGCGGCCTTATTTCATTTTCGTTTTTTATTGTTGTTTGCCCAAAATGTTTCATGAGATAATCGGGCAGAAACATTTCGTCGTAAGCCGATGCATTTTGGTCTGAAGGCGCAGCAACAACCAGATCGATGCCAAAATTCAGCCACAATAATTTTGAATGATACTCTTTTATTAATTCCCGGAAAGTTTTTTGATTTTCAGAGTTTTTAGGAAATATAACTTCTCCGTCTGTTTGTTCCTGAATAACATCACGAATACGGGTAGCACAATTATCAAAAAGAAAGTCGTAGCGGTAAATTCTGTTTTCCGGCCTTGCATTCCAAAGCAGAAATTCAAAAACTTTTTGTTTCTCAGCCCGGGTAAGATTCAAAGTTTGTTCAAAAATGCTTCTTTGGTCGGCCACATATTCATCAACAAAGTTGGAAAAACCATAAGCGCCAAGCAAATAATCGGTTTGTCCCTTTGCAAACCGCCAGATAAAATTGGGGGTATTAAAATCAAATATTCCATAGTTGAAGACCACATCGTAATTGTATGCAACATCTTTTACACGAATGGCAGAATGCCCGTAAACCGAATATGGCTCATTGCCGGGGCTGCAGGTTAAAACACTTATTTCTGCCTGTTGGGATAGCATAAAGGCAGTGACAGAATTTTTCTGAAATAATAAGAACAGACTTAGCAAAAACGTCAGGTACAATCTCATCGATTCAAATTTTCCAATAAAGGAACAAAAAAAGCAGAACTCAATTAGATTTTTGGATTTGAAATGTGTTTTGGTGAAATTAAAATTAGACAGGTATAATTAACGACATTTCAATCTTTTTTTCGATCTTTGCCCGTGAAAAATTAAAGAAGGGGAAGATATGAGTTGTGCAGGATGCGCGTTCAATACTATAGATACTGAAGAAAAAATTGATGTTTACAATTGGCTAAATGATTTACCCGATACATCGGAACAATCTGATATAGTAGAAGTTAAGTTTAAGACAACACGAAAGGAATTTTACAGAAATACCGAAGGAATTCCGTTAAAAAGAGGCGACAAGGTAGTTGTTGCCACCTCGCCCGGACATGATGTGGGTGAAGTTTCACTTACCGGTTACCTGGCTGATAAGCAGTTTGAACGAAAAGTGAAAAACCCGCGACGTTACACCTTAAATTCCATTTACCGCAAAGCTACCGAAAACGATTTGCATGTACTGAACGATGCGCGGGGTCGTGAAAAATTAACCCTGATTCGCTCGCGGCAAATTGCAGCCGATCTGGGCCTCGACATGAAAATTGGAGAGATTGAATACCGGGGCGACGGCAAAAAAGCCATTTTCTATTACATTGCCGACGGTCGTGTGGACTTTCGCGAACTGATAAAACATTACGCCCGCGAGTTCAAAATTAAGGTGGAAATGAAACAAATAGGTGCGCGGCAGGAAGCAGGCCTGGTGGGCGGCATTGGTTCGTGTGGCCGGGAATTATGCTGCTCGAGCTGGCGAACCGATTTTTCCAGCATTTCGTCGGATGCAGCCCAAAAACAGGGACTTTCGCCATCGGCACAAAAAATGGCCGGCGCCTGCGGGAAACTAAAATGCTGCCTGCTTTACGAACTCGATGTTTACCTCGAAGCAAGACAGGAATTCCCCAAAGAGCTGCTTTACCTCGAAACGGGCAAAGGCCTGGCTAAACCTTTAAAAACCGATTATCTGAAAAAAGAAATCTGGTTTGCCATCGAGGGCAATTCCCTGTCGGGAACTTTCCCTCTTTCTTTGAAAGAGGTTAAAAATATTATTCAGCTAAACAAACGTGGACAGAAACCGGAAATTCCCGCAAAAGAAATAGCCAATAGTGACGAAATGGGCTGGCAAACCATGAACAACGAAAGCATGGACCGGTTTGAAAAGAAAAAACCGGCGAAAAGCAAAGGCAGGGGGAAAAGAAAATATAAAACCAAAGGCAACAAAAGAAGCCTGGTAATAAAGAAGCGGTAATAACCCTGGAATAAAAGCCGACTCAAAAACAAGTAGTCCGCTTGTCAGGCCGGCTTTTACAAACGGTTATGCCGGCATTATTTCTTTGTGGCAGGGAGGATTAAATTCAGTATAATACCCACGAGTGCTGCCAGTCCGATGCCTGCCAGAGAAAAAGTACCGTATTGTATGATGGCTCCACCGATTCCTACTGTTAATACCACTGAAACAATGACCTGGTTGCGGGTTTCAGCCATATTGGTTTTCGATTCAACCAGCGATTTGATACCGATGGAAGCAATCATGCCAAATAAAAGCAGCATAATGCCTCCCAAAACCGATTGTGGTATGGTTTTCAGAAAACCGCTGATTTTTCCCACAAAAGCAAACAGGATGGCGGTTATGGCAGCAATTCGCAAAACAAAAGGATTGGTGATTTTTGTGAGTGTGATGGCGCCGGTTACTTCGGAATAGGTGGTGTTTGGCACACCGCCAAAAAATCCGGCAACCGCCGTGGCAATACCATCGCCCAGTAATGTGCGGTGCAAACCGGGTTTTTCAATGAAGTTTTTATTGCAAACTCCGCCAATGGCATACATGTCGCCCACATGTTCTATAATCGGGGCAATAGCCACCGGAACCATATACAAAATTGCCTGCCAGTGAAACTTCGGCACTGTAAACTCGGGTACCATAATCCAGGTAGCCTCTCTGATGGCGGAATAATCTACTTTACCCCATATTACTGCTACCAGATAACCGACCACAATGGCAATGAAAATAGGGATAAGCCTTGCCATTCCTTTTCCAAAAATGACAATAGTAATGGCTGTAAGCAGTGCAATCACTGCCAGCCACCAGTCGTCTTTGGCCATATCAACAGCTGTTGATGCCAGCGACAACCCGATGATCATAATCACCGGACCTACAACCACCGGTGGAAAAAGTCTTTCGACAAACGTAATGCCTCGCGCCTTTACCAGAGCCGAAACAACTGCATAAACCACACCAACGGCAATTATTCCCGAAAGGGTACCGGGCCAGCCGTAAAGCCGTGTTGCTTCAACAATGGGAGCGATAAAAGCAAAACTGCTTCCCAAAAAAACAGGCACTTTTCCCCGTGTTACCAGGTGGAAAATCAGCGTTCCAATGCCCGCTGTGAACAATGCTACAGAAGGATCGATACCTACCAGAAGAGGAACTAATACGGTTGCTCCAAAAGCAACAAAAAGAAACTGGATTCCCAGCACCGTGTTTTTCACTGTTAGCTGGTCGCGAAAGGTTTTTTGGTTCATGTAAAACAGAATAAAGATTTGTGCAAAAAAAGGAATTTTCAGCCCACCGATCAAAAAAAGATGTTAACAAATAATCTACATTTTTTTATTCGGTTCAGCTTTCCCTGTTTTGCAGAAAGGCCTCTTCCAAACCCGAAACCTCGGCAAGCCCCTTCAATCGCCCGATTAACGGGTATCCCGGGTTTCCTTTCAGGTTGAAATCGTTGATAATTTTTATGCCATGGTCGGGGCGCATGGGGATACAAAAGTCGGTTCGTCCGGTGGTTTTGCGTTTCTGCATCTCTTCCAGCAGCGTTTTTACCAGCAATGCCATGTTTACTCTGCCCGCAATGTGCCCCGATTCGTAAAAACTGCCATCTGCAAGCACCTGCGTATTCCGCAAATGTACAAAATGAAACCGATGTCCGAATTTTTGGGCCATTTCAATCAGGTTGTTGTCTTTTCGGGCAGAAAACGATCCGGCGCAGAAAGCAATGCCGTTGCTGGGTGACGGGCAGGTGTTCTGCAGCCATTCCATATCATCGATGGTGCTGAAAATACGCGGCAGTCCCAAAACCGGAAATGGTGGATCGTCGGGGTGTATGGCCAGGTTGATATTGCTTTTTTCGGCAACAGGAATTACTTCGCTTAAAAAGAATGCGAGGTGTTTACGCAACTCCTTTTCACCGATATTCCGGTATCTGTTCAGATGCTCCAAAAAAACCTGCTTGTAGTCGGCAATGGATGGATCGATTACACCATCGATAAAACCCTGAGTAACCACAATGATGGCATGTGCCAGCTGGTCGGCTTCTCCGGGTGTCATTTTTTTGAAAAGCATTTTGGCTTTCCGAAGCATCTCCTGAGAATAATCCTTCTCAGCGCCGGGACGTTTCAGAATAAATACATCAAATGCAGCAAAGGTGGGGTAATCGAACAGCATGGATTCGCCACCCTGGGGAAGCCTGAAATGCAGATTGGTGCGCACCCAGTCGAGCACAGGCATAAAATTGTAAACCACCGTTTTAATGCCGCAAAGCGCCAGATTTTGCAAAGTGGTTTTGTAATTCTGAATGTGTTTTTCGCGCAATTTGGTGCCGGTTTTGATGGCTTCGGTAACCGGCAGGCTTTCCACAACCGACCAACCCAGACCGTTCTTCTCAATTTCCGTTTTTACTTTTTCAATCTCCTCTACCGGCCATACTTCGCCGTTGGGAATGTGGTGCAGGGCGGTTACCACTTCCTCCACGCCCATCTCTCTCAGCCATGCAAGCTTCACCGGGTCATTTGCTCCAAACCACCGCCAGGATTTTACAAATCGTATTTCTTTCATTTTTTCCTGCTACCAGTTGTTTATTATATTCCGCTGAACGAGCTAAATCCCCCATCAACCGGAAGAATGGCGCCGGTAACAAAACTGGCGGCCTCGGAGCAAAGAAAGTGAACCGTTCCATTGAGTTCGGAAATCTCGCCAAAGCGCCTCATCGGGGTTTTACTGAGGACTTTTTCACTTCGCTCGGTGTAAGAGCCGTCGGGATTCACCAGCACATTTTCGTTTTGCGTACTGATAAAAAACCCAGGGGCAATGGCATTTACCCTTATTTTTTCGCTGAATTTTACCGCCATCTCCATTGCCAGCCACTTGGTGAAAATCTCAACGCCCGATTTGGCGATGGAATACCCCGGCACCCGCGAAATGGAAGCGTAGGTGGCCATGCTGGAAATGTTAATAATGGAACCGTACCTGCTGTTGGCCATGGCTTCTCCGAAAACGAGACAGGGGTACACCGTACCGTTCAGGTTCAAGTCGGTTACCTTGTTGTAATCGCTGATATCCATATCAAAAACCGTTTGTCCTTCGGAGATGGTAGCCCCGGGCAGATTTCCGCCGGCTGTATTCACCAGAAAATCGATACGGCCCCATTTTTCAAGAATGGTTTTCCGGGCATCTTTCAACTGCTTAATGTCGAGCACATTCACTACCAGACCGATACCCTCGCCGCCAATGGCTTTGATTTTACTCAGCCGCAAATCCACATTTTCCTGTGTACGGCCAATCACGGCCACTCTCACACCGTTTTTTGCCAGGTATTTGGAAATGCTACCGCCCAGCGTGCCAGAGCCGCCGGTAACAACGGCCACTTTATCCTCAATATTAAAAAGTTCATTCATGATTTCAATTCATTTAACAGATACAAATAATACGATTGTATCTTCATTTTGTTCGGTATAATTTTAACGAGCACCTGTACAATTTTTGCTAACTATACCAGTTGAAACACATCCGATTTAATCAGGTCGAATAAAAAGACATGCTGAAAACGCGATTCAAATGAGTGGTTCATTATTTTGTCGGGCAGGTTGTAACTTTTTACCCCCCGGAGGCGGTCGGTGGTGATGATCAGCCAATAGTAATTGAGCCGGTGTTTCTGGTAAAGTTTCAGTTTATCATCTTTTTTATGAATGGACTCGCGGATATCGGCCACCACATTTTCTGAAACTCCCAGGTTATTGGAACGTTCCCACAAACCATTTTGCATTTCCGGATGGTGAACAATCAGAATGGCTTCGAGCCCCGAGGGAAGGGCTTCAGCACCTATGGTTTCCCGGAAAAACGAAGTGGGCGATTTTCCGGTTGTAACCTGCCTGATGGCATTCACGGCCTGCACTGCAACCGACAACTCTCTTTCAGGGGCAACAGGATTGTGTTCGGAAAACAGAAACTTAACAAACAAGCGCAGCGTAGAAGACCCCTCGAAAAGTAACCGGGCCGATTCGATAATCTGTTCCCGGCTTTGAATCAAACGCAGCTCTTTTTCATCCGGTTCGCGGGCGTTAACCGGATTGAGACGGGTAAGTTCAACCCCCAGGTTATTCCGGCTTTTTAATTTTACAATAAAATCGGGCGATTCCCAGGGCACTAACTTCCCTTTTGGAAAAACCGGGTAGCTTTCCCGAAAGTATTGCATCAGTATTATCTCCAGTTGTTTTTTTTCAGACTGCATGCCATTCAAATTTTCCGAAATTTAGCAAGAAAATTAAAACTGCTTTGTAAAATGAGCCGGAATGAAAAAAGTAAAAAACAATACCTGCAAGCAGCTGAAATATTTTGTGGTGTTTTTGTTTTAATGGCAGAAATTGATGAATTTTATCAAAAATTTTCAACTAACATTCTTATTATGAACAAAACATTCTTATTGAGCATGGTATTTTCAATTCCTTTTCTGATAGCATCCTCCCAAAATTACCCGAAACCGGACGAAGCTTTCCGGCTGAAGCAACTGGAACCGCCCACCGGCAAAGTGCGCATGGTGCTCGACACCGACACATACAACGAAGTGGACGACCAGTTTGCGCTGGCCTACGCTTTTTTGTCGAAAGAAAAAATTGAACTGGAAGCTGTTTATGCGGCGCCATTTCACAATAACCGGTCAAACGGTCCGGCAGACGGAATGGAAAAAAGTTATGAGGAAATTCTACGATTGCTGAAAATGCTGGGTAAATCGCCCGAAGGGTTTGCATTTCGCGGTTCCGACCGGTATCTGGAAGATGTAGCTAAACCCATCCGCAGCGACGCAGCGCTCGACCTGGTAAAAAAGGCCATGGCAAGCAGTCCTGAAAATCCGCTTTACGTTGTGCCGGTTGGTTGCATTACCAACATCGCCTCGGCCATTTTAATCGAACCGGAAATCATCAAAAACATAGTGGTTGTTTGGTTGGGAGGCAACGGTTTGAACTGGCCGCATCAGAAAGAATTCAACCTGATGCAGGATGTTCTGGCAGCGCGGGTGGTTTTCGACTCGGGCGTGCCGTTTGTGGTCATGCCCTGCCGTCCGGTGGTTTCGCATTTTCATACAACCATTCCCGAGTTGAAATATTATCTGGAAGGGAAAAACGAACTTTCGGATTACTTGTACAACATTGTGGTGGAATACAGCGGAGGCCGCGACGCTTACTCCAAAGTAATCTGGGATGTTACTGCAGTGGCATGGCTGGTAAATCCCGGCTGGATAAAAACCAACCTGGTACACAGTCCTGTTTTAACAGATCAGGTTACATTTAGTGTGGACCATTCACGCCATTTTATCCGCATGGCAGAAGAATTAAACCGCGATGCCATTTTCAGGGATTTGTTTGGTAAACTGACAAAATAATCAATCGTTTAATAAAACTCAATCGAGATGAACCCATATCTGAAACATTATTTTCTGTTGACTTTTCTGGGCCTGTTTATCCTGCCGGCTTTTTTAAAAGCAAATGAACCTGCACAAAAAACAAGAGTTTTAATACTCACCGACATTGAAAATGAGCCCGACGATGCCCAGTCGCTGGTGCGTTTTTTATTGTATGCCAACCAGTTCGATGTGGAAGGAATTGTGGCAACCACTTCATGCTGGCAACGCAATCAAACGGCCGAATGGCGCATTCACGAAATTGTGGATGCTTACGGAAAGGTGCGCGATAACCTTGAAAAACATGAAACAGGTTTTCCCACCCGTTCCTTCCTGAAAGAAAAAATCAAAAAAGGATATCCTGATTTTGGAATGGCAGCCGTGGGAGAAGGTAAAGATTCGGAAGGTTCCGACCTGATTATTGAGGTGGTGGACAAAGACGACCCGCGGCCGGTGTGGATTCCGGTTTGGGGCGGCGCCAACTGCCTGGCCCAGGCGCTTTGGAAAGTGCAGCAAACGCGTTCAGAAGAAGAGGTGAAAAAGTTTGTGGCAAAAATACGTGTTTACACCATTTCCGACCAGGACAATTCAGGGCCATGGATGCGGAATGCCTTCAAAGACCTGTTTTATATTGTCAGTCCCGGATTTGGTGAAAATGGCGGCAACAGTTATCACTATTCCACCTGGATTGGCATTTCGGGCGAACGACACTACCATTTTTCGAGCGGCGCCGACAAATACAGCATCGATAACGAATGGGTGGACGAGCACATCCAAAACGGGCACGGCCCGCTGGGCGAACAATACCCCGATATAGCCTACATCATGGAAGGCGACAGTCCTTCATTTATGTATCTGATTAACAATGGACTGGGTTCGCCGGAACATCCCGGTTGGGGCTCGTGGGGTGGTCGTTATGAGTTGTACCAGCCGCCAACACGTATTTTTTATCATGAACCCGAAGAACGGGAAATCTGGACCGATACCGACGACTGGGTGGAAGTGGACGGTACCATTTACATCGATCGCCGGGCAACCATCTGGCGCTGGCGCGAACATTACCAAAACGATTTTGCCGCCCGAATGGACTGGTGTGTGAAGGACTATGAACAAGCCAATCATCCGCCTGTGGCAAAACTGACCCATGCCAATACAATCAATGCAAAACCGGGAGAAACCATTGAACTGAATGCTTCGGTTTCAACCGATCCGGATGGCGATAAGCTCAGCTATCACTGGATTCATTACCGCGAAGCCGGCACTCATCCGGCATGGGTAAACGTTGATGAACCGAACCTGGCAAAAACTTCTGTTACCCTTCCAAAAGTAACAGAGCCTGCAACCGTGCATTTTGTGGTGGCAGTAACCGACAATGGCAAACCTGCATTGACACGTTATCAGCGGGTGATTATTTCAGTAAAACCTTAGTTTTAATCTTAAAGCAACTTGCAATGAAGTATTTTTTTACAATTTGGAATTTTATTCTGCTGTTTTCATTTCAGCTTGCAGCACAGGAAAATTTCAGCCAAAAATTTTCCGGAAACTGGAGCGGCAAAATGGAACTTTCGGGTTCGAAACTGGAGATTATTTTTAAGATTTCGCTGGAAGAGAACGGAGAGCTTTCTGCAAAAATGGATGTGCCGGCTCAGGGAGCACGCGATTTGCCGGTAAGTAAAGCCGAAGTGAAAACCGACAGCGTTTTTCTGCATGTGGCGATGATTGCAGGGCGCTTTGAAGGTCAGATGGTAAACGACACAACCATTTCCGGGAATTGGAGCCAGTCGGGAATAAACTTTCCGCTTACATTAAACCGGACTGAAAAAGTAACTGAATTTAAAAGGCCACAGACACCCCAACCGCCATTTCCGTATGTTGAAGAAGAAGTGAGTTATGAAAATACCAAAGCCGGAATACTACTGGCCGGAACGCTTACCTTTCCCGAAAATGCGGAAAATGTTCCGGCAGTGATTCTGATTTCCGGATCGGGAGCACAAGACCGCGACGAAACCATTTTTGAGCATAAACCTTTTCTGGTGATTTCCGATTTCCTTACCCGGCACGGAATTGCAGTGCTAAGGGTGGATGACCGCGGTGTGGGCGGTTCGGAAGGAAATGTAAACGATGCAACCAGCGAAGATTTTGCCGGCGACGTGCTGGCAGGAATCGAATTTCTGAAAACCCGGAAAGAAATTGAAAGTTCAAAAATCGGACTGATTGGCCACAGCGAGGGAGGAATTGTTGCTCCCGTTGTTGCAAACAAAGCAAGTGATGTTGCTTTTATTGTGATGCTGGCCGGACCGGGAATCCCGGGCGAACAAATCATTTACGAACAGGGCCGGCTGATTGGTCTGGCCTCGGGAATGACCGAAGAGCAGGTGGAACAAAGCCGGAAAACGCAGGAAGCTATTTTCAATATTATAAAAACTGAAAAGGATTCCGCGGTACGGCTCGACCGGCTGCAGCGAACCCTTACAGGCGGCATGTACCCGATGATGAATGATGACCAGAAAAATGCGGTTGCTCAGCAGGTGGCCGCGGTAAATTCACCGTGGTTCAGCCATTTTCTCAAATATGACCCGTATCCGGCACTTACAAAACTGAAATGCCCTGTGCTGGCACTCATTGGCGAAAAAGATTTACAGGTGCCGCCCAAAAGCAACCTGTCGGCCATTGAAAAAGCACTTGCCGAAGGGGGCAACAAAAACTTCAAAACCCTGGAACTGCCCAACCTGAACCACCTTTTTCAAAACTGCGAAACCGGCGCTGTTGCAGAGTATGGACAGATTGAGGAGACCATTTCGCCGGAAGTACTGGAAATCATCTCGGAATGGATTTGGGAGGTAGTAAAATAATTGAAATCAAAATTTTAAACACAAAATTATCGTTTCACAATTTTCCCGGTAAATATCTTTTTGTCCTGTACTATACGATACGAATAGACTCCCGGGGTAAAATGACTCACGGCAACGTGTTCGTTTTGTAAAACTTCAACCGACAGCATTTTTTGCCCGGCCATATTTAAAAGCTCCAGTTGGGCAGGAACGGAAGAATTGGGGAGTTGAACCCTGATGAAATTTTCTGCCGGGTTGGGGTAAATTTTAAGGTGATTTTCTGAATTAATTTCAACAGCATCCTGAACCGGACCTGTTGAATAATAATAGGTTTCCCTGGTGTCGTATTGCCATTTTTTATCTGCCTGATTCCAAATGTACCATAGAGTAACGAGATTTCTGCCATAATCACCGTAATCATCGTATGTATATTCTGTTTTGGTACTACCTTTCCATTCGCCGGCATCTGTATCCCATCCATAATCCGCCCGCATAAGTGTTCGTCCGTTTTCGTTGTAATTTATTTCCAATTTGTTACCCCAGTATATATTTCCATAACCTCCCCATTCCAAATAGCTGTTTAGTATTTGACGGCCATCGGAATCAAAAGCCCACCGGTATTCCCGGCGAATTCTCCAGTCACCCAAATCGGTATCCCAAACGTAATTGCCATCCAGAATATAGTGACCTGCTTCATCAAAATCGTAAGCTGTTTTCGTTAAATTCTCCCAATCGCCATAGGACGGATTCCACCACGCATTCTCATGTAAAATTTGTCTGCCCTGTTCATCATACTCATATTCATTCTTATTGGCAAAATCCCATTTTTCAGAACCTTCGTTCCACTGTGAAATGATTTGCTTAAGAATGTGGCCATTTTCATCGTATTCGTATTCTGACAACGTTCGGTTAACACTGAACTCCCAGTTTTCATCTGCATCGCTCCATACATACAACGATGTCAGCGTGCGGTTTGCCAAACTGTCATATTCATATTTTTCTTTGAAAAGTTCTGTCCATTGATTCTCCATCCAGTCCCACTGATATTCGATTGTAGCCCCGAGATTTCCGTTGATGTCAAATTCTTTTTCTGTTCTTGAAGCCCCAATCCATAAACTGTCTTCCGTACTCCAGTGATATGAGCTTTGCAAAGTTTGGTTGAAATTTTCGTCGAACTCAATTTCCATTTTCTGTACATTCACCCAATCATTCAGCGATGCATCCCAATGAAAGTAAAACTGAAAAATCATGTTGCCTTGTTCATCATAAACATATTCTTCCCTGCTTGAGTAAACCAAAACCTTTTCCGAATAATCCAATGAATACCAGGTTTTTTCTGTTACATTACCGGATTCATCATAAGTGATTTCAAACTTTCCGGATTCAATCCAGTCTTTGGAATCCTGGTCCCACCCATAATTTATTTCCGACAGTTTGTTTCCGCTTTCATCAAATTCATATTCCGATTTCCTTACTCCATACCACTCCTCTGAATCCTTTCGCCAGGAATAATCAATGTTCAATGTTCTAAAGCCATTTTCGTCGTAATCGTATTCATATTGCTTTATAAATACCCATTTCTTCAGAGTTTTATCCCATTGAGACAAGAAATAATGAACCTGTTTTTCTTCTGAATTATAGGTAATTTCTTCTTTTTTGTTCGGTATAAGCTCGTTTGTGGAGTAGTCTTTTTGATACTCAATAATTTCAGCCTGCTTGCCACTGTCAGTATATGTATAAAAGCTTTCCTTTTTATAATTGTAATTCATTCCGTTTACCGAACGACTGCCGCCATAAATCACATGAGTATTAAGGTTGCCTACTTCGTTATATTCCCAGACTTCGTTCGGATAACTTTTCCACTCTCCTGTTGAATCATTCCATGCATAAAACAGCGATTCTTTCCGGTTTGCAGTTTCTTCAGTACCGTACTTGTATTTTCCAATCCTTTCCCATTCTTCGGTTTCGGGTAAAAATGACTCGACCACTATGCTGTCGGGTCTCTGATTCAATTCTTCGGAAACAACTTCTGATTCAGCAGATTGTTGAAAATTTAAAGATGGTTTTTGATTTGTGGCAATTGATGTTTGTGCAAGTATTCCACCAGCAAGAAAAGAAGCAAGTGCCAGGAGTTTTAGTTTTTTCATATTCAGTGGTTTAAAAGTGGTTTAAAAATTGATTTTGTTAAATCAAAAATAAGAAGTTTTTCAATAAAAAATATTTTAAAATCAATTTTTTTTCAAAACTGCCACCCATTCATTTTCACCTGGAGTTTTCAAATTCACCAATTCTCCACTTATGGCTTTTTCTTCCGCGGCCCACTCCCCTTTTCGCACCTCCATCCATTTGAGGGTAAAACCTGAATTGAATTCTGATAAATTGAGTTCCACTTCCCCTTTATCGGGGAAAAACACTACATACACTTCGCCCGGTTTTTCTGTGAGGTATGCTTCGTTTTCATCCCGATCAGATAACAATTCGTTGTTTGGAGTGAGTTCCCAAAACGGACAGATTTTTTCAATTTCGCGGGCTGCTTTCACTGAATTCATAGACAGTTCGGACAAACCCAAACCCGAAGTTGGACGATGGAATCGTGCCGAGGCTGTTCCTCCGATGACGTGGCGCCACCAGCCGTCGAGGCCGCTGTTGGTGTTGCCATGGGTGCCGCCGTCGGCACCATAGGTTTTTACGGTGTTTATGGGTCGGGGATGTGCCGAAATGTAATTTTTCACCCACTGGAAATTATCCCAGTGTGCCTGATCCCGCTGGTGGTTGTTTTGTGAAATATCGCAGAAATCGTAAAGTTCGGGATGATCGAACGTACGTCTGTGCTGTTCCGATTTCAGATCCCAGGCATCCCACATTTCCGTTAGGTAAACTTTTTTACCTGCCTCTTCAGCTTTTTCGCGGATGTATCTGGCCCACCAGGCACCCCACTCCTCTTCGCCCGAAGTTTCGTTATCCATACAGTATAGAATAAGGCTGTGATTAAACGAATATGAAAGCATCTTATCCACAAACTGCTGCTGGAATTTCAGCAAAACCACATTGTTTCGCTGATTGGGTGTGGTAAAGAAAAAAGGTTGTTTGTTTTGTCCGGGATGGTCGGGATATACCAAATCCAGTCCGGATTCTGTTTCGGTGTAATTGACATTGTTTTTCGGATTGTACGGATGCACAGGCCAGTTGTTCCGGGTATAATCGAACCGGTCCCACACTTCAATCTGCACAATAATGTCGCGTTTGGCCGTTTCATTCAGGAAAAATTCGAACCGCTGCCAGTAGTCTTCATTCCATTGGTTCAAATCGTATTTTCCGTTATCAAGAAGTTCAAACGGATACAACTCGAAACCGCGGTCCACGCGGTCGCTCATGGTATTGCGCACATAATTGGCGCCCACCGATTTCATGGAATCGAGATGCAGCACCAGCATTTCAGCAGGCCACTGAAACAGGTTATCGTCGCTGCTGGCGCCGAGCAACATCACCGGTTGGCCTTTGTACTGCCAGTACCACGGGTTTTCGGCCCAGGGCTGAATCGCCTGCTCAACCGCTTGTTGAGTTTGACAATTTGAAAACACTAAAACTCCAAAAACTATCCATGTAAACTTTACTTTCATCCTCTACAATTTTTTACTTTGAACTCTGAACTTTGAACTTTAAACTCTAAACTCTGAACTAAAATTTCCCCGGCGCTTTAAATCCTGCGTCTGCATCGTCCAGCACCAGCACCCAATCGAAATTCTCACCCAATCCGGGAGGTGAAAATGTGCGGGTGCCTTCATTCGAAAATTTACCAATTTTTTGCACCTGACCGTTACGCGGGCTGTACCACCAGGCTGTTACCTTTTTACCGCTGATAACATCCATTCGTACTGTGAATGGCCTTCCAACCGGGGCATAAACCATAGCATACGAACCATCATCTGCACGGGTTGCTGCGTAGCGGTATGAACCTGCACCGGGAACAGAGGTAGGAACATCATCCGGTACAATTACTGAATCATCCGGAATTCGATTCAAAAAAGGACGTGATTCCATAAGCCTCCGTCCAAACTGCATTTGCCAGGCACCCGGCTGATCGAGAGCTTCGTACCACGGCAAAAGCGGAAAATTCACCGGGTTGCGGCCCGGCTGCCACATTTGCCAAACGGAGTGGTGCCCGTAAGTGTGGCCAAACGCACCACAGAAGAGATTCCAGTATAGCGGACGCCGCACATCGGCAGAAATGGAATGTCCGAATTTTTCTGCATTAAATTCAATGGGATGATCTTCATAAATCGGCTCTCCGTCAATTACCGGTTTTACAGGAGTTCGGTTGTAATCTTTCAGCGTATTCTCGTAAACTCCGGTAAACCGGGGGTTGTGGCCGTTTTGCCGCATATTGAAATCGAGCCAGTCTTCATCGTGAAAATATTGAGACGAACCCTGCCCGCCGGTGGGGTGAAAGGTTATCAGGTGCTTTCCGTTATCCCCTTTGCGAAGGCCAAGTGCCATGGCACGTACAATCTGACCATGAACTTCTTCTTCCAGCGGACGGTCGCCACCTGCAATCCAGATAATGTTGGGAGAATCTTTATACCTTTTTCCCAGAATTTCACCAAAAACAGCAGCATTTTCAGGCGTAAAAATAACCGGGCCAATTCCCCATTTTTTATTCCATTTATCGCCCCATGTAGGAAGCAAACCAATAAAAAGTCCCTTCTCTTCGGCCTTTTTAATCACCCAGTCCACATGCCTGAAATAGGCCTCGTTAATTTTGGTGGGGTCGTTGTCAATCAAGGGTTTTTCACCTTCGGCATTGGGTGTATTCAGCCCGTCGAGTTCGGCTAAAACCACTGCCTGAATTACCGTAAAACCCTTTTCGCGACGATTTTCCAGATACTTTTCAGTTTCTTCTTTGTTCAGTCTGTGAAACAATTCCCAGGCTGTATCGCCCAAATAAAAAAACGGGGTTCCGTCTTCGAAAACCAAAAACCGCTTGTTTTCGGACACGACTATTTCACCACGCGAAAAATCAATTGGTTCGCCTGCCCATTTGGAAACCTGGCCTGTGGAATTTATAAAAATTGTCAGAAAAACAAGGAGGAGTGAATATTTAATTTTTTGATTCATTTAGCTGAAGGATTTTGAAAAATTATTACCTAAGTTTCTTTTATTTTCGAAAAGTAGAACTATTTTTAATGACTTCAAAAAAAAGATTCATTCAAATGACTGGAAAAAGAAAATGCAAATGGTAGTATTTGCGAACAACCCGGTTTTTTTGGCAAAATACAAAGCCTGATTCTGCCATTTATAAAAACTGATTTGTTTCTTCCCAATTCCTTAACTTCAGAGAAAAAAAAGCTCATTTTTAGAAGAATATAGAATTAAACCCTGTTTCTTAAATGCCTTTGTTATTTTTACGCGTCTTTATAACAATGTGGATGAGAATTAAAAATCAGGTTATCAAATATCTTATTACCGCATGGGTGCTGTTTTATGCAATACCCGGCAGTTCTTCTGTTGCATTTTACCATTACGGTATTGAAAACGGACTGCCTGAAGCGCGCATAATCAGTATCAGTCAGGATTCAATTGGATTTATCTGGCTGGCAGGAGAATACAGCCTAACACGTTTTGATGGGCATCAATTTAAAGAATATGAAAGATCCAAACAATCCACATTACCGTGGAATAAAATCAACACCATTTTTTCTGATTCGGAAGGCACGCTCTGGATTGGATCCGACAATGGCTTTTCATATTATAATTTTTTAAAAGACCAGTTTATAGCTCCGGTTTCTGGCTGGAATGGAACTCTTGTAACAAGTTTCGCAGAAGGGCACAATGGCCAGCTTTGGATTTCAACAGACAAAGGATTGGCTCGGTTTGACAAAAAAACATCACAAATAACCTGGTTTTTTAGCGATGAAAATGAACTTTTTGCTGGTAACATAAAACAAGTTTGCAGCCAGCCCGATGGCAAAATCTGGGTAGTTCGAAATCCAAACGACTTATACCAACTGAATCCTGAAACAGGCGAAATTAACCATTTTGACACCATTGATGGTGTAAACGTGAATGAGTTTTTTATTACCAATCTCAGTTTCTCGAACGGAAAATTACTGATAAGTACCGAATCGCATGGGTTAAACATATATAACCCGGATGATGGTAAAATAAAAAAAATCATAGTTGGTTACCTTTCCAATACCATTCATCATGCTGATGTGGAAAACGATTCTACAATTTGGCTGGCAACAGCAAGCGGACTTTATCAACTGAACCATAACACCGGCAACTATGTGCAATATACCAATATTGTTGAAGATCCGCTCAGCATGGGAAACACAACCATTAAATATGTTTTTGTCGATCGCGAAAATAACCTGTGGGTTTCTTCGGGAACCCGGGGTATCGATTTCGGAATAAAGGATATCCTTTTTTCACATTTTATGTATTCTAAAGATGTACCTTATTGTTTGGCACAACAGGAAGTGGTGTGCATTGATTTCGACAAATCAAATAATTTATGGCTGGGGTATGAATCCGGCTTGCTCGAAAAGCATAGTTCCGACCCTTTTGGAAAAACTTCATATTTCCTGCATTCCGAAAATAACGAGAGAATTTCTGGAACTATTTACCGGGTGCTTGAAGACAGTAAAAACCGGATTTGGGCAGGTGGCTGGCAAAGCGGGTTGCAAAAATTAAACAGCGAAAAAACCCTGTTTAAAGCGGCTTTAATAAAACCAGCATCGGTTGCTGAAAAACTGGACAGGGCAAATATATTGGATATTATTGAGGAACCCGGCGGTAATTTATGGTTAAGTACAAACGGGAACGGAGTTTTTAGATACAATCCCCAAAGCAAGAATGCAAAATTGTTTCAGTTTCATGAAAACAATCCGCAAATGGGAATAACCAATGACTACACTTCTGATTTGTGTATCGATAAGCAAAACAATTTATGGATTTCGAGCAGTTTCGGTTTATCGGTACTTGATTTGGAAAGCGAACACATTACCCAATACTATCATAGCCCGGAAGACTCTGCTTCACTGTCCGGAAATACAATACAAGCGCTTTATTGCGACAACTCAGGACTGGTTTGGGTAGGCACCAGCACCGGCTTAAATGTATTTATCCCCAAATTAAACAGTTTTAAACGCTTAATCACTACACAGGATTATTCTATAAACGATATTTCAAGTATCGAATCCATCAAACCGGGAGAACTTTGGGTCAGCACTAAATCCGGTCTGTTTTGTTTAACCTATAAATGGGATGAAAATACGCACGAACTGGATTATGAAAGTGACTATTTTTTTGAATCCAACGGACTTATTTCCAATTCATATTATAACAAATCATCAACAACCGAGCGGAACAGCATAATTTTTTTCGGTGGAAACAAAGGAGTAGATTTTCTAAATCCAGCCGAAAAAAAGAGATCATCCTATAACCCGCCCAAAGCTTTAATTACTGATGTATCCGTTTACGGGAAAAGCACTTATCCGCAAAACGGCAATGAAAACAACCTTCCGTTGTATGAACTTGAACACAACCAGCAAATGATCTCTTTCCGGTTTACCTCATTAAATTTCACCAATCCAAATCAACAAAAATACCGCTACAAATTGCAAGGATTCGACAATCAATGGGTTTTTCCGGAGGACGAAAAAGTGGCCACTTATACCAACCTCAGGCCAGGCAGTTACCTGTTTATTGTTGAAACCATGGACAAAAACGGGCGCTGGAGCCCACAAAACAGTTCTGTTGAACTTAAAATAAACCCGCCAATATGGCAAACATTGCCGTTTATTGTTTTCATGGTAATTTTTGTGTTTGGCACATTGTTTATGGTGAACCGCATCCGCAACAACAAAATTCGAAACCAGCGGCGTAAACTGGAAAAAATTATTGATGAACGCACAAAAGAGCTGCAGGGAAAAAACATAGAACTGGAAGCTGCCAACCAAACCAAAGACAAGTTTTTCTCCATCATTTCGCACGACCTGCGCAGTCCGTTTTCAGGCTTGGTCGGGATTCATGAGGTTTTAACTGATCCTGACTACAATCTGAATCAGAAAAAACAAAAAGAACTGCTGCTAAATGCAAAAAAATCAGCCAATCAAATATTTGAACTGCTTGAAAACCTGCTCACCTGGTCGCGCTCGCAAATGAAAACAACAAACATTTTCCCCCAAAAAGAAAACCTGGGAAAAATCCTGCAAAATAATATTGAATTACGGCAAGCTTCAGCACAACAAAAAGAAATTTCAATTTATCACGATTACCCCGAAAACATCGAGGCCTTTTTCGATGCCGATATGATAAACACCGTAATCCGGAATCTGCTCAGCAATGCCCTGAAATACACCCCGGCCGGAGGTGAAATAACTGTTTCGGCAGAAAGTAAAAACGGGTTTGTAACTGTCCACATTGCCGATACAGGGCTTGGTATAAATGAAGTAGAAATGCGCCGGCTGTTCAGCCTGGACAAAACAAGCAGAAACGGTACCCAGGGCGAAAAAGGTACCGGCCTGGGATTGATTATTTGCAAAGAGTTTATTGAAAGAAATTACGGAAAAATCTGGGTTACACCCAATCACCCAAAAGGTACAGTTTTTCATTTCTCATTACCTGTACATGAAATTTAACCGCTTTAAAAAATTCATTCAAAAGACTGGAAAAAGTAAATGCAAATGGTAGTTTTTGCGAACAATCCGGTTTTTTTGGCAAAATATTAAGACCTGAATCTGCCATTTATAAAAACTGATTTTTTATTTCGCAATTCCTTAATCTCAGAGAAAAAGTAAAATGGAATGGCGGATGGACTTTTCAGAAACTTTTCCATTTTTTAACAACTGTTGTGTGTCTAAATTTCTATATTTGCAGGTTCGCAAATTTCTGATTGTTAATAATACAGACTGCGCTTAATCGGAAAAGCTAGTAAGGATGCAAAACTGGATAATTCGGATGATTCTTGTTGTTCTGCCATTGGGTTGGCCGGGATTATCATTTGCCAATATTGCCTTTTATCATTACGGGATTGAAAAGGGATTGCCGGAAACCCACATTGTAAGCATCAGTCAGGATTCAATTGGATTTATCTGGCTGGCCGGAGAGAACGGCATGTTCCGGTTTGATGGAAGTCAATTCAGAGCCTATCAAAATTCATTTTTCAATACAGAGCAGTCTTCTTTTTCCATCATCAATTCCCTTTTTACCGATTCGCGGGGTGCATTGTGGGTGGGTGCCAACAATGGAGTGTCAACCTACGATTTTATTCACGATCGCTTCATAAGTCCACCTGGAAACTGGAACCGGTTCCGGGTTACCGATTTCGATGAAGACGAAGATGGAAATATCTGGATTGCCACCAACCACGGCCTGATTGGTTACCATCCGGAATCGGGGAAAACCCTTTGGTTTACCGGCAGTAATGGTAGTTCTGAAAATGCCATTCTGCCTGACACTGAGATTCATAAAATTACCTGTCAGCCCGGAGGGAAAATATGGTTTACCCTTTACACAGGAGGCCTTTTTCAGTTCGAACCTGAATCGGGCACAGTACGTGATTTCAGCCGCATTGGAGAAACCCATCTGGGTACTATGAATATTTCAACGCTCGGTTTCTCCGAAGATCATGTTTTTGCAGGCACCATTTCCAACGGACTTATTTGGTTCAATCCCGAACATGAAAAGATATTTCAGGAAACCTTCGATAATTTAGGTTTTACAGTAAGACATTTCCGGCTTTCGGATGACTCACTGATTTGGCTGGCTACCAACAACGGATTAATTTCGTTTAACTATTCCTCAAGAGAATATTCCCGGTACATCAACGAACCCACCAACTCCCTGAGTATCAATCGCACTTCAGTGGATCATGTGTTTTTAGACAACGATAAAAATGTTTGGGTCTCTTCCGGTATCAGAGGCGTGGATTATGGCATAACCGGTAATCCTTTTTACCAGTTTAATATCGACGAAGTTTATCCCTACGGCTTGTACCACAAAGAGGTGACAGCTATTCATTTTGATGAACAGGGGAACATGTGGCTGGGATATGAAGCGGGCCTGGTGGAACAACATACACATGACCCTTTAGTCCGGAATGGTTTTCATCTGACTTCCTTAAGCCAAAGCGGAGCACCCGGTTCCATAATGGCCATTTTTGAAGACAGCAAAAACCGGGTATGGATTGGCGGTTGGGATTGTGGTTTGCAAAAACTGAATGCTGCCGGAACAGCTGTTGAATATGCTTCCATTCTGCCGGAAGAGTTGGCCGCGAGACTTGCTACAGCCGATATTAGGGGCATGGCAGAAGACAGCAAGGGCAACCTTTGGATTAGTTTTCACGGTATTGGGCTGGGGCGATACAATACGGAGACTTATGAGATAAAACTTTTTAGCCACAATCCGGATAACCCGCTCAATACCTTATCGAATGATTATTCTTACAACCTTTGTTTCGACAACAACGATAACCTGTGGGTGGCTACAGCACACGGAGTAACAAAGCTAAGTTTGCCGGATGAGCAAATCACCACCTATTTTGCCGAAGATGGCAACCGGCTTTCTCTGAGCAGCAGCACGGTTTATACCATTTATTGCGATGTTGCAGGAACGGTATGGGCAGGAACAAGCAATGGACTGAATATGTATAATCCTACACTGGATGTTTTTCAGCCGGTTGTAACCGACAGGGAAATTCCATTTATCAGCATCTCCGATATTCAGTCTGTTAATCCCGGGGAAATTTGGGTGAGTACTTATTCCGGAGTAATTCAAGTTACATACCCCTCCGGTTTTTCCGGTGAGAATATTAGAGTAAACACCCAACTCTTCGACCGATCATCAGGACTTCTTTCCACCAATTATTTCCAGCGCTCGTCGGGAGTAAGTAAAGATGGGATGATATTCTTCGGCGGAAACGAAGGCATCGATTTTTTTAATCCCAACGAGGTTCGGTCATCAATAGGTACCGAAATTAAAACATTAATTACCGAGTTGACAGTGGACGGACAACCTGTTTATCCTGCCCGGGATAAAATGGGGTCAGAGCCGGTTATTCTGCCTCTGGACTACCGCCACCGGATGGTTAATATCCGGTTCACTGCGCTTCATTTTAACGCTCCGGGAGCATTGCGGTTCAGGTATAAAATGGAAGGCCTGGACGATGAATGGTTCTATCCTCAAGTTTCACAAAGTGCTACCTTTTCCAACCTGAAATCAGGTTCATACCAATTCATGGTAGAGGTGCAGTACAAAAACGGTCCGTGGAGCTCTCCGGCTGTTGCTGTTATTCGGGTGAAGCCAGCGTTCTGGACGACCATACCATTTATTGTTTTTTTATTGTTAATTACTGGAGGCCTTATTTGGTTTGCCTTTTGGTACCGCTCGAGAGTAATGTACTTGCGCCAAAAAAAGCTGGAACAAATAATTGCTGAAGATACCCGCGAGCTCCAGCAAAAAAACGAACAGCTTGAAGTTGCCAACCAGACAAAAAACAAGTTTTTCTCCATTATTTCGCACGACCTGCGCAGCCCTTTTTCAGGCTTGGTCGGGATTCTTGAGGTTTTAGCTGACTCTGACTACAATCTGAATCAGAAAAAACAAACAGAGTTGTTGCAGACTGCAAAAAAATCTGCCCATCAAACATTTGATCTGCTCGATAACCTGCTCACCTGGTCGCGCTCGCAAATGGAAACAACAAACATTTACCCCAAAACAGAAAACCTGGGCAAAATTCTTCAGAATAACATTGAATTAAAACTAGCTTTGGCGCAGCAGAAAGAAATTTCAATCAACCACGATTTCCCAGAAAATATCGAAGCATATTTCGATGTTGATATGATAAACACCGTAATCCGTAACCTGCTCAGCAATGCCATTAAATATACTCCGAAGATGGGGGAAATTACTGTTTCGGCAGAAACTGAAAACGGGATGGCATCGGTCCATATTGCCGATTCGGGAATAGGTCTGGGTGAAGAGGAGATGCGTAACCTGTTCAACCTTAACAAAAAAAGCCGGAACGGAACCCAGGGCGAAAAAGGTACCGGACTGGGCCTGATTATTTGCAAAGAGTTTATTTGGAAAAACTACGGGAAAATTTGGGTTACTCCCAATCAGCCCAAAGGTACTGTTTTTCATTTCTCAGTTCCTGTTCAGAAGATTTAGCCGTAATGAACATTTCGCGTTTTGCCGCGTTCATTTTAGAAAAAAGCAACTATGAAATTAACAGCCAATGTTATCGGCGCCACCGGCCTTACAGGCAAACATCTTGTACAACTTCTGCTGGAGAACGAAAATTTTAAAAGAGTCCGGATTTTTGTCCGCCGCAGCACAGGCCTTAAACACCCAAAACTGGAGGAATTCATTGTCGATTTCAGCAATACCGGTGCCTGGGAAAACCTGCTAACCGGCGATGTTCTGTTTTCGGCCCTGGGAACCACACTCAAACAGGCCGGAAGCAAGGAAAAGCAATACGAAGTCGATTTCACGTTTAACCTGAAATTCGCCCAAAAGGCCAAAGGAAACGGCATAGAAAATTATGCGCTGGTTTCTTCCATTGGCGCAAATGCAAAATCGAACCTTTTCTACACCCGCATAAAAGGCGAACTGGATTATGCAGTGGCTAACCTGGGGTTCAAAAATCTGGTCATTTTGCGGCCCTCGTCTCTTACTGGAGATAGGGATGAAACCAGGTGGATGGAAAAAATGTCCATTCCCGTTGTACGGTTTGTTACCAAATTCGTTTTTAAGAAATACCGGCCCATCGGGGGAAAAACCGTGGCGCAGGCCATGATAAACGGAGTTTTGAAACCAAACCCTGATAAAACAACCTGGGAAGCTGAAGAGGTTTTTGAACTGGCTGAATATTAGGGGCCGGGAGATCGTTGCTGGGAAATCCGGGCAAAAAATCTGAAAGGATTTTGCATTTTTACATCACCTTTTTAAACCAAATGTTTCTAACCCTGCCACTTGATACTCTGCATCCGGTAACAGCTTCATTTTTATCTCTTATAAATTCAGTTTGGCCAAAAAACCATTTATCTCCGCTGAAAACATCGGGTTTGGCTGGGGTCATTTTTATATCACTCAACCGGGCATGTGTTGCAACCAGTGTGTCGTTTTTAATTACAAAGGTATAGTTGGTAGAAAGTTCATCACTATGAAATTGACCTACATATTCATCCAGATTTATTAATGATTTATCGAATGATTTCATGCGTGGAGCATCGATTACTCCCCCCTGGTGCAACTTTAAAAGGTTGATATTATTATCAATATCCCTGTGAAAAGTTAATTTGGCATCCATTCCAATAACTGAGAATTCGGTTGATGATACAGCTTTCAACTCCAATTTGTGTTGCCCCGTTGCCTGACCATACAATTTACCATTTTCTTCTGTAATAGTTATTATAAAACCAGGTTCTGGCTCATATTGTCCGGCATAGACTTTAAGCGTGTCGATATTGACGGAGCTTTTATTTTCTTTTGTTTCCTTCCTGGCAACTTTAACTTCCGTTTTTATTTCATCCTTTAAGTAAACATCTGCAACTTTCAAGGCTAAATTCCCGGGATTACAGGATGCACTATTGCTTAATACTATTACTGAGAATTTTTGATCCGGGAAACGACCTAAAAAAGTACGATAACCTGCATCACCGCCGCTATGACTAATCAAATTCAGCCCTTTATATTTGCTAACATCCTGACCAAGTGCATAAGTTATTGTGTCTCCTTTGTTCAGAATTGCTCTTTGATTCAATTTATTGAATATTTTCTGATTGCCAGCCACAGGATTCTCAAAATTCATTGCCCATAAACTTAAATCTTCAACAGTTGTAAAAAGACTCGTTGCCCCGGCATTAGCGTAGCTTAATACACTTTTTTTATACCCATTGGCGGCACTTTGATATGAATATGCTCTGTTTTTAACTATCTTCTCATGGTCGTCATAAAATAGTGTGTTTGTCATTTCCAATGGCTTGAAAATATATTCATTTGTAAATTCAGGGAAAGATTTGCCGGATACTCTTGCCACTACCTCAGCTAATAAAGTATAACCGGTGTTGCAATACACAAACTCATCACCGGGATTAAAATTCAACTCCTTTTGGTTACTTACAAGTTTTAGAATCTGCTCTTTGGTAATTACATCATCTAAACGCCATCCTGCCAATGCAAGTAAATTCCATTGGTCTCTTAATCCACTTGTATGATTTGCAAGATTTCTCAGTGTAATTTTTTTTCCGAAGTCCGGGACTTCAGGAATGAATTTTCTTATGTCATCGTCAAGGGATAATTTTCCTTCTTTTTCCAGCAATAAAATGGAAAATGCTGTAAACTGCTTTGAAACAGATGCTATATGAAAAATTGTCGAGGATGTTATTGGAATATCATATTCCAGGTTAGACATTCCAAATCCATTTTTATACTGTATTTCACCATTCTGTATTACGGCAATGGCTGCACCCGGCAAATTATTGCCCGAATACATGCTAAACAGCTGTTTAATCCTTTTTTCGGGAGTTAAAGCAATAGGTTCAACTATTTTTACTTCTATGGAAAATTTACCTGAATCTTTTTCGAAAGGAGCAACCTCAATTTTATATTCTCCTTTTTTTGAAACCTCAAACGTAAAAGTTTCCAATCCTTCTGCCGGGCCATCAAACGATGCAATTAAGTTTTCAGCGCTGTCTTTTATACTAACAACAACATCAACCGAAATCTGATTAACTTCACCATAAACGAAACTGTTAGAGTCAAGCCTGATAGTATAGATTTGAGGTTCGTTTATTAAAAGTTGACCATCCGTTGCAACTCCCGGTGTTAAATCACCCGTGATAAATGATTTGTTGTTATCAATTGCGGCACACGAAACAAGAAATAGAAGGAAAAAAATGGCTGTGGTTTTCATTTTGGTAAAGTATAAATTATCAAACAATTTAAAATAAATTAAATTAAGAATCAATACCTTGCCCTGATTTCAAAAAGTCAGTTGAAATACAGGTTTATCTGCAATTATTGGCTCTGTGAACTGATTAGATAAAAACAATTAACCGATGCTTTTTTTGACCTTACTGCCCACCCGGCACACCGGTTTGAACGAAAAGGTGAATCCATACAGAAAAAATGAGAAAGCAGTAATTGTTTTTGTCTGTTTAAACCACGAAATCATCGAAAAATGAAACTGTCAACTTTCACCAAAATTTGCACAAGAAATGTGCAGGATTGGAAAAATAAAAAAGAGTCACAGAAATTATCTTCTGTAACTCTCTCATTTTTACGTGTCTTTCCTGTGGGCCCACCTGGGCTTGAACCAGGGACCCCCTGATTATGAGTCAGGTGCTCTAACCAACTGAGCTATAGGCCCGTAATAGTTTAAAGTTTCGAGTTTAAAGTTTAAAGCTGTAGAGCTAATTTCAAACTGCGAAATTCGGAGTGCAAGTTTACAACTTTGTTAGAAAATACACAAGAAGAAAGTAAAATAAAAAAGAGAAAGAACATTTGTCCTTCCTCTCTTTTTTGTGGTGCCACCTGGAATCGAACCAGGGACACACGGATTTTCAGTCCGTTGCTCTACCAACTGAGCTATGGCACCTTTTGAGACTTTTGCTTTTCATCCCGGTAGCTATCGGGATGAGCTTCGGTACCCCTTTATTTTGGTGATGCAAAAGTAAGCAATTTTTTAAAATCACAAAGAAATTTCAAATCAAAGTCGGTGAACACTGAAAAATTTAAGGATTCTTTTTGGTTGTTTGTGGTGCGCCTTACTTTTACTACTTTTGCAACCTTATTTAATTTTAATGGTTGAAACTGATTTTCTGACATATACGTTATCCAATGGCATACGGCTCATTCATAAGCCGGCCGATTCGCCTGTCGGTCACCTGGGTATTCTCATAAACACCGGTTCGCGCGACGAACAGCCGGACGAGCATGGCCTGGCTCATTTTATCGAACATTCGGTTTTCAAGGGAACAAAAAAGCGAAAAGCGTTTCATATTTTAAGCCGGATGGAAGATGTGGGGGGCGAGCTGAATGCATATACCACAAAGGAAGAGACCACGCTTTACAGCACATTTCTGTCCGAATTTTACGAGCGAACCGCCGAATTGCTCAGCGATATCCTGTTCAACAGCGTTTATCCCGAGCGGGAGCTGAAAAGAGAAAAAGAAGTGGTGCTGGAAGAGATCAATTCATACAAAGACTCTCCTTCTGAACTCATTTTCGACGATTTTGAAGAACAGGTTTACGACGGGCACCCTATCGCCCGTAATATTCTTGGGAATCCCAAAAACCTGATGGCTTTCAACCGGGAAAGCATCCTGCGTTTTATTGGCAATAACTACCATACCGATCAAATGGTTATCTCTTCGGTGGGCAAAATTGATTTTGTTTCCCTTATTAAGCTGATTGAGAGGTATTTTGGGCAAACTCCGGCACGATTGCGACAGAACGAACGCATGCGGTTCAGTAATTATGTACCCGCAACCCGGGAGGTGGTGAAGGATACCTTTCAGTCCCATTGCCTGATGGGTAATATCGCTTACGATGTGATGCATCCCAGGCGGATTGCAATGGTCCTTCTGAATAATCTGGCCGGAGGGCAGGCCATGAACTCGAGGCTGAACATGGCCTTGCGCGAACGCAAAGGAATGGCATACAATATCGAGTCGGGATATACGGCATATACCGATACCGGCCTGTTTAACGTTTATTTTGGCACCGACCACGAAAACCTTGAAAAAGCCACAACACTTGTTTTAAAGGAATTCAGACTTTTAAGGGAAAAGAAACTGGGCGTTCTGCAACTCAGCAAAGCCAGGAAACAATTGATGGGGCAAATAGCCATTTCTGCCGAAAACCGCGAAGACCTGATGCTGTCCATCGGAAAGAGTTATCTGTTATTCAATAAAGTGGATTCCATTCAAACCATTTTTAAGAAGATTGAAGCCATAACCCCGTTTCAACTCATGGAGGTTTCCAATGAGGTGCTGGATGTGAATCAAATGAGCAGGTTGGTTTATAAATAAATGCAGAGGGGAAACAGTAGGAAAGTTCACGAACAAATACAACGGTAAAAAGAAAAAGTCGGGATAAAATGGACAGGAAAACAGAACAATACATTTTAAGTCACATTGAACCGGAAGACCCCATTTTAAATGCACTTGACAGGGAAACCCACCTGAAGGTACCGGGGGCACGTATGATTTCGGGCCATTTGCAGGGCCTGGTGCTTACCATGTTTTCAAAAATGATTCAGCCTGAACGGATTCTGGAACTTGGAACTTTTACTGGCTATTCGGCCATTTGTCTGGCCAAAGGACTGCCTGAAAACGGGAAACTCATTACCATTGAAATTGACGACGAATTGGAAGACCTGGCGCAAAAGTATTTTGCTAAAGCAGAATTGCAGCAAAAAATCGTTCAGGTAATTGGCCCTGCCCTTGAAATTATTCCATCTTTGAACGAAACCTTCGACCTGGTTTTTCTGGATGCCGACAAACGCGAATATTTGGCATATTACAATCTGGTTTTCGACAAAGTTCGTTCAGGAGGGTATTTTATTACCGACAACACCCTATGGAGCGGCAAGGTGCTTGACCCACCAGCGCCGGGCGATGAACAAACCCGGGGGATAACTGCCTTTAACGAAGCAATCAAAAACGATTCCCGCGTGGAGAAGGTCATCCTGCCATTGCGCGACGGAATGACAATTATACGCAAGAAGTGATTACACTGCTTCTCAAATCTCGTTTCCTGAAAAATAGCGGACAACTTCCGGAAAGAAAGAATAGAAACCATGCCATTTCACCGCCGTATTTGCAACACTTCAGCTTAATCAGACTGAATAATAATTTTGACTATTAAGGGGGAGTTGCCTTCTTTTCTTTAAATTTATATTTTTTAACAGATTCGGAATAATTTCGCGACTTTATTTGTAAACATTTCCATATCAATTGTTTATGATTATTGGTTGTTTGGATTGGTTCAGCGGAGGCATTCAAAAATTATTCTCCACACCGGCGAATTCTGTTTTATCTGTTTGATGAAAGCCCGAATATGGTTATATTTAGCCACTTTTATGGTCAAAATTAATTAGGAATTTATAATACCTGTCCAATTAAAACTTTTATTTGTTATGGAAAAGAATTCGAACAAAAGTGCTGTGTCAAGAAGAGCTTTTCTTGGTACAACAGCTGCTGCTGCAGCAGGAATCACAATTTTGCCCAGCCATGTGGTGGCTGGTTTGGGGCATAAAGCTCCCAGTGATAAACTCAACGTTGTAGGTGTAGGCGTTGGGGGTATGGGTTTTGCTAACCTCAGGAATATGGAGTCTGAAAACATCATCGGACTTTGCGATGTGGACTGGAGATATACCGGAGGAAACGGTGTATTCGATCGTTGGCCGAATGCCAAAAAGTACAAAGACTATCGCCGGATGTACGACGAAATGGGCAAAGATTTCGACGCGGTTGTTGTTGCAACAGCCGACCACACCCATGCCCTGGTTGCTGCCCAGGCAATGACAATGGGAAAACACGTATATGTGCAAAAACCATTGACCCACTCTGTTTATGAGTCGCGCCTGTTAACCAAACTGGCCAAAAAACACAAAGTAGCCACTTCAATGGGTAACCAGGGATCATCGGGCGAAGGTGTAAACCTTACTACCGAATGGCTGGCCAACGGCGAAATTGGTGAAGTAACCAAGGTGGAAGCTTTCACCGACCGTCCTATTTGGCCGCAGGGTTTAAATACCCCCGAAGTCGGACATTGGGTGCCTGATACCCTCGACTGGGACTTGTTTGTAGGACCTGCAAAAATGCGTCCGTTCAACGAAATTTACCACCCATGGAACTGGCGTGGCTGGTGGGATTACGGCACAGGAGCCCTCGGCGATATGGCCTGTCATATTCTTCACCCGGTATTTGTCGGTCTTGAATTGGGTTACCCGATTCATGCACAGGGTAGTTCAAGCTTGTTGCTGAACGACTGCGCTCCGGTTTCAGAAGTTGTGAAACTTACTTTCCCTTCCCGTACACCAAAACGTCCGTGGAAAGGCATGAGGCGTAATGCAGAATTCCCACAGGTGGATGTTCACTGGTACGATGGTGGTATTAAATGGGATTTACCCGAAGGCTGGCCCGAAGGTAAAAACCCGAACGACCAGGGTGGTGGTGTAATTTTCCACGGAACAAAAGATAAACTTATCTGTGGTTGCTACGGCGTGAATCCGTGGTTGCTTTCCGGCCGTGTGCCCGATGCTCCGAAATTCAGGAGAAGAATTGACAACGCAACCCGTGGCGGTCATGAAATGGATTGGGTACGTGCGTGTAAGGAAAGTCCTGAAAACCGTGTGCCTACTGCTTCCGATTTCAGCGAAGCCGGACCATTCAACGAAATGGTAGTTATGGGTGTATTGGCAGTTCGCTTGCAGTCGCTGAATAAAGTTCTGGACTGGGATGGCGAAAAAATGGAATTCACCAACCTGACCGACGATGAAAAAATCCGTACCGTAATAAAAGACGGATTCGAAATTAAAGACGGTCACCCGACTTTTGCCAAAACATGGACTGACCCGGTTTCTGCCAAAGAATTTGCAGCCGAGCTGATTAAGCATACTTACCGTAAGCCATGGAGCTTGCCGGATATGCCTGCATAGTCAGAAAAATAAATAAAAAAAGGGGTGCTCGTTTAAGGGCGCCCTTTTTTAATGCTTTTTCAGCTGCTTTTCCTCCTAAAAACTGTTAATTTAAGCCGGTGAGTAAAAAAAAAGTAGGAAGAGAACGTATTTTTTATCTATTTTGCATCAACCAGTTTCTGGTGTTGAATGTTTTGAAAAAATGAGTAAGAATTTGAATACAGTTACACGTCGGAAATTTTTGGGACAAGCGGTTACAGCAACAGCCGGATTTACCATTCTGCCGTCGCACGTTGTGGGAGGTTTAGGGTATCAGTCGCCTTCCGATAAATTGAACGTTGCAGGCATTGGTGTTGGCGGACAGGGATATATTAACCTGCGGAACATGGAAACGGAGAACATTGTGGCTTTGTGCGACGTTGACTGGGATTATGCAGGAAATACATTCAAACGCTGGCCCATGGCCAAGCAGTATAAAGATTACCGGGTGATGCTTGAAACGCAGAAAGACATCGATGCAGTAGTAATTGCAACACCCGATCATTCCCACGCATTGCCGGCCATGCTTGCCATCCGTGCAGGAAAGCACGTGTTTTTACAACAGCCGCTGGCGCATTCAGTTTATGAATCGAGAATTTTAAAAGATACTGCCCTTCGGTATGGGGTGGCCACTCAAATGGGAAACCAGGGAAATTCAGGAGAAGGTATTCGCCGGATATGTGAATGGATTTGGGCAGGCTCAATTGGCGAAGTAACACACGTCGATGTCTGGACAACCCGGCCGGTGTGGCCGCAAGGACTTCGGATGCCTGACCGGGGACGAAGGGTGCCACGCGATCTCGATTGGGAACTTTTTGTTGGGCCTGCTCCGTGGGTGGAATACAATCAGGATTACCACCCATGGACCTGGCGCGGTTGGTGGAATTTTGGTTTGGGTGCCCCCGGCGATATGGGAACTCATCTGCTCGATCCGGTATTCAAAGCCTTAATGCTTGGCCATCCAACATCTGTTGAGGCAAGTTCATCTCTGTTCAGCACCCATTCTGCTCCAAATTCTGAATTTGTGCGTTTTGAATTTCCCCGCCGCGACAACCTGCCAAAGGTTGCTATGCCGGAAGTAACCGTTAACTGGTATGATGGAGGATGGATGCCCCCGCGGCCCCAGGAACTAAACGATGGTGAAATGATGGGAGATGAAAACGGGGGTTGTATTTTTTATGGAACACGTGGAAAACTGATGTGCGGAACTTATGCTGGTAATCCAACCCTTTTACCTGTAAAAGAAATGGAGCATTTTCAGCAACCGGAAAGATCGATACGGCGGATTTTTAATATGGAAGAAGGAGGTCATGAACAAGACTGGGTGCGTGCCTGCAAGGAGCCCCGGGAAACAAGGCTTCAGCCAGCATCCAATTTTGAATATGCCGGCCCGCTGAGTGAACTGGTGGCACTGGGAGCTGTTGCTGTACGGGCACAGAGCCTGCAGCGCAAACTGCTTTGGGACGGACCCAATATGCGTTTCAGAAATATTGCCGGAACCGATGTGCTTCGCATCCACACCAGCAGCGACTTTGGGCTGGTGAACGGAAACCCCCGGGTGAACAACGAATTTGCCACCCTTCCTGCCAGCCAAACAGTAGAAGAATGGATTCGTCACAATTACAGGCAGGGATGGGAACAAATATAAATTCAATGACTTCCTTTTTGGTATCTGCAATTTTGCCATCCTTTTATTACAGTCAACATGAGGTCAGACAGATTTAAAGGTTATTTTTTCGCCATTATTGGTACTCTGGCGTTTTCCAATGAATATATTTTCAGTAAGGCGGCGATGAATGAAGTGCATTTGGCCCAGTTTGGCGTTTACTGGTTTTCCATAAGCACAGTTCTTATTTTTTTTTATGCTTTAAGCAGCAAAAGTCTGTCACAAATTAAATTTCTTACAAAACGGCAGGTTCGTATTTTGGTAACTTTGGGATTTCTGGAGATTGTGACCACTACAACGTTTTACCTTTCCATTCATATTATTCCCGATCCGGCGGTTACTTCATTTCTGGGGAACATGTACCCGGTGATGCTCGCACTGGGAGGCATTGTGGTACTTGGCGAAAAATTTGGCCCGATTGAAATTATCGGCGCTTTTCTGGCCCTGGCAGGTGCGTTTATTATTGGTTATACGGGAGAAACGGAGTTGAAGAAATTGTTTATTCCCGGCACCGGAGTAGTATTATTGAACGCATTTTTTGCAACGGTTGCCTCGCTGGTGGTAAAAGTGCATGTAAGAAAGTTAAGTCCCGAGTTGCTTAATCTTAACCGTTCGGTTTGGTTGCTGGTTTTCTCTTTTATTATGTTTTTTGTTTACCGGCAATCGTTTGCCATTCCTTTATCAGCCCTAAAAAATATTGCTGTTGGCGCTACCCTGGGACCCTTTCTGGCCATTCTTACCATCTATTATTCTTTTCGATACCTCGAGGCCTCACGATCTTCGGTGGTGCAAAGCCTGAAAGGTATTTTTGTGCTTCTTGGCGCTTATTTGTTTTTCGGAACACTGCCTCTTGCACATCAGCTTCTGGGAGGTTTTTTAACTGTAGCCGGGGTTTTGGTTATGACACTGGCACGGGCCGGATTTATCAGGCGAAAATGACCAAAAAAAAACGGCTGCAAATCAGCAACCGTTTTTTTGTCAGAATTTCTGAAAATTATGCAAGGCCCAGTTTTTCTTTCACCAGTCCGGGAATTTTACCCGGTTCATTGGCAACGGGAACACCTGCTGCATTAAATGCTTTAATTTTTTCTTCGGCAGTTCCTGTACCGCTTGAAATAATGGCGCCTGCATGTCCCATCCGTTTTCCGGGAGGGGCCGACTGCCCGGCGATAAAGGCAACTACCGGTTTGGTCATTTTTTCTTTAATAAAAGCAGCTGCCTGCTCTTCGGCATCGCCTCCAATTTCACCAATCAGTACTACTGCATCGGTTTCCGGATCGTTTTCATACATTTCCAGCAGGTCGATAAAGTATAACCCTGAAACCGGGTCGCCGCCGATTCCCACACACGTCGATTGTCCCAGGCCGCTTTCGGTAAGCATGTTTACCACTTCGTAGGTGAGTGTGCCGGAACGTGAAATCAGCCCTACTTTCCCTTTTTTGAAAATCATTGCGGGCAAAATGCCAATCAGACATTCATCGGGAGTAATCAAGCCCGGGCAGTTGGCACCAATCAGTTTGGTTCCGTTTTGTTTCAGCACGGGCATGGTTTTCATCATGTCCTGGACCGGAACACCTTCGGTAATGCAAACCACCAGTTCCACACCGGCATAACTTGCCTCGAGGATGGCATCGCCGGCAAACGGGGCCGGTACAAAAATGACCGATGCATTGGCCCCGGTAGCTTTCACTGCTTCTTCAACGGTATTAAAAACAGGAATGTCCTCTACCTGAGAACCGCCTTTCCCTGGAGAAATTCCACCTACCACCCGGGTTCCGTATGCTTTCATTTTACGGGTATGAAAAGCACCGTCACGGCCGGTAATTCCCTGTACAACTACTTTTGTATCTTTATTGATAAGTATGCTCATTATAAATCAATCTTTAAACTTTAAACTCTGAACTTTAAACTCACCCTTTGCTCAACTCAATGGCTTTTTGCGCTGCTTCGCTCATGGTTGATACGGTTGGTAACCCAAACTCACGGATAATCTCCAGTCCTTCTTTGGCATTGGTACCCGACAGACGGATTACAACCGGTATATCGGTTCCGATTTCTTTCAGAGCGGTAACCAAACCCCGGGCTACATCGTCGCAACGGGTAATGCCGCCAAAAATGTTAATCATAACGGCGTTTACATTGCTGTCGCTCAGCAGTATATTCATGGCTTCCACAACTTTCTGCGGGTTCGATGAGCCTCCGATATCGAGGAAGTTGGCAGGTTCGCCGCCATACAGTTTAATCATGTCCATGGTTGCCATGGCCAGGCCGGCACCGTTTACCATACAGCCAATGTTGCCGTCGAGTTTTATGTACGATAGTCCTTTTTCGTTGGCTTCAATTTCTTTCTTTTCATCTTCGGTAGCTTCCCGCATTTCCAGAATTTCAGGCTGGCGGAAAAGGGCATTATCGTCGAAGTTCATTTTTCCGTCGATGGCAAGCACCTGCTTATCGGGTGTGAGTACCAGCGGATTGATTTCTGCCAGAGAGGAATCGGATTCAACATACAGGCGGTAAAGCTTTACCAGAATGGCAGCAGCCTGACGCATTTGTTTGGGATCGCTGAACAGTTGTAATGCAACTTTTCGTGCCTGCCAGTCCATCAGCCCCAGGGTAGGATCGATGCTGAGCTTAATGATTTTTTCCGGCGCAACGCGCGCAACTTCTTCAATTTCCACGCCTCCTTCGGCACTGGCCATCAGGGTTACCGATTTGGTATTGCGGTCGTTTATCAAACCCACATAAAACTCTTTTTCAATGTCAACGGCTTCGGCCACCAGCACTTTTTCCACGGTCAGTCCTTTAATGTCCATGCCGAGAATCTGTCTGGCTTTTTCTACTGCTTCGGATTTGGTTTTGGCCAGTTTCACTCCGCCGGCTTTCCCCCGTCCGCCAACATGAACCTGGGCTTTTACTACCCTCAGTTTGTCATCGTTGGGTACATATTTTTCTATTTCTTCTACCGAATGGCAAACAACTCCATCCGGAACAGGAATCCCGTATTTCCTGAATAAATTCCGGGCTTGATATTCGTGTATCTTCATTTCAATTATTTTGTTGCACTGAAGTGATAATTATACACAAAAGTATCAAATATTTAATAATCCAGAAACATCAATATGTGCTATTTTCTTTAATTTTCAGCTTTTGTCCGATGGATAGCCGGGTGTTGGTACTGAGATTGTTCAGTTTCAGGATTTCATCGGGAGAAATCCCTGCATATTGTTTGGCAATTTCCCAAACGGTATCACCTCTTTTAACTGTGTAATATTCATAATTGGGATCGAGCGGTTCAGGTTTCGGGGCATTGTTCGATCCCGGAGTTTTTCCAATCATGGCCTGTTTTTGCTCAAAAGTCATTGAATTTATACGTTCATATTTTTCTTTATGAGCTTCATCCACATAAACGGACAGTTTCTGACCTACGCGAATCAGGTTCCGGTTAATGTTGTTCCAGTACCTTAAATCGGATGCTCTAACGCCAAACCACGAGGATATAAAGCCCACATTGTCGCCCGATTTTACAGTGTAAATGATTCTGGCTTTTCCTTCAACGTCGGTTGGCGTAAAATAGGTGCTTGTGCTGGTGGTTGGGTTTACCAGCGTATTGTCCGGGAAGAAAGTTTCCCGTTCGTGTGCAAAAACCAGTGTATCCAAATCAATAAAACTCATGATGGTATTATTGGGCAGGGTAAGTGGATAGGGTTTATCCGGTTTTGCCGGAATTACATCGCGGCGGTACATGGGATTTAGTGTTCGCAACTGTTCTTTTTCGATGCTCAGCTTTGCTTCCAGTTGGTTAAAATGAAGGTAGTCGTGCACAAAAACGGTGTCGGTTTGGAGCGGTATTTCGGGGAAGAGGGGTTGCAGATTGTGCTCTCTGTAATAATTCATTACATAAGCGGCCGCAATAAAGGCTGGCACATATCCGCGTGTTTCGCGCGGGAGTAAGTAGTAAATTTCCCAGTAATTTCTTTTTCCACCGGCACGGCGAATGGCACGATTTACATTTCCCGGTCCGCAGTTGTAGGCTGCAATGGCCAGAAACCAGTCGTCGTAAGTATTATAAAGTTGATTCAGGTACCTCACTGCCGCGTCGGTAGATTTAACCGGGTCGCGGCGTTCGTCAACAAAGCTTGAAATTTCGAGACCCATTTGCCTGCCGGTTCCGTACATAAACTGCCACAACCCATTGGCTCCAACCCGCGACATGGCTCTGGGGTTGAGGGCCGATTCGATAACGGGAAGGTATTTCAGTTCGAGTGGCATGTTGTAACGATCGAGCGCTTCCTCAAAAATGGGAAAATAATAGGCCGAAAGTCCCAGCATCATTTCTACCTGGCTGCGCCGTTTTTCAGTATATAAAACAATGAAGTTCTTAATCACATTGTTGTACGACATGTCGATTACCTGTTGCATTTCCTGCAGCCGGTTAATATAAACCGAATCGGGTAAATTGGTTGGGTAGTGGTCGGGCATTCCTGATTTTGCCCCGTCGGGGTGGAAAAGGTGCCGGATGTACCAGGTATTGGCAAGGCTGTCGAGTTTTTCAGAAAAAATGTCGTTCAGGTTTTCATCAGGAGCCGGAATGATATCAAAAATAAGGGTGTCGGAAAGTTCGGCTGTAAACATGGAATCTTTTGGCACAATGGCCATGGTGTCGGCAGCTAAAAGGTCGGCATCCAGCGTTTTTATGCGTGGTAGCTCTATTCTCTGCCTGCCGGGTTCTTGTGCTGCCAGAACCTGGAAAAAAAATAGTAAACTAATTGCTCCTGCAAAATTTCTGATGTATTTCATCATATCCTAAAAATTAAACCGAATATTCACGCAATAAAAAGATTTGTTGTCAAATTGAATCATCGACGGCTGCCAGTTCATGGTTAAGTCGTCGCCGATATCGAAATCAAATAAATGGGCATCTACACTGGCATCGATAATGTTAAGCCCGTAAAACCCTACAAAACTGATAATGAGCAGGTCGCGATTGCGGCGGTAGTAATCCTGCCGCCGCGACAGCGCATTTTTTAAATTATTGAAATCGGTTGGATTGTCCACATCGTAGTTGATGCGTCTCACTGCCTCAATCTTTAGGTAATCCTGTGTTTCAGGGTTTCCGTCGGTAAGGTGCTGGTACCCCACTCTAAACAACTGGTAGTTTTCGTTATTCCAGTTAATAAAATACCCGATGGTTCCAAATCCGATATAAATAAGTGGGATTTTCCAGTATTTTTTATTGTAAGCCTGTCCCAGTCCCGGTAAAATGGCAGAATACATAGTGGCCTTTCGGGGCGAATGTACTTCTTCCTCCGCCTCTTGTTCCGTGAGCTGCTGTGTAACCTGCAGGGTGTCTGCATCAATCAGTTGTGCCTGCAGGTTTGTTCCCGTCAGAAACAGAATTGTCAGCAATATGATATTCAACAAATGTTTCCTGCTAATCACGCTTTTAAATTTTGCCCAAAAATAGAATTTTCAGTTCACAGCAAACCTTGTGCCGGAGCTTTAATCCCTGTTTTCTATAATTTTAACAATTCGCTCCAGGTCTTTTTCTGATTTAAAGGGAATTATAATCTTCCCTTTTCCTTTTTCGTTTACAGAAATACCAATGCGCGAGCCGAGCATTCTTCCCAGCTGCCCTTTATATTCGCGGTATTCTTTCGGTATTTCCTTTTTATTTTTCCCAGAGTTTTCGGCGTCACTTCCTTCGTTCAGGCTTCGCACAATCTCTTCCACTTTTCTTACCGAGAAACCATACTTCACAATTTGTCCGTAAATCATTTCCTGTACATCGGGCTCATCGATGTTGATAAGCGCACGTGCATGACCCATACTGATTTCCTTGTTGCGAAGAGCTTTTTGAATAACCGCCGGAAGTTTCAGCAAACGCAGGTAGTTGGCAATGGTTGACCGTTTTTTCCCTACACGGCTGCTCAAATCTTCCTGTGTAAATTTGAGCTCTTCCATTAAGCGCTGGTAACTGAGGGCTATTTCAATGGCATCGAGGTCTTCCCGCTGAATATTTTCAACGAGTGCCATTTCCAGCATTGCATCGTCTTTGGCATGACGAATATAGGATGGTATTGACTCGAGGCCTGCCTTTTGCGCTGCCCTGAAACGGCGTTCACCGGCAATAATTTGATAGCTGTCGGGCCCGGTTTTTCGTAAAGTTATGGGTTGAATTAATCCTATTTCGCGGATAGAGGCAGCCAGTTCTTCCAGCGCTTCCTCGTCGAATTTGGAACGCGGCTGAAAAGGATTGGCCTCAATTTTACTGAGTTCAACCTCGCTAATATCTGCCTGTTTCATTTTTTCGGCATCGTCGATAAGCGCACCTAATCCCCGTCCGAGTACATTCCTTTTTGCCATAACTCTCAAATTAACTGTTTATAATTTTTTTTTCCTGCGCCATGCGTGTCAATCCATTTCGTTGCAATATCTCGCGGGCCAGGTTCATGTGGTTGATTGCTCCGCGCGAACTGGCGTCGTAAAGTACCACAGGTTTGCCGTAGCTGGGCGCCTCGCTCAGTTTTACGTTGCGCTGAATAACGGTTTCAAAAACCATGTCCTGAAAATGATGCTTAACTTCTTCATACACCTGGTTGGAAAGATTCAGGCGCGAGTCGAACATGGTGAGCAGAAACCCTTCAATTTCCAACTTGGGGTTCAGCCGGTTCTGAATGATTTTTATGGTGTTCAAAAGTTTTCCCAGCCCTTCCAGCGCAAAATATTCGCATTGTACAGGTATGATTACAGAGTCGGCTGCTGTTAACGCATTTACTGTAATCAGTCCCAGTGAAGGCGAGCAGTCGATAAAAATGAAATCGTAGTTGTCTTTTAGCTTTTCGATGGTGTTTCGAAGCACTTTCTCCCGATTGGGAAGATTGAGCATTTCAATTTCAGCACCCACCAAATCGATGTGGGAGGGGATTATGTCGAGATTGGCCACCTCGGTTTTCAATACCACTTTTTGCGGATCAATCTCATCCACAATGCATTCGTAAATGCTCGACTGCACATTTTTCACATCGAACCCAAACCCCGAGGTGGCATTTGCCTGCGGGTCGGCATCGATGATTAAAACCTTCTGTTCCAAAACTGCCAGGCTTGCCGCCAGGTTAATGGTGGTTGTGGTTTTTCCAACCCCGCCTTTCTGGTTTGCCAGTGATATAACTTTTCCCATCAGAATTTCATTTTTTTTTGAACGGTTTCAAATTTAATAAATTAGCCCTATTAACCTCATGCTACTTTTCGACATCCAACGTTGGTAACTGATTAATAAGCTGGAAGTGAGCAGGAAAAACGTTTATAAATTTTGTGATTTCATCAGCTGTATCAACCGGTTTTTATCTACAGGTACCACACCGGGTTCTTCGCACACCATTCCACCTGCAATATTCGACATAAGCGCCATGGCTTTTGGCGGTATTCCGGCAGCCATTGCCAGGCTGGCCACACTAACTACTGTGTCTCCGGCACCCGAAACGTCGGCAACATGGCGGACAACAGCCGGGTAATATTGTTCTTTCACCCCGTTGCTCATAAAAACTCCCAACTCCGACAATGTGATGAAAATGAGGCTAAAATTTTGTTTTTCTCTGAGTGCATGCGCTACTTCGCGCAACGAATCCAGGTCTCCTTTTTTTAGAGGCAGGCCTGTTCCTTCAATAAACTCGGTAAAATTGGGTTTAAACAAACCGATATTCCGGTAACAGTTGAAATTGCGTTTCTTGGGATCGGCAACTGTGTAAATTCCGTGCTCCTGTGCCAGCTCGTTTACTTTTTCAAAAAGGGTTGGCGTAATTACTCCTTTATCGTAGTCCACAAAAATAATTACATCCACTTTGCTGCTTTCAATTTCCTTTCGAACCCCGGCAACAATTTGTTCCTCCAATCGGGCATCGATATATTCATCCGATTCCTCGTCAACACGGGCAATGTGCTGGCCCCTGCTGATGATCCGGCTTTTTACAGTGGTAATCCGGTTGGGGTCTTCAGAAATTCCATGTTCCGGCAGGTTTTTTTTCTGAAGAATTTTCCTGAATTTTTTCCCTTTGTCGTCGTTTCCCACCACCGAGAAAAGCACAGGCGTTGCACCCAATGCCCGAAGGTTCAGCGAAACATTGGCTGCACCTCCCAGCCGGTGTTCCCGATCGGTAATGGAAACGATGGGAATGGGCGCTTCCGGGGATATTCGCTCAACTTTTCCCCACAAGTAGGTATCAACCATGGCGTCGCCGATAACAATAGCACGCATCCGGCTGAATTTTTCAAAAATCTGATGTACTTCTTTTTCGTTCACCCCCATATTTTAAAGGTGACAAAACTAAGAAAAAATGGGGTTTAATGAAAGTTCGCTTTGAGATTTTGGAATTGCAGTGAACCGGCGGTTTCAGGCGGGGTCAACATCGATGTTTACCATGCAGCTGCTGTTTTCGGGATGTTTACGCACAATTTCGATGGTTTTAACCAGAAACCGTTTTACCTCGTCGGGCGAAAGTCTGCGGCTGATTTTGAGCCAGATTTCCTTGTGATACCACAGCTGGATGCGGCTTACCAACGGGAATTCAGGCCCCAGAACTATCAGCGATTTATTTGTCCGAAGCATTTCGGCCAGTTGCCCTGCCATGCGGTTTACGTGTTCCGGTTTTTTGTGTTTTACCACCAGTTTTATCAAACGGTATCCGGGTGGGTATTTAAACAGGCGGCGTTCCTCCATCTGTGCCTGAAAAGCAGCCATATAGTCCTGGGTTTTTATCAAATCAATCAGCGGATGCTCGGGTTGAGCAGTTTGCACAACCACTTTGCCGCGGCTGTGCTTCCTGCCGGCACGGCCACTTACCTGCGATACCAGTTGATATGCCCTTTCATGTGCTCTGAAATCGGGGAAGTTTATCAGGTTGTCGGCGTTTAAAATTCCCACCACACGAACATGCTCGAAATCGAGGCCTTTGGTTACCATTTGGGTGCCGATAAGAATGTCGGTTTTCCGACTTTCCAGGTTGTGAATGATTTTTCCGAAGGCGTTTTTTGAGCGCGTGGTGTCCAGGTCCATTCGTTCAATTCGCTTTCCGGGGAATAGTGGTTTCAGTTCATGTTCAATTTTTTCGGTTCCAAACCCGCGTGTTTTTATTTCGGGCGAACCACATTCGGGGCATTCGGCAGGCATGGCAATGCTAAACCCGCAGTAATGACAATTTAACTGCTTTTTATATTTATGAAAGGTCAGGCTTACATCGCAGTTGTTGCATTTCGGAATCCACCCGCAGGTAAAGCATTGTATGTATGGGGAATACCCCCGTCGGTTTTGAAACAGGATTACCTGTTCCCTGTTATTGAGCGCTTCATTCATTAGCTCAAAGAGCTCGGGACTAAGTACCGAGAGCATCTGTTTTTTCTTCCAGGCACGCTTTAAATCGGCTACAATGATTTCCGGAAGCTCCATGTTCGAGTGCCTTTTGGTGAGGTTCACCAGTCCGTATTTGCCGGTAAGTGTATTGTAAAAACTTTCGTAGGATGGGGTGGCCGAACCGAGCAACACATTGGCCCGGTTTAGTTTGCCCAGCACCACAGCCATATCCCTCGCATGGTAACGCGGAGCAGGATCAAATTGCTTGAACGAGTTTTCGTGTTCCTCGTCAACAATGACCAGCCCCAGGTTTGAAAAGGGCATAAACAGCGCCGACCGGGCTCCAAGAACCACCTGGTATCCTTCTTTCGGATGGGTTTGAAAGCGGAGCACTTTTTTCCAGATCTCTACGCGTTCCTGGCTGTTCAGCCGCGAGTGGTAAATGCCTACTTTGGGACCAAAAACACTTTTGAGGCGCTCAATAATCTGGGTGGTAAGCGCAATTTCGGGCAACAGGTAAAGCGCCTGCCTGCCTTTTTTTAGCATCTCATCGATTAAATGAATATAAATTTCGGTTTTGCCGCTGGCAGTAATTCCGTGAATTAAGGTAACCTGATTCTTCTCAAAACAGGTTTTGATTTCGTTTAATGCCTGCTGCTGGTACTTATTCAGCAAGTTTAGATCCACTTGTTGTATGGTTTTTTCTTCAATACGTGAAACCTGTTTTTGAAATGATTTCAGAATCTTTTTGGCTATCAGTTCATTTAAAACCGATAAGCTGAATGCAGTTCCTTTCAGCAACTCTTTTTTTCTGATAAAAGTTTTTTGCGCAGGTTGAAATGCATGGGTTTTTTCAATAAAATGAATAAGCAGCGCCTGTTGCTTCTTTGCCCGTTGCAGGTTATCAGCTATTTCGGCAAGAGCAGTTTCGGTTATTATGTCGGGGTGCAGTTTTATGCAGGTTTCTGTTTTGGGTTTGTATTTGGCACTGAGTTTTTCTTCTGCCTGCACAATGTTTTTTTCGATGAGTGATTTTAACGCGGGATACGAAAAATTTTTACCCAGCGTTTTTTGCAATGCATCCAGCGTGGAAATATCCTGTTTTATCAGTTCAAGTATGCGGAACTCTTTTTCAGAAATTTCCTGTTCCTCTTCGTTTCCGGTAAGAAAAACTTTCGACTTGCTTTCCAGTTTCAGTCCGGTAGGGAGGGCTGCCCTGAATACGTCGCCCAGGGTGCAGCAGTAATAAGCGGCCATCCATTTCCACAGTTCCAGATTTTGAGGTAAAACCACCGGCTCGTCGTCCAAAAGCTGAACAATTTCTTTTAATTCGATGTTTTCCGGCGGGGTTTCTGAAAGTGAAAAAACAAGAGCGGCATACAGTTTTTTGGCGCCGAACTGTACTACTGCCCGTTGCCCGGTTTTTATCCGGCTATGCCACTGTTCCGGCACACGATACGTAAAAGCATCATGAAGCGGAAGGGGTAAAATAACCTGCGCAAAAAACTCGGACATGGGTTTTTTCTTTGAATCTTTTTTCAAAGAAACAAAAAAAATCCCTCATTCATCAGCTCTTTGGTTAATCCACCCGGCAACTTCTTCCATCAGCCAGTTGGGAGTGGAGGTTGCGCCGCATATACCCACAGAACCGGCATTTTCAAACCAATCGGGTTCTATTTCAGAAATGCGGGAAATATGATGTGTGCGGGGATTTTCTTCTTTACAGATAGTGTATAAATATTTTCCGTTGGAACTTTTATGGCCGGCCACAAAAATGATGACGTCGAAATTTTTAACAAACTGTTTTAAATGAGGCACCCGGTTGGAGACCTGCCGGCAGATGGAATCCTTTATTTCCAGCGGAACTCCCGGTTTCATGCTGGCTTTTACCTTATCGGCAATGGCGTAAAAATCTTCCACCCTTTTGGTGGTTTGGGAATAGAGCGAAACCGGCCTCGAAAAGTCGATGCGGTCTGTGTCGCCGATGCTTTCCAGCACAATGGCTTTGTTATCAATTTGCCCGTCGAGCCCAATAATTTCGGCATGGCCCTTTTTTCCATAAATGACAACCTGCCCGTTTTTCGACTGGCTTTTTTTATAAGAACCTTTCACCTTTTCCTGCAGGGTTAACACTACAGGGCAGGTGGCGTCAATCAGTTCGATGTTGTTTTTTTTGGCGTGCTCATAAGTTTCGGGAGGTTCGCCATGTGCACGAATGAGCACTTTACAGTTTTTCAGTTGCATGTATTCTTCCCTGGAAATGGACTGTAATCCCATTTTTTCGAGGCGTTCCACTTCCATTCCATTGTGTACAATGTCGCCCAGACAATACAGTTTATCTGTAGTTTTTAATTCGCTTTCGGCCGATTTGATGGCTTTTATTACACCAAAACAAAAGCCGGAACGTCTGTCAATCTCAACTCTCATCTTCTTCCATTTTTTCTTTTACTCTTTCCAAACTCCACCGCAATTGTTCTTCGCGCGTTAAATAGCTGTTGTCCAACACAAGTGCATCGTCAGCTTTTCGGAGAGGGCTCACTTCACGCCCCGAATCGATGGAGTCGCGCTCTTCCACATTTTTCAGAATTTCATCAAACTCCACTTCCTGGTCTTTTTCTTTTAGTTCCAGATAGCGGCGCTGCGCCCTTATTTCAGGCGATGCCGTCAAGAATATTTTCAGTTCGGCATCGGGAAAAACCACGGTTCCAATATCGCGGCCATCCATTACGATGCCTTTGTTTTTGCCGTTTTCGCGTTGCTGTTTTACCATTTCGCGGCGCACTTCGGCAATGGTACTAATGGGGCTCACATTTCGCGAAACTTCCAGTTGCCTGATTTCATCCTCCACATTTTCACCGTTTAAAAACGTCGTGTTTTTTTCCGTTTTTTCGTCCCAGTCGAAAGTAATTTTCAGGTCTTTCACTCCGGCAATAACCTTCTCCTTCTCGGGTTGTCCGTCAACAATCCAGCCATTTCGCAGGGCATGCAACGTAACCACCCGGTACATGGCGCCGCTGTCGATATAAATGTAACCCAGCTCGCGGGCCAGCGATTTGGCCAGTGTGCTTTTTCCGCACGATGAGTGCCCGTCAATGGCAATTACAATCTTTTTTTCAGTCATTTTTTTGGATTTAGCGCAAAGATAAAGGATTTTTTAAATCAGACCCAATGGTCTTTAATTAAAACCGTTCATTTAAATTGATGGCCAGAGAGAAGAGGTTGGATGAACCGGCCAGGTGGAAACGTGAGGTTGCAAAATCGAGACGGAAACGTTTGACCTTGAGCCCAAAACCCAGAGAAAAGCCAACCGTAGAAAGGCGTTCCTCAAATTTTAGTTCCTGCCGGCGCTGGTAATTGTAGCCGGCCCGCAGGGTAAAATTGTCTGAAGGCAGGATTTCCACCCCCAGCACTGCATGTCGCATAATTTGTTTTCCAAAACTCTCCTGCAGTTCGTGCCAGTTTTCAAGGCTTTGCTCTTCGGCTTCGTTATACCCCAAATCCCAGTTGGTAAGGTGCTGCATGGTAAGTGAAAGCACTACAGGTGCATATTTCAGCTTTGTGCTGATTCCGGCCTGGAGGTTAAACGGAATGGGTTCGCGGTTTCCGTCTTCGTAATAGGTGGTAATTTGTCCGCCCATATTCCGTGCCACAAGCGCCACTTGTGTCAGGCTGTCTTTGCTGCTGAAATTGACGCCTAAATCGGCCGCAATTCCAAACGAACGGTAACTTTCGAACACCGAAAATACCGGTTTGAGGTTGGCGCCGTAACTGAGCCGTTTATATTGACTGGAATAAATCATATTCAGGGCATATTCGGCGGCATTAAAAAAGTTGCCGGTGAGCTCGCCCAATTCGGTTGCCTCCTTAAATTCGCCGTAATTGATGTAGTGCATGCCCAGCGCAAAATTTCCGATTCCGCTATAACTGCGGGCATACGAGGCATACCCGTAATTGATGTCCATAAAATAGTTTACATAGTTTACCAACACCATGTTGTTCATACCTGAATGTAAAAGCGCCGGATTGTGAAAAGGGAGGTTTAAATCGGTTGAGTCGGCGAGGGCAACCTGGTTTCCACCCAAAGCCGCCATACGGGCTGAGTTGGTCAGTTCCAGAAACTGGTAGGTGGTTTCTCCGCCAATCTGGGCTTTCCCGGTAAAAAAAGAAAGTGTAAAAAGCAGTATCAGGTAAAATTTACGGTTCATTCACTTTTTGTATATCCGATAAAACGCCAAAAGTAGGGAAATATTACTTGTTGTGGCAACCCTTCAGTTTTGAAATATTTATTCTTTTCTTATTTAAAATGGAATAATATCAATTCTCTCCGCAATGTGTAGAGAATTGAATTAATTCAAAATATTGTTTTTCAAAAATTAATTTTCATCAAATTTTTTAATCTTCTTGTTAATCAAATAAACACCAACCATATAATAGGGCTTAAAATTTCCTCAGTAAGTTGTTAAATAATTTCGTAGTTCGTTGTCAATAACACTTTTAAATCCGCTACCTGAAAGGCATTCAATAATTAACTCAGAATTTAAACCACCATTTTTATAGTCATTCACTCGTTGAATCAATTCTTTTCTTCTTTCTTTTAGAGAATTGTGATTTAAATTGAAAGCTTTTATTGTTTCTTCTGCCTTAATCTTTACATTACCTTGAAGTTCCGCTCTTACTGTTATCTCCCCCCAACTTCTTAACTCAAAAAAATCAGCGGGATTTTCCAATGCAGGATTAAGTATTAATGCATTATCAGCTCTTGTTTTTCCTTTTAAATACGTTTGGTCTTTGTATTCTCCACCAAAATCTGATGAGATGCAGGAAACAAACAAGTTTGACCATTCAAAAGTTTGTTCTGGGAAGAAAGCCGCATCTTTACGTTTTAGATGTTCAATGTGTGAATTATTCTTTTCGTATTCAAGAGGTAATTCAGTGTAAGCGCATTGATTTTCCTGTTCTTCCTCTAAAATATATTTTCTTGTATTTGTTCGGACAGCTACATCTAAAGCATCCCAATTCTGAGGATTGTTGTTTTGTATGAAATCAATGAATGCAGTATATGGAGTTTTTAAAATCTGAATCATTTTTTACGGCTTTTTGCAATTTCAAGGTTAATATTTACAATTTCAGGTGCCGTTGGTCGCAAAATACCCTTTAATTCCTGAAACTTGGTTTTAAAATCAGGTGATTCAAATTGTTTGTTTTTTACCAGGTCCTGAACTTCCATCAAAAGGGATTCAACATATTTATTCCGAACTCCGTCAACGTTAAAAAAGTCAATTAGCAGAGATTCAACATTTTTGCCAAAACTATTAAAAGGTATTTCTTTAATGACTCCGTGTTCCAATACAAATAAACTATCTCTTTCAATACCCGACACAATATTTGGAGAATGAGTTGCAATCAAATAAAAATTTTCAGAATTTAATGTGTTGTCAATAGTCATTTGGATTTCAGGAATAAACTGTCTTTGCCATTCTGGATGTAAATAGGTATCAGGTTCATCGAAAAGAAAAAGTGTATTCTTACCTGATAAAAATTCAATTAATCCTTTTATGGTTATGGCTTGTTGTTCGCCTTCACTCAGAATATTGAAAACCTGTCGTTTCCCGTTTTCCATTTTAATCAGGGAAAATGAAATTTCATACAGTAAATCATCAACCAGCATGATATTCAGGATTTCAAAAAGCTTTTTTTCTTCAATTAAAAATTCCCTGATTTTATAAAGTGTTTCCTTTCCTTTCAATAAGAACGTAATTTTTTCTCTTTTGCCGGTTTTAATTCCTAAATTTTTATCTGTTTGCGATTGCTCTTTAAGAAAATCTAAAAACTTTCTTACCTCTCCTTCGGCTCCCCAAAAGTTTTCTATGGAATCCTTGTGCCAGCCTGGTTTCTTTAGTAGAATTTGAATACTTTCAATGTCTTCAATTTTTGCTTTGCTTTTCAGAAATTCAGGAATATCGCCATATTCATAGGATAAAAGACTTAGCAGAATGATACCGAAGTGCTCGGGTTTGTAATAAAAGAAACCTCTGTCAATATTGGCATTTCCTTTTCGATACGATTCTGAAAGTATATTCTCATGGGGTTTGCAAAGTTCTTCCATTATTAAAGAAAGGCCGGAATAATAAATAACAACATTGGAAGGTAAATTCGTTGGAGCTAAATTATTAATTCCAACACTTTTAAACCCTGTTTTATCATTTTCTTCCACAAAATACGGCTTCCCTTTTTCTCCTTTTAATTTTATTAATAAGTCCTTTCCCTTTACGTCAACATGTGGATAGTCCCTTTCTTCGCTGCCATAATGTTTTATTGAATATTCCAATTCAAAATCAAATTTTGGGGTTTGTTTGAGAAACAAACTACTAAAAATTTTAGCAATTGCCTCTAAAATAGTGGATTTCCCCGACCCATTTGCGCCAATAAAAACCGAAATGTATTTCTTAAAATCGTAAGGAAATTCAATGGTAAAATCCTTCAAAATTTTGTAATCTTTTATGTATAAGCGCTTTAATTGCATGGCTGAAAAATTTCATTTTCAAATTCATTAATTGCTCGCGATCTTATTTCTTTTGCTTTTTCTTTAAGTTCTTTTATCTGAAATTTCATTTCTTGAACTCGGTCTTTTATTTTATTTTGTATAGCAAACGGAGGAACAACAACATTGTAATTTTTAATCATTTGAGCATTTAAGTTTGGCTGGTTATTTCCGCTTGCTAAAGCTCTTAATCTTTCATATTCATTCATCAAATATACCCACAAATAATCTGTATCAATTATTGAATTATCAATATTAAATAGAACTGCACAAGCTTGATTAGTAGATGCTCGAATCCCCAACTTAGCTGTCCTCCCCCTTGTTGCGCCCTGCCCGTACATAGCAACTATTAAACTATCCTTTGGATATAGTTTTGCAGAACTATTACTTATTGCTTCTTCAGTAATTTTTTCCTCGGTGTCATAAATTATGTCATTCCTAACTTCTGTTGTTTTTATCCAAGGAATATTTCCTGTGTAGTACTCTTTCTTTGACCTACTTGGAGTCCCACCACTCGATACATTGCACAACTCAATAATACGTTTCGTTTCATAATTCTTGTTGAAGCGAACTTTTTCTATTTTCTGCTTATCAACTCCCCACTTAATAAATTGTGTGTATGAGATTAGCTTTAAGAATGTGGTTGATTCGATGTCTTTAACTTCAAAAGTAAATTCTATACTTAGTTCCTTATCAATATATTTACCAATATTATTTTCTGTCTCTATTGCCTTCTGTTCAAGTTCTTTAGCCTGTTTTATTTTTTTATTGTAAGCTTCTACAATTCTGTTTTGTTCTGATAATGGTGGTAAAGGAATTTTTTGAGCAAGAAATAAATCTTCCTGTAAATAATGACGATTTGTAGTTCCATTGCTGGCATTTTCACTAAACCTGATAAATTCTGGTGTAGTTGTTATTAACGCAAGGAAATAAGGGTTGATTTTTGAATAATCAACATCAAATGTCCAGAAATTTCCAGTTATTATTGCACCGTCAACTTCTTTGGGAACTACACCAAAAGCCCCATTTCGAGCATCAATTTTAGATAAAAGAAATTGACCCTTTTTAATAAGAAATTGTTTCTTTGTTCCTATGTTTTTCCCAGATTCAATATCTCTAAGAAATATACCACCATTATTTATTTTTATTGTAACCCTCTTGTATTCTTTTTTATTTTCAATATCAATGGGTGTTTTCCTTCTTTTCAAAAATTCGCCTATAGGAGTAAGTTCAAAATTCTCATTATAAGAAAACTTCGATTCTAATAAATACTGAACACTCCAGTTTTGCAATAACTGAAATGAAGTCGATTTTAAATATATTTTTTCAATAACTTCCATTACCCATAAATTTCCTGAGGTTCGCCGGCCATTGGAATACGGAACATTTTACCGTTTTCTGCTATTTCGTAATGGATGGAATTGAATTTGTTTTCCCACAATTGGTTTTGCTTGCGGTATTCGGTGAATTCTTTGCTGAGAGGAACCAATTCGTTTTCAATCTCAGCGCCGGTTGTACTAATTCCTGCTTTTTCAACCTCTGCAATTGGTATTTGATAATCGAAGTCTTTTTTAATTTGGGCTTTTATTTCAATCTCAATTTTATTTTGAAGTTCTTTCAATTGATTTTTCAACTCTTTTTTTTCTTTAGCCGGGATAGCCTCTTTTCCTTTCAATGCCAGTTTTAGTTCGATTGGTCTCGTTTGAGATTCATATTTTTTTGTAATCTCTGTTTTTGCTTTTTTGGCAATTCGGTTCCATTCCGTCACCTCTTCTTCAGTAAATTTTTTGAAAAACAAAAGACTTGGTTTTACAGTCGCTCCCGAAGCAATAAAAACATCTTGCGGAATAGAAGTAATTAAAATAATTTTTGCTTTGCTTTCAACAAAATCGCGCACCCGTTGTAAATTGGTATTGTTTAAAACACCTTCGGGCAAAACAATTCCCATTCTGCCGCCCGGTTTCAGTAAATTCAGGCAGCGCTCAATAAATAAAACCTCGGTTAGCGTACTCATTTTACCCGTTTCATAAAGGTTTAAGAGCGGTTTGCCGATGTTTCTATTTATCTGGTTCATCGCTTTATCGTAAGCAGGCCCGTATCTTTTTTGGTACTTTTTTATCCGTTCCTGATCGGTAAATTTATCGGCTTCGGTTATTTTCCAGCTTTTTTCAACCCGTGAGCCAAACGGGGGATTGGTAAGTATAATATCGAACCGGTTTTCAAAAACACCATTCACATTTAACAGCCCGTCGTTATGGTGCACACCGCCGTGTCCGTCGCCGTGCATAATCATGTTCATTTTTGCCGTCCTGCTCATTCGCGGGTTGGCATCCGTTCCAAAAATGCAATCGTAACTAAGTTCTCTTAACCTGCTGTTTTCATTATTAATATCAAGTTCGTAATTCAATTTATTAAATTGTTCAATTACCTCTGCATCAATTTTTTCTTTTTCATCGTCCGAAAGATTTTCATATTCCGCAGTGAAAGTTTCCTTTTTAATTTTTGCCTTTGCTTCCTGGATTTCATTTTCAATTTTAGAACGCACATATTCAAAAGCACGAATCAGAAACCCGCCACTTCCGCAACAAGGATCGCAAAGAATTTCCCCTTCTTGCGGATCAAGTACTTCAACCATAAAATCTACAATAGTTCGTGGAGTAAAAAACTGGCCTAATTCGCCCCTGAAAGTTTTTCCGAGGAATTTTTCAAAGGCAATGCCTTTCACATCGTCTGAAGTTGTTGAAAGATTGTAAATTTCAAGTTCCTTTACAATAGCCTCAAAACTATTTTCACGGATTTTGATGACTTCGTTGGGATCGAACAAGTCATCGTCTTTGAAGTCTTCTTTGGTTTGCTGAAATAAAAACTGATAAAATTCAGCGCCATCTTTTGGTCTGTACTTTTCATAACTTGCACGGGCTGCTTTAAATTCCTTTGCCGAAAATATTTGCGCACCAGTGTTGTCCCGCTCATACCTGATTTTTATGAATAAGATTTTGCTAATTTCATCGAACGCAGCTTCAGGAGAAAGTTTATCATTATTCCGAATGATATTGTGACATTTAAATAACAGTTTTGAGAATTCATCGCGTGTAAAAGCCTTGGTTTGTTTTAATAACTCACTTACTTTTTTGCTGTTATTGATTGTACTTGCATCCGGAATATCGATTACTTCTTCCAGTTTTTTGGGCATTTTCCCTTTAACTACTTTGAATATTCTGGTTTCTTTCAGGTTTGTAGTAACAAAAAAATCTGCACCTGCCCACGCAGCATAATTAAAGCCCTGAAAATAATCTTCTTCCCGGACTGTGATATGTTCTGCTTTACACTCTACCACAATTACAGGACTATTATTTTCAAGTTTATCTTTTGCGGATTTCCACACTACAATATCTGCCATGGCACGCCCTTGTCCGCGCTGTGAATTGCTCACCTGTACTTCCTGAGTCATTTGATTCAGTTCAAAACCATATTTGTTTATCAATCGCGTAAGGTATTTTTGACGAACTTCTTCTTCAGGTTTTAAAACCAACCATTTGTCTTTTAATGGGGCAAAAATTTTTCCGTCTTGTATTTGAATTTCCATGGCTTAAGTTTTTATCACCTTGTGTATTACTTTTACTGTTTGAAATACCATAACAAATATAAAATTGTTTTCCCGAAAATGTCGAAAAATAAACTTTCAACATTGTTTTAAAACATTGCCGTAGTTTTAAATTGTCTTGATGTCGCAAATTGCGATTTCAAGTTTTGCTAAATACCGAGTTTGGAGAATAATTCACCAGAATCTTTCACCCGTGTTCCCTTTTTCTTTTCAACATCTTCCATTGCCCGAATTGTTTCATAATTAGGAACAGGCTCTTCAACGATGTGTGTCTCCACCTTCATTTTTTCCAGAAGCTCTTTCAGAAAAGTTTCTTCCTTTTTGTTTTTGGGTTTTATTACAATGGCTGTCATAACAAATTGTTTTTCACAAATATAAAATTGTTTTTGCAAAGTTGATTAATGAGATACCTTTTTTAGTTCCTCAAAAATCTCATACACCACCGGACAGGTTTCGCAGTTTTTGTATGATAAATTCAGAATTTGCACAAACCGTTTGCGGTCGGTGTGTGGATACTCGCGGCAGGCTTTGGGACGGTTTTCGTAAACCACACAGTAATTATCGGGAAGTAAGAACGGGCAGGGATGGTCATTGAATACAAAATCACCGTCTTCGTCGGTTTTTACATATTGTTCCAGAAGGGCGGAAGGTTTCATCTTTAAATGTTTGGCCAGCCGGTCGATGTCTTTATCTGTAAGCCGGGGGCCGATTGTTTTGCAGCAGTTGGCACAATCCAAACAGCTAAATGAACTAAAAGCTTCGTGATGCATTTGGTGAACCACATCGTCCAGGTTTTTGGGTTTTTTCCGTTTGAGCTTTTTAATGAATGCAGTGGTTTCCTGCCTGTCTTTATCGGTAAGCTGTTTCAATTCTTCCGGCGATTTGTATTCTGCCTTTTTCATTACGAAATGGTATGCACTTCAACAATTTTTTCTTTCGGAGGTCTTCTTCTACGGGCCTGGGCGAGAAACAATCCGGCAATTACCACCAGAATTCCCAGTATTTTCTGAAAGCCAAGTTCTTCCTTCAAAACAAAATAAGAAAGAATGGCTACAAAAACCGGAATAAGGTTCACAAATGTATTGGAACGGTTTACCCCGATTTGACGGATACTTTGGGTGAAAAACACGAAGGCCAGCGTGGAAGCAAAAACTGCCAGCAAAATGATGGCCCGGAAAGCCTGCGGATGAAAAGGTGTGGCTAAAAAATCATTCATATCAACCACCAGCCAAACAGGCAGAAACAGCCCTATTCCAATGAGGTTCTGGTAGGCAATAATGGTGAGGGTGTTGTAACGCGCAACCACGTGTCGCAAAACAATGGAATAGCCAATGGCGGCAAAAACCGCCAAAAACTCCAATCCTACTCCAATGGGTGCTGCATCGAAACGGAAGGAACTGTCGAGAACAACAAGTGCAACGCCCATGAATGAAAGCGCAAACCCCGCAATGTTTTTCCACGTTACTTTTTCGCGAAAAAAGTACCAGGCTGCAATGGGTGATAAAAGCGGAATGGTTCCTACAATGACCGAAGCAACCGTTGAAGAAACATACGTTAATCCGTAACTTTCGCCTAAAAAATAGAGAAACGGCTCGAAAAAGGCCATCAGGAAAAACAACTTAAAATCTTTTTTGGTAGGTTTTTGCAGTCGCTTCAGCGCCCAAGCAATAACAAGAATGAGTGCGGCAGAAATGATTAGCCGGAACAATACGACAGTGATGGGCTTGTAGGCCAGAAATGCAATTTTGAACCATACAAACGAAAATCCCCAAAAAAAGGCCGCTCCGAGTGCAGTAAAGTAAGCCAGTAATTCTTTATTTTTCATGGATTAAAAAACTGGCAGCAAAAATAAACTTTTATGCCGATTTTCAGACGGGTTTTTTGGCGTGCAGAATTTGAGGTTTTATTTCAGAAAAATGAAAAAGTGAGTAGGTTAGAACTGCCAGAGAAATCCCGTAAATATTTGCATCCAGCCCGAAGGGGAGTTTCAGGCCGCTGAGGATAAGCAACAATGTAGTGGTTCCACCCACAATCATAGCCCAAAGCGCACCGCGGGAACTTCTTTTTTTCAGAAAAATGCCGGCCAGCACCGGGATAAACAATCCTGAAACCATAAAAGAGTAGGAGTGAAGCATCAGTTCCAGCACATTGGGAACTTTCCAGGCTATTATAAGTGCCGTAACACCCAGCACCAGCGTTGTACCTTGCGACAGCAGCATGACTTTGCCCGAGTTGTGGCGGTTAAAAATATCGGTAATGAGGTTTCCTGAAGCGGCCATCAGACAACTGTCGGCTGTGGACATAATGGCCGAGAAATATGCCGAAAGAATTAGACCGGTAAGTCCGACAGGCAAAATGTTCCGAAGTAAAAGAGGCAGTCCCATTTCAGGATCGAAGGCGTCTTCCATACCTGCACCGATGGTGCCGTTTTCGAAAGCCACTTTGGCAAACAACCCGAGAATAACTCCGGTAAAAGCCATAACGGGATATTCAAACAGTCCGGCCACAAACCAGGCCCGTTGAGCAGTTTTTTTGTTGCCGGCAGCGTAAATCCGCTGGTAAAGTGTCATTCCGATAAACCAGATGGGAACGATGGTGATAAACCAGTTCACAATTTGCTGCCACCTAATGGCTGTTAAGTCGAAAAAGTTGTCGGGGAGCGTTGCCCTCAGGGCATCAATTCCACCAACCCCGAAATAAGCTACGGGCAAGCCCACAAAAACCAGGCCCCCCATCAGGAGCATCCACTGGTAGGTGTCGGTATAAATTACGGCTTTAATTCCCCCGATGGAAGTATAAACCACTGCAATAATTCCCATCAGAATGAGGGCATTTTGCATGGAAATATTTGGGAAAGTTGCCGATGCCAGTTTGGCCCCGGCCAGAATTTGTGAACTGGTGAAGCCCAGATAACCGATGGCTGAAATGATTCCGGCAATAAGGGCTACCCTTGGATTGTACAGCTGTTTTAGAAACTGGGGAAACGAGAGGAAATTGTGTTTTGCTGCCATTTCCGACACTTTTGGGATAAGCAGTACTGCGCTGAGCCAGGCCCCGATAAGGCCGGTAAAAAGCAGCCAGGTTCCCGAAAGGCCCATGATAAAACCAAGTCCGCCCAGCCCGATGGAAAAACCGCCGCCTACATCGGTGGCCACCACAGATAAACCGATATGAAACGAACTCATTTTCCGCCCACCCACAAAATAGTCGTCAGCCGAGCGGTTTTTGCGCATAAAATATACCCCGATACCCAACATGGCTGTCAGGTATATTCCGAAAATGGCGTAGTCAATCCAATGCATGGTTTAATTTGAAAAGAGATTTTGCTATCCGTTGGGTGTCATATCGTCGTCAACCTGTTTTCCTGCCTCGTAGGCATGGTATCGCATACAGTTGTTCCACCCTTTGGCTCCCCGGTTACAGAATACATTTCTGACCAGGAAAATCGGTTTTTTAACTTCGTTATTTTCATTCTGATATACAGTGCACTCTCCGGCATATTTGCAAAGTTTTCCTAAATGCATATTTATAAGTGTTTATAAAAGATGTTCATACTTTCGATGTTACCGGCAATGTTTGTGTTGTTAATCAGGGTGCCGCTGTATTTATAACCGGCATTCATAAACGTTTTGTTCATTCCCGGTTCGGCCAGCCTGGCAATGGTGTAAGCCGTTTTTATTCCTGCTTTTTTCATCTCCTGCTCCATAAACTCCAGCAGGTGAAGGGCCAGCTTTTTTCCGCGGTATTCGGGCAATACGGCAAAATCGGTCATTTCGGCATTTTCGTTACCGAAATCGGTTTCGGCGGTTGAAATGCCGATGAGTTTATCGCCGTCCCAAACCCCAAAGTACCTTGCATGATTGCTGCGCATGGTTTCCACAATATAGGCGGGGTCATGTACCGGAAAGGGATAGGTTTCAAAAACCCTTTTAAAAACCTGAGTAACGGGAACAGCATCTGCCTCGTTCAGCTTTCTCATTTCAAATTCCAAAAGTTTTCCGGGGCTTTTGCTTTTGCCAGCCGGCTTCAGCAGACCTGAAAGCGTTTGAAGCTGTTGTTCAGGGGGATTTTTTCTTGATTTCAGCAAAAATTTGGAGGCCATCACGCAGTCGGAATCACCGTTATAGAATTTGGGCACATACGCCTCAACCGAATAACCGTTTAAAATGAATTCGGGGAGTGCGTCGGCCTGTATTTTGGTGAAGATTTTGGTATATCCTTCCTTCCGGGCCAGATTGTCGAGCTCGCCCACAAGGCCGGGCATATCGCTCATATCCAGCTTCAGCAGGTATATTCTGTTGTTCGATTTTCCGTGTTGAATTGTTGAGTTTCCAATTTTCTCAATTTTATCCTCCATTATTTTCCCTTCTGTTGTAACGTTCGTTATTGTCGGGAACAAGTGAAATAGCGGTGTCGTAGTCGGCCAGTAACTTTTCAATCCCAATCCCCTTTTGTTCGTCGGCTCCTTCCAGGTTTAAATCGAGGTTGCATTTTTCGCAGTTGCGGTCGCAGAACTTCGACTCGTATTTTTCCGGTTCGGTGTAGGCGGTAATAATTCCCTCGTAGTTACGTAATACCACTTTGTTGGTTGACCACGAAATGATGTAGTTTGGCATTACCGGAATTTTTCCGCCGCCGCCCGGAGCATCGATTACATAAGTTGGCACCGCAAAACCGGAGGTGTGCCCAATCAGGCTTTCCATAATCTCAATTCCTTTTCCAACCGGAGTTCTGAAGTGTGCCAGCCCTTCCGACAGGTCGCACTGGTAGAGGTAATACGGGCGCACCCTGTTTTGAACCAGTTTGTGCACCAGATTTTTCATAATCCGCGGGCAGTCGTTCACATCGGCCAGCAATACCGACTGGTTCCCCAGCGGGAATCCGGCATCGGCCAGCATAGCCAGCGCTTCCCTCGATGATGCAGTAATTTCGCGCGGATGGTTGAAATGGGTGTTAATCCACAGCGGTTGGTATTTTTTCAGTACGTCAATCAGGTCGTTGGTAATCCGGTAGGGCAATACCACCGGCATCCGGGTTCCAATCCTCACCACTTCCACATGCGGAATAGCGGTAATTTCCGAAAGCAGCCAGTCGAGGTAACTATCGGAAAGCATAAACGGGTCGCCGCCCGAAAGCAGCACATCGCGCACCTGTGGTGTGTTTTTTATGTATTCAATGCCTTTCAGCAACTGCTCTTTGGAGGGAATGGAGTCCACATCGCCCACCTTACGTTTACGCGTGCAATGCCTGCAATACATTGAACACACGTTGCTCACATGAAAAAGTACACGATCGGGATACCTGTGAGTAATCCCCTCTACCGGGCTGTCGGTATCTTCCGAAAGCGGGTCTGCCATATCGGTTTTTAAAACCGTTAATTCGCTAATGTTGGCAAATGCCTGTTTAAATACCGGGTCGTTTTGATAATTCTCAGTATCGATTAACGAAATATAATATGGAGTTACAGACATTGGAAAACGGTCGAGCGTTTCCTTCATTTGCTTTTTCTCCTCTTCAGGAAATTTGATTCCCGAGAGCAGTTCAAATTTTTCGATGGTTTTTACTGAGTTTTTCAATTGCCATTTCCAGTCCTTCCAGTTGGAGATGTTACTTTCCGGCCTGATTTTTTTGGCGATTTCCTGTTGAGCGTCATTAAATATTTCCATAATATTAGTTTCCATGCGAACAAAAGTAGTGAATATTATTCAGGCAGCCAATGACTTATGTCAAATAATAATCAGGTTGCCTTGATTTACTTCTTTAAAAATGAGATTGTTGCAGTGTTTTTGAGTTGGATGGCTGTTTGCGTGTTTAACACAGAATTAATCTGAATTGGTTTTTACAGGATTAATTTTTCCATTTCAGGCAATTTTTTATTCGGTTTTATGATTATCGCTGGTAATCAGAGGGAAGGCTTCAATGTCGTTTATTTCAAGCAACGACACCAGCAGTTCAAGGCTTTCCTGCAGATTTTGGATGGTTTTGCTATCCAGCTTCCCCAGTTTCCCGGTCAGTTTTTCATGTAGCAGCGAAGGTATTTTTTCCATCAGCTTGTCGCCCTGGGAAGTCAGGGCTATGGTAGTTGTCCGTTTATCCCCCGATTTGGGTAGCCGGGCAACAAATCCTTTGGCTTCCAGTCGGTTGACGATTCCGCTGGTAGTGCTGGCATTCAGGTTCAGGAATTTTCGAATCTCGCCCTGTCTGGCCTGGAAATTTTCGGAGTCGCGCAAATAATGGAGACACAGCACTTGTGGAATGCTCACTCCATATTCTTTTTCAATCTTTTTCGATTCGAGGTTGATTGAACGAACAATTTTTCGAATTTGTATTAAAATATCGGTAGTATCCATCATTACAGGGAAAATAGAAAAATTCAAAAGTAGGACAATTTTTAATGAATTACACATGAAATTTTAATTAACACAAAGATTTACTTAAATTTGGAGCTTTATATTCATAAACCATAAAAACCAGAAATGATGATTAAAAGAATGACTGTCAGAATTTTATTTTTTACTGCCATTGCCGCTTTTATGGCACAGGCATTTGTAGGATGCAGCCCTGAACCAAAAGAGAAATACATTGGGCTGCAGCTGTATTCGTTGCGCGACGATATGCGAAATGATGTACCCGGAACAGTGGCCAAAGTGGGTGAAATGGGGTACAAATTTGTGGAGGCAGCAGGTTATGGCGACGGCAAGTTTTACGGCATGGAGCCAACCGAATTTAAAGCGTTGTGCGAAACCAACGGGCTCGATTTTTTGGGCTCCCATACCGGGCGACATTTACCCGACTCGGCAAACTGGGATGAGACCATGGCCTGGTGGGATGAATGTATCGATGCCCATGCAGCTGCCGGAGTTGGCTGGATTGTAAAACCATCGATGGGGCAAACCGGCTATAACAGCCTCGAAGGGTTGAAACGGACCTGCGAATATTTTAATTTAATTGGCGAAAAATGCAATGCCAAAGGTATTCGTTTCGGTTATCACAATCACGCCAATGAATTTACTACCGAACTAGAAGGAAAACCGGTTTACGACTGGATGCTGGAACTGACCGATCCGGATAAGGTGATGTTTCAGTTAGACCTGTACTGGATTGTGGAAGGCGGAAAAGACCCGCTGGATTATTTCGATCGCTACCCCGGAAGATTTGAGGTGTGGCACATTAAAGACAAGGAAGAACTGGGCGCCAGTGGCATGATGGATTTTGAAAGCATGTTTGCCGCACGTCAGCAATCGGGTGCACAATACGGCGTGGTAGAAGTTGAACGGTATAATTTCGAACCGCTTGTCAGCTGCGAAAAAAGTTTGCAATTCCTGCTGGATGCCGACTATGTGGATTTTTATTAATCAGGATTAATATGAAAATAAAAAACCCACGATCTGATTTAAGTTTCGCGGGTTTTTTATTTCAGAATAAATTTTGGCTTTTTTCAGAACTTTCCAAATTTAAAAGTCAACCCGAAATGAAGTCCATTTAACACGTTTTCGTCCATTCCGGTTAACTCAATATTTGATGTGTGGCGGTAACTTAGCGTTGCCGCTGTCCGGAAAAATTTTGCCAGGTTGAATTCCAGTTCCACTGCAGGTTCCACTATAAAAAAGAAATCACCTTCAGCCGAATCGTAATAGGGATTATCCCAGAATCCGGGAGTATAATGCCTGACCAGTCCGGCACCACCTACACCAAACAAAACAGGGAAAGCCACATGTATCGGCTTTAACCCGCCTAAAATGGGTTCAATAAAAATTCCGCCATATCCGCCTGCAATGGAGTGCCTTACTTCCGATTCATCTATCCATCTGTAAGTGTCAAAATCATTTACAAAACCATAGCCGGCAATACCGACGGCTGTAGCATGGTTGAAAATAAGTGCCATCCTTCCACCTGAAACCAGGGCATCCTTTCCGTCAATCTGAGAATACCCCATGGAAAAGCCTCCATAAAATCCCAGGCTTTTTTGGTTGGAAAAGAGGGTTTGAATTTCGTTGGTTTTGAAGTCTTCCTGTGCATAGCCAATGGTGAATACCAATGACAAAACAATCAACATTGTTAATTTTCTCATAGCTTAAAAAAATTGTGATTAAAAAAAGATTTATGTTTCTGTTTTCCTGTTGTTTTTCATAAAAGCAGACTTTTCAAAATATGTATTTTACAGTGAAGGCAAAATCGTGCACGATGATGTCAAGCCCATTACGTCCGAACACATCCAGAAAAGGCTTGACCTCAAGGCCCAGTTTTACCGGAGCTTCATAAAACAGGTATTCCACACCCACAATGCCATCGACGCCGGCCAGAAGCGACCTTCGCGTTTCTGTACGTGGAATGTTGTTTTGCGTAACCTTTTCGTCCCAGCTTTCAAAGCCAAAATGCAGGCCTGCACCGTAAAAAAACACCAGTTGATAGGAAAACGGGAAAAGGTCGTACTGATAAAATTCGGTCAGCGCATGCAGCTGAACTCCCCGGTTGCGAAGTGCCAGTAAGGCTTTCATCGAATGTGAGTCGCTGGTGTAGTAGCGGTATTCCAACCCGGGCGAAACCCAGCTCGCCCTGATGCCTGCTGCCTGCGTGTATCCCTGTGCATTTGCAAGTATAACAGACAGAAGAAGGATTGTGACAGCAAAAAACCTTTTCATATTTGGTCAATTTACGGGCACAATTTACCTAATTTTTATGAATTAGGCTTCCCGAACCCGAAACAACTGATTCTACCTGTGGGTTTCCGCGAAAAATTACATTTCCGCTGCCCGAAACTGTAGCCTTTAACTGCCGGTTTACCAGAGTCCATATATCTCCCGAACCCGAAATCACTGCTTCGCAGTTGCGAAGTGGAAAATCCCAGGCATCCAGCTCTCCCGAACCGCTCACTGTAAAATATCCACTGAATGCCGATCCCGAAAGCCAGAGGTTTCCCGAGCCGGAAATCACTGCATCTACGGTTACAGCATCGGCTGAAGTTTCGATTGCTCCCGAGCCTGAAATCACAAATCGAAAATCCTGGCCAACGAAATGCCCGGTGCTTATCCATCCGGAACCACTTTGTGTAAGGTTGGTCAGCGTTGGCATGGTAATGAAAACTTCTATCGGCAGTTTGCTGCGAAGTTGATTCAGTCCTCTGGTATAAACGCGTAAATTGTGGTTGCGAACAGAAGTTTCGATGTAAGGAAGCAGGTTCGATTCGGCGTTAATGATGACTTCATAAGCATCGCCTGGGGTGATATGTACTTCAAAATCTCCCTCGGAGATAACACCTGAGAAGCCGGAAACCAGGCGGGCTTCGCTGGTGGAAATGCCGTTTCCGCGGATAATAAAATCATCGATGCACCCGGTTGCCGACAGGAGCAACAGCAGGATGACGCCCGTAATTAAAAAGTTGTTTTTCATCGGTAATTGTTTTCTGTTTTCAAAGCTTTACATACTTGACGCAAAGTTGCCTCAATTGTTACACCTCAGTTTAAATTTTTCGGGAAAACAGAAAAGAAAAGCCGGAAATATGTTAAGATTTCCGGCTTTTCCAGGTTAGCAGGTTTTTGTTTTATGCGCCGCTGAAATCGACATCGTAAAACAGTACAGAGGGAGTCAGCCACGAGGATTGTTCGAAAGTATCGTTCCCTATTTCTGCAATAGCCGACCACAGAGTTTTCATATTTCCGGTAATGTTCATTTCGGAAACCGGCTGAACAATTTTTTGGTTCTCAATCAAAAAACCTTCAATGCCGTAGGAGAAGTCTCCGGTTGCGCCGTTACAGTTTCCGCCGTTAAATCCGGTAACCAGAATGCCTTTTTGAACGGTGGCAATCAGCTCCTCCAGATTTTTGTTTCCCGTGTTGAAAACCAGGTTGGTAGTGCTTCCGCTGGTGGGAGGCATTTCTAGTTTTTTGCCATAGTAGGTGTCAATAAAAAAATTCTTCACCACACCGCTTTCAAATACCGGGCGTTTTTGAGTAGCCAGTCCTTCGTTGTCGAACAGCCGGCTGCCGCGACCTGAAACGATGAAAGGATCATCTGTTACCGTCAGTTTTTCTGAAAAGATTTTTTCGCCCAGTTGATCTGCCAGAAATGAGTTTTTTTGTTGTACTGCCGAACCGTTTAAGGCCGAAATAAGCGGACTAAACAGTCGTCCGACCATTCGGTTCTCTACAATCATGTGCATTTTTCCTGAAGTCACTTTTTTCTGGCCAATTTTTTTCAGCGCCAGATCCAGTGCTTTCCGGCCAATTTCCGTTTTTTTCAGATCTTCATAAAAAACAGCAGTTTCGCTCCAGTACGACGAGGGACGGGCATCTCCGCCTTTTACCGATACCTGTGCGTTCAATCCGTAGGAGGAGTTGGCCGTATCGCCCTCAAATCCGTTGCTGGTTACCATTACCCGTTCATATATTCCGTCGGAATAACTGGCCGAAACAGAAATGATGCGCTCGTCTCTGCCAAGAGCTTCCTGCTCAGCTTTGAAAGCAAGGTCGATTTTTTGCTGCGGATCGTTATGGTCGAAACTGTTGTCGAATGTTTTTAAATCGGGACCTCCGCTTCTGTAATAGAGTTCAGGGTCGGGGAGGGTACGGAATTCATCTTCCGAAAGATAGCGGGTTGCTGCAATGGCTTCTTCTATAAAACCGGCCAGCTCTTCTTTCTTCAGCCGGTTGGTGGAGTGGGCCGAAAATTTGCTGTCCACATAGAGCCGGATGGAGAGATTGCTTTGGATGGCCTGCTCCAGTTTGTCCATTTTTTCTTCGCGCACCTCCACACTGCTGCTGCGACTGTTCGATATGCTTACACTTGCCTGTTGAGCTCCGTTTTTCAGGGCGTGGTTCATGGCCCATTTTGCCAGGTTGTATTTTTCTTCTTTCGTCATTTTTCAAATTCTTTAAATGTTGAACATACATTAAACAGAGCCGCCTACGGTTAGTTTTTTTACCAGAACTGTGGGTAATCCGCAGGTTACCGGAACGGTTTGTCCGCCTTTTCCGCACGACCATGAACCGTTGTCGATGAGGTAATCGCCGCCGGCCATAGTAATGTCGGCCAGCGCCTGCGGCCCGTTGCCAATAATGTTAATATCCTTGATGGGCTGTGTCAATTTTCCTTTTTCGATGAGGTAGCCCGACTTCACAAAGAAGGTAAAATCGCCGGCGCCTATTTTTACTTCACCGTTGCTGAAATTGTCCACATAAACTCCGTAATCAACACTTGAAATGATGTCGTCTTTGGTGTGCGGTCCGGGCTCCATGTAGGTAGCCCGCATTCGTGGCAGGGGAATATTTCTGAACGACTCCCTGCGTCCGTTACCGGTGGGTTGAACGCCGTAAAAACGTGCACTGATGCGGTCGTGAATGTAGCTGTTCAGTACACCGTCTTTTACCAGGTAGGTTTTTTCCACATCGTTTCCTTCGTCGTCAACGTTAATTGAACCGCGGTTGTGTTCCAGGGTTCCGTCGTCGATGATGTTAACAAAGCTTTCGGCTACTTTTTTGCCCATTTTGTCGCTGAAAATGGAAGTGCCCTTCCGGTTGAAATCAGCCTCGAAGGTGTGTCCAATGGCTTCGTGCAGCAAAATGCCCGAACCTCCGGCACCCATTACTACCGGCATTTCGCCGGCTTTGGGTTTGGTTGCTTCAAAAAGCAGGTTGGTACGATCTACTGCCTCCTGTGCCAGTTCATCTACCAATCCGTCGGAAAGCCATTCAAACCCGGTTCTGAATGAACGCGCTGCATAAGAATTTTCAATTTTCCCTTCTTTCTGCATGATACACATGGCGCCAAAGTTTACCAGCGGACGGTAATCGTAGGTAAGGCGGCCTTCCGAATTGTAAAATAGTACATAGGATGTTTCATCGGTCAGGAATGCGTTCACCTTTATCACTTTTTCATCCAGCGAGAAAATCCGGTCATTTATTTTTTGCACGTAAGGAATTTTGTTCTCTACCGAAACGTCTTCCCATTTGTTTATTATTTGGTAATAATTGGCCGGAATTTTTTCAGTAATTCCCGCCGGTGTGTAACCATTGCTTTGGTTGGCAATGTTTGCTGCCACTTTTGCCGCATTTAGCATGGCTTCCGGAGTAACGGTTTCCGAATAGGCAAATCCGGTCTGATCGCCTTTTAACACACGAATTCCCACACCAAAACCAACATTCGATATGGCACGGTTCACTTTGTTGTCTTCCAGCGCCAGACTGTTCGATTTTTTGTGTTCGAAAAACAGATCGGCATAATCGCCGCCCTTGCTCATGGCTGCCGCAATTACCTGCTGCAGCATTTCGGTCGAAACCTCGAAATGATCTAAATAGTACTTCACGTTTTTTGAAATTTGAACGTTTTGAAACGATTGTAAAAACGGGGGTAAAATCATCCCCCCGGCTACAGCCGCTCCGCTTGTTTTAATAAAACTCCGCCTGTTTGTTCTCATTTTGCATCTGATTTTTTATTCTGCGAAAATATGGTAATGAAATGAGCTTTTACCATTTCATGCAAAAATAAGACTAATCAATCGGGTAAATATTACAAACTGCCTTCCTTTTTGTTCTTGTGAATCAAATTATGATGTGCCTGTTGTTTTTTTAGGTTTTTGAAAAAAAAATTAACTTTTTTGCAAAATGAATGTATAAAAACAGGGGTTTGTTAAAAAAATATCAATAAATTTTACTTTTTACCCCATCTTCTTACAGGGTGGTTGAAAAAATAGCCTATTTTTGGTTCATAAAGAATTTTTAAAAATAAATGGCTATGGCACAATTCAGATTAAAAGCATTGGAGGAAGTCCTCAACCGTGAACCCGCACCGTTTGTTCGGGAAGACAACCTGGTTTCAAACTATTACGGCAGATTGGTTTTCGATCAGCCTAAAATGAAAAAGTACCTCTCAAAAGAGGCATTCAACGCAGTGATGGATGCCATAGAAAACGGTACGACCATTGACAGGAAGATGGCCGATCAGATTGCCCAGGGCATGAAATCGTGGGCCATAGAAAACGGAGCAACGCACTACACCCACTGGTTTCATCCGCTCACCGACTCTACTGCCGAAAAGCACGATGCGTTTATTGAACATGGCGAAAATGGAAGTGTCATCGAAGCCTTTTCCGGTACTTTGCTGGCACAACAGGAGCCCGATGCATCTTCGTTTCCCAGCGGCGGAATCCGCCAGACATTCGAAGCCCGTGGTTACACCGCCTGGGATCCTACTTCTCCGGCATTCATCAGCGAAACAACCTTGACCATTCCAACCGTATTTATTTCTTATACAGGCGAGGCGCTCGACTATAAAACCCCTTTGCTGAGGGCACTCAGCGTGGTGGATAAGGCTGCCACAGCTGTTTGCCAGTATTTCGACAAAAATGTTACTTCGGTGCAGGCCAATCTGGGTTGGGAGCAGGAATATTTCCTGATTGACGAGGCCCTGTTTATGGCTCGCCCCGACCTGGTACTTACCGGACGCACACTAATGGGCCATGCATCATCGAAAGATCAGCAGCTGGACGACCACTACTTTTCGTCCATTCCCACACGGGTAAACCGTTTTATGCAGGATGTGGAAAATGAAGCCTACAAGCTGGGTATTCCGGTGAAAACGCGTCATAACGAGGTGGCTCCCAATCAGTTTGAGCTGGCGCCTATATATGAAGAGGCCAACCTTGCCAACGACCATAACCAGCTCATTATGGACATTATGCAGAAAATTGCACGCAGGCATAAATTCCGTATCCTATACCACGAAAAGCCTTTTTCAGGGATTAACGGCTCCGGAAAGCACAACAACTGGTCGCTTTCAACCAACACCGGTGTCAATCTGTTTTCACCAGGTAAGAACCCTAAATCGAACCTGTTGTTCCTTACTTTTGTAATCAATACCCTGAAAGCAGTTTACGATAACCAGGATTTGCTCAGGGCAAGCATCTACCATGCGGGAAATCAGCACAGGTTAGGCGCCAATGAGGCGCCGCCTTCCATCATTTCTGCTTTCCTTGGAACCGAAGTGTCAAAAATGCTCGATCTGATGGAAGAAGCTGTGGTTGACCGAAAAATGACCCCGGATGAAAAAACCGCCCTAAAGTTGAATATTGGCCGAATCCCTGAAATTATTCTCGACAGCACCGACCGCAACCGTACCTCACCTTTTGCGTTTACCGGAAACCGTTTTGAATTCCGTGCAGTAGGCTCATCGGCCAACTGCGCTTCGGCACTTATTGTGCTGAATGCCGTGGTAGCAAACCAGCTGATGCAGTTTAAAACCAATGTGGATGCATTAATTGAAAAAGGTGTTAAGAAAGACGAAGCTATTTTTCAGGTATTAAAAGGCCTGATTATCGATTCAAAACCCATCCGGTTTAACGGAGATGGTTACAGTGCAGAATGGGTAGTTGAGGCAGCCAAACGCGGACTGACCAACGTGAACAGTGTGCCGGAAGCACTTTCGGCCTATTTGCGCCCCGAAAATGTGAAGCTTTTTGGTAACCTGGAAATTTTGAATGAAGCTGAGTTGCATGGCAGGGTAGAAGTAGAGTACGAAAAGTTTATCATGAAAATTCAGATTGAAGCCAGGGTGTTGGGAGATATTGCCATCAATCATATTGTACCTGTTGCCATTCAGTATCAAACCATGCTGCTCGAAAATGTGAAGAACATGAAACAGGTTTTTAACGCTGAAGAGTTTAATGAACTGGCAAGTGCAAGAATAGAGCTGATTAAAGAAATTGGTAGTCATATTTCTGCCATCAAAGCAAAAAGAAAGGAGATGATTGAAGCACGGAAAAGGGCCAATGTTATTGAAGATGTTATTGAAAAAGCAAAGGCTTACGACGAAACCGTCATATCATTCCTGAATGACATCAGGTACCACATCGACAAGCTGGAACTGATTGTGGACAATGAATTGTGGCCGCTGCCAAAATACCGTGAATTGCTGTTCGTCAGATAATTTAATACAAGTAACTACCTTAATGGGAAAGAGGCTCTGAAATGTTTTGGAGTCTCTTTTTTTTGTTTTCATACTTAAAATGCCAGAAAGCCGTTATTTTTACAGCCGAATAAAAAAATAATTTACTTTTACTTTTTTGAAAGTAACAATGGGGAAATACAACTACTTCAGATTCATATTTTTCTTTGTATCGATTGTTTTTCTTGCATCGTGTGGGGCAGGCAGACTGGGCCGCGATGCAATTCTCTCTCACGAGATTGGTGAATATTACAAGGCCATTGAAAAATACAGGAAGGCGAGCAGAAAAGAGAAAGACCGCGTAAAGAGCAGAGAATATGCTTATGCCATTGGTGAGTGTTATCACTACATTGGGGAATACGAACGGGCGGCGCTGTATTACCGCAATGCCATCAGACGCGGATACGAAGATCCGGCGGCTCTGCTGAACCTGGCTGAAATGTTGCGCGCTGCACAGGATTACGAAGATGCCATAGAGAATTACAGGCTTTATCTCGAAGAGGTTCCCGGCGACGAGCGTGCAAGGGCCGGTCTGGAGGCCATTCGCAAAACCCAGGAGTGGGTGGCAAATCCTACCCGGCACATCATTAACCCAATAAAAGAAATAAACTCGCGGGAAAGCGATTATGCTCCGGTTTTTGTGGGCGGACGCGATAACGAGGTGATTTTTACCTCAACCCGCAGAGCGGCTACCGGCAAACGAAACAGCATGATTACAGGCCAAAAATATGCCGACCTGTTCAGGGCTACCTTTAGTGTGCAGCGGCAACGGTGGGAACAACCGCAGTTGCTTGAGGAAAACCTGATGATTAACACAGGTGACGAAGAGGGCGCTGCAACACTGAACTCTACGGGCGAACAGATGATTTTTACCCGGGCGCGGTACGACAAAACTCAGTCGCTGGGAACGGAACTTTACACCACTTCTCAATCGCGTGGCTCCTGGTCCGAACCCATAAAAATTCAACTGGTGGGCGATAGCCTTATTGCTGCCCACCCGGCGTTAAGTCACGACGGCTCGGTGCTTTATTTTGTGTCTGACATGCCGGGCGGTTACGGCGGAAAAGACATCTGGCGGGCAGAGAAAAGCGGCGGTACATTTGTCGATCCGCTAAATCTTGGTCCCGAAATTAATACACCCGGTGACGAAATGTTCCCGTTTGTGCGAGACAACGGGGAGCTCTATTTTTCATCGAATTACCATTTGGGAATGGGCGGGCTCGATATTTTTAAAGCAGTGGAAGATGAAGACGGTAACTGGACCGTTGAAAACATGGGCTACCCGGTGAATTCACCGTTTGACGATTTTGGAATTGCCTTTGTTGAAGGCGAAAATAAAGGCATGTTCACTTCAAGCCGGAAAGGATCACGCGGTGACGATTTGTATGAATTTGTTGTTCCTCCCATTCTTTTCAGGGTTGAAGGCGATGTGTTCGATAAAGAAACCAACGCCAGAATCGATGGCGCTACGGTTCGCATTATTGGTACCGACGGAACCAGCCTGCGTGTCCGCACCCAGAACGGAAAATTTCAGATGCCGCTGAATGCTGAAACGGAGTACATTTTTGCCGCCTTCAAAGACGGGTATTTGCGCGATAAGGCCTCGGCCAGCACAATTGGACTGGAAGACAGCCAAAACTTCAGGTTCGAGTTGTTCCTTACGCCAACCGATGCTCCCATCAATATTGAAAATATCAATTACGAATTTGCAAGCTGGGAGTTGCTGCACGAGTCGGAAGCCGCTCTGGATACACTGGTGGCTACCCTGATGCTGAATCCGACCATCACTATTGAAATTATGTCGCATACCGACCATGTGGGCAGTGACCAGTTTAATTTCGAGCTATCGCAAAAACGGGCACAAAGTGTTGTTGACTATCTGATTGAAAAAGGTATTAGTGCGCAGCGCCTGGTAGCAAAAGGTTACGGTGAAACCTGGCCGAAAACCGTTACCCGAAACCTGGCCCGGCAACACGATTTCCTGTCCAGAGGTGATGAGTTAACCGAAGAATTTATTTTGCGGCTAAGTGAAGAACAGCAGGAAATTGCCCGTGCCATCAATCGCCGCACAGAGTTCAGGGTGCTTTCCACCGACTTCATCGAACGGTTCGATGCCGAGCCGGAAAGGTAAGCACAAATTTTCAGCGTTTTTTGTCCACCAGAGCAAGTATGATTCCCACAATGGCAACAACGCCGCTAATGATGACGGGAGTCCAGTCGGCGCTACTTACAGCTATATCCATTCCTAAAAAGCTGAAGCTTTCCGAATCCTGCATAGCTTGATATCCAAAAAATAACAGACCGATCAGTCCAACAATTATCAGTACTATTCCAATTTTTTTCATATCGAAAAAATTAAATGATGTATATGTTCTAACGTGTCGGGCCGGCAAATTGTTTGCATTTGGCTAATAAAGTTTCAGTTTCATGCCCACCCGAAGCACTGAGTTTTCAGTTAAATTGTTGAGCTGGCATAAAGCAGGAATCGAAGTTTTGAACCGTCGGGAGATTATCCAGAGCGAATCGCCGTTTTGTACGGTATAGGTGGCAGGTGTGGGTTCGTTTACCGAATATCCCACGGGTTTCAGTAACTGGTTCAGCTCGGTCAGATTATAAGTTCCTTTTACCTCATCGCGAACTTTGGTGTTTTCAAAATCGAAAATCAGCTCGGGATCGAATGCCCGTCCGCTTTCCCTTATTTCAAAGTGTAAATGGTCTGTGCTGGCCCTTCCTGTTCTGCCAGCCAGTCCAACAGGTTCTCCTTTTTCCACTGTTTCGCCCGTTTTTGTCAGGAACTCCGAAAGATGCGCGTAGCTGGTTTCCAGGTTGCTGCCGTGGTCAATCGCCACCATATTGCCGTAACCGTAGTAGTATCTGGAACGTGTCACATTGCCGCGGTAAACAGCATAAACTGTGTCGCCCCTGTTCAGTTTTATGTCAGTGCCTGAATGCATTCTTCCCGAACGCGGGCCAAACCGGCTGATGACTTTGCCGGTAGCTGGCAGGCCAAATTGTTCCAAAAGTCTTCCTGCGGGAATATGCCGGTCCTGAATGATTTCGTTTCCTTGAAAAATTGCCGTTTCGGGCAAGATGTAATAAAGTGAGTCGAAAGTCTGAATTAACAGCGGGTTTTCAAAACCTGCCACCACCTTCAGCGAATCGGTGTTGACGTATTGCGCCCGTACTTCGGTTATAACAACTAATACAATAAAAAGTACGATGTATCGTTTCTGCATGGATTGACATAAAAATGGAACCGAACTTTTATCGGAAAATAACGGTGCAATGCTATGAAATATTCTATTTCCAGGAAAGAATTTTTTATTTCACAATTGAAAATTGAGTATTGGATATTGAATATTTCTTTTTTTCTTCTCTAAACCATCTCCACAAACAAACCTTCCTCCGTTTTCTCCACTTTGACCAGTTTGTGTTTGGTGAGGCCTTTAATGGCTTTGTCCCATTTTTTGTTGCTGAGGCCCGACTGTTCTTTCAGTTGGTTCAAATCAACCGGCGAGGTAGCTTTCAGCAGTTCCATAACCGCTTTTTCGTCTTCGGTTAGCTCCACTTTTTTCTTTTCGGGTTTCATTTGCGGAAAGAAAAGCACATCCTGAATGGAGGGACTGTTGGTCATAAACATGGTGAGGCGGTCGATTCCCATTCCCATTCCCGAGGTGGGCGGCATGCCATATTCCAGCGCACGCAAAAAATCCTGGTCGATAAACATGGCTTCGTCGTCGCCTTTTTCCAGCAGCTTAACCTGCTCTTCAAACCGTTCGCGCTGGTCAATAGGGTCATTCAATTCAGAATAGGCGTTGGCAATTTCTTTTCCATTCACCATCAGTTCGAAACGTTCGGTCAGTTCAGGATTTTCGCGGTGGCGTTTGGTCAGCGGCGACATTTCAACCGGATAATCAGTTATAAATGTGGGCTGAATGTAGTGGTGTTCGCACTTTTCACCGAATATTTCGTCAATCAGTTTTCCCTTACCCATGCCCGGTTCGGTTTTAATGTCAAGGATGTCGCAAATTTTGCGAAGCTGGTCTTCATTTTTCCCCATTATATCGTAACCTGTGTGTTCCTTTATGGCATCGGTCATGGTTACCCGCTGATAAGGTGTTTTGTAATCGATAACGTGATTGCCCAACTGAACTTTGGTAGTTCCGTGTAGTGCCAGTGCCACGCGTTCACAGATTTGCTCGGTAAAACTCATCATCCACTTGTAATCTTTGTAGGCCACATAAATTTCCATAACGGTAAATTCAGGGTTGTGGGTGCGGTCCATTCCTTCGTTTCTGAAATCTTTAGAAAATTCGTAAACACCCTCAAACCCTCCAACAATTAGCCTTTTCAGATACAATTCGTTGGCAATTCGCAGGTAAAGGGGAATATTCAACGAGTTATGGTGTGTGATAAAAGGACGTGCTGCCGCGCCGCCCGGAATGGGTTGTAAAATGGGAGTTTCAACTTCAAAATACCCATACTCGTTAAACATTTCACGCATAGTGTTAATGATTTTGGTGCGCTTGGTAAATACATCTTTCACCTGTGGATTTACAATCAAATCGACATAACGCTGGCGGTAGCGCTGTTCCGGATCGGTAAATGCATCGTAGGTTTTGCCTTCTTTTTCCTTCACCACCGGCAACGGGCGGAGCGATTTGTTCAGCACCGTAAAATTTTTTACATGCACCGTAATTTCTCCCATCTGGGTTTTAAACACAAAGCCTTCCACTCCGATGATGTCTCCCCGGTCGAGCAGTTTTTTGAAAACTTCGTTGTACAAGGTTTTGTCTTCTCCGGGGCAAACTTCATCGCGGTTAATATAGATCTGAATGCGGCCTTCGTGGTCCTGTATCTCGGCAAACGAGGCTTTTCCCATAATCCGGCGGCTCATGATGCGGCCGGCCAGGCAAACTTCCTGAAAATTTTTTGCTTCCCCGTTAAACTTCTCCTTAATTTCGCGGGTAGTGGTGTTTATTTTATATTCAGCTGCCGGGTAAGGGTCAATACCCAGCTCGCGTAACTTTTTTAACGAATCTCTGCGGATGATCTCCTGTTCACTCAATTCCATATAATCCATTGTTTTACCTTCCAAAAAATTTTTGCAAAGATAATAAAAGATGTGGGTTAGATTTTCACAAACCCGTTGATTGCAAGTTGAAATAACAATCAGTTTTCAACTAAAATCATATCCGTTTAAATGATTTTTAAATATCTCTGAATTCCCCGGTTTACCAGCTGCAATCGCCTGTGAATTATTATTTTTGCTGAAAATCAGAAATTATGGGATTACATGTTCATCCTGAAGCCAGGGCTTTGATATTCGACCTCGACGGCACATTGTCCAATTCACTGCCGGTACACATGAGAACCTGGAACAAAGTGGGCGAGGTTTACGGGTTTAAGTTCGATCCGCAAATTATGCTTGAAATGACCGGGCGTGCTACTATTGAATTTGCCCGGAGGGTGGTGGAACAATACGGACTTTCTGCCGATCCGGAAGAAATTGTGAAGCTGAAACAGCAATCGTTCTGGGATTTGTCCGGTTTGCTCGAGCCGGTAAATGAAATTGTTTCGCTGGTTAAAGAATACTCGGGAAAATTGCCCCTGGCTGTTGGTACAGGCGCCAGCCGTAAAAGTACCGAAGTGCAGCTGAAAGAACTGGGTATTGCAGCTTATTTTGATGCTATTGTAACTGCCGACGATGTGACACGTCATAAGCCAAATCCGGATACTTTCTTGAAATGCGCTGAATTACTGGGCGTTGAGCCGGCCAAATGTCAGGTATTTGAAGACGGCGACCTGGGCATTGAGGCCGCCAAAACCGCAGGTATGATAGTTACCGACGTACGTCCGCACATCAATTACGGAGAATGGATACATTCGTAGTTGCATTTGAGGCCGTTTTACCCCTGTTTCTGATCATCCTGACAGGAACTCTGTTTGCGCGCATAAAATTTGCTTCACAAAGCTGGGTTGAAATTCTGAACAAATATGCGCTGATGATTGGTTTTCCGGCGCTGGTTATTGTTTCGATGCTGCATATCGGGACGGAGTTAAAAACGTATATGCCGCTGATTTTAACCAACTCCGTTTACATTGTTGCCACTATTTTGCTGGCCTATCCGGTTTCTGCATTGCTGAACTTTTCAAACCGGATGAAACGGTCGCTATTTTTGATTCTGCCGTTCGGCAACATTGCCTATCTGGGCATTCCCGTTCTCTCAAATGCTTATGGCACAGACATCCTCCCGGTGGCTGCCATCATATCATCGGTCTATGTTTTTTGGATGCTTACCCTGGGATTGATTTTGGTTGAAGTTCACGGCAACCAGAAATTCAACCTGAAAAGAGTGGTCCTCAGCCTGCTTGCAAACCCTCTTTTAATTTCTGTCTTTGTGGGAATTTCCATTGTTGCTTTTGGAATTACTTTGCCCACCTTTATAGACAAAACTGTACGGCTTTTTGCCGACTCTGTAACGGCAGTTGTTCTGTTTTCGCTGGGCATTTTTTTGGGAATACAAAATTTTGGAAAACCCCGCGAATGGCTGCAGGTTGCAATATTTGTGGCAGCAACCATGATTGCACTACCCGCCCTTTTCTTTGCATTGATAAAATTCTCCGATCTTCCGCCAGATCAGTTAAAATCGACTGTTTTAGATTCCGCCATGCCGCTGGGGCTTACCCCCTATGCCTTATCGGTTCAGTACCAGTTGGAAACAAGACTTTTTGCCCGTATTGTGGTGTTGGGAACCCTGCTTTCCATCGTTATTCTTCCGTTTTGGATTACTGTTCTTGGTTGAAAAACCGGAGAGGCAGATTTTCGAGCTTACCGATGAAAACCAATGTGCTCCGGTTTTCGGTTACCAGATTTTCACCTTCATAAATTTCAAAATTTCCACCCACTCCCTGAAGAATAAATTCAAATGGTTCGTTTTCAAAACAGAGAATTCCTTTTGCCCGGTATATCTCCTTTTTGTAAACATCGAGATTGTAGGCCAGCCGGCGATTGAATTCTTCCCGGTTTAAAGGTGTATTAAAAATGAGCGTTTTGGTTTGAATGGCGGAATGAAGATGAGCAGTTCCGGGGTCTGGAAAAATTCTGGTTTGGCGCCTGATGGCAAATAAATCAAAATCGTCTGCCCGGCCGTCCGCCGTAAAATGCAATTGAGCCAAAGGGTTCACTTCAGCAATCCATACTTTGATATTTTCCCGTTCTTCCGGCTGAATTTTTTCTGATTTGGTGACTACCAACTTGTCAGCAACAGCAAATTGTTTCAGGGAAATTTCCTTTTCGGGCAGGTTTTGAAAATTCAATGCATCCACCATACAAATGGTGCCATTGAACGAATATAGCTCCTTCAACCGTTCCTCTCTGAAAAACGGACGGATAACCCCTGCCGGATCGGCAATGCCGGTGGTTTCAATCAGCAGGTGCTGCACGTGCGGAAATCGTTCGGCCAGTTCCTGCAGCACCAGTTCGTATTCATTGGTGATGGTGCAGCAAATACAGCCCTGCTTCAGTTCAAAAAGCCGGCTGGCATCCACTCCTTTTATCAGATGCGAATCGATGGCAACATCTCCGAACTCATTTTCAACCAATGCAAACTGAATTTCAGGATATTTCTTTAGTATAAAATTAATGAAAGTGGTTTTCCCCGAACCAAGAAAGCCAGTAATAACAGTTACTGATATTTTATTCTTTTGTTTCATTCGGGAAATTAAAGTATCGGGTTCCGGGTTCCAAGTTTCGGGTTGTGTCACTGAACTTTTAAACTTTAAACTCTGAACTAATACGCAAAAAGCGGATAATCCTTCATCATCTGGTGCACTTTCTCACCCACAGCTTTTATCATTTTTTCATCGTCAATGTTTGAAATCACATCGTCGATAAGCTGAACAATCACCGGCATTAAATCTTCTTTTACGCCGCGGGTTGTAATGGCTGGCGTTCCTACACGCAGACCCGAAGTCTGGAATGGTGAGCGACTGTCGAACGGCACCATGTTTTTGTTTACGGTGATATCGGCCTGCACAAGTGTGTTTTCCACAAGTTTTCCGGTAATGCCGGGAAATTTGGAACGCAGATCGATAAGCATGGAGTGGTTATCAGTCCCTCCGGAAATGACGTTGTAACCCATCTCGATGAACGCTTTGGCCATAACCTGTGCATTTTTCTGCACCTGTTTCTGGTATTCCTTAAATTCAGGTTCCAGCGCTTCGCCAAACGCTACTGCTTTTGAGGCGATTACATGTTCCAGCGGTCCGCCCTGCTGTCCGGGGAAAACTGCCGAATCGAAGAGCGACGACAGGGTGCGTACCACACCTTTCGGGGTTTTCACTCCCCACGGATTCTCAAAGTCTTTGCCCATCAGAATTATCCCGCCACGTGGTCCGCGCAATGTTTTGTGGGTGGTTGAAGTGACTACATGCGCATATTTTACCGGATTTTTCAATAGCTCAGCGGCAATCAGTCCGGCCGGGTGAGCCATGTCAATCATCAGCATGGCGCCAACTTTGTCGGCAATTTCGCGCATTCGCTGGTAGTCCCACTCACGACTGTAAGCCGAAGCTCCGCCGATAATCAGTTTTGGTTGGTGCTCCAGCGCCAGTTCTTCCATTTCATCGTAATCCACCAGGCCGGTATCTTCTTTCACCTTGTAGGCAACCGGATTGTATAGAATTCCCGAGCTATTCACCGGCGAACCGTGCGAAAGATGCCCGCCGTGCGAAAGGTCGAGGCCCAGAAAAGTATCGCCCGGTTTCAGAATAACGCTTAAAACAGCCTGGTTGGCCTGTGCCCCGGAATGTGGTTGCACGTTGGCCCACTCGGCGCCGTACAATTGCTTAATGCGGTCAATGGCCAGTTGCTCGGTTTGGTCCACAAACTGGCAGCCCCCGTAGTACCTGCGTCCGGGATAACCTTCAGCATATTTATTGGTCATTACCGAGCCCATGGCTTCCAGCACCTGGTCGCTCACAAAATTTTCGGAAGCTATTAATTCAATTCCGCCCAACTGGCGTTCCCGTTCTTTCTGAATGATATCAAAAACCAGCGTATCTCTCTTCATTTGTGCATAAACTTTGAAATTCAGCCCAAAGGTAACACATTTTAAAAAAGCCGTTGGTTGATGCTGTTGGGAAAAATGAACTATTTTTGAACAATGAAAATTAAAAATGGCTAATTTGAAAAACAGTTAAATTGAAAAATGGATTTTTCTAAAATTGAAAGTATTAGATTTGGATGAGATCGAATTCAGAATTACATAGAAAATCAACTCAGCGCCCTCCGTTTTTAAGCGCACTGTGCCTGCTTACTTTTACAGGAAGCAGCATTGGATTTTTCGGTTATTTTCTGGCAGCACTTTTTTTTGAAAAGACATCGGAACTGATTGTGAAATATTCGTCGTGGCATAGCTCAGAAGCCATTTCGCCGCTCTATTTTACATTGTTTATGGCGTTGTTTGCCATTTCATTAACCGGGGCAATCCGTATGTGGAAGTTGCACCGCGACGGCTTTTTCCTTTACGTTTTTGCTCAACTGGCCATTCTTATTATTCCTGTTTTGTGGATTGACTGGCAGGCATTTTCAACCACCAATGCCATTTTTACGGTGATGTTTGTGACAGGATACGGTATGAATTTCAAAAGGTTAAAACGATAAAATCATTGGTGCATGTATCCGTTTTTATTAAACACAGGCCCCTGAAGTCCGGTTTTAGAAGTAAATATTTTCCCGACAGATTAAAATTTCAAGGCAATACCAATATTGATGTAGGCTACTCCGTACCCCAATTCGAGCATTCCGGCCAGATTTTCGCTGAAATAATATCTTCCTCCCAAATAC
>Ga0334883_1000247_pt1 | contig 104467 bp, 79 predicted proteins | sample GraSluR1_MG_6_FD_207230 | JGI IMG/M metagenome (GOLD analysis project Ga0334883, IMG submission 207230) | Sludge microbial communities from methane-producing bioreactor in Wageningen University, Netherlands - Granular Sludge_09_05-R1 | ecosystem: Engineered > Bioreactor > Anaerobic >... | reverse complement strand
ATCTTTGATGACGAATTTATTAAACATGTACAATACAAAATTAACAGAAGACCAAGAAAGAACCTAGGATTTGAGACACCTAAAGATGTTTTCTTTAAATCTGTCGCATTTGCTTGTTGAATTTACGTCTTTTGCAAAAAATGCGTATAAGGCATCGGAATCCAAAATAATGTATATCTTTGCCGTCCGGTTCGTGAAACCGAGAATTAAGTTAAATTAAACTTTTAGAAAAATGGCACTAAAAATCAGACTGGCACGACATGGACGCAAAGGCCACGCCTATTATCACATTGTTGTTGCCGACAGCAGATCGCCACGCGATGGCAGATTTGTTGAACGTATCGGATCGTACAATCCGAACACCAATCCGGCTACTATCGACTTGCATTTCGACAAGGCTTTGTCGTGGTTGCAAAAGGGGGCTTTGCCCACCGATACTTGCCGCTTAATACTTTCATACAAAGGTGTTATGATGAAAAAACATCTTCTTGACGGTGTTAAAAAAGGCGCTTTCGATATGGACGAAGCCGAAAACCGCTTCGAAGCATGGATGAAAGACAAAGAAGCTAAGGTTACAGCTAAAGTTGATCGTTTGGCCAAAGAAAAGAACATGGCCGACAAAGAAAAACTCGAAGCCGAAGCCAAAATTAAAGAAGAAAGAGCGCAAGCCTTAGCGCGCAAATATGCACAGGCAGCTGAAGCCGCTCGAAAAGAGCAAGAAGAGGAAGAAACTGAAACCAACGAAGAAACCGAGGGTGCAGCCCAAGAAGAAACCGTTGTTGCTGAAGAAACCGAAACTACAAACCCGGAGGCCGGCGAATCCGAAAACGAATCGTAAGCTCACTGTTGACTGATGATTAACAGTGCATCATGCAAACTGTTGGGTGTAGCAACCCGACCGGTAGGCACCAAAGGGAAGCTTCAGTTAAAACTTGAAAAATCGTCGAATGCCGGATTGCTTATTATTGGCAATCCGGTGTTCTTTTTGTTGAACGGACTCCTTGTTCCTTTTATAATTGAAGACGTTCATTCTTCAGGAAATAATGCCACAATAAAATTGGAATTTGTTGACGCTATTGAAGATTCGGAACGTTTATGCAACAACCCCGTATATGTTGAAAAAACAAAGCGTCAAAAAGCAGGACGCATCAAAACAGGAGATGACAACGAACTCGAAGGTTATTCGGTAAGCGATTTGAATTATGGATTTGCAGGAATTGTTACACAGATAAGCTATATCCCCGAAAACCCGCTGCTGGTGTTGAATAAAGAAGGAAAAGAGTATCTGATACCCGCCCACGACGACTTTATTGTCAGTATCGACGATAAAAATAAAATCATATTGATTCATATGCCCGACGGGTTTTTCGAAATATTTTAAACAATAAATCACACTGAAAATTTGTTATTTTTGTACAAACAAAATCTTTTGAAACATGGACGGCTCTGGCAAAAACGACAAAACAACCAAAATTCTTATCGCACTGATTTCGGTATTAATTGTTGCAATTGGATTTCTTGCATGGTTGGTTGTTGACCTGAAAAATCAAAATAAAAACCTGTCGCAACAAACCATTGTGGTGAGCAACGAAAAAGAATTGGTGAGGATGGAACTGGCCAACTTGCTTGAAGACTACGAAGACCTAAGCACCAACAACGATAGCTTAAACCTGGAGCTTGCAAAAGAAAAAGAGCATATAAAAGCGTTGATTCAGGAGATAGAAGGTGTGAAAAATCTGAATGCCGCTCAAATCAATAAATACAAAAAAGAGTTGGAAACCCTGAGGCAAATCATGAAACACTATGTGTATCAGATCGATTCGCTCAACACCCTGAATCAATCGTTAATTGCCGAAAACGAGTTGATACGGCGCGACAACGAACAACTGGCCTATAAATTTGATGAAGTGGTTGAGAAGAATGCCGAATACGAAATTGTTGTAGAAAAAGCCTCGATGATTAAAGTGAACAACATCAATGTAGAATTTCTGAACAGTCGTGGAAAAGAAACCTCCAAAGCATCAAAAATTGCCAAACTGAAAACAAATTTTACAATGGTTGAAAATGCGTTAAGTTCTCAGGGCAACAAAATGGTGTATCTACGAATTCTTGACCCCAACGGCAAGGTATTGTCGGGGGGAAAAACCATGGAAATCCATGGTGAAGCAATACCTTTTTCGGCATCGAGGCAAGTGGTTTACGAAGGAAACAATCTTGATGTTGCTATTTATTTTGATGCACCAACCGAGTTGATTCAAGGTAAATATCAGGCTGAATTTTTTGTTGATGGTTATATGATGGGAGGAAGCAGTTTCCTGATTAACAAATAGCCGGCCGCACAAGGGCAGCAATATGGAAGTTTTACTACGACCCCACAATACCGAATTAATAATAGCGTATAGCTTTCTTTTCATCAGTTTTTCGCTGCTAGCCTATCTCAGGCTTGCCGGTCAGGAGTACATGACCGAGGCATTTAAAGCCGTATCCTTCGACAAAACTGCCGAAAAAATATGGAACGAAAAGAATGTGGTAACACGTCGCCACATACTGCTTCACAACATCGTATTGTTTATTAATCTTTCGTTAATCATTTTTTTATGGTTAACAAAGACTCATGCATTTACCGAATTTAGGGTATTTGAGTTGTTGTTGGCGGTTGTTTTTTCGGTTGTTTTATTCTTTTTTTTGAAAATAGCATTGTACTATGTGGTCGGATTTCTATTCGGCATGATACATGAGACAAGTGTATATGTGAACAGCGTTATGCTGGTGTACCGTGCATTCGGCATAAGCCTGTTTCCACTATTACTGGCTTTACCATTGCTCCCCTACACAATAGTGGTATATGTTGCTCTCGTTGCTTTGGCTTTGTTTTTCGCAACTCAGCTTCTCATAATTATTCGTGCACTTGCTCTGGTTTTTAAAACTAAATTTTCAGTTTTCTACATGTTTTTGTATCTTTGTGCCCTTGAATTGTTACCTGTTTTGTTAATTGTTAAAATCAGTCATACAATTGTTTTGTAAGTGCTGATTGGGAACTAAATTAAAGGAAATGGCATCAAAGATTAAAACTGTTCTTGTTTCGCAACCCAGGCCCGAAAACGATAGGTCGCCATATGCCGACCTGGCCAGAAAGCTTAATCTTAAAATTGATTTCAGGCCATTCATTCAGGTTGAAGGCATCGATTCAAAAGAATTCCGAAAGTCACGGGTAGATGTTTCCGATCATGGAGCCGTAATCTTTACCAGCAAGCTGGCAATCGATCATTATTTCAGAATTTGCGAAGAGCTGAAAATCGCGGTTAACGATGCCACCAAGTATTTTTGTATTTCTGAGTCGATAGCTTACTATCTTCAGAAATATATTGTGTATCGCAAACGCAAAGTGTTTTTTGGCAACGGTACATTCGAAGACCTTACCACTGATATATTAAAAAACAAAGAAGAGAAATTTTTATTACCGCTCAGCAATCCGCACAAACAAGCAATTCCCGACACCCTTACCAAAATTGGAATTCAATTCAGCAAGGCCATTCTCTATCAAACAGTAAGTGCCGACCTATCCGATTTAAAAGATGTGAACTACGATATACTGGTGTTTTTCAGTCCTGCCGAAATTGCATCGCTATTTCAGAACTTCCCCGATTTTACGCAAAACGAAACAATGATTGCTACATTTGGAGCCGCTACCGCCAAAGCCGTGAAAGATGCAAACCTGCGCATCGACATCGAAGCACCCAATCCAGAGTCTCCAAGCATGGTAATGGCCCTCGAATGTTATATCTGCCAGCACAATAAAGACAGTAAAAAATAGTGTGTTGGCCGATTACAACATAATAAAACAGCCAGACTTACCCAACAGCATGAAATTCCCCAAAAACGACCGGCTTTGCGGTAAGAAAATCATCGATAAACTGTTTAAAAACGGAAAACATTTTACCGAAGGATGCCTAAAAACCATCTATATATATAATTCAAACCCTGAAACCACTGGAGCAAAGGTTCTGATTGCTGCTCCGCGAAAGCTATTTCGAAACGCTGTTGTGCGCAACCGTATAAAGCGCCTTGTGAGAGAAGCCTATCGCCGCCAACGCTACATTCTCGATGCTTATCTGATGCATTGCAAAGGCACTTTATATATTGCCTTTGTGTATAACGGCATGGTGGAAGCCGAATATTCTGATATCGAAAATAAAATAGTTCTATCTTTGCAACGTTTAATTAGCATAATTAACAAACAGCAACAAGAAAATGACAATAAAAATACATAAAGTTTTATTCGGTTTTTTTATGCGTACTGCATGTATTATCGCATTGGCACTGGCCGGTGTTCTGTCGGTGTCGGCACAATCCGACAAAAGTTTCGAAACCATCAAGCATCTCGATATTTTTTATTCGCTCTACAAAGAAGTGGAATTGTTTTATGTTGACGACATCGACCCTTCGAAAACCATAAGAAAAGCTATGGATGCCATGCTTGAATCGCTTGATCCTTACACAGTGTATATCTCGGAATCGGAAATAGAAGACCTGCGATTTATGACTACCGGAGAATATGGAGGCATAGGCGCTCTTATCAGAAAACACAACGAATACGTAGTTATATCGGAGCCTTACGAGGGTTTTCCCGCTCAACAGGCAGGCCTTTATGCCGGTGATATGATTGTTGCCATCGACGGAAGAGACGTAAAAGGGAAATCGACTTCTGATGTTTCTGAATTGCTGAAAGGACAACCGGGCAGCAAGCTCGTTTTAAGCATTAAACGTCCCGGAATTCAGGATATGATTGAATTTTCGTTAACAAGAGCCGAAATTAAAATCCCGAGTGTTCCTTACTACAGCCTGCTCGAAGGCGACATTGCCTATATACAGTTGAGCAGTTTTACCAATACTGCTACTTCTGAAGTTAAAGCGGCATTAAACGAAATGCATAAAGAGCGAAAACTGAAAGGTGTAATTCTCGATTTAAGGGGAAACCCGGGAGGATTGCTTATGGAGGCTGTTAAAATTTGTAACCTTTTTGTTGAGAAAGGACAAATCGTAGTAAGCACCAAAGGCAAAGTAGCCCAGTGGGACAAAACCTATATCACCACCGATACACCGTTCGACATAGAAACTCCTGTTGTGGTGTTGGTTAACCGTGGGTCGGCTTCGGCTAGCGAAATTGTTTCGGGATGCATTCAAGACCTCGACAGGGGCGTTGTAATTGGTCAGCGTACATTCGGGAAAGGCCTGGTACAAACCACCCGAGACCTGAGTTACAACGCAAAATTAAAAATTACAACCGCCAAATACTATATTCCCAGCGGTAGATGCATCCAGGCACTCGATTATACCCACCGCAACGAAGACGGAAGTGTGGGAAGAGTTCCCGATTCGTTGGTGTCGCAGTTTACTACTCGCGGCGGTCGCATTGTGTACGACGGTGGAGGAGTATTGCCCGATATTGTAATTGAACCCGAAAACCTGAGTAATATTTCGATGAGTCTTCTCGAAAAAAACCTGATATTCGATTTTGCTACCAAATATAAATCAGAAAATCAAACCATTTCTGAAGCATCGGCATTCGATGCGTCGGGTAAGGTGTACGACGAATTTGTGGAGTATATTTCCAACAAAGAATACGACTACGAAACCGAAAGCGAAGAACTGCTCAATGAATTGGTCGAAACGGCCAAAACAGAGAAGTACTACGATATAGCTGTTGCTGAACTTGAGGCATTGCGCAAAAAGCTGGCCCACGATAAAAACAAAGACTTACAGGTGTTTCGCGACGAAATTGCCGAAATGTTGGGTTCCGAAATCGTTCACCGATACTATTATCAAAAGGGTCGCACGCAATATTATATGAAATACGACCCCGAGTTGAAAAAAGCAATTGAAGTAATTAACAATAAGGAGCTGTATAAATCGGTGTTGAGCACAGCCGAAAATAAATAAGCTGAAAAAAATATGGAAACAGTACTAAGCGGCATAAGGTCAACAGGGAATTTACATTTGGGCAACTACTACGGAGCTGTGCGTAATTTTGTAAAAATGCAACACAGCAACCGCTGTTTCTTCTTCATTGCCGATTACCATTCGCTTACCACGCACCCAAAGTCCGACGATTTTCACCGTAATGCGAAACAGGTGCTTATAGAATATCTGGCTGCCGGCTTGAATCCCGAAAAGGCTACCCTGTATATTCAAAGCGATGTGCCCGAAATTTTTGAGTTGTATTTTATTCTGAACACCATGGCCTACAAAGGCGAACTCGAGCGCACCGCATCGTTTAAAGAAAAAGCACGCAAGCAACCCGACAATGTTAATGCAGGCCTGCTTACTTATCCGGTGCTTATGGCTGCCGATATTTTAATTCACCGTGCCGATAAGGTGCCGGTTGGCAAAGATCAGGAACAGCATCTCGAAATGACCCGAAAATATGTGCGACGCTTTAATCAACTGTACGAAACCGAATTCTTTAAAGAACCCGAACCCTATAATTTTGGCAATGCACTTATAAAAATTCCCGGTCTCGATGGCAGTGGCAAAATGGGGAAATCAGAAGGAAATGGTGTGTTTTTGTCGGACCCGCCCGAACTGATACGCAAGAAAATTATGAGAGCGGTTACCGATTCCGGTCCCACCGAACCCAACTCAGAACCCACCGAGCCAATTCGTAATTTATTTACGATAATGGAAGTGGTTTCTACACCCGACACCCTTGCTTTTTTCAAACAACAATATGCCAATTGTAGCATACGCTATGGCGATTTAAAGAAACAACTGGCCGAAGATGTTATTGCCGCCATTGAACCCATTGGCAAACAAATTCAGGAGCTTTCGAAAAACCCCGACTATATTGCCAAGGTAGCCCGCGAGGGTGCCCAAAAAGCCCGTGAATCGGCCTCGAAAACACTTTACGAAGTACGTAAAATAATAGGAGTGCGGGCAATTTAATATTGGTTTATCCCATTTTTTTACCACTACGCCTTAGCTGCCAGCAATATTGCAGCATTCGCACCGATAAGCGAAATCGCGAAAAAATACCCGTTTTCCATTTCGACATGCCCCATTTCCTTTCGGGAAAAACCACCGGAATTCGCTTTATCAACAACTGGTGCCTTAGTGCCACATGGTACACATACAAATCGAAACCCCAGTGATGTGGCGGGTTATCAAGCATGTTTACAAAACCCGATTGAAACAGATTGGGTTGGGCGTTTATTTCGGTAAATTTCTGTCGAAGAATAACCGAAGCCAGGGTATCGAGACCGCTACTGAACAATGTTGAAGCAAAATTGCGGTTTTGCCGAAGCCCTTTAATTAAAAACGGGTTGTTGGCATCAGGCTCAATCGCGCGAAATGCCACGAAAACATCGGCAGGGTCGGTTTGCAAATCGGCATGTGTATAGGCAACATACTTGCCACGCGCAAGTAGCAATCCACGGTATATGCCATTGCCGTAACCTATGTTTTTTTCGATACGATGCCACCTGAGAAACGGAAAAATCTCGAGAAGTTCTTCACGCATTTCGGCAGTGCCGTCGTGCGACCCGTTATCAACCAATATAAGTTCGAATACTACACCGGCCGATACTTCGGCAAAACGGTCGAGCATGGGGCGTATGTTGGCCCACTCGTTGTAGCAAGGCACTATTACCGATAAATCAGGCATTTTTCAACAGTTTTTCTACTTCCACCAATTCGTTGTTTTGAACAATTGTGTTTGCTGCATAGCTATTATAAAGACGTGTTGCTTCATCTTGACGATTGAGAAAATAATAAACCATTACATGTGCTGCCATAATGTTTGGCCGCTTGGTTTCTTGTGCAAGCAACAGACAATAGCGAAAAGCTTCATCGATTTCGGAAATGGGTATGTCGAGAAAATCAACAAGCAATCGATTGGCCGGAATGGCTTTTTGAAGTTGGAATACAAAACCTCCCGTAGGAAAAATATCGTGTATCGGAATTAAATATTCACGAAACCTGTATATCAGAATATGAATCCACGGCGTTAAATAGTGGTCAAAATCCTGATATACTACATATGATTTACCCGGAATTAAACAAGGATAGAAATATTGTAGAATATTGCGGGTTGTTGTCATGTTTTTCATGGCATCGACAAACAAAAACTCTATCGGTTTTTTGTTCCATTTTTCGTGTACAATATCTCCCTTTCTCACAACATAATCGCGGTAGTTTTCCAGATACGAGTCGAAAACATGTGCATAGCTGTCGCCGGGTTGAAACATATTTTCATATTGAGTGCCTGCTACATGCGTGTTGAGCGATTCTTCCCAGAAAAACAAATCGTAAGCATGTATTCTCGATACTTTCTGTTTTACATTCCGGTTGGTTTCGAGGCCTTTGGCAAGGGCATAGGTGCTGGCGCCAAACCATACACCCAGATCGACAATTTCGCCGACGCCTTTGTACATATCGCGCGCGTAATATTCCAGAAAAGCACGCTCGTAAGGCGAGACCATACAGGGCACAGGACTTTCTGTAACCAGATTTCGATAATCGCTTAGTTGAATTCTATTCCGTCGCAGCCACATGTTTCGATTCTTTTATCAAATACATCCACGACAAAATAAATGCCTTGCGGTCGTTAAACTGTTGCCAGAATGCATTGCCCTGGTTGGAAAATTCCTGTGCCTTATTCCTGATGTAAGCATTGAATAAAGCAGTATCAATATTCGATTCTTCAAATCCTTTGCAATCTTGCAAGTAATACATCTTTTCGATGTAATCAGATGCCGAATTCACCTGAATACTATCGGCGTCAGGGCAATGGGTCAACAACATATTCCAGAATTCAAATTCTGAATTACAACGTCGGCCCCAGTCGAAGCTGTTGTTGTTGTCGAAATCAACAAGCCGCACTTCGATACTTTCGATGTTTTCGCCGGTAATTACTATATGATTCTTTTTTTCGGGCTTATACAGCATGGCGTTGATGTAATATTCAACAATTACGCCGGAGAGATTTTCATGTATTATAATCTTCTGATTGAACTCTTCGCTTTTCGAAACAATGCTTTGCCAGCTTGTAAGATCGTCGTTTGGAAATTTTCCCGAATAGCTGATTTTGGCATTACCTCTGCTATTGTGGGGAATATAAGGCATGCTAACTGTTCCCACCCATTTTTCGGGAATTTTAAGCGCTGCCAGAGCAAAATAATTGTTGTGTTGTTCCAGTGGCAATGGAAACGAAATCTCGGCTCCCGGAGCCAGCATAAAAAATATTTTCTCTTCTTTGGCAAACTGCGGATATTGGGTGTTGAAAATCTGATTGTCGCCGGTTGAGGCATACATGGCTGCCAGATCGGGCGAAGTGGCCTGAAGGCTGTCGCAAATATCCGAAATACAAAGCATTTGTAGGGGGTTTGTAATATATTCGGTATTCTGGGTAAGTTCATCGAAACTGCAAATTTCGCCCTGTTCATTAAAATAAATACAGCCCAAATCGGGGTCGTACACATGCCATTTACCATCGAAAAACACTTCGCTAACCACATGCCCGTTGATGCACCACGAGCGGGCTTGCTCGCCCATATGAAGTAAGATATTGGTCATGGCTGCCGAACGAAAACCACACAAGCTGCCACCTGCCGAATGAACCAACAGCAACGGATGATACAGCCAATTGTTACGACTTATCAGGGGGAAATGGCGTGTATAATCCGAAATAAAACGCCAAACCTTTTCGGCATTGGGCATATCGCGATATTCGTTTGCAATAAATTCCACCATAGCGTCGATATCTGCCATGCCAACACCATTGTTCTCAAAGTTGAAATAGGCAGTTTTGGCCCCGTTGTTCCGCACCACAAAGTATTGGCTTTCGGGGTGTTCGCTTACGATTTCGAAGTCGCGCTGCTCTATAGAGCGACACGAAATCAACAATACAATCAGTGCCGATATGTAAATTGTTTTACGCATGATAAAATTCTGACCAAAAAACATATTCCCGATACTCTTCGGGTGTTCCCAAATGTACGTATTCTTTTAATAAAACACAGTGTATTTCGTAATTATTTGAAAGCAAATGTTTTATAAAATGGTCGATACTTGGATTAAGCTTGCTGTCAATGTTAAGGATTTCTCTCAACACATCCATATCGCGAAAATACACCATACCGGCAAAGCCCATCTGAGAATTCTTTATCGACTTTATGCTGATTTCGGTAAGCACTGCATTGTTTGCCGAGATGCCTGTGTGTGCATTGCCCTGTTTGCGGTGCATGAGTCGTGGCATAAAGCCGAAAACAGTTACCCGGTTGTTTGCACCATGCTTAAGTATCGAGGGGTCGAAAAAGCCGTAGCAGTCGTTCGAAAGCACAAGCAGTTCGGCAAAATTGTTCAGAAATGGAATGGCTTTTTGCAGGCTTTCGGTTTGTGAGGCTGTTTGGGTTCCAATATCGATTACCCGGGTTGCGTCGTCAATAAAATGGCTTGTGTGTTGATTTACCAGGGCAACAACATTGTTGCAGGCCATTTTGTTTGCAACAAACTTCCACATGGTTGTGCCCTGCAATTCGATGCCGGCTTTGTTGGTATCAGATACATATTGCATACGCGAACCGGTGCCGCACATCATTATCAGCGATGCTACATCGTGTCCGGTGTTCTGCATGCCCAAAATACCCTGCCAGCTGAGAGCGTCTTCGTATTGTTCGGGCGTACCCAGATGAACAAAGGGTTTTGATTCGTACACCATCACTTTTTGTTGCATGGCAACAAGTTTGTTGAAAAGCATGCTGGGATAGAATTCGCCGGCAACACGTTCGTTGTTGTTTACCATTTCTTCGGCCAAACTCAGCATTAAGCCGGTGTTGCCAAAATAATATACTCCTGTTGAAACAGGTTCGTCGATAAAATTATTGGTAAAACTACCCTTCTCCTGTATTGCCAGCATGCTATTGCCATCGGTTTTTACAAAGGCCGAAAAGTTGTTTCCAACAATATGCGGATGAAAGCCGGTATGTGTAAATACCACTCCGTCGGGCCTGTTTTCGTCGATAAATTGCAGTACCCTTGCAATATCCCATTTCCAGAAAACATCGTTGTAGGCCACAAAACAGGCCTGGTGTTGCCTAAGCTTATGGGCAGCCTGAAGTAAGCTGTAGGCCGCCCCATTTTTGTGGCCGGCTATGCAAATTATTTCGGCATCGGGGTAAGGCATGCACAGTTCCGAAACAATACTGTAATGCGCATGGTCGGTAATTACTGTAATGGCGCATTGTTGGCCAAAGGCATCGATAATATGATGCAGCAAGGGTTTTCCCAAAAAGGGCAGGGCGGGCTTGTAGATGTTGTATCCGGCATCAACAAATCGCTTCCCTTCGCCACAGCAAGGTATTATCAAGCGTATTTTATGGTTCGAGCAATTCATGAATGCGTTTTTCGATGTGCAGGGCACCATATTTTAAAAACATCGACCAACCCGACAAAAACCGGGCACCGGCTTCAATGCAAGCATTCAGCACACCTTCCGACAAACCTCCGTCAACTTCTATCACAATTTCGTAATTGTTGCTTTGTGCCCATGCCGATGCATTTCTTATTTTTGCAATTGTTTCGTGGCGGAATGCCTGGCCACCTCGACCAATTGGTACGCCCATTACTAGCAGGTGGTGAATGTCGGCTTGCCGCATTTTTTCGAAAAATACCTCGGGGAGCATGCTCTCGTTAACATCAAGCACCACACCTGCCTGGCAATGTATTTCGCGTATTTGGGCAACACCTCTTTGCCACGAAACAGCAGTATCGTAAGCTTCGGGGTGCAGGTAAATCAGCGATTTTTTAATGGTTCCGGCAAGCTGAACCATCGATTTGCTGCCATTTCCGTTGAACGGATTGCGAACCATAAAATGAAGGTGTGTGTTTACTTGCGGATGATATTTCTGAAGGTATCGTAATTTCTCGATTCCGTCGAGCTTTCGCGAAATAAAACTGCCATCACCAATGTCGATATGAAAGTGATGAATGCCCGCAGCAATTACCCGGCTTGCCATGTTGTCGATAAACTCTGCATAAGGCACTTCAATCATCGATGCAAGTAAGTGTGCCCCGGCTGCCACCCCCGTTGGCGTACCCGAAAACAGGTTGATTTGTTTCACGGCTTCTGCAAAGTCGTTGTCGGGCAAATAATATTTGTATTGTCGGAACCAGGCTATCTCCGAAGGACTGAATTCGCCTTCGAAACAGGCTTTTTGTATGTTTTCGAGCTCCTTGTGCAAGTTTTGCCTGATATTCGGGTGGCATGCATTGAATTGCGGGGGTTGAATTTTCCACAAATTCTGCTTGATTTCGTCTTGCCCCTTGCCCAAGGTATTTTTAATTTCGTTGCTTAGGCCTTCTACTATGGCAAATAAAAATTTACCGGCGTAGTTAACGCGAACACAGTGTTTTTCAACCAGTTGTTCTATGGCTTTCTGCGGGGTAAACGATGTTCCGTGCACTACATTTCCTACAAATCCATATTGCGAAACCTCACGAAATATGCTTTCGGAAAGCTGTGCTTCGAGGCGGGGGTGAAGTTTGTGATGCACTGTGCCCAGTAAAGGCCCGAATATAAAGTAATGGGCTTGCTGTGATGCGTGGCTTTGGGTGTTGAACAGCGAACAAAGCTGTGCGTATATGGCAAATACTTCGTTGGAGGCAGCATCGGGGTATTTTTTCTCGCCGGCAGCATACAGTTCCAGGTCGCAGGCACCAATTCCCGATTTTTGGAACAGCCAGACGAATACATCGTTGAGCCGTTCTGCGATTTGGCTGAAAGGGCCTTCGGCAGTAATTTCAGATACATCAATGCAAATGGAGTGTATAAATCCTGTGCTCAGGGCTTCGTCAACAAAGTGTTTTTCGTGGCTGTTGCCTATGGGCGAAAATATGGCATGGTCAATTCCCAAATTCCAAGGTGGCAGTGTTTCTTCGGGTCTCTGTTGTAAAAACCGGATCAGGTTTGCTTTCACAGAATCGGCCAAATCGGCCGGCCCTTTTTTCATCAGATAGCCGCTATGCTTTTCGGTCCCCAATGCGTTGCGGCTGGCTTGTAACCCGAAAGGCCGGCCCCTCTCGGTAAAATAATCGAAATACTCTTGTATGTCGATACCCGATTCGCTGAGGTCGTACACTGTTATAAATGGTACGGCACCCATTTTCGATACCGAAAGTGCAAAATACAACTCGTCGAGTTGAGTGGGCAAAGCCATAACATAGCGGCGGATGTTTACATTCCCGAACAATGCAATGTCGCCATAACTTTCGACCAGAGCTTCGGTGAAAACATGCTTTTTCTCCGGCGATAAGCTTCGGTAAAAATCTACAATTTCGTTACCGGGCATATTTTCGGGTAATACAATTCGGTTTTCGGCAATGGTGCACAAAAGTGCATTGAGTTTTTCGCGTTCGCTGTTGTTCCAGTGAGTAGCGCCAAGCATATTCGAAAAACCTCCTTTAAATTTTTCGGAAAATGCATCGAAATCATTGTGATGTTGTTTCGAAAACAAGTTGTCGGCAAAAACATAGGCCCCAAACTGCTGTAGCTTGAACCCGAGATGTTCGAGAAATTGCAAAAAGAACGCAGCTTCGTTGCTTTGTTCGCATCGGTGAATTACAAACGATGGTTCACGAAAAATAGCATCGAAATTCTCCGACCAGCAATTGCCCAGGTGGTAACAGCAAATGTTCATTGATGCGTTTCCGAAAAAATAGGGCACAAAATACGTATTGGGAACCACCAGATGTGGCTTTTTTTCGGTGTTTTCGGCCGGGCCGAGCAGCACAGCCAGTTCTGAATCGGCATGGCCGGCTGCGTTGCAAGCCATTTGGTACATCACCGTATTCATTGCATTTACGGCAACCCAATGTAGTGTGTGCAAATTTCCACAAACCATTACATAGGTTTCGCCGGCTTGTATGCCGTAGTGGTACGAAAAATTATTACTGTGTGCCGTGAAATAGCGTGCATATTGCAAATTGGCTTGTAAGCCTTGGCAGTGTTCGTGCAGTGCATCGTGCAACTGCTTGTGCCGGTGATGGGCTTTAATTCCCCAAAGCGTTACAAATTCATTGTGACAGCTTGCAAAAACACGATTCAGCTGTTGTGCTTCAAAAGGATCGATAGCGGTAATGCCGGGCCGGGTGTTTTTTTGTGAAAACAACAGCATTTCGGTTTCTTGAAAACTGAGGCGATGCTGATTGTTGAATTCTTCGTTCAAATACATTTGCGAAACAAAAGGCTTGTGTTGCAACAGGTAATGCCTAAACGAAGGAATATCGACATGCGCAAAATATTCGGCTGCCGCAGATGCACTGCGATACCCCTTAACCCGGGCTGTTTTGCGCTGCAAGAGTTCGTTGCGGCGCGCCACCAGCAAGTAATTCATATCGAAATAGCGCCTCAGCAATTTGTGGTGCGTGTAGTGCCCCTCAACAACAATAACCATTTGCGGTGTTATTACTGCATCGGCCGTGCCTGTGCATTTCCCGTTGTCGTCGCGGTTATATAAATTGTCGAGATGTATGGTTTGAACGCTGAAGTTGCTGTAGCGTAAATCTTCGATTTGTTGCAGAAACCCCGAGGCCCTCCGCAGATCCATGTGCAATTCGGCTTCGAATTCAAATTCATTATTATCGTGTTGGATGCTGTCGAGATGAGCCAGACGAGCGCTGCGATCGATAAGTGTCCAGTCGAGCCGGTACACAAAACTCGCTATTTGCTTCTTGTTCAGTTGCTGCACCAGTTCGTTGGCCATGGTTGTTTTGCCCGAAGCCGTAGGCCCGTCGATTCCTATAACGCAGAAATTGCCGTTAAACACAATATTCGAAACAATATGTTTAATCAAATTCATGGCTTCGTCGTCGGTTTTATAATGCCTTGTTGAATCAATACGTTGTAAATATTTTGGGCCATTAAGTTATATCCTTTTTCGTTACAATGCTCCGAGCCGGTAAATGCCGGTTCGAATAAGCTGTGTTTCTGCTCGCCATACAGGTCGAAAATGCTGTCGTTGTCGATGAATGCAATGCCTTTTTTAGAGGCGGTTCTGCGCCATATTTCGCCGGTTTGTGCTGCCCAATACAACATTTCTTCCGATACCGGAGGCGGTATTATGGGATAGTTCATGCAAATAACGCGATAGTGCTGCTTCAGGCAAATATCAACTATGGTGTTAATGTCGTTCTCTATCCAGGCAAATACTTCGGCATCTTTCAGGTCCATCGAGCGCTTGTTGCGGTGTATAAGGAAAAAATCTTCGTGTTGGTTTTCGATAAAGTGAAAAAACCGCTGTAGTACAAGCTGTAACAAATAGATTTCGGCAAGCCTGTTGTTGTGTGAAGCCAGCAGTTGTGAAAGCCTGTTTTTATCGACACCTAGCACCGGAAAGAGCTGATTGGCATAATCGCTTTCTATGTTTTCGGGTGTGCTCAGTGTGAGCAGGGTTTCAAATGCCGATTCTACTGTGGCAATATCCCCGTCGGCTCTGTTGTGGCGGGGACTGTTCACAATGTATATGCAATTTTTTGCGGCAATTGCCCAGGCACAGTGCGGGTTGTGCATGGTGGCCGAATCGAAATATTGCCAAGCTGTCGCAAGATTGTTGTTTTCGATGTGTTGCATTGCATAGTGGCAATACAAAGCTGCGGTTTGGGGTAAAGCGGTTTCCTCGATATTTGAGTTATCGCCATACAGCATGCGGTCGGCAAAAAGCACGGCCTCATTAGGAAACAATCTGATGAGTGAATCAATAATGTGCACGGCTTTCGCGGGTTGCCCCTTGGTGGCCAGATAGCGGTAGTGTATCACTGCCAAATCGGGAGCTTCGGCATATTGCTTTTGCAAATGGGCAAGCGTGGCTGTGGTTTCGGCAAGCACCGTATCGGTAATGGCCTTGGTGTGTTGCGTTGTAAAATAGCTGTCGGCTTCATTTTTTTCGATGCAAACCCACAAGGCATGCCTTACACTGTCGTTGAAGGGCGAAAGACTTGCAGCAGCAGCAAAACATTCCATAGCGGCTTGCCAGTTGCGCGTCGAAAGTTGATAGCGCCCGCTTTGATAGCAGAAATCGAATTGTTTGCTTTTGTTGCCGGCAACGCGTACCGATTTCACAAGAATACTTCTGCTGAAATCGTTCACCCTTTGAAACATTTCGAAGCCATTGCGTCGGTAGTCGATATTGTGCCTGATGCGTTTATAGAGCTTATATATTTTTATGCGATGCAAAAAACTGTTGGTTTGTGTGAAACCATAATAATTCCACGAGTTGGCCATGCCAAACAGCATTACCACCGCATCGGGACGATATTGGTTCAGCAGGCCCTGCACCTGCTCGAGCATTTGTGTGGTGTTGCCGGCGCAAATACCGGCATTTATTACCCTTGCCCTGTGTTGAGTGTTTTCTTCAACAATGCCTTGCAACTGTTCGGGATACGACAATCCCTGAGGTGCGCCAATTCCATAGGTAAACGAATCGCCAATGCAAAGAATGGTGTAGGCATAATCGGTATTGTCGGCGGGCGAATGGGTGTTGATAGACGAGTAAAAACTTCCGAAAATGCGAAGCGCAATTTCAATAAGCAATAAGGTTGCAAACAACCAGAAAAACAAACCCGAGACAAATGCCAATAGGTGGTTTGTTACCCGATGCACTGTTTTTGTTTCTTGGGTTTTTGCCCGGCGACGCATAGCCCTGAACCAAAACAACAGTAGTAGCAGCACCGCTACTGCCAGTAATGCCGCCAACAGCTGCTGCACCACGGCCAGACCCAATAGCCAGCCGCTTACTGTAAATAATTTTTTAAAGAACGAAATGCGGTAGTTGTCTTCAATAGGAATGCTCCATCGCATTGTGTTCCGGTTGGGGTCGGGAGTTAGCACATATTTGTAGAATACCGATTTGTAATCGACCCAAACAACAAGACTGTCGTTTAAATTGGTGAATTCTATTTCGGCCGAACGATAAAAACCACTCAGGAAAAAGCCTTCGGGCGGAACTGCATACTGTTCGTGCCGCCCAAAAGGAGTTGTAGCCAATATGTTTGCCGAAGTCTCGCTATGCGACCCCACAACACGAATGGTAAAGCCGCCCGGATAACGGGTTCGGGCAGTAAAAACAAGCAGCGCAAGCAACACAAGCAAAGCCATGCCCGCCAACACTATAGCCGCTATGCGTTTTGTTCTATTCATATAGCCCTACCAGCCTTACCGGTTCTTTTAATGCCAGTGCTTCGCCCCGGCTGTCGGTAAATATAATCTGTTTTGGCCTTACATAATCGGGTAACCTGAAAATAATGAATCGGTAATCGGCCTGCACCGGATTCCAGGCTTGCACTGTAATGGTATCGTTGTTGTGGCCAATGCAGTGCATCTGCGCTATGTGTGAAGCTACTTCGGGCTCATACTCGGTGATGCACTGTATCAGTTGCCATTTTTCGGTATTGTATCCCAAACTGTCGATATGCACAATTCCCGATGGCGGCACCTCGACATCGGTGATGCGGTCGATGCCGTATTTGATGCATTCCGATTGAAGCGGATAAAAGTAATAGGGAAGGTAAAAACTGTTGGGGTAATTAAATACCAGACCATTGTATTGGCGCCACAAACTGGCTTGTCCTGATTTTTCATCAGGGGTAATTACAATGCTTACAACTACATAGATGGAAGCAATCACAACCAGAAACACCCGAAAAACCATTGTTTTTGCAATGCGAATTTTTTTCGCCGCATCGGCAACATAATACACCATTACAGCAATAAGCGGAATGTATGCCAGCAGTAAATACCGGTGGTTGGGCGGAAAATATGCCGATTGTATTAATTCGGAAAATCCAAGTTCAAAAATTGTCCGGTTTTCTGTTATAAAGTAATCTAAAACACCCACTTTCAACAACAGCACACAACAAATAAAGGCAATTACGAAACAACTCAGCACGAAAAGATAGGTTTTGTTTTTTGTTTTCAGAAATCTTTTTACACTGAGAGCAAACAGAAATATCAAAACAGCAGCCGACAGAAAGTTTATTATCAATTGCACATATCCTCCCGACTCAACCCAGCCGAAGAAAATTTTGGGAATTAGCCGAACAAAAATGTAGATGGCATACATGCCTATTTGTATCAGATTGAGACCCGTGTCGGAATATGCATTGTTGTAGCTTGTTCCTAAGCCCTGGTGTTGGCTTGGCTCATAAACCTGAAAATGAATAATGTTCACGTAGAGCTGAAGTAATATCCCCAAGATTAATACAATCGAAAACAGGATACGGACTTTCGATTTCTGCAGTATTCCATGTATAAGAAATACCAGTAGAAAAGGCAGAAAAACAAGAAAATAGGGTTTCGACAAAATAAAAAACAGAAGAAAAGCAATCAACACCCAACTGGTGAATCGCGAAATTCTGTCGAAATCGAAAAACAGAATAGGAAGAAACAACAACGCTGCAAGAAACGGGATGTCGTAGTAAAACAGCAATCTCGAGAAATATAATACAACAATTGGACTTGATAAACTTACGATAAGCCGAAAGTGGTCAGAAGAAATTATCGATCTGAAGTCTTTCAGATTAATGGCCGAGTACAGCAACGAAAACGAAATGAGTACAAGTAGTTGCATAGCCTCCGGAAAATATGCCCTGAACCCGATAATTTTCAGTAAAGCATACGACATCACATTTTGAAACAAGTTTAAATACCCAGCATCGGCAGTGCTTATCGACATCCAGAAATCGTGAACAAAAACTTTCACAAAATACTTCGACAAATCGTCGCGAAAATAATAACCGTATATATAAAACTCGGGCAAGAGCAAAAACCCGAGGGCAATAAAAATAACCACATACGATATCCAGAAATTCCTGTTCAGACCCAAGGTTTTATGAAACCATATACAAAACAAAGGAATTGCAAACAGACATAGCGAAACAAGAGCAATTTGCAAATACCCCAAACCATGAAATGGCAACAAGTTTTTGTCGACAATGGCAAACAACAAGCCGGGCAAGCAGGCAATTGCAAGCGGAATAAGTATCCTGAAGTGGTATGTTTTTAAAAAAATGAATATAGAAGATGAGCTATTTTCGACCCGTTGTTTTATTATTCCCGCATTTTTGATGAGGCGCTTAACAAGTTTTATAATCAGAACAAATAGTAATATCAAAATACTTACACGCAGAATCAATTTCAGAATATCAAAACTTGATATGTGGAGCAAAACTCTGACTTTTTCAACGAATGTTGTTTCGGGTTCTAGTAGTGTTGTTTCGTTTTGCGACACGGTATGCTGTTGTAGTGTAAGCATAATGCCGTTGTAATGCATTTGAACTTTTTCGAACTCACCCTGTACCACTATTTCGCTGCAAAAGCCGTGAAACGATTGCCCTGCATTGCTTGTTCTGCCCAGCGGACTTGTTACAATTATTGTTGATGTGCTGTCGGTACTATGCAAGCGGATATCGCCGTAGAAGCGGATATTGTTAATATACCGGGCCGAAAATGCCAGTATTGCCACCACTACAACACCTAAAACAAATAATACAATTTGTTTGCGCTTCATGCTCCTAAAAATTACGACCCTAAAGGTACAATATTTTTACACTTGCTGCTTTAGGCAGAATCGGGGCTTTTTTCGAGAACAATTCTTAGGGCCAAAGCACTTGTTTTCGGAAAACTTCCGGCTAAAAAACCATCGAGTTTTAACACACTTTTCAGGCATCTTTCGGGCAGTGGCAAATAGGGTGTTTTGCGGTACACACCCCCCGAATTCAGAAACAAAAAAACTTCGGAATGCGACATGTGGGCCAGTGTGAAATCGGGAAATACTGTTTTGAGTTTTTCTGTTTGCGCAAACATCAGCTTTGCAGTTGAGTTATTCCCGTCCCACAACGTTCGGGCCAACCGACTTAACGAATACCCGGGCAAAAACACATCCACCTTTTCGTTGCAGTGCTCGTGTTTCACAATTTTCATCAAAAACCTGAAGAGCAACGATGAGTATGCATCGTATATAATTATTTTTCCACCGGGCTTCACAATTCGCATTGCTTCACAAATCATCGAAACAGGATTGTCGACATGGTGAAGAACATTAACTGCAAAAACGTAGTCAAATTCTTTGTCGTCGAACTTTGTGTCGAGAGCATCAAGTTTTGGTTTGTCAGTCCAATGAAGATTGTTTATATCGCTTGTCAAGTAATTATATTTGTCTAAAAACATCTTGCTGTGCCCGGCACCGGCTCCCAGTTCAAGGCCTTTTTCGTGGGGTTTTATTTGTGCGGCAATCCATTCGTAGCGCTGTTGCAGCAGAAAATTCAGGTTTCTGTTTTTCTTCGACAACACCCGCTCGCGGGCTTCGAACATGACTTGTTGCAGGTACGAATCGTTCATTTTTCTACAGGGCTTATTATTCTCACATGAGTATCGATGGGTAAGGGCTTTCCGTGCACACCGATAAAAACAATACTGTCGGCCATAGGCGTGTTGCTGCCAATAAAAACACCAAAACGAAATCCTTTCAAGGGCTTATACAGCGCATTTATCTGGGCACTAGGTTTGTGTTGGTGGTATAGCTCAACTCTGTGAACCATCTCGTTGGGCTCAACGCAGCTTTTGTTCAGCACTATGATGCTGTGCACCGGCAATTCATCGGGCAATTGTATCGAAACACTGTTGTGTGGCAAAAAATCAATTGCCGTTTCAAGCCCGGGGGTTTTCATGTACTGTTTATACTCAGGGTAAAACACTATGGGAATATAAAACTCTTTTTCGCGCAGCAACACTGTGAGCTCTTTCCACTCGCGGCTCCACAAGTCGCCACGTGTTTCGCGCCAAAACTCCGGATACATGTGGCAGGCCTGCCTGAAAAACAGCGTGCCCGAAACCAGTAATATCAGAAATACGCTTGCCGCAGTGCGGGCATAAACCGTCGATTTTGCCGCGAAAGCATTATGAATCATCAGGCACAACAGGGGTATTACCGAAAAGGCCAAACAACTGTGCACCCCAATGGTGTAGCGCATCGGGTTAATCTCGGCCAGCGCGGCAAACTCGCCAAAACTATGATATTCGACAACCGACTGAGGCGAAAAAGTAAATCCATAGAAAAAAGCCGTAGCCAGTGCCGTAATGTTACAGGCCAAAAACCACAATGCCGGCAGAGTCATATTGTTGCGTTTTATTGCTGCACCAATGCAGTACACGCTAAGCCATACAATAAAGCCGGTTGTTGCAAGCAAAAGAACCGGTGAGTTGATGTATTCCCCGGCAAATGGCAACAGCAAATACACATACGATTTTACGAAGTATATTGCCGTGAAGCCCACAAGCTCGGGCAGCGAAAATATTTGTATAGAAAACGACGATGCGCTGCCAAGCATATCGCTGTTGAATGCGCCTACCGACAAGTAACAATATAACGCCTGAATAATAGTAGCCAACAAGGCCACGCCTGTATAAAATATACCATGCTTGTTTCTTGTTTTAATAAATAAACCAAGGGCTGCGGCAAATACCGGAAACAGCATCACCATGTGTGCCTTCGAAAGTATGAGGGCCGAAACCAATAGCGCATAGAGCAGCAGCGTGATTCGCGAAACATGCCGAACAATGAATAAGCCGGCCAGCGCCACAATTACTCCATAATAGGCCACATCGGTAGCGGGTAGTGGAAATATCAGCCCCGGAACCGGCGAAAACAAAGGGAAACAGGCTATAAGAACCACTACAACAAAACCCTGAACCGGCGACACCCATAAAAACATCATACGTTTATGCAGCAATTGCGATAGCAGAAATGCATACAGCAGTAAAGTAATAAACGAAGTGATGGCAATTATTTGCGATAAATCGGGCTGTAAAAAGTCTGCCAGTTCATATATCAAACGGGCCACTATTGCCAGGTACCCAGCATCGGGTACAATAAGCGCATTGAAAAAACTATTTTGGCTTGCCTCTATAATAAAACTATGAAAAAACCCGTGAAACCCGAAGTTTCCGGCAAAAGCATAGGGCGATACAACAAAGTATTGTATGAGCACAACAGCCCAGAGACCAAAAAATGCAAAACCATTGATGCGCAATTTGTGGAGGAAAAACAGCACAAAAACGGGAACCAGAAAAACAGTACTTATGGTGGCGAACATAAAGCCGTGCGATGCGTTGTATAAATCGGCCATATTGATACCCATAAGCAGCAAAGCCGGGTAAATGGCTGCCGTTGATACCAAACACAATATACTGCGCCACCGGTGAGATGCCACAAGATGTGCAAGGGCTCTGACAGCTCCGGCGGTAGCTTTGGCCTTGCTTTTTACATATGGCAGCAGTATGGTTCTGAATCGGATTGCAAGCACAAGCAAGGCGAGTAATAAAAACAGTTTTGTTAAAACAAACCGATTGTAATAGAAAAACGCCCCGAAACGGGTTTTCGGGCTTTGCACGGCTTGTGTTATTTTGAGTATGTTTTCGTTTTTTTCGCCGCCAACCACGTAGGCCGAGTCTCCATACACAAACCATACTTGAAGTTCATCGTCACTGTGGGGCAATTCTATTTCGATGCTGTTGTAATATCCCTGCAAAGGAATTTCTCCCGGCTTGTAAGTATGGCTGCGCTGCAACGGCGAAATGGTTGTTATCGTGAAATTTTGACTTCCGCGCACTTCGATTCTGCCGGCAAAACGTATTTGATGTACGTAAAAGGCAAACAACACAGCCATTAAGCCGGACAATGCAATCAACATATATTTTATCGATGGCTTCATGAGCGTTTATGAATGAGCATTGCAACAACAATCAACAGCAAAACCAGACTAATAAAGATAAAAATGTGCCGTGCTTCGTATGCCGTGTTTTTTAATTTCGGATTGATGATAGCGGCTTCACCGTGCGGTTGCAGGGTGGGTAACGATACCAAAATACTGTCGGAAGAAGTTGTAATGGTAATATTCGTGTTGTTGTGGCGGATTTCGGGGTTCACAAAAACAACACATTGCTGCATGTTTTGTATTTTGAAGCACGACCGGCCGGGCAAAGCCTCAACTTTATGGTCGATACGAAAGAATCCGGAATTAAAAACCGAAATATTTTTCGCCTCCACCCCAACCACACAAATGGTTTCGGGCTTATGGGGGAACAATCGCTCATAGATCAGGCTAAACGTGGCAAATGCCAAAAACAAGGCAACACATAGGCCCAAACAAATGCCTTTTCGGTTGACGAACTTGCTGCGATCATCTGTTGTTGCGCTGTTTTTGTAGTTTATTTTCAATTCGAAGCGGTGTTTTTTGCGTTTTAAATGTAATATTTTTTATTTTTGTTAAAAAGCCGTTGCGTGAAAAAAATAATGTGGATATACATCCGGTTTGTTCAGAAGATACTGATAGCAATATTTTTGAGCATTACTTTTGTATTGGTTTTTCCGATAACATGGCTTTTTATGGCTCTGTTTTCGTCGCAAGGCATCAGGCAGGGGTTTAAAAAAGCCGAAACCTATTGGCACAAAGCTCCGATATTACCCGACGATCCGGGGCATTTCGAAAATCAATCGTAGAAACACTATGAGAAAAGTAAAATACATATTGAAGCAAATGTGGTTTCTGATTAGAAAGCACAAACTGAGTTTTATGGCACCGCTGTTGCTGATTCTGGCATTTCTGGCAATTTTGGTTTACTACATTGGGCCGGCTGTGATAGTGTCGTTTATTTATGCAGGAGTGTAAGCCAATGAGTGTGCCATATAGCAATATGCTCGATTTGAGGGGTTTGCCCTGCCCGGGTAATCTGCCGCGGCTGATCATCAAGCTCGAAACCATGCTGCCCGGCGAAGTATTGAAACTTGTGGTCGACGACATCGTGGCTCTCGATCGCATACCACAGGCCTTGGCCGACGAAAGCGATTTTCAACTCATCGAAACTCAAGTGGAAGAAAACGGAAATATAACCATGTATATTCAAATAATTTGACAGGCCGAGTATGTTTAACGAACCAACACTATGTAGAACTTGCATCATGCCCGAGCATAAGCCCGACATTTATTTTAATGCCGATGGCGTGTGCAATTTGTGCACGGCTCATAGCATGGCTGCCGCCTACGAAACGCAAAAACCGCTGGAGACCGACCTCATTAAAATACTGAACAAATACAAGGGCAAACAAAAATACGACTGCATGGTGATGTGCAGCGGCGGAAAAGACAGCACCTCGGCCCTGTATTACATGAAGAAACGATACAACCTGAACCCGTTGGCTTTTACATTCGACCATGGCTTCGAAACCGAAGAAGCGCTGCAAAACATTCACAATGCCGTTGAGATTCTCGGTGTCGATTTTTTGTTCTTTAAGTCGTCATTCATGAAAGACATGTTTGCCCGAATCGTAAACTCGGGGTCAAAAGCCGTAATATGCCATCCGTGCTCGATATGGTATATGGATCTGGCTTTCGAAACGGCTGCGCGTTACAACATTCCGGTGATAGTAGCCGGATGGACAAAAGGGCAATCGACCAAGCAGGAAGTAATGTCGAAGTGCGGATGCAATGTGCATGCTGCCGAGTTTAAAGAAATGGCCGACAATACCCGCTTGTTTCTCGAAACAGAACTGAAGAATATGCCGCAGTACAAAAGCTTTCCGCAAAGCATGGAAGAAGTGTTGCAGCGTGCAAAAAAACGACACAAAAGCATTGTAATTTCTCCGCATTGGTTTTTGCCTTTCGGCCCCGAAGTGTATATCGACGTAATACAAAACGAATTGAAATGGAAAATGCCGGTGTTCAGCTATCCCGAAGGATCGACCAATTGTTCGCTGAATTTTTTATCGGTATATTATTCGCTGAAACACTATGGCTACACACACTACCATGTTGAGGCCAGTAAACTGATACGCGAAGGCGTGTTGCTGCGCGAAGAAGCATTGCAGCAGCTCAAAATAAATTTCGACGAAAAAACACTCTCCGAAATAGCATTAAAGATGGGTATCGAAAAATTGGAATTATGAACATATTAGGCATTTCGGCATATTATCACGATTCGTCGGCCTGTGTGGTTTGCGATGGCAATTTAATTGCAGCTGTGCAGGAGGAACGCTTTACACGGGTGAAAAACTGTTCCGACTTTCCCATACAAGCCATTAATTACTGCATTCAAAAGGCAGGTATCAGCTTCGCACAGATTGACATGGTGGCTTTTTATGAGCAGCCCTACATCAAATTCAACAGGGTGGTGCACGATTACATTGCCAAATTTCCCCGTTCCTACGCTTCGTTTATGCGAAATATGCCCATGTGGTTGCAAGACCGCCTGATATTGCCTTTGGTATTGCGCAAAGAGTTGGCTTATACCGGACGTGTTATTTTTGTTCCACATCACTATTCGCATGCTGCCAGCAGTTTCTTTGTTTCTCCGTTCGAAGAAGCGGCCATAGTTACCGCCGATGGAGTGGGAGAGTTTGCAACAGCATCGGTGGGTGTGGGTAACGGAAACCACATATCAATGAACCAACAGATAAACTACCCGCATTCGCTGGGTCTGTTGTATTCGGCTTTTACCAGTTACCTCGGCTTTAAGGCAAACAGCGGCGAAGGCACTACCATGGCTCTTGCTAGTTTTGGAAAACCCGAGTATCTCGATGCATTCAAGCAGTTTATCGACATTGCCCACGATGGCAGTTTTATTGTGAATACTTCGTATTTTCCTTACAACACCTCGAAGCGTATGTATTCGCGTAAGCTCACGGCATTGTTGGGCGAACCCCGAAAACCCGGTACAGAATACGAAGAACGCCATAAAAATATTGCCGCAACATTGCAGTATGTGGTTGAAGATGCCTTGTTGAAAATGGCTCGCCATGCCTGTTCTTCGGCGCAAAGCCGGAATTTGTGCGTGGCCGGAGGTGTGTTTCTCAATTGCGTAGCCAACCAAAAAATTCTCGACCTGCCCGAAATCGACAATATATTTATTCAACCCGGTGCGGGCGATGCCGGTGGATCGGTGGGAGCCGCATTCTTTGCATGGAACCGGCTATTGCAAAAGCCCCGCAGTTTTATAATGGACCATGCCTACTGGGGACCCGACTTCACCGACAAAGAAATAAAAGCTGCCATATTGCGCAACAATCTCGAATACACAGTGATGCAAACCGATGACTTGCTCAGGCACACAGCTGCAAAAATATCGGAAGCCAACACGGTGGGGTGGTTTCAGGGTCGTCTCGAATTTGGTCCGCGGGCACTCGGAAACCGGTCTATTCTTGCCGACGCCCGCAAGCCCGAAATGGTTGATGTGCTGAATCACCGCATAAAACACCGCGAATGGTTCCGACCGTTTGCCCCACTGGTAAAAGAAGAAAAGGCAAACGAGTATTTCGTTATGAAAAATATGTCGCCGTTTATGCTGCTGGCACCGCAGGTGCGCGACGATAAAAAGCAGGTAATACCGGCCGTAACTCATATTGATGGCACTGCACGGGTGCAGACGGTTTCGCAAAAAACCAACCCACTATTGTGGCAGTTACTCGATGTTTTCGAGCAACAAACCGGAGTACCGGTAATTATCAACACATCGTTCAACCTGAAGGGCGAACCCATAGTGTGCACACCCGATGAGGCTATAAACGACTATCTGAAATCGGAAATGGACTGTCTGGTTCTGGGGAATTTTTTCCTCGAAAAAACCAAGAATGAATCGTAAAGCGCTGAATATTGCCATAGGCATTGCGGCTGTTGCCGTTATTGCTATTGCAGCTGTTGCCGTAAGCCATGTGCATAGGTTTGCATACACCGAAACCACAGGTTTTTATTTCGAAGGACTGAATTCTACCCAAATAGGCAGTGTAACGGCAAGTGCCTACGACAATAAAAACCGCCCTGTGCGAAACCTGTATTGCTTTGAGCAGTATCGCTCGGGCGACGATTATATTTTTATGCCCTGGCGTTTCGATATGGTTTTTTACACCGGTTTTCAGCGTATCGAGTTGCTGGTGCCCGATAGCCTGATAGATAGAATTACTGCTGTATATTTTAAAACTGGAGAAATAGTAACCCGCTACTCCTTCGATGATTTTCGCAATCAGTGGCCACACCAATTAGTAGATGGGCTGTGCAGGTTTTCGTCGCCCGAAACTATTGCCCCTCCATTTCGTTTTGTTGCTGCCATGCAATATGTAAGGCATACTTCCGACATCACGGCAACAGTCTTGCGACGATGTATGTATGCCCTTGTGGCACTATTGTGTTTGTTGATAGCACTGCGATTTCGTGTTGAATTTGCAAGACTCTTATCAACGATGTATTGCAAAGGCAAGGCTTTTTTTGTCCGCTATCGCAAAATATTCAAACCCTTGCTGGCTTTTTTGCTCGGAACACTGTTTACCTTTGTATTGCTCGAAGTCAGCTTACGCATAATCGGATATATTCACAATCAATCGCATTACAACAAACAGATTGATGCAGCCACAGTAAGCGGCAACACTATAATATGTGCCGGCGACAGTTTTACCGAAAGTTTCGGGGCCTCCGAAGGCAACGATTATCCGGCGCAATTGCAAAAATTGCTAAATCAGTGTGATAGCAATGAGTTATCGGTGTATAATTTTGGACGTTCCGGCAAAAACACGGCACAAATTGCACTCGAAATACCCTTGTATATCGAAAAGCATAAACCACGGATAATTGTGCTACTGGCCGGTGGTGCCAACTATTGGAACATGTGGGGATATAAAAAAGAGAACTTTTTTGAACGGCTGCGCACGGTGAAGTTTTTTAAACTGATAATTGGTAATTTGAGAAAAGAAAAAGACAAAAACACTTTCAACAACGATGAGTATTTGCAACGCCGAATGCACTATGCTGCCACATTGAATATCGAAAACCATAAGCACAGCCCTCTCATTGCAATATTACGCGAAAACAACACCGACAGCCTGCCCCTGCAATTGCAGCACTACTGCGATAACCATTCGCTTAGCGAAAACGAGACGGTTGCATTGGTGTTTTACGCAATCTTACGCAATAAGCATAGTTTGGTGCAGCCTTTTATTTCGGGAGAGAAAGCACGTAGCCGGCGTGAATCGTTTTTTATCGATTTGTTTATGCTGTTGTCGCAAGGAAAAAACTTCGAGATAGAAACCTATGATGCTTACTATAAAGCCAACTGGTACTATTTGCAAGGCTATATCGGCGACTCGTTTTCTGAAGAATTGCTGATGAAAAGCCTGAACCAAAACCCATACAACGAAGACGTGTATCATCAGCTGTTTATGATGGAGAAAAAAATCGGTTTGCCCGACGATTATCGCGAAAATCGATTTTCGCTGGCTGACACGGTGTCGTACTACAAGGCTTTGCTGGCACTAAGCAATACCGAAGCTTCGTTCAATCATTCAAATATTATCGAAGTTTTCGACCAAAGTACCCCTACCGCGAACATCGATCGTTGGGTTGAAGCCGATTTGCTGAAAGTAATTGAGTTGTGTGCTCGAAGCGGTGTGCAATTGGTGTTGATGAATTACCCCATGCGCAGTCATGCCGGCATTTCGTATACATCGAATGCCGTGCTGCGAAATATTGCCAAACAACACAACATTCCGTTTGTTGATAACGAAATGCTATTCGACACCATTACTCAAAACCGAAACAGCTATTTTATTTCGGATGGACACTGCAGCGACAAAGGCTATCATCTGATGGCACTGAATTTATTGTATGTGTTGCAGCAGCACAAGCTCATCGATAGTAAGCCCGACAATGATTAGTTTTATATACAATATATTGCCCCGCCCACTGAAACGCTTTGTAATAGGGTGTTTCAAGCTGATGCGCATAGTGTTGTATCGCATTGCCGGTGCACGTTCAAATGACTTTACGCATCAATCGGCCGCTTTCAACAGCAACTACCGTAAATTTCAGCAGCAGCGCCGCTATGGCCCGCTGAAGCATTTTTGCTATGCCCCCCACACCAGCATGTTTTTCAGTCTTCACGGCAACATGGCACCCTGCTACGCCACCTATGGCGATAAGTCGGATGTGTTTGGCGAAATAACCATTGCCCAAAGCTGGTTTCATGGTAGTTTCGAAACCATTCGCTACGAGCACGCACAAGGCAATTTCGACAGCAATTGTTCGTTTTGCTCGCACCTGCTGAAGCAAAAGGCCTATGGCAGCATGCTCATGCAAAAATATGAGCACTATGCCTTTTCGAAAAGCCGATATCCGGCTATTATGGAGTTTGAACTGAGCAATCGCTGTAAACTCGAATGCATTATGTGCGACAACAATCTGTCGTCGTCGATATGCAACAACCGGGGAGGGCAGGCTTATGGAGAAAACATCTATGGCGAAATGTTTCTTGAGCAATTGCAGGAATTCATTCCGCATTTGCGCATGGCTGAGTTTACCGGCGGCGACCCTTTCATGATAGATATCTATTATAAGATTTTCGATATGATTATCGAAAACAACCCGAAATGCGATATGCTGATTACCACCAATGCCAATACCATGAATTCGGATATCGAAAATTTGATGGCAAAAACCCGGCGTTTGCATTTCAATATTTCGATTGATGCCGTTGAAAAATCGCTATACGAGCAAATCAGAAAAAACGGCAATTTCGAAACGGCAATGCGCAACATCGAAATATTCAGCCGCTATTGCAAAAAGCATAAAACAAGCCTCAATTTGTTGGTGTGCCCCATGAATATTAACAGCCGTAATCTGCCGATGATAGTTGAATTTGGCAATTCGTTGGGTGCGGGCGTGTTTTTTCATACCGTGGTTAAGCCCGCACACCTGTCGCTGAAATATTGCAGCCCGCACTACCTTACAGAACTTGTCGACTACCTGAAGAAGTTTTCGTTTCGGCGCCGAACATGGAACCAACGCGTGAACGCCAACAACTGGGCAAATTTGATACAACTTGTTGAAACCTGGCAGGCCGAATCGCAACTACGCCTCGAAGAGGAGAGCAAGCAACAGCCTACACAAAAATCGCGACCCGAACAAATCATCGAACAGTTGATGCTGTTGGGCGATGAGGTACTTACCGAAAAGTTGCAGACATTTATTGATTATATCTCGCAGCAGGGTTTGGCCCGGCAGGCTGTTGAACTGGTTTCGCAAATGGAAGAAGATAAACTGATTGATATGCTTACCAAGAGCAGTTACAACGAACTGGTACAGTTTATTACAGGCAAAAACAACCCGAAGCCATGAAACACTTCATTCAATATATCATCTATTTTTTTGAGACCCGCATACAAAAAACCTGGCGACTCATGGTGAACCATAACGCATATAGGCATGGTGCCGAAGTTGCGAATGCCGATTTGGGCAACGATGACAAACAAATTCTGCTGAAACAATTAAAGAAATACCAAAAATCGCGTCCGGTAGGGCCTGTAAAAACAATTTGTTTTGCGCCCACCCGAAGTGTGTATTTTGGTTTTTCGGGCAAAGTGGTTCCCTGCTGCTTCAACCGTGATTTTGTGTATGGCGAATTTCCCGCACAATCGCTCGAAGAAATACTGAATGGCGAGAAACGAACACAATTGCAAAAAAACCTCGACATCAGCAATTTTACAATGGGGTGCGAACATTGTCGCCGCCAGATATATGCCGGTAATTTCGATGGTGTTGAGGCACGCTTATACGACAGGCTCAAATCGAAAACGAAGTACCCCACCGAAATGATTTTTGAACTCGACAACACATGCAACCTCGAGTGTGTAATGTGTACTCCCGAATTTTCGTCGGCTTTACAGCGTGTTTGTGGCATCGATTCTCATACCAATAGTATTTACGACAACGGTTTTATCGATCAATTAAAACCCTATCTGAATCATTTGCAGGTAGCCAAATTTTTAGGCGGAGAGCCCTTTCTCATTAAAGCATACTACGATATCTGGGAGGAACTCATTCGTGTGAACCCCGATTGCTTCATCAATTTGCAAACCAATGGCACCGTGTGTAACGAAAAAATTGAATCGCTGCTCAGGCGCGGTCGTTTTCAGATTGGAGTTTCAATCGACTCGCTTCAGCCACAACGCTTCGAAGAAATCAGAAAAAATGCCCGTTTCGAAACCGTAATGGCCCATCTCGATACGTTTATAAAATATACCCGCAAAAGCGGAGGTTTCGTTAATATTTCGGTGTGCCCTATGCTGCAAAACTGGGAAGAAATACCCGATTTGGTGAATTTTTGCAATAAAAAGGGGGTGTTTGTTTATTTTAATACGGTTTATACACAAGGCTTCTCGTTGCAGGACGCAAGTTTTTCGCTGTTGGCCGATGTACTTCAAAAATACAGGTCGGCAAGGCTCACAGGAATGAATTATGCAGCCCGTCGCAACCGTCGCTTTTTCGAAAATCTGATTTCACAAATCGAATTGTGGTATAGCGTGAATCATAAAAATGAAACCTATCGAATAGCAACACACGACTTCTCACGCGAAATGCTGGCAGCTGCGCTTCTCGATAAATCCGGCATGAATCGCGAAAAGCACACAGGCACTGTGCTTGAAGCTGTGCAGTTTTTACCCGAAATATTTTTGCTGTCGCAATATCAGCTCGAAGAACTTGAGGCACTTAAGGGGTACGATGTTGCCGTTACGGTTGAGAGCGAAAGCATTGAGGCACTGGCCCGGCGTTTGCTGCATTTTCTCGATTGCGGTAGTTTTCACCCCGACAGGCCCAAAAGCGTTTAGTAATACTGCGCAAAAAACCGTGTTCTAAGGTCGTCGGTAAACAGCTCTCGGAGTAATTCGGGGTTTTCGTCGAATTGTGCGAACTCTTCTGTTTCAAACAGTTTGGGATCGTATAACGAGGCTTGCATGGTTTTAAAATAGAAATAATTCCAGGGGGTAACATCAAGGTTATCTATCACGTCTTTGAAAACCCGAATCAATTGTGTCATTTTTTCTTTATGCACCGAGTTGTTTTGCATAAAACTATTGAATTGTGCGTCGAAATGGGCATACAGCTCGTCCCAGTCGTGCTGTAGGCTTGAAAACGACTGCAGTATGTCGCGGTTTTTGTTTCTCAAAAATGCAACCTGACTTTGCAGTTCTCTGAATATTTGATGGTTGTATTTTGCATTGATGCTTACGGGTTTAACCGAAAAACGATAGTTCTCGAAGTAATCATACACTTCCTGAAGCTGTTCGGGCGTGAAACTCCACAACGCAAAACGCGCAGGATTCTCTACATACGACAAATTGAGCCGCGCGCCCATCGAATTGCAGAAATCAACAATTTTGGGGGTTTCCTGCCAGTTGATTGTCATAGGGGTGTGGCTTATCGAAACCCTGTTGCCCGAGTATTTGCGATATTGCTCTATATTGTGCAACACCAGCTGAAGGTTGCTACCGCAACGAATTTCGGCAGCCAGGTTTTCGTCGAGTGCATCGAGCGAAACTATCAGATTGAAGTCGAGCTTTTGCAATAAGTCGATAACTTTTGGGTTGATAATGGTTCCGTTGCTTACGGCAAAAACCTGCAGGCGCGGGTTCAATCGGAGTATCTCATCCCAAATTTTATAATAGATATCGATTAAGAATGGCTCTCCTCCAAAAAAATAGGCCTGTTTCAGGTGAGGAATAAACTCGCCCAACTGTTCCACAAAAGCATCATCGTAAGGCGATGGTATTTCGGGTTGCTTTTCACGGTTTTTCCGAATGCTGCTGCTGGCGCGTCCGCTGCACATCACACATTGTAAATTGCAGGTATTCGATAATTCGAATTCCAGAATTTTGGGGTATTTGCCGGCTTTTGTATGGGCATATCTGTCGGCATTCATCGAGGGCAGGCCGCCATAGCGTTTCGAAGCAATCTGAAATTTGCAGTAATCGCAGCCCCTGTTCAGGTCGTTGTGCAGCATGTGTTGCCGCATGGTTTCGGCTGCCTCGCCAAACCATATTTCGGCAATGCTCTGTTGTGGATAATTGCCCAGTATGTTATCGTGCGAACGGCAACAGGCGATGGCGTTACCGTAAATATCGAAAAACAAATTAACAAAGGGGTTGTAGCAAAAATGCTTGCGACTGCCATAGAGCCGCTGTGTATTAAACTCCAGCATTACTTCGCGCGGAAGTGCTTCGTACCCATTCCCCGACTGCGGGTAATTTATATGCCTGGCTGCCAGCCGGTTCCATTTTTTCCAGACGCTGTATAGCAGGGCATTGTCGGTATTTTTAAGTTCAAACAAGGGCATTGTTTTACGAAATAGCGTAAATGTACATAAAAAATGCAGGCAGTGTAAAAAAAACAAAAAAATGTGTTTGTCGGCTATTGTTTGTATCTTTATGCTTTGCCGCTAAACACAAAGCATGAAGGTTGCACTCATACAATGTCCTGCCTGGCTTGTCGATACGCCTCAGCATGCCCACATGTTGCTTGCGGCTTCGCTAACCCAAGCCGGCCACCATGTTTGGGGTTTCGATATTAACATTGAATTGTATAACCGGGCGCAAAAAGCATCGGAATTATCCGCTGAATGGTGGCTTTCGCAGCATATCGAGAGTTTTTGGTGCAACCGAAACAATGTGCTTCTGGAATATCGAAACAGCGAAGCGGTTCGCCAAAATATTCTAGAACAAATTCGCGATTTGGGCATTGAGGCTGTTTGCTTCACGGTGCATTTCACCAGCTTGTATTTTACCGACTTGTTTGCAGCCGATATCCGAAGGCAATTCGAAAATATTCTGATATGCTGGGGCGGACCGTGGTGTTTTCGGCCTCATAATAATTTGAAACAAATTGTGCATCACTATAAATATGTTGATATAGCTTGCGAAAGCGATGCCCACGAAAGTCTGCCGGCTTTGTTGTCTTCAATCGAAACCAATCAAAATCCCGAAAGCATTGCAGGGTATTATATTAGAAGCATTCACCAAAACCAAATACCCACGGCCTGCAAAGCTTCGGGCGAAAGCATCGAAACCCTGGCTTTTTCTGAATTACAATGTTGGGATACGTCGGCCTATTCATTCAAATATTTTCCGATTTGGGTAAGCAAAGCTTGCGTAAACCGATGTGCTTTTTGCTACGAATGCAATATGCACACCAAATACAGCTTTAGGGATCCCGACAATATTGTTGCCGAAATTCTGCATCAAAAAAGCCAAGAACCCTTTCCTGATGTTTTTTGGTTTAATGCCTCCAATATTGGAGGGAATCCTGTTTTGTTGAAAGCACTTTGCCAACGCTTAATCGCTTCAGGTGCCAATATTCAATGGCTGTCGCAAATAGCCGTGCACAAATCAATCGACCCCGAAATGCTTTCGCTGCTAAAGCAGTCGGGTTGTAAAAGCCTGTATTTCGGTATCGAAAGCGGGAGCAATCGTGTGTTGAAATTCATGAATAAGAAATTTACCGTTGAAGAAGCCGAAAGCATCATTCTACGAACGGCCAACGCAGGCATTGAATTTAATTTCAATATGATTGTAGGCTTTCCCGGTGAAACGGTTCTTGACTTTGCCCGCAGTTTGTGGTTTATTCGTAAGTTTCTGAAATATAATATCAATCCCAGTACGGCTACCTGCAAAATATCGGAAGGCTCGCGATTGTTCAGGTATCCCGAAAAATATGGTGTTTCGGGGCACCATAAACATAACTGGATTTCGCAAGGGGGGAGCAACAACAGCATGTCGCGAAAATGGAAAAAAGTGTATCTCGATGCGCTATATACTCCACGCCCTGCAAATGGTTTCCGTTTGGCAAAATGGTTTCACGATTATATCCGTTATAATGCAACCAATAATGGCATCGACAAAAAGATGAATTTTAAAATTGCACTGTCGCGCCTCGGGGTTTTTCTGTCGGAGAGTTTTTCGGCAATTCCTTTTATGCTTTTTGTGGTGTTGGCAGTAAGCCATGTCGGCTTATTGCAGTGGCTGGGGCAACTTAAAAAACCGGGTAATTAACAGCCTGATTTGTATTGCAAGGCATAAAAATCAACTGCTTAGCTTCATAATGCCATGAAATGAATTATTTATGTATTTTTAAAAAGTGAAATGCATGCCATGAAAAACGCAACGAATAAGGTAGTCTTTTTTTCGGTTGTTGCCGCGGCAATACTGGTTGCTACTGCTGTGCAAACCACCTTGCTTGTGCTCAAAGGATATGTGGCTATTTGCTGGTTCACGCCATTACTATATTATATTTCCTTATTTATTGTAATTGCAATTGTAATTTTGATGTTGACGCGGAATAAGCAGGTGCGCTCACAAAAATTAATTCTGATAGCCGGAAGCATTGTTTTTACTTGTATTGTGATTGAATATGTATTTCGAATAACCCATTTGTTTACGTCATATTCAGAAAGGAGAATCGGTATTTATGAAAGTATTTATAATGCATCGTACGGCGATTTTTGGCTAACCGGGCACACAGGAAATTACACGCTTTCAACACCCGAATACACCTACTCGCGTGTTGCAAACAGCATGGGGTATGGCGATAACGAGTGGCCTTTACCCGGCAACGACTCCTGTTTCAGAATTATGGCTTTGGGCGATTCGTTTACCGAAGGCGATGGAACACATGCCGACAGCACATGGTTGAAGTTTTTCGAACGAAAATGCAACAATCGAAATACATTATTTATGAATGCCGGCTTGTGCGGTAGCGACCCCGTGTATGCATATAAAACCCTTACCGACAAGCTTATCGATTACCGGCCCCACATGCTTATTCTTTGTGTAAACAACTCCGATATTTTTGATGCCATAGTGAGGGGTGGTTTCGAGAGGTTCGAAAACGATGGCGTAAAATGGAAATCTCCACCCCGATGGGAACCCTTGTATGCTGTGTTTCACTTGGTGAGGCCGATAATACATGTATTTTTTAGTAAGGGCATGGTGCCCAGACATCGAAAAGCCAAAATCGAAAAACAAGCCGTTGGGGTTCTAATAGAAGCCATTTCAAAATTTCAATCTTTCTGTAGCAGTCACAATACTTTGTTTGTGTGTGTGGTGCACCCTATGCGCGAGGAATTGTGGGCAAAAAACTATATGCACGAAACCATTGTGAATTATTGCTCAAGTCACCAAATTGTTTGCATCGATTTGTTTCAATGGTTTGAGCAAAACCTGAGCGAAGAAGAATTTTTGCGTTGTTTCTGGATATACGACGGACACCATAATGCTTTTGGCTATAGTAACATGGCCAATGGTATATGGCAGCAACTGTACGATAAGCAGCTTATCGATTCAAATTGTAATTACCCAAATGCCGCTATTGAGTATGCTGAATAAATCCATACGGCTCATTAAAAGATTTCCGTTCGATACCATACTGGCAGTGGGTGTACTGGTTCAAACTATGTTGTTTGTAGCCATCGGATATGAAGCCTTTAGCTTTGTTACTCCTTTTTTGTATTATCTGGCATTGGCAGTGTTTTGTTATCGCATGTTGCCCCCGGTTTTTCGACGAAAACCAAACACAGCGGCCAACCTGCGGGTGTCGGTAATAAGTATTGTTGCTATAATCGTAATAATTGAAGCAGGGCTCAGGCTTAGCGGTTCATGTCTCACGGTTCAGGAAATGAGAATTGGGAAATATTACAGCTTGTATTTCAGCAGCAATCAAGAGTTTTGGTTATTCGGACAAAGTGGTACTTACCAATTGACAACATCGGAGTACGACTACAGCCGCACGGCCAACAGCGAAGGCTTTCCCGATAAGGAGTGGGGACTCGAAAAACCCGACTCGACCATACGTGTGATGGCCATTGGCGATTCGTTTACCGAAGGCGATGGTGCCCATGCCGACAGCACCTGGCTGAAGTTTCTGGAACGAAAAACAAATAACCGCCGGTACGAGTTTATGAATGCAGGCATGTGTGGGAGCGACCCTGTGTTTGGCTATCATAATTTCGAAAATAAACTGTTGAAATATAAGCCCGATGTGGTGTTGCTGGCCATGAATTGTTCTGAGCAAAACGACTTGATTATCAGAGGCGGTTTCGAACGCTTCAGACCCGATGGCAGTGTGCAGTTCCGAAAACCACCCCGTTGGGAATGTATCTATGCTTTTTGCTATGTGTCGCGATTGTTTTTTAATGCGCTTTACAGCGAAGACTTTGTGCCTGTGTGGAAACTTGATGAGGTAAAAAATCAATACTATCGCGATTTGCACACTGCCATTCAAAAGTTTAGTGATTTGTGCCGAAGTAACAACATCGAATTTGTTTGCATAGCGCACCCCATTCGCATCGAGATTGAAAAGGGGATTCGCCATTTCGATAAAACCAAAGTATATTGTAATGCAAACAATATTCATTACATCGATTTGTACAGCTACTTTGCCGGCGACACAATGGCAGGCAACATTGCAGCATACTACTGGGTTAGCGACGGGCACCACAATGCCAGGGGCTACAGTGCCATGGCCGATGCAATTTACAGTGGCCTATGCGAAAAAGGGCTGTTGCGCGATTAAAAAATTTGTTGTGTTTCAATAGAGAAACTACAAATGTATTGTAGGTTTTTGGGGGCAACAGAGTTTGGGTTGTTAAGCATCCATTTTCCCGAAATACCACATTCGCGCAGACTAAGCTCGAAATGGCACATGGCTATCCCCATATCGACACGTTGTAAATCAACTTTTTTCAAGGTGTCGATGGCTTTGTTACGTGCCAGATAAAAATGTGCTTTTTCGTTTTGCAGCAAAATGCGCCAGGGTTGTGCATTATTGGCCGAAGGCCCCAGCCTTACCATTTCGAGTGCCTGATGTATTGGGTTTAATTCGTTAAAAACAATGCTGCTTTCGAAAGAGTTTTCGAAAAATAAATCGCCAAACACTTTTCGTTTATACGACCCGGCCAGCGATTTTATTATTTTACCCATTCCTGTTTCGGGAAGAGCAAGCCCCAGTGGACTTATGGTCGAAATAATTTCGTTGTCGTGAAGGTGTATGGTTTTTGCAAATTCGCTTCGCCTAAAGGTGCCGCCTATCCAACAGGTTCCAAGCTGCATATTGGTAAATTCAAGTATTTTTCGTTCTTTCACATAGCCGTAATCTTCGTGATTCATAGGAGTAGCGGCTTTCATGGCGCCGGCAAAGTAAATGGTTGCCCCTTTTATAAACCCGTAAGTTCCCAGCTTCAGTCTTTGTTCGGCATTGCCGCTTTTATCGATAATCCAAAAACGTGAGCTATTGCCAAAAGGTCCGGTATTATGGCTTTTAAGCAGGTTTTGCACCCGAACTAATATGTCGGTTTCGGGAACAGCCGGAGTGTAATTTCTCACCGATTTACGACCGGTGATTGCATTCCGAAAATCTGTGTTCATTCTGTTTGTCGTGTTAAATATTCAGCAAAAATATAAAAGCTCCCGAAAACGGAAGCTTTTATAAGAATGAGTATGACGGTTTTATTTATGGCCACGGAAATCCACCTACGCTAATGGTTATAAGCGCAGCACCTGCTATATGGGGTTTTCCGGTTTCATAGGCAACAACTATGGAGGCCATACCAGCTATAGCGTCTTGCTTTATGCTAACCAGCCCGGTTGTGTTAACGGTTCCTATATTAAACATTTCGAAACCAGGGCCGTAGTCGGGTAGCTCCCATGAAAAATTAACAGGATATTGAGTGCCAAGACCCTGACGGGTATTCTGATATGCCACTGCGTTAAACTGTTGTGTCTCACCGGGATTCAGATCGGCCCAGAAGGGCGTAACAATTACAACTGTGTCGGGGTTAACCAATAATTCGCATTTGGCAAAAATACCATTGGCTTTGGCTACAATAAATGTTTCGCCGGTTTGAACAGGTGTTACCAAACCATTGGCACTTACCGTAGCAATCGATGGATTCTCTGAAAACCATTCGATGGTAGCGTTGTTCACAGGGCCATCGGGGTTATAGGCTGTGGCTGTTAATTGCAGTGTTTCGGTTTTAAACAAATCGGCCGAATAGGAACTGAGTTCTATTCTTGTTACAGGCAGAGGAACCGTTGGTACGCCAATAACCATTACGGGTACATAAAACGGACGGTCGGTCATGGTGCTTGCTGTTACCGTAATTACACATTCGCCTATTCCAACGGTATGAACCAAACCGGTAGAACTTACAGTAGCAACTGCATTATTACTCGAAGCAAAAGTATAGCTTGGTTGCGCTCCGTTGGTAAAATACACTGTTTCGAGCTGTATGTCGAAGCCAGCCTCGTATAATATGGCAGATGGTGCCACTGCAAAAAGTGCCGGAGCATATACACCCACAGGAACACTCGCAGTTATTGTGGTTCCGTTAACCACAACTGTAGCCGTTACACGCGCCTCACCGGTGGCCACCGGACTAAGCACTCCTGCAGCACTAATGCTTGCTATGCTTGTTGGTGTAACCGACCAGGTAACTCCGTTAGCAGCACTCACATTACCTTCGTTATCGACCAAAACAGCTGTGTAGTTAACTGTTTCGTCGGGGTGAATATTCATAGCCCCATTTTGGATAACGAGAGCATATTGCACCTCGTTGTTGTTGTTTTCTTCGGGGTCGCATCCCGAAAAAACAAATACTCCGGCAATCAGCAATGCCGGTAACATCATTTTAAATACTTGTTTCATACATAATTAGTTTAAAATTTAACTTTATAAAAATAATCAAAAATGCTTAACAATAGCTATGCCAAATTGGTTTTTAGCAATCGGCCTTAAAAGGCATTGCTTGATTCTGTGCTTTTGTAGCGTGACTGAAACGAATAAAATTTTTCTATTTTTACAAACTGAAAAATACACGAATAATGAAACGTATTAAGATTAAAGAATTGTTGAACACCATGCCTTCGGCCAACGAGGTAAAAGCCATGGGCTGGGTGCGTACCAAACGTGAAAGCAAAAATGTGGCGTTTATTGCCTTAAACGACGGAAGCACCATACACAATATTCAGATAGTAGTTGATATGACACCCGAAAACAATCAACTATTGCAACGCATTCATACCGGTGCATCGGTGGTTGCCTCGGGTATTTTGGTAGAATCGGCCGGTTCGGGTCAAAAGGTTGAAATGCAATGCAATAGTATTGAGATTATAGGCGAAGCCAACCCCGACGAATATCCCTTACAACCCAAAAAACACAGTCTCGAATTTCTTCGCGAAATAGCGCACCTGAGGTTTCGCACCAATCTGTTTGGAGCCATAACCCGAGTGAGGCATTCGATGATTTTTGCCATTCATAAGTTTTTCAACGATAAGGGTTTTTACAATATCCATTCTCCTATTATTACCGGCAGCGATGCCGAAGGTGCCGGCGAAATGTTTCGCGTAAGTGTGCTCGATGCAAAAAACCCGCCTCTTACCGAGGATGGGAAAGTCGATTTTTCGAAAGATTTTTTTGGCCGCGAGACCAATCTTACCGTATCGGGGCAGCTGGAAGCCGAGCTAGCAGCACTTGCCATGAGTGAAGTATATACCTTTGGACCTACCTTCAGGGCAGAAAACTCCAATACAGCACGGCATTTGGCAGAATTTTGGATGATAGAACCCGAAATGGCATTTTACGATATTGTCGACGACCAGAATCTTGCCGAAGAAATGCTGAAATACCTTGTAGCTTATGCCCTCGACAATTGTAGCGACGACCTTGAGTTTTTGGCAAAACGTCGTGCCGAAGAGCAAAAATCGAAACCCGAAAACGAACGCGACGAAATGGGCCTCATCGAAAAACTCGAGTTTGTTCTGAACAATGAATTTGTGCGTATCAGCTACACCGAAGCTATCGATATACTGAAAGCATCAAAACCCAATAAGAAAAAGCAATTTCAGTATCCGGTTAACGATTGGGGTACCGATTTGCAAAGCGAACACGAACGTTATCTGGTTGAAAAACACTTCAAAAAACCGGTTATTCTTACCGACTATCCCAAGCAAATAAAAGCGTTTTACATGAAACAGAACGACGATGGCAAAACTGTAAGAGCCATGGATGTGCTGTTCCCACAAATTGGAGAAATTATTGGGGGGTCGCAACGCGAAGACAATTACGAAAAATTACTTACCCGAATGCGCGAAATGCATATTCCCGAAAAAGAGATGTGGTGGTATCTCGAAACGCGAAAATTCGGTTCGGTGCCGCACAGTGGATTTGGGTTAGGATTCGAAAGACTTATGCTTTTTGTTACCGGAATGGGTAATATTCGCGATGTTATTCCCTTTCCACGTACACCAAAAAATGCAGAATTTTAACTTTTTTGCGTAATTTGCGTATGAAATAAAAAGACCAATGCCATGTTGAAGCAATCGTTACAACAAAAACTGCTGCAAAAGCTTTCGCCACAGCAGATACAGATGATTAAGCTGCTAGAGTTGCCCACATTGCAATTGGAGCAACGAATAAAAAAAGAGCTTGAAGAAAATCCTGCACTCGAAGAAGGTGCCGACGAGGAAGAAGAATTCGATGAACAAAACGACGAGAACAATACCGACGATGGTTCCGATGATGAATTTAGCCTCGACGATTACATCGACGACGACGATGTGCCTGCATATCGCTTGCAAGCAAACAATTATTCGAAAGACGATGAACATCGCGAGATCCCATTCTCGTCGGGGGTCAGCTTTCATGAATATGTTAGCAATCAATTGGGATTAAAGCAAATTACAGCGCGCCAACGCCAATTGGCCGAGTTTCTTATTGGCAGCATGAACGAAGACGGTTATATTCATCGCGATTTACCCTCTATTTCGGACGACATGGCATTTAATCAAAATATTTCGACCAACGAGGAGGAGCTCGAAGATGCCCTGTATATTGTGCAAGACCTCGATCCGGCAGGAATTGGGGCGCGCGACTTGCGCGAATGCCTGCTGATACAACTCGACCGAAAAGAACATAAAACAATTGCCGTAATAAATGCACACGAAATTATTTTCGACTATTTTGAAGAATTCACCAAAAAGCATTACGATAAAATAATGCACAAAATGGACCTTGATGAGTCGGCGCTAAAGCAAGCTCTTAAGGTAATTCTTCGTTTAAATCCTAAACCGGGCAGCAGCTATAGCGATTCGTCGTCGCGTGCTGCACAAACCATTATTCCCGATTTTATTTTCGAAATCAACAACGGCAAACCCGAAATAAGCCTGAATCAGCGGAATGCTCCCGAGCTAAGAATGAGCCGTGATTATACCGAAATGTTGCGTGGTCTGCAAAAAGGGAACGAAAATGTTACCCGATCGGAAAAAGACGCTGCTACATTTATTAAGCAAAAACTCGATTCGGCCAAATGGTTTATCGATGCTATTAAACAACGGCAAAACACCCTTCTGGTAACTATGAATGCAATACTCGAATATCAGAAAGACTTTTTTATGGAGGGTGACGAAACAATGCTGAAACCCATGATTTTAAAAGACATCGCCGAAATAACAGGTCTTGACATTTCGACCATTTCGCGAGTGGCCAACAGCAAATACATTCAAACCCCTTTTGGAAACTATTTGCTGAAGCACTTTTTTTCGGAAGGCATGCAAACCGACTCGGGCGAAGAGGTGAGTACGCGTGAAATAAAGCAGATTTTGCGCGATTGCATCGATGCCGAAAACAAACGCAAACCCCTTACCGACGATAAACTGGCGGCAATACTCAAAGAAAAAGGCTATGTGATTGCCCGCAGAACCGTGGCTAAATACCGCGAGCAACTCGATATTCCGGTTGCACGTCTCCGAAAAGCATTGTAATGCAATATCCAAGCTACCTTAAAATACCGTCACAAATAATAAGCGTGTTATTTCACCCGCTTATTATTCCCACGTTGGGCTGTTTTGTTGTGTTTAATAGCGGTTTTTATTTGGGATTGCTGCCCCAAAAAGTGATGCAGGCAGTGTATATTGTTGTGTTTGTGCTTACGTTTTTGTTGCCTTCGCTTATTATTCCGGCCTTATACCTGCAAAAATACATCACATCGTTTTCCATCGAAAATCGTAAAGAACGGATATTGCCTCTGGCTGTGGTTGCCATAATGTATGGATTAAGCTATTATTTTATGCAGCGCAGCGGCTTCCCTCCTATTTTACTGAAGTTTATTATGGCGAGCCTTATTAGCATTGTAGTGAGCATGCTGGTTACACTGAAATGGAAAATCAGCCTTCATACCATGGGTCTAGGAGGTTTAACCGGACTAATATTGTATCTATCGATAGCCTATAGCCTTCATTTACATAGTTTTATAATTGTTGTGATTCTAATTTCGGGCATTACTGCCACATCGCGAATGATTGCCGGTGATCATACTCCGGCACAAGTATATACAGGGTTTATTGGCGGAGCAATAATAATAGCCGTGGCAATGGCCTTGCTGTAAGCATATAACATCTTCGGTTTAGCCCATCAGTATTTATTGTTACACAAAACCAGAAATCTCTTTGGGATAGCATAAAATATTTTTTGTTACTGTTTTGCTCAGCACCTGATGATTCAGCATATCGCTGGCTTGTGCAATATCAATGGTTTTTCCATGAATTAAGATGTGAATTTGATCGTCGGCGTAACTGTATGCATTATTCGACACTACATCGGTAAACACAAGCTGCTGTGCTTCAGAAGCCGAAATATTCATTTTTTCGGAAGCAATTTTTCTCAAGCGTTCAAGCTGCTCCGTATCGAATGATTCTTTTTGCAGCTGCACCTTGAGTAAGCGGCGATTTATGATAGCACCGGCCAGATAAGAAAGTACAATATCGCTGTGTTGACTCCACAGTTTCAAAGAGTGAATAATGTCGGTATCATCGAGCCGTGTGAAATTCAAAAGCATATCATTCCCCTTTACGGCAATGGAATTTGACAAAAAGTAATACAATGCATCGGAACAATTCACAATAAGCCCTTCAGCAATAAGCGTTCGTGCGCGCTGCAACACCTGAATAAGCATTAATTCGGCCGACAAAACGGTTTTATGCAAATAAACCTGCCAATACATCAGTCGGCGGGCTATCAGAAACTTTTCGATGCTGTATATACCCTTTGCTTCTACTACCAGTTCGTCGTTGTGCACTTCCAACATTTTAATGATGCGGTCGGAGCTTACCACGCCTTCGGATACTCCCGTAAAAAAACTATCGCGACGCAGGTAATCGAGTCTATCCATATCGAGTTGACTCGATATGAGTTGATGGAGAAATTTTTTATGGTATTTACCCCTGAATAGCTCAATAGCCAATTGCAGTTTATTGTTGAATTCGCTGTTAATCTGCTGCATCAACAACAGCGAAAGCTGTTCGTGCGACACACCGCTAACAATATTGCTTTCGAGTGCGTGCGAAAACGGACCGTGCCCAATATCGTGCAATAAAATGGCGATGCAGGCTGCTTCGGCTTCTTCGTCGGTTATAGCATTTCCTTTTTGTTTTAGCACTTCTATAGCCAATGTCATAAGATGCATGGCCCCAAGAGCGTGTTGAAAGCGAGAGTGAACCGCACCCGGATACACCAGTTCGGTCATGCCCAATTGCCTGATGCGTCGGAGTCGTTGAAAATAGCTGTGCTCAATAAGGTCGAAAACAATACTGTGGGGTATATTTATAAATCCATAAACAGGATCGTTCACTATTTTCTTTTTGTTTTGTGTTTTCAATTTCTATGCTTTGTGGTTCTACATCTGTTCAAAGTTAATAAAATCTTTCATATGGCTATCTGTTTCTATTTCAACAACCAATAACATTCAGCTTGGCTGAAATCATCAGCCACATCAAGAAAAACAATGCATATCGAAATAAGCCTATTATTCTTTAACAACAATTTTAGCAAGCTTACTGTGCATGTGGTTTTTAACTTCGACCACATAAATTCCTGCCGGTCTTCCGTCGAGAGCCAAAACTGTTTTTTCGTTTTCGAGCACCTGCGAGAGAATAGGTTCTCCAATTGCATTGTAAACGGTTAATTTGTTATTCATAATCAGATTCCCATGAAAATTCAACCGAAAGTTCGCTTTTTCGGGAAGTTCTGTAATCACAAAATCGATAACGGTGTTTAGATCGGGCAAGTGTTCGGGCTTACACCAGCTATTGTTTTCGGCCAAAAAATGAATTACCTGATAAAAAACCGGCCACCAATAATCGCATGGAAAAATAGAGTAGTCGAGTTCTCCAATATTGATGTTTCCACAACTATAGAAACAATGTCCCTGTCCTTCGTAACTATGCATTACTGTGTTCCAGCCCAGTCGGTCGCACTCCTCTTTCATGGCTTTCGACCCAAAAAGAAACACATTAAGGTCTTTGCCATAGGTAAAGTTAAGCGCATAATCTTTATAATAGGGAACTATGGGGTCGAGTGTTCCGTGAATAAAAAGCACGGGGAATGGGGGTGTTTTTGCAAACATAGCCACATCGTGCACCGCTCCCCATAAGCTTACCACGGCCTTTACACCAAAGGGATAGCGACGAAAACTTCCTGTGCAGTCGAGACAACCCAAATCGGCATTGTTGGCACCAAATCCGGTACTGTAAGTTTCGGCCGGACGCTCGGTATTACCCAGAAGCACTGCATTCAGTGATGTGATGGCACCGGCGCTGTTGCCGAGCAGAAAAATCTGCGAGGTATCGATGGCATAATCGATGTGGCGGCTTTTTAAAAACCTGACGGCTGCCCTGCAGTCTTGTGCTGCCCGATACATAGCTCTGATAACCCCTGCATCGGCGCCGATTGAAGTACCGCTTCCTAGTGGATTGAAACCGATACGGTAGTTGATAGCCACCGCCACATAGCCGTAGTGGGCCAAGCTATCGCACCAGGCTTTCATGTCGCGTCTATCTTTGTTGCCCCTAAAAAATGCCCCACCAAACAGGCAAACTACCATAGGACGCTCTTTCATGGTGTCGTTAAGCGGGTAATATATATCGAGTGTAAGCGCTTGTGGATTGTCGATGCCAAAACCTGTAAAATCCCATTCATCCTCAATGGCATACACACAATCGCGATCGATACGTATTTCGGAAAAACAACGCGAACTAAAACGATGCTGTGCCCCGGCCGGAAAACAAGCGATTGCGGTGCACATCAATAACATGGCAACAATCGAATTGATCGAGCAACTACTCTCTTTGTTTATTAATATTGTCACCGACTATAAATAACGGTCATTTACAATTACACACAACTCAAGCTGCAATGTTAAAAAATGTTTGTTTATTTTTTGCATTCTTTCGCACAAAATCGGTTATTGTTCGTTATAAGAAATTAAAACAGGCATTGCCCTAAAATTTTTATTTATTTGTACAAAAAACCGAAGCTGTGATAAAGCAGGCTACAATACTGGTCATATTATTCACATTACTATTCGACAGCGTATCGGCACAGTTGATACGTATGAACAACCGGCTGGTAATTGCGGGCATAGTGGTTGATGCTGAAACCACCGAGCCTCTGCCATATGTAAACATTTACGTGAAGCATTCGCGCAAGGGTACCATAACCGACACTTCGGGTTATTTTGTGCTTTTTGCCAACATTGGCGATACCATTGTATTCTCGTCGATAGGTTACGAAAAACTACTGGTAACAGCAAGCGACTCAACCGGTGATATTTCTCGCTCGGCTTATGTAGAAATGGAAAAAACAGTGTATGAGTTGTCGTCGGTCGATATTATAGCCTTGCGCCGATACGAGCAGTTTCGTTACGAAATCACACATATGGTATTGCCCGAAGACGATTACCAAAGGGCTTTGCAAAACTTTCCGGTACGCCCTGCCGATCTCGACTACTATAGCCGCCACGGAACCATGGGCTTTGGCATTGTGCTTAGCCCCATCACAGCCCTGTATGATGCTTTCAGCAAAGAGGGGAAAGAACGCCGTAAGCTCGAAGAAATTCAGGAACGCGACCTCATAAAAAATGCTGTCGGCGAAAAATTCAATGTGGCCATGGTTATGCGCATCACTGGGCTTGGCGAAGCCGAAGCCATAGCCTTTATAGAATGGATGGCTTTGCCCGACAGGTTTGTGCTGAACACTGCCGAATATCAGTTAATAGAAGTGATAATGATGCAATTTGTTAAATACAGCCGAACACAGTAAGCACCCACTATCGGCGCAACTCAAAGTTTTGCCCCAAATACACTTTTCGCACTTGTTCATCGGCCGACAACTCTTCGGCGGTACCCGATTTAAGTATGCTTCCCTCGAAAAGCAAATAGGCGCGATCGGTAATCGACAATGTTTCCTGCACATTGTGGTCGGTGATTAACACTCCTATATTGCGGCTTTTTAAATGCATCACTATGTTTTGAATGTCCTCAACCGCAATTGGGTCAACGCCTGCAAACGGTTCATCGAGTAAAATAAACTTAGGGTCGATGGCCAAAGCTCGGGCAATTTCGGTGCGGCGCCTTTCGCCTCCCGAAAGCTGATACCCCTTGCTTTTCCTTATTTTCATCAACCCAAACTCATTAAGCAGTTTCACTGCCTTTTCTTTCTGGTCGCGTTTCGACAATTTGCTCATTTCGAGCACGGCAAGCAGGTTGTCTTCAACACTCATTTTACGAAACACCGAAGCCTCCTGTGCCAGATATCCCAACCCTTTGCGCGCACGTTTATACACCGGTTCGCTGGTTATTTCGGTGTTATCAACAAAAATGCGCCCCTGATACGGCCTTATAAGGCCAACAATCATATAGAAAGTTGTTGTTTTTCCTGCTCCATTCGGGCCCAGCAAACCCACTATTTCGCCCTGGTTCACTTCAACCGAAACGTCTTTCACCACCATACGTTTTCCGTATCTTTTATACAGATTTTCGGTATAGAGTTTCATGCTCAGGCTTTTTTCGATTCAAGATGTTTCACTATCGACTGCAATATCATCATTCCGTCGGTATTTCCCAGCTCGGGGTCGGCAGCTCGTTCGGGATGCGGCATCATGCCAAAAACATTTTTACCCGCATTGCACACGCCCGCTATGTTCATAAGCGAGCCATTGGGGTTGCTGTTTTCCGACAATTCGCCGGTTTCGCTGCAATAGCGCCACACAATTTGTTGGTTGGCAATCATTTCGGTAAGCACCTCGTTGGGGGCATAATAGCGCCCTTCGCCGTGGGCAATGGGTATTTTAAGTGCTTTGCCTTTGGGCACAAGCAAGGTCATGGCCATATCGCTGTGTTCGGCTTTGATATATTGATTTTTGCAGATAAATTTTTGGTTGCTGTTGTGCAGCAATGCTCCCGGCAACAATCCTGTTTCACATAAAATCTGAAAACCATTGCACACGCCAAACACAAAGCCACCCTGATTGGCAAACTCAATCACCTTTTCCATGATGGGCGAAAAACGCGCCAGAGCACCCGAGCGCAAATAGTCGCCAAACGAAAAACCGCCCGGTATGGCAATTGCATCGCAATCTTTCAGGCTGTCGTCTTTGTGCCATAACTCAACAACCTTCTGGTTCAGCATATCGCCCAGGGCATACATCATGTCGTGATCGCAATTCGATCCGGGAAAAATTACAACTCCAAATTTCATGTTACCAATCTTAATTTTATGCAAAAATAAGAATTCTGCCATTGGGGCACGGTGCAAAGCCCATTATTATTGAATAAAATATTAACAGGTTTTGTTTTATGAAGTAAAAACAATATTCTTGAATCTACAAGCCTTTTAGATAAGCTCGGTTTTAATAGGTAATCTCTATTTCGGCTTTTCGCTTTTCAGCGATTTCACTTTCTGCTCCTGCCGGCTTATTTGCCTTACCTTATTCTCGATGGCTGTTTGATTGTCCTTAATTATTTGCTGATTATCTCTGATTTGTTTACGCAAATCCTCGTTTTTCTTATCAAGTTTCTTGTTCTCGTTTTCCAGTTTCTTTTGTTCCCTGATCATCCCCGAAAGTACTTTCTCTTCCGACTTCAGATTTTCTTTATACGCCGTTTTCGACTGATCCATCACAAATTTCTCAATAAATTTCTTGGTTTCCTTAAACAATTCGGGCTGTTGCGACGAACTCATATAATAGTCGCCCATATCGAAAGCAATAGTAATACGTACATCGGTTTCGTTAATGGTTTCAACGCGTGCGTACACATCCATAGAATTGTTGTACACCGGTTTTATGATGGCATTATCGGCAAAAATTTCATCTTTCCCCGATAACTTTGCTTTATACTTTTTCATGAGCGACTTCCAGTTTTTTTCAATTGCCTTAACATCGCCTTTGGGAATAGTACCGATAATAACATTTCTTTTTCCTCCGGCAATAAACGATTCGCCCTCAACCACAGTTTGTGCAAATATCGGAGAACAAAACATCGCTATAAGTGCCACTAAACAAAGCTTTTTCATAGGGTGTAATTTATCATGTAACAATAAGTAATTCTGTTTTTCTTTTTGTAAAAATACACAAAAACACGAAATAACATTAAAAAACGTGCGGAATAATTACCTACGGCCTAAATCAAAACCATTTTTTTCTTCTAACTTCGCTGCCATGAAGAAGTTTTTTTTCGACGACCCAAAACGCACACAAGCCACTATTGCTTGGTTGCTTTTTTTGTTCACATCGCTGGTGTATGCGCTTACGGCAGAACCCACCGGCGGATTCTGGGACACCGGTGAATGGATAGCCACTGCAACCGGGCTTCAGGTGGGGCATCCTCCCGGAGCACCATTATATGTTTTGATAGCCAGGGTATTCGCTGTGTTTTCGTTTGGCAACGGCGATATTGCATCTTTTATGGTAATAATGGTTTCGGTGCTAGCTGCAGCATGCACTGTGATGTATCTGTTTAAAACAATTTGCCTGTTACTCGAAACGCTTTACGAAAAAAAACCATTTACCAACACCCACTATAAATATCCCGTAATATGGTCGGCAGCAGCAATAGGAGCTCTCAGTCTTGCTTTTTCCGACAGTTTCTGGCATTCGGCCACCGAAGCCGAAGTGTACAGCTTGTCGGCGTTGTTTACTGCAATAATATTTTGGTCAATAATCATCTGGTATCGCAATCGGAGCGACCGTAGATACCTGCTTCTTATAGCTTTGTTGTTGGGCATGTCGGTTTCCATTCACCTGCTGAATCTGTTGGTTATTCCGGCCATTGTAATGGTGTATGGGTTTCGCAGCTACCCTAATAATGCAAAGAATATATTTTTCATAGCCCTTGCTGCCCTGTTGTTACCGGCAGTTATCATGTATGTTCTAATTCCTTTAATAATTAATACAGCGGCCTTTAGCGATGTGTTTTTTGTTAATCAACTCGGTTTGCCTGTTGGCAGTGGCATATTTGCAGGCTTTCTTGTGCTGTATGCATTGGTGGCAATAGTGATTTTATGGTCGCTGCGCCGGAATCGAAAAAACCTGTGCATTGTTGCCACCATGATATTGCTGTTTATTACCGGATATTCATCGTATGCCCTTATAGTAATCAGATCGTCGGCAGGAACACCCATCAACGAAGCCAATCCTTCGCATGCCTTTGGCATAAAAGACTATATAGAAAGAGAGCAATATGCAGAATATCCTCTTATAAAAGGACACTCGTTTAACTCATCTACCGATAAAAGGATCCCCTTTGTAGAAGCAGGGAAACACCGGCAGCCCATCGACAACAAATATCAGATTACGGGTACAAAGATGAAGCCCAATTACGTGAAGCGCGATTTGCGATATTTTCCGCGCATGTGGAGCAGTCAAATCAAGCATATCGAAGCCTATAAGTTGTGGTCGGGTTGTAGTGGCGAAAACATTCCCGACATGGCCGAGAACATCAGGTTCTTTACGCGCTATCAATTGGGCCACATGTACTTCAGATATTTTATGTGGAACTTTGCCGGACGGCAAAACGATATTCAGGGTCATGGCGGTCCGCTACGAGGAAACTGGATTTCGGGAATCGGGTTCCTCGATAGGCTCCGGCTGGGGAATGCTGTTGACGCATCGGGAACATATGCCGGCAACCATGCACGTAATCCGTATTTTTTATTGCCATTGTTGCTGGGCATTGCCGGGTTGTGGTACCATTTTAAACATCACCGCAACATGTTTTGGGTAGTTGCCACACTGTTCTTTTTCACCGGAATAGCAATAGTGCTGTATCTGAACCAGCATCCATATCAGATTCGGGAAAGAGACTACATATTTCTGGCATCGTTTTACGCCTTTGCCATTTGGATGGGTATTGGCGTTTTTGCGCTGTTCTCGTGGGTTGAGAAACTGAGCAGAAACAAGCTTGTAATTGTTGGCATTATAGCAATTGCCGGCCTGGCCGTACCGGTTCACATGTTTGCCCGAAACCTTAACGACCATAACAAAAGCAATAACCGAACAGCTTACGAATTGGCCTATAACTATTTAAGCAGTTGTGCACCCAATGCCATATTGTTTACCCGAGGCGACAACGACACCTACCCTCTTTGGTATTTGCAGGAAGTAAAAAACTACCGCAGCGATGTCAGGGTAATCAATCTAAGCTATCTGAACTTTGACTGGTATATCAATCAATGCCGAAAAAAACAGCACAAAAGCGATCCCGTTCCAATGTCACTAAACCCTTTATCGTACACTGCCGGTAACCGCGAATACATGCATGTGTACGACCATGTGTTTGGCGTTGTCGATAAAATATATGAAGCCCACAAACCGGTTTTCGACACTGCAATGACAGCCATTTTTAGCGAATGGGTTAGCTTAATTGAGTCGTCAGATTTCCCCGCTCAACACCCACAGGAATACTCCGATATGCTGAAAGATTTTATGTTTATGGCCCCCCATGGAAAAAATCCTCAGTTCAAAGCATTCAGAACTATTACCGAAAACCTGTGTAAACCCGAGTCGCTGAAAAAACATAATATTAATGCTGCACAGGCCACCCGACTGCTACAACTCATCGACAACATGCTTAAACGACAAATCAGTCTGGCGGTTCCCGCCGGCGATGCCATTGCATTTGCGTTTTCCGACAACAGTTCCGACCGGGTAAAACATAATGTAACCGGCGATTTACTCAATTATTTTCCCGGAAATAAACTATTGCTTGATATCGACAAGCAGCAACTGCTGAACACAGCAACTGTTTCGGAAGATAATCTGGCTTGGGTTCCCGATAAAATGATATGGAATTTGCCAAAAAGTGTAATGACGAAGTCAGACCTGATAGTGCTCGACATTATAGCAAGCAACAACTGGAAGCGACCCATTTATTTTTCGATATCGGCCGGCAGCGAGAACTATCTGGGTCTCGACAAGTATTTTTCGCTCGAAGGTATGGCATTCAGGCTTCTACCTATTGTTAACGAGCTCAGCGAGCAATCGATGGGATATATTGATGCCGAACTGCTGTATAGGAATGTAAGGGGCTTTTCGTTAGACTCATACGGCCCCGGCAACAATTATTGCGACGACAATATGCGAAGCCTGGCCGCAAACTATCGAAACGTTTTTTCTCACTGTGCCCGTGCGCTGTATTTTGAAGGGAAAATAAAAGAGTCGGAAGAAGTGCTCGATAAATGCCTTGCGCTTATCCCCAACGAAAAAGTAGCCTACGAGTTCTATACCGCAGGTATTGTTCATGGTTATTACCGCATCAATCGCAAGAAAAAAGCCCGCGAAACGGCACAGACATTGGCTGCTAACTGTATTGCCGACCTGAATTACATGTTGAGTTTCGACGAGATATATCAACCTGCTCTCGACTTCGACGAAAGGCAATGCCTCACGGTGCTGCAGTATTTATACCGTATGGCACGTGAGTATAACCACAAAGAATACCTCGCCGAAATCGAAATTCAATACGGTAAAATGCTTACTGCCTACGAAAAAACGCGGAATATCAGTTTTGAAGAATAACTACAACATATCTCGCCTTGCGCAATGGTGTATGCCCCGTATAGTATGCCGTGTTCCCGGAAAAAACCACACATTGTTTCTCTCGTTCGACGACGGACCACATCCGGAATCAACACCGGTATTGCTCGAGCTACTCGAAAGCTATTCGGCAAAAGCCATGTTTTTTTGCGTTGGTACACGTGCCGAAAAGCATCCCGAATTAATCGAAAACATCCGACAAGCCGGTCACCTTGTCGGAAACCATGCCTACACTCACAAAAAGATGGGTTGGTTCAATTCATCGGAATATTATGCCGGTATCGACAAATCGGCTGAAATTACAAAAAGCAATGTATTCAGACCTCCATATGGTTTTATTACACCGGCTGCCTATCGCAAGCTGCTGAAAAAATACCATATTGTGCTGTGGGATGTAATGCCGGGCGATTTTCAACCCCAACGCTCGGGTTTTCAATTGTTTAACATAGTTAAAGCGCATGCAAAACCGGGTAGCATACTGGTTTTTCACGACAGTCCGCAACATCTCAGCAGCAAATTGGTCTGTCTCGAATTGTTACTTTCTCATTACATCGAAAAGTTATACCGGTTCGAAACTCCCGACTTTGGCAATGTAAAAACTTAATAAAATCTTAATCATTGGTCGCAAGTGTTTTTAACAAGGCATTTTCATTAATTTTACCTGAAATTTAAAATCATGATTCGCATCCTGATTCTCAGTGTCATCATTCTGATTTCATCTACAGTTGCTGCACAAAAAGCATGGTCGCTGAAAGAGTGTATCGATTATTCGCTAGAGAATAATCTTGAGCTGAAACAGCAATCGTTATACCTCAGTGTGTCGGAAAACAACCTGTTTGCTTCAAAAATGAATTTATTTCCATCGCTTAACGCCGGAGTAAATCAGAATTTTTCGTTTGGGCGCAGTGTTGATGCGTTTACCAACGAATTTGCCGATGATAATGTAATTTCGTCGAATGCCAGTATATCGAGTTCGGTAACCCTGTTCAACGGTTTTCAGAAAATAAATACCATACGCAAGGCCGACATCGACCTGCAATCGGGCCAATACGACCTTGAAACCGCAGGCAATAACCTTGCGCTAACTATTACTTCGGCATATTTGCAAATTCTGTATTCTATCGAAATTCTCGAAACAGCGAATCAACAATTGCAAATAACCGAAGCTCAGCTAAATCGCACACAAAAGCTTGTAAACGCAGGCAGCTTGCCCCTTCAGGCAAAATATGAAGTTGAAGCCCAACTTGCCACCGAAGAAGCCAGTCGGGTAAATGCCGAAAACCAGTTGCTCATGGCCCGCCTTAACTTGGTGCAGTTGTTACAACTCGATAATGTTGATGATTTCGAAATATTGATTCCCGATGTAGGCGGATTGGTTGAATCGTCGATACTGCTTCCTGCTGAAAGCATATATAATGAAGCACTTGGGCACATGCCCGAAATAAAAAGCGCAGCCTTAAAAAAACGTAGCGCCGACCTACAATATGCCATTGCACAGGGTTCGCGATATCCACAAATTTCGCTATCGGCAAGCTACGGAACCGGTTATTCGAATGCGCGAAAAACAATCGACAATATCAGTCCTGCCGCTCCGGTGCTAACGGGTTTTGCTCTGGATGCATATGGAAACTACATTGATGTTTACCAGTATAATTTCAACTATTCATACGCTACCCGCCCCTTTCAGGATCAACTTCGCGATAATGCTTCAGCATCGTTGAGTATAGGCATGAATATTCCCATATTCAATGCTTGGTACACCAATACGCGTGTTGCCAATGCGCGCATTGAACGCAACCAAAGTGTACTGCAATACGAAATTACCGAACGGCAGTTGTTTAGAGCCATTCAGCAAGCACATACCGATGCACGCGCAGCCCTAAAAAAATATGAGGCAGCGCAAAAAGCCTACGAGGCAAGCAAACTATCGTTCGACTACACCCAACAACGCTTCGACTTGGGGCTAGTTACTTCTCTCGACTACAACTCTGCCAAAACACAGTTGAGCCGGCTGGCTTCTGACCTTATCAGCTCGAAATACGATTTGATTTTTAAACAAAAAATTCTCGACTTCTACAGGGGAATCGAAATAAAACTGTAATGATGAAAACCCGAAAACGCAAAACCTACCGCTACCTAGTCATTGGGCTTATCGTGCTGATTGTATTACTGATTGTTGCGCGAAAAGCCGGATGGATGGGTTCCGAAGCAGCCAACAAGGTAAGTACCGACAAGGCCGAAACACGCACCATAGTAGAAACGGTTACAGCCAATGGAAAAATTCAACCGGTAACCGAAGTGAAAATCAGTCCTGATGTCTCGGGCGAAATAGTTGAGCTGGACGTGGTTGAAGGTCAACAGGTTAGCAAAGGCCAGTTTCTGTTAAAAATAAAACCCGACTTATACGAGTCGGCTGTTGACCGAAGCGTTGCAGCACTGAACAGCACCAAGGCCAATTTGGCCAGCAGTAAGGCTCGTCTTGAACAAACACAGGCTCAATTTAACCAAACAGAATTGTCGTTTACACGCAACCGTAAACTATACGATCAGGGAGCTATTTCGCAGGTTGAATACGAAAATGCACTGGCAAGCTACCAGATGGGGCTTGCTGATTTGAACGCCGCCCGCCAAAGTGTGAAAGCTGCCGAATTTTCGGTTGCCAGTGCCGAAGCCACTGTAAAAGAAGCCAACGAAAACTTGTACAAGACTTCGATGTATGCTCCCGTTACCGGAACCATTTCGCTGCTGAATGTTGAATTGGGAGAGCGCGTTGTGGGCACCGAAATGATGGCAGGTACCGAATTGCTTCGAATTGCCAATCTCAACGACATGGAGGTAATAGTAGATGTGAACGAAAACGACATTGTTAAAATAGGAATTAACGACACTGCCGACATTGAGGTAGATGCATATCTGAACAAAAAATTTCTTGGTGTGGTTACCAGTATTGCGAATTCGGCAACAACCACAGGCCTTTCGGCCGATCAGGTTACCAATTTTAGGGTAAAAATTAAAATTCTATCGGAGTCATACAGCGATTTAATTACCGAACGCAATAAATTTCCGTTCCGTCCGGGCATGTCGGCAACCGTTGAAATACGTACAAAAACAGCCCACAACGTGCTGTGCGTCCCCTTGCCTGCCGTTACTACCCGTCCCGACTCTACAGCCGCATCAAAAGAAACGATAGCAAAAACCAACAGCGATAGCGAAAGCACTCCCAGAACATCGCTGCAAGAAGTAGTTTTTGTTTACAACAATGGCAAAGCCGAAAAACGACTGGTGAAAACCGGAATACAGGATGCTTCTTACATAGAAATTCTCGAAGGCATTACCAAAGACGACGAAGTTATTTCGGCCCCATATAGCCTGATTTCGAAAATATTGCAAGACGGGATGACTGTTACCCGGGTCGATAAAAAAGAATTGTTCTTAAAAACCGAGAAGAAGTAAGTTGGCACAAATTCTTTGCATCGACACATCAACCCCGGTATGTTCGGTAGGCCTGTCGCGTAGCGGCAAAACTATTGCTGTGTGCGAAAATCACATCGACAGGTCGCATGCATCGATGCTTCATGTCCTTGTTGAGCAATGCCTTAAAGAAGCACAGATTGAGATGAAATCGCTGCAGGCAATAGCTGTGAGCCGCGGTCCGGGATCGTATACCGGCCTTAGAATAGGTGTTTCGGCGGCAAAGGGCCTGTCCTATGCCCTGAATATACCCTTGATTTCGGTTGACACCACCGAAATTATGGCACGCATGGCTATATTGAAGCCTGATTACAGTATTGCCGATAATCACCTGATTTGCCCTATGATAGAAGCCAGGCGCGACGAAGTGTTTGCAGCCTTGTATTATGCTGATTTGAGTGTTTTCGCACCGGTAAGTGCCATAATTCTGAATGACGACACATTTAAAGAGCTTTGCGCTACACATCGCTTATTTATCTGCGGCAATGGCTCAGAAAAGGCAAAACAACTCCTTGCCGGCAACAATATGGTTTTTATTCCCGATGTGTATCCATCGGCAGGGCAAATGTCAGAAAAAGCATTCGATAAATTTTGCAATTCGATGTTTGAAGATACTGCCTATTTTGAACCCTACTATTTGAAAGATTTTGTAGCTACCACACCAAAAAACAAGTTTTTTACAGATGCGATTGATAATAAAGGGGGTGTAAAATCGTAATCGCCTCAAAAAATTACATTTGTGGTCGTAATTTTTTTGTAGATTTCGAAACAATGCTTACATTTGCAACCCGAATTTTGAATAATGGGCAATAAATAAGTACGAAAATGAAAGAAAACTTGCATCCTAAAAATTACCGACTGGTGGCATTCAAAGATATGTCGAACGAACACGTTTTTATTACCCGTTCAGCTGCCAACACCAAAGAAACCATCGAAATCGACGGTGTAACCTATCCTTTGTATAAACTCGAGATATCGAACACATCTCATCCGTTTTATACCGGAAAAATGAAGCTTGTTGATACTGCAGGCCGTGTTGATAAATTCCGCAACCGCTATCAGAAACACATCGAAAAAAATCAAAAATAAAGCGAAAAATTTTCGCCGATACAATATTTATTGTAAAAAGCTCTGTGTTTTACAGGGCTTTTTCTATTTTTAAGTCAAAATTCTCAATCGATGAAACACTTCATACTTTCGGATGCCGGGTTGCATACACAAATGCTACCATTAAGCTACACACGTCCAGTTGCCGAAATAAGAACCGGTATATTAAGTAATGCCGAACGCTGGAAAAAACTATTGTCAACAGAAATAAGCTACATTACCCGTGATTATCTGCAAGAAAAATATTCGCGCCATGTTGCCGATATTAATTGTGTAATAAATGCTTCGGTAATTGCCGATAAAAAATTGGCATCACAAGTACAAAGCTTGAACCAAGGTTCGTTGGTAAAAAAAGGGAAAACCATAGCTGCCGTGTATAAGGCAAGCGACATTGTCGAAAATTTCAGCATTTTGCCACAGCCCATAACCGAATACGATGGTGATGTTCATTTTGCTGAAACACCTTATCACATTTTTGGTTTGGCAGGCATTGCGCTGAATATAGATTTTGATATACTTATCGAAGGCAAAACATCGGAAGCATTGAGCACAACCAATACGGTAATTGGTAAGCATCCGGTATTTATAGAAGCCGGAGCAAAAGCCGAAGCTTCAATTTTCAATACCACGAACGGTCCTATATATCTCGGGAAAAATGCCGAAGTGATGGAGGGTTGCATGATTAGAGGCCCATTTGCGCTAGGCGACTATTCGGTGCTGAAAATGGGATCTAAAATATACGGACCCACCAGCATTGGTCCACACTCGAAAGTAGGCGGTGAATTGAACAATGTGGTGATTTTGGGGTTATCGAATAAAGCGCATGATGGATTTTTAGGCAATAGTGTAATAGGTGAATGGTGTAATTTAGGCGCCGACACCAACAACTCGAACCTAAAAAACAACTACGCCGAAGTTAAATTATGGAACTACGAAAAAAATAGATTTGTGAATACGGGATTGCAATTTTGCGGCTTAATCATGGGAGACCACTCAAAATGTGGCATCAATACCATGTTCAACACAGGCACTGTGGTGGGTGTGAGTGCCAACATATTCGGAGATGGCTTTCCCCGCAATTTTATTCCGTCGTTTAGCTGGGGGGGCGCAGCCGGCTTTAAAACCTACCAATTAGATAAAGCACTGGAAACAGTAGCCTTGGTAATGAACAGGAGAGGGCTTGAGCTTTGTGATACCGACAAAAAAATATTAAACACGATTTTTGAAATTAGCGATGTTTACCGAAGCTATTAAACGGCATGGCACAGCAATTGCCTAATATATTTTTATATAGAGAAAAGGCCGCATGTGCCAATATGACATTATTATAAACACAATGAGAGCATTTAAAAATTCTTTACTGGAATCGCTGTCGCTGTCGCATCTTGAAGATGATGCTGAGTTTATTCCTATTTTAGGATTCGACGACGACGACCAGCGCGAATCCACCAGCATACCCAAATTACTTCCTATTCTGCCATTGCGCAACACCGTACTTTTTCCGGGTGTGGTGATGCCCCTCACCGTTGGAAGGAGTAAATCGTTTCAATTGGTTCAGGAGGTGTATGCAGGCAACAAATTGCTAGGAACGGTATCTCAAACTGAAGCCTCGATAGAGGACCCCACTGGCGACGATCTTTTTAAGACAGGCACTTTAGCACGCATTCTTAAAATTATAGAGATGCCCGACGAAACCATATCGGTTATAATTCAGGGTAAAAAAAGAATCGAGATACAGGAAATTGTTGAAACAGAGCCCTATTTTAAGGGCAGGGTGCGCATTCTTTCCGATTTAAAACCTGCAGATACCGACAATGAGTTTTCGGCTATTGTAAGCACTCTGAAAGACTTGTCGCTAAAGATTATAAAATTGAGTAGTTCCATTCCCAAAGAGGTTGCTTTCGCAATAAAAAACATCGATAACTCATCGTTTCTTATCAATTTTATTTGTTCAAACAGCGACATACAACCTTACGACAAGCAAAAACTGCTCGAAACCGATGACCTTAAAGAACGGGCCATTCATCTGATGGAACTGCTAACAAAGCAAATACAGATGCTCGAATTGAAAAACGACATTCAGGCAAAAGTTAAAAAAGACCTCGACCAGCAACAAAAAGAGTACTTGCTTCATCAGCAAATGAAGACCATTCAGGAAGAGTTGGGCGGCAACCCGATAGAGCAGGATATCAGAGAAATGAGAGAGAGAGCAAGCAAGAAAATCTGGTCGGAAGAGGTAAAAAACCATTTCGACAAAGAGCTTCAAAAATTGCAAAGTTTAAACCCTGCAGCAGCAGAATTTTCGGTGCAAATAAATTACATCCACACCCTTCTCGATTTGCCATGGGGTGAATATACACACGATAATTTCGATCTGAAACATGCCGCATCGGTTCTCGATGCCGATCATTACGGGCTCGATGAAGTAAAGAAACGAATACTCGAACATTTGGCTGTACTCAAATTAAAAGGAGATTTAAAATCGCCCATTATTTGTTTAGTTGGCCCTCCGGGAGTGGGAAAAACCAGTTTAGGCCGATCGGTTGCACGCGCCTTGGGTCGCAAATATGCCAGAATGTCACTGGGTGGTTTACACGATGAATCGGAAATACGTGGTCACCGAAAAACCTACATCGGGGCTATGCCCGGAAGAATTATTCAAAATATTAAAAAAGTAAAATCTTCGAATCCGGTGTTCATGCTCGACGAAATTGACAAGGTGGGTAAAGATTTCAGAGGCGACCCATCGTCGGCATTGCTCGAAGTACTCGACCCGGAACAAAATTCAGAGTTTCACGATAACTTTCTTGAAATAGAGTACGACCTGTCGAAAGTACTTTTTATTGCTACGGCCAATACTACTCAAAGTATCAATCCGGCACTTCTCGACCGTATGGAAATTATAGAAGTGAGCGGATATATAATAAACGAGAAAACCGAAATAGCGCGCAGGCACCTTATTCCCAAACAGCTTGAAGCCCATGGGCTGAAAAAGAAACATTTACAATTCGACCCCGACATTATCGAATATATTATAGAAAATTACACTCGCGAATCGGGTGTGAGGATGCTCGACAAAACCATTGCCAAAGTTGCTCGTCAGGTTGCTCTTAAAGTAGCTGTGCGTGAGAAATACAACAAAAAACCGGCAATTTCGGAGGTTGAAAACTATTTGGGAAACCGAAAAATATATAAGGAGAAATATCAGGGAAACGAGATTGCGGGTGTGGTAACAGGTTTGGCCTGGACAGCCACCGGCGGCGATATTTTGTATATTGAAACCAGTTTGTCGAAAGGCAAAGGGAATCTTACCTTAACCGGAAATCTGGGAGAAGTAATGAAAGAGTCGGCAGTAATTGCTTTGGAATATATTAAAGCACATTCTGAACTATTGCAGCTCGATGCTACCGTATTCGAAAAATGGAATATCCATATTCATGTTCCCGAAGGAGCTATACCAAAAGACGGTCCTTCGGCCGGGATAACTATGGCACTCTCTATTGCCTCGGCTCTAACACAACGTAAGGTGCGAAAAGGCGTTGCCATGACCGGAGAAATAACACTTCGAGGCAAGGTGCTGCCTGTTGGTGGCGTAAAAGAAAAGATTTTAGCAGCCAAACGTGCCGGTATTTCTGATATCGTGCTATCATCCGAAAACAAAAAAGATGTTGCCGATATCAATTCGCTCTATGTTGATGGTCTAAGCTTTCACTATGTCGATACCATACTTGATGTGCTTGAATTTGCATTAAACACCGAACAAGTTGAAAACGCCAGGTTAATCGACTAATTTGGTTTGTGTTGCTTAATTCTCTTGAATAGCCATCGGAAGTGTATTGCATCAATGGGCTAATTCTTTTATTATTTTTGCAGTATGATAAAATTAGTTTTTGTAATAGCAATATTGTTTTCGGCTTATAGTTTAATGGCTCAACACGAAGGCATAGAGCGACATTTTAGTGAATATGTTCACGGCGATTTTATTGTTGCCGAAAATAATTATTCCTCCGATACACTTACCGATTATTTTCATATTTTCGGTGCAAAGAATCCCTTTTTGTTTTCAACAGGCAATGCAGGTGGAGCTCATACACCGGCTTTCTTTATCGATAGATACCCACAGCATGAATTTGTGTTTTTAACACCCTATACACCTTTTATTAGCAATAGTGGCAATTCAAAGTTTTTTAATGTTCGTAAGCCATTTACAACAGTCAGTTTTATTGGTGGAACGAAACAAATGGATAATATTTCGTTTATTCATACCCAAAACATAAAACCCTGGCTGAATTTTGGAGCCGAATACAGTTCTCTGAATTCAAAGGGCCAGTATGCGCGGCAACAACTTAAGAGCCATAAGGCCGATTTGTGGATTGATTATTCTAAAGACAGGTATTCGGCATATATTCGCTTTCTTCACAACAAAATATCGCACGAAAACAACGGAGGAATTGGTTCTGATTACGACTTTGAGCAGCGGGTGCAACGTCCCGAAAACCTGTCGGTAGCACTACTGTATTCAACCACACAACTTGCACAAACGGGTATTGTTTTTACCCACGAATACATTCCCGGTAGTTTTGTTCGCGACAGCATGATATCGGGAACCGACACCTTGGTTACAAAAAAATACAATTCTCGTTTCAGAATAAGTCACAATATATCGTTGAACCGCTATTACCGCATTTACGAAGACAAGCCGTCGGCGTTTTACAGCAATATATTCCTCGATTCGGTGCAAACATTCGACAGTTTGGGGCTCCGCAAAATTCACAACTCGTTAATGCTTAAATATATTGTTCGTTCCGGCGAAGGAAGGCTTACCGAAAGTGGTATTGCAGCGGGTGTAATAAGCGATTTAGCCTGGTATAATATGGCTGCCGGCGATTTCAGTAATTACATACGGGCTTTGTGGTTTTCGAAACGCGAGAAGTTATTATTGAGTATAAGCGGCAATTTCGGCTTTACCGGACATCATGCAGGGGATATTCATGTAGATGCAGAAGCACTTTATAGCACAGGCACCGACAACAAACATGAGTTTGGCATCAAATCGAAAATTGATATATTTCATCAAGACGATTTTTACAATTCCTATCTGTCGAATCATTTTATATGGAGTATTCCTGATGATACCGAACAAAAGGCCAATCTGGGCTTAAGTTATTCAAATACCCAATATGCTTTTGGTACAGAAGTTCACTATTATTACCTGCACCGCTATCTGTACTTCGATGCCATGGCAATGCCTGCATTCAACTCCGATCCTTGTAATATAGTTTCGGCCACTGTAAACAAGCATATAAGATTTGGCATATTAAACTGGTACAATCACATACAGGCTCAATATATTAGCGACAATACCGCCTATTCGCTGCCGGCCATGGGGCTGTATAGTTCTTTGTATGTAAAAGCACCGGTATTGAAAAATAAAATGATTTTTCAGGCGGGTATCGATGCCCGCTATATGACTACCTCGGGTGGTTTTGCTTATATGCCGGCAACCGGAGTTTTTTACAGCAATCAAACCAAAGAATATGGCAATTTTGTAATTCTCGATTTTCATTCCACAATAAAAATTAAACGTTTCAGGGCTTTTGTAAAAGTGTCACATTTCAACGAAGCCTTTATGGCGGCCAACTATTATAGCCTTTTGCATTATCCGGCCAATCCGTTGGCTTTTAACTTTGGTATAAGCTGGGAATTCTACGACTAGCTTTTGTAATATGAGGGAAAGAAACACATATTTCGTTGTTTTGCTTGTTTTGTTATTTGCAGCAGTTGTAATTACATCGTGCAGCACCCCCGAACGCTCTCACGATTACACGGGATTGTTCTCTTCCGATTTTCGAAATATAGTTGAAGGCGATACATTGATTGCAGTAACAGCTACGAACTCGACCGATTATTTTATTTACCGTGGCACTCCTATGGGATTTCAGCTTGAGTTACTGCAACAGTTTGCAACACAGATGGGTGTTCAACTCAAAATTATTGTTGAAAACGATATCGAGAAGAGTATTTCGATGCTGGTTACAGGTCAATGTCATTTGGTAGCTCAGCGTCGGCTGTCGGGAATGTGCAAGCTGAACCTGATTGGGTATTCTGATGCGCTGGCTGGTGCGCAACCGATATTGGTGCAACGATACCGGAGCGATATGATTGAAGACTTTGGTGAATTGTCGGGCAAAACCATTCATCTGGCAAAATCGACAGTTATGGCCAGTCACTTAAAGCGATATGCCTTAAAAAATGGCATTAGCTTAGATATTGTTGAAGTAGACAGTCTCGATGCCGAGCAAATGCTTGAGGCGGTATCGAAATCGGTATTCGATTATACTGTAATCGACGAGAACGTTGCAATTTTGTATTCGGGATACTACCAAAACCTGAATTATGGTGTAAAAGCCGGTGAGGCGTTGCATTTGAGCTGGGTGGTTTCGAAGCATTCCACCGCATTGCTCGATAGCATCAATACATGGATTGTTTCGGCATCAGATACTGAAACCATAGATAAACTATTCCGTAAATACTATCGACATCGTTATGGAAGTAATGCCATCGACTTCAGCGACTACATCAATTACAAAGACAGAATTTCTCCTTTCGACGATTTAATAAAAATGCACAGCCAAACGCTCAACTGGGACTGGCGTTTACTGGCCTCGCTGATATATCAGGAATCGCGCTTTAATCCAAATGCAATTAGCTGGGCGGGAGCCATTGGCATCATGCAGCTTATGCCCGAAACAGCAATGCTGTATGGCATTGATTCCAGTTCAAACGTAAGCGATCATATTGCTGCCGGAGTGACGCATTTAAAAAACATAGATGGTTTAATACCCGATTTTGTATGCGACAGCACCGACAGAATAAAAATTACAATGGCCGCCTACAACATTGGATATAGTCATTTGAAAGACGCTATGGCACTGGCCGAAAAATATGGTAGAAAGCACGATACGTGGAATAATAACATCGAATACTTTTTGATTCATCTATCTGATCCACGGTTCTATACCGATAGCGTGGTAAGTTCAGGGTATTGTCCGGGCAGGCTTGCCGTAGGCTTTGTTGATGTAATATTCGATCGGTATCAGCACTATTGCAACATAATTCCCGAATAATAGTGGAAATTAAGCTGTTGAAATCAAATTAACGTAACAAATACATTTTACCGGTATCGTGCCTGAAATAGGTGTCGGCTTCCGAATCGCGGTGTTGCATATCTGAACCATTGATGCGTGCTGTAATCCTGTAGAAATACACTCCGTTGGCCAGTCGGTCGCCATACATATCGGTACCATCCCAGGCAAACTCGCTTATATTACGTCCAATGCGTACCGGCCCCAACTCATATTTGTCGATAACTCTTACCAATTTTCCGGTGACAGTAAATATCTCGATGCGCAGATCATCGGGAATTTCGTGGCCGGTAAGTTCAAAAACAAAACGTGTTGATGTGCTGAATGGATTCGGATAATTCAATACGTGGGTAATGGCCGATGTTGTAATCACCTTAAAGCGCACCACATAATCGTAACTTCCCGACTCGTTGCCCGAGAGATCGGTGGCCTGAATGCGCAATTGATAGGTGCCATCGCTATGAAACATGGGCTTATAAAAGATTTTGCATGAATTATCGGGTAGGTCGGCAGGAACAAAAAACATGTCGTATTCGGCACTATTGGCTTCGAAATACACCCTACGTTCGATGCCCTCGCTCACATCGCTAATAAAAATCCTGAATACCGAGGTGTCGTTAAGGGCCAGGTACTTGTTTTCGTCTTTCAATCGTATGAGTATTTCGGGACGGGCCGAAACAATATCTCCATCCAAAATTCTGATTCCATCGAAGCTGACATCGAGCAATGGGTTGGTTTTATCGGTACGAACATAGAAAAACTTCTGGGCAATATTGTTGAAGTGGTGTTGCTCAATTTGGTCGTACACCCCTGTTTCAGGATTTATGGGATTATACTCAACCCAAACACTATTTAAACCTGTCATTCCCAACGTGTTTACCTCAATGGTATCAATAATAATATCGCCTGCCGGGTGCGGTGTCAAGCGTTTTGTTTCGAGGGGGATAATTTGATTGTTATTGTCGAGTATCCAATATGCAACCAGCAGGCTGTCCATATCGACACTACTTACATTGCGAGTGGCAACAGCAAATATCAGTTGATCTCCCTCATCGATGGTATCGCAACAAAACAGGTATCCATTGCCCGGATTAATTGCTGTTTCGGGTGCCGCATCGTAATACAACTGCCATTTTTGCAATTGCGCGGGTGTTTTGGTTATGTCGTCGCGGGTATAGAATTGAAGTTTTAAACGTGAAAACTCCTCGGCATCGATTGTTTCGCCTAAATTGTTCAAAAGGTATGTATCTGGGCCAATGCTATCGATAAGAATTTGTTCGCTGTTGTTTGAACGTAAACCAATAATACTTACCGATACACTGTCGTTGGCGGGTTCAAGTGGCAGTTGATTCCAGTTGAATGTGTGCCAGTTGGATGCGGGACCAAGAATTGCTGAAAACATGTTGCCATAGTTGAAGTCGGTGTATAGATCGACCTGTATGTTGCATTCGGGATTGGCCACAGTACTATAGGTTTCGCGAATTGGCTCGCTAAATCCCTTACGGCAAAAGAAGATGTAGGCCTGGTCGTTGGTTAAAGTGCGAATATTTGTAGCACCGAGGGATTCGAAAGTTGCTATTATGTTTTCGTCCCATTGCTCAAAATACCCATTCAAGAATGAATAGGCCAAAATATAGTGTCCATCGGGAATTGATAGCAGCATATTGTTCATTCGTTGCATATCTTCGGAACTATAGTCTGATTCACCCCAACCCGAACTGAAAACAAAGTAATAGTTTTCCCGTCCGCTGCTTCCGCATTGCGGATAATTTCGATGACCAAAATCAGTCCAATCGGAGGGATAAGCCAACAATGTTTCGGGATCGATTACGGCTATCATCATTGCCGACTGATTGCCGCAACAACCGTGGTCGCCAAAGCCGTTGTTCATGGCTCCGTCGATGGTAAAGCGTACATCGGAATAATTTAGAGATCCCAGATATCTCTTATTGTAACATTGCAAACTACGTGGTACTTCAATAAAATCGAATTTTCGAGAAGCTCTGTTATAATCGATAAACTGAAAGCTATTGTTTTTAAACTGAAAATAATGGGATTGGCTCCAGCCGTTCTTGCCTTGTATATACACAAACGAACTTTCTTTCCACACGATACTGTCGGGGTTCGCATGGTTTCGCGCAATTCGCCAGTAGTACACCCTGTTTTCGGTAAGAGAAAGCGGAACTTGCCATTCAATTATACCTCCCGACAAACTTAGCTGGTACGACAACATTGCTGATCCTGATATGCTATTGAACAAATCGGTGGTATCAAGTTCAAAAAGATAGGAGGCTTCCAATAAAAAAGGATCACCGGTAGAAGCAATCAGTTTCACCATGTTTTCGGGAATAATGGCAAACTCGAAGGGGTGTACGGGAAACAAATCGCCCGACCTCACAAAAAAATTGATTCCGGCATAATTGTTCGATTCGTTCAATTCCTCGATATTATTCATCGCATCGACATATATCTCGATGCGGTTCATCCCCGGTCCAAAAACCTTATCGACGTGGAGTTTAATTACAGCTGTATCGCGATAAAAACAAGAGTTAAATATAACCTGATGTTCTGAGTTGCTGCCATCGGGAAAAGTTCTAAGCACATTCACAATAAACGGTTCTGCAGTTGCCCTTCCGATATTGGTAACCACAAAGCTTACATCGAAACTGTCGATAGCGGTGCTAATTTCGTCGGGGAAAAATTTAATGTCGGAAAGCTTGGTAGTTAAATCGGGTAATTCGAAATAATTTAAGGTAAGGGCAGGGTCGCCGTGAAGTGTGAATTCGTGGCAGGTAATCTCCATTCGGGGATTGGTGAGATTTCCTTGTTGAACCGATTGAATGGTATTGATAATTTGAAAACCTAAGGGCAAACCATACATGAGGCTTGAAATGTTTCGATAGAGTTGTGTGGAGTAGAGGTTGAGGTATGTGGGAATTCCTTCGCCGACTGAGGCAAGAAAAGCAATGGCTCCCCGTTGGTTTTCGAGAACCCATTTTTCGCTGGTGCTGATGGCTCCATATAGATGAATGTCGCCGGCAAAACATGAGTTGGCCAGGACAAAGGGGTATTTGGATTGGTTTTGGTAGTTTTCGGGGTCGTCGATGCTTTGATCGAAACCTGTTGCGGAAGCGTGTCCGAAAAATGTCATCATACTTACTCCGTTGTTGATAAGGTTTCGAACGGAATCGCTTTGTGTAATTTGGATAGGCGCCGAACTGTTTTTGAGGAAAGTGCTCACATAGGCTCCAAAAAGAGTATCTTCGATAATGTTTTGGTAGTTACGCAGGTAGGCGGCGAAAGTGGTTTGTTCTGCAGTTGTTGCGCCACCTCCAAAATGGAGTACATTTTTCATCCATTCGGCCTTGGGGTTGGTTTCGTATTCGATAATTTTTTCGAGATATGCCAAAGCTTGTGTGTTGTCGGTAACACTAATGCGGCCTGTGGCGAGGCGTGGTGCGAAGCCGGTGGCATCGAAGGGTGCCGAGAATAAATTGTCGGATGGGGGGTAACCAAACGAAGGGACGAGACATTGCTGATATACTTGGGGGTAGTTTCGTGTTTCGTAGGAGTTTATTGATTTTCCGAACAGGAACAAGAATGCAGGCCTGTTGGTGTCGTTGAGCATATACATGAGAAAGTTGCGTATTGACAATGGGTGTTTTGTAATGCCATGAGAAAACTGGTGATATAATTGTTCAACATCGGCAAGCACTACATTGGCGCCTTTTGATGTGCGATAGGCTGCATATTGCTGTGCGGACTGCATGAGGGAGCTGTGGGTAATGATGAAATAGTCGGCATTGGGGTATTGTTGCCGGTAATCGATGAATTTATTGTTGGGGGCAATTTTTTTGAGGGATGTGATGGTTTTAACCGCCGGTGCTGCTGCCAGAATACAGTGGCGGGTGTTGCCGTTTTCGGGTAATAAGAATTGTATGTTTTCGCCTTGACTAACAACAGTAATGCGCCTGTTGGTGGTGATATCGTAGCAAACAATATCGTTGCTGCCTCCTGTGTTGAAGCCTGAAATTTGAATGAATTGCTTGTTGCCGTTGCCGGCCGGAATTTGGAATTCGAGATAGGTTTCTCCTCCGGCATTCATGCTGTGGGGGTAGTTGAGTTCGATGTATGAAATGAGCATTTGGTCGGGAACGGAGGTAATTGTGGCATCGTTGGCGGAATATTTCAGCGATATTTGATTTCCGATTGCTGTTGCGGTAATTTGGGCATTGGCCCGGACGTGTTCATATCCTGTAAAAAAATCTTCGATAATAATATTGCCCAAAAACTCGACTTTGAGATGGTGGGGGAAAAAATTGTCGGGTTTGCTTGCGGCATATCCGACCACCGCGGTGGTGAGTGTTGCGGGGGGCCCTTGTGAATAGACATTTTGGGTTTGGAGTGTTTTGGTAACAGTGCGGTCGCCATCGGGGTGGTCTTTTCGGATGACTTCGCTGTCGAACCATCCTTCGCCATCGCCGTAGATGCATCGGGTTGATCCTTTTACATAGTCTGACACATAGTTTTGGCGGATTTTTTTCCAGAAATATTGGGGTTTGTTGGCTGAGTATTGATTGAAATTTATGTCGGTTTCTTCAGTTATTCGGCGGTTGTTGAGTGAATTGTTCCAGGTAAGAAAGTATGATGAGGTATCGTTGAACATGCTGTGGTCGGGATTGACAAGTTCTTGTGGGGAAATAAAAGCGAGTGAGTCGATGCCTGCGCGGTTGCGTTGCCCGTAGAACTCGATGTATCCGTTGGGGTCGAAAACTCCTGATGTGTTTTCGCCTTTGATGTAAATGTGTTGCTCTTGTCCGCAATAGAAAAGTTGAAGGTTTCGTGGGTTGATTTGGTCGGCGGGAACGCCTGATTGAATGAGTACAGAATATGGAATTCGATAGATGGCATCTTGATGAATTGTCATACGGAAATATTGCTGGTTGTAGTTAATCCATTCGTTGCCGTAGGGCTGTGAATAGAGTGAATCGGTGAAAAACATCACGATAAGCAACAATAATACACTTCGATTCATCGACATAAATTTCAGCTAAATTATGAAAAAAACCATTCAAAACAGTTTTAACAACGCTAAAAGCTTCTATTTGACACTCGTGGACACAGGAAACCAAGCTTACGAGCTTAAAAAAAACGACTCTTTAGCTTTTTTGATTTGTGTTTTTTCCCGAGAATCGATAACTCAATGAGAACACATGAGAATAGAGTGCAATGCTTTGGTTTCCGATATCGGTCATGGCATAGTCGATACGAAGTCCGCGATAGTGAACTCCAAGGCCGATATTGGGTTGCCACGATAGTGTTTGGGTATTGTCGAAAGAGGGTATTTGTTGAAAGTTTGATACTCCCATTCTAACAAATACGAGTTGATTGTAGGAAGCTTCGAGACCCAGATGGGGGTCGATGCTTAAGAGATCGGTACGCAGTGGTGTGTTACGCTTACCATCGAAAGTGGCGTCGATACCCAACTCGGGATATAAGATAATGTTGTGGGGCAAATTGAATTTATAACCTGCCCCGAAAAGTAAGCGGGGTAAGGTGATTTCGAGGCTGTTCTGGGGTATTTCGTTTCCGGTTTGCAGAAATACTTCGCGGAATGTTTCGGTGTTGTAGGTCCATGCATTAAATGTGGATGTGATATCGCGTGCCTGAACGCCAAAAAGCCAGTTGTTCATTGCATATTGTGCCCCCAAATCGAAACCAAAGCCCCATGCTCCACCAAAATCTCCGGCAATACGTCTGATTACTTTGAGATTGGCTCCGTAGCTTAAGCCTTGTATAGGGGCTTTTCGGGCATAGCTGAGCAGAAAGGCATAGTCGGCCACCGAAAAGGAAGAAATTCGATCGTATCTGATGTTGCCATCGTTATCGATAAGGTCGAGGGTATTGGGTATGTCGTCAACGCCAAAACGAATCATAGAAACACCGAGTGTGCTTTTGTCGTCGGGGCGATAGGCCGCTCCAATAAAATCGTATTTAGAGAGCCCGGCAAAGTATTCGGAGTGCATGGCACCAATTTCGAAAGGTTTGTCGATTTGCACCAATCCGGCAGGGTTCCAATAGAGTGACGTAATATCGTCGACCGATGCTATTACAGAATTGCCGAGCGCTAAAGCCCTTGCTCCTACTCCAATAGAGAGAAATTCGTTGCTGTATTTGGGTGCTGTTTGCGCAAGAATACCGGTTGCAAAAAACAAACTAAGAATTACTAATTTTGTACGCAATTGCATAATGATTAAATTTACGTGTAAAAATAATTATTTTCTAAATAACTCGTTAAATGTAAAATTATTGCGGTAAAAACCAAGTAGTGCATGAAAACCATACGATTTATTATTCCTAATTTGATTACCAGTTTCAATTTAGTTTTTGGGATTGCAGCAATAATAGCCGCCTTGGGCAGCGATTTCACCCTGGCTTTTTGGTTTATACTGTGTGCCTCGGTGTGTGATTTTGCCGATGGACTGCTTGCCCGCCTGCTGAATGCATACAGCGATTTCGGCAAACATCTCGATTCGTTGAGCGATCTTGTAAGTTTTGGATTGGCCCCTTCGTTCATGGTTTTCGTATTTATGCAGAATGCCACCGGTGATGTGCTTCCCAATTGGCTTATCTACAATGCCTTTTCGCTGTGTTTGTTTTCGGCCTACAGGCTGGCGCGGTTCAACACACAGTCGTCGTCGTCCGATTTTTTAGGCCTTGCCGTTCCGGCTGCTGCCCTCTACATGGCTAGTTTGGTTGCTTATGGAAAGGATTTACCCTGGCATTTCGGCATCATGGCACAGGACTTAGTAATGCTGCATTTGCATATCCTTATTATCAATGTATTGATGATATCGAATTTGAAAATGTTTTCGTTGAAATTTAAGAATTTGATTTTTAGCGAAAACCGGCTTCGGTATTTGTTTATTGCAGGCTCGTTGATTTTGCTCTTGGTTTTTGGTGTAGCGGGCTTGTGGTTCGTGATGGTATTTTATATAATTTTGTCGGCGGCATGGGCCGTATTTTTTAATAAAAAAGAAAAAACAATATGAAGAAATTCATTGCACAAATTGACGTGATGCCTTTGAAAGCTTTACTCGACCCACAGGGAAAAGCGGTTAACAACAGTTTGCTTAAATCGGGCTACAGCAGCGTAGAGAACGTGAGAGTAGGGAAACATATTTGTTTCGAACTTAGTGCCGAGAACAAGGTTTCGGCCGAAAAAATGGTTGATGAAGTATGCAGAACCTTGCTGGCTAATCCCATTATGGAGGGTTATCATTTTGTGGTTGATGTTATCGACTAGAGTAATAAACAATTATTAGGGCACAAAATGCGTGTTTTTTCGTAAAAGCAGTTGTGTGAATCTAAAATTCATTTAAATTTGCAGTCCTTAAACGGTGGTTGTAGCTCAGTTGGTTAGAGCGCCAGATTGTGGCTCTGGAGGTCGCGAGTTCGAATCTCGTCTCCCACCCAGCAAAAAACGTCGGTGTATGCCGGCGTTTTTATTTTCTACACAATTGTTTGATTTGAAATATCGGCAATTTGTAGTATTTTTATGCTTTTATTTGCCATGGACTACTTGAACAACCCGCAATTGCAACTGGCTTACGACTTTGTGTTATATACCAATACTCATGTTTTTCTTACCGGAAAGGCAGGAACGGGAAAAACCACTTTCTTGAGAGAATTGCAGCAGCACACACCCAAGCGCATGGTTGTGGCAGCACCTACCGGTGTGGCAGCTATTAATGCAGGAGGTGTTACGATTCATTCGTTTTTTCAACTGCCTTTTACGCCATTTGTGCCCGAGCAAATCGAAAAAATCTACAATTCGAACGGCACATCAGATAAAATCTCCCAAAATTTTGTACACAAACTTTCGAGAAACAAAATCAGGATGATTAAAAGTCTTGATTTGCTGGTTATCGACGAGATAAGCATGGTGCGAGCCGATTTACTGGATGCTGTAGATAATATATTAAGGCGGTATCGCAGAAACGAAAAACCCTTTGGTGGTGTTCAATTGCTTATGATAGGCGACTTGAATCAACTGGCACCTGTAATTAAAGAAGATGAGTGGAGCCTGATAAAATCATACTACCATACCGCATTCTTTTTGGGAAGCCGCGCCTTGCAAAAAGCAGGATTTACAACCATCGAACTGCAAAAAATCTATCGCCAACAGGACGAGGTCTTTATAGAATTGTTGGGTAAAATTCGCGAAAACAAGCTCGATCAGCAAGCATTTGAGTTGCTTAACAGTCGTTATATCAATGGTTTTAACCCCGATGAGAACGAAGGCTACATAATTCTTACCACGCATAACGCTATTGCCGGAAGTATAAACGAAAAGAAACTGGCAGCCATCGATGCAAAAGAAAAAGTATTTAAGGCAACTATAAAAGGTGATTTTCAGGAATATATGTATCCGAACGATGAACACCTGTGTTTGAAAATTGGGGCACAGGTAATGTTTATAAAAAACGATTCTTCGTTCGAGAAACTGTATTACAATGGCAAAATTGGTCGCATAACCAACTTCGGCGATGAATGCATTTATGTGAGTTGCGACAACGATGACGACGAAATTGAAGTTCGTCGCGAGGTATGGGACAATGTGAAGTATCACCTGAATGAATCGAGCCGCGAAATAGAAGAAGAAAAAATTGGCAGTTTCACCCAGTTTCCGTTGAAAACAGCATGGGCAATCACTGTGCATAAAAGTCAGGGGCTAACTTTCGAAAAAGCTATTATAGATGTAAATCAGGCATTTGCGCCCGGGCAGGTATATGTTGCCCTAAGCCGGTGCCGCAGTCTTGATGGGTTGGTGCTTATTTCGAAAATACCCGCACACGCCATAAAAACCGATTACACCATTTCGGAATTCAACGAAAACATGCGACAAAGCCCTGCCGACACCAAAAAACTGCTCGAGTCGCGTGCAGCGTATCAGCAACAATTAATAATTGAACTTTTTGATTTTGAAAATATTAAAAAGTTATTCTCACAAGTGCATAAGGTTTATGAACGTTATGCATCGTCGTTCGGCGATAATTTCACCGAAATATTTAAACATATTTTACATCAATCAGACACTGAAATTTACAAAATCAACGAGAAGTTTTTGCGACAACTACAACTTTATCTCGGCCAAAACTATTTGCCGCAAGATAACACCGCTTTGCTTGAACGCATATCGAAAGCATCGGAATATTTCGGCAATAAACTTGAGGAAATATTTATAAATCAGATTAAGCCTTTGTATTTCGACAGCGATAATAAAGAAATAAAAAAGGAAATGGCCGAAATTGTCGAGAAGTTTGAACTTGGCCTTACATGTAAAATGGCTACACTTAAAGCTGCCATTCCACAATTTGATGTTACAAGTCATGTAAGATCCATTGCAAATAGCGAACTCGATTTTATCGCTCAGTTCAATCGCAAGCGTTATACGATTCACAGCGAGACTATAAAAACAGAACACAAGGAGCTTTATGCCGACTTAAATGCATGGAGAAAGTCTGAAGCCTCGGCTTCGGGCGTAGCCGTGTATAAAATTCTTCCTCAAAAAACACTGCTTTCGTTGGTGCAAGAGCTTCCTGTTAACCTGTATGAAATTTCGAAAATAAAAGGCTTTGGCAAGGTAAAACTGAAAAAATATGGTGACACCATAGTTGAAATTATTATTTCATTTTGCGAACGGAACAATATTCCTATTGACCCAAATCGTCGTTTGCAAACAGTTCAAAAAGAAAAAAGAAAACCCAATACCAAATTGATTAGCTTCGAAATGTATCGCAACGGCTTATCGATATCGGAAATAGCAAGCACACGAAACTATGCTGAATCGACCATAATGAGTCATTTAAGTCACTATGTGAACACGGGAGAAATAGCAATACAAGAGTTGATGCCAATTGAACGTGTTAACGAAATAGAGAACTTTTTAACCGGAAAACCAACCGATCGATTACAGCCGCTTTACGAATTATGCGGCGAAAAATACTCTTATGCCGAACTCCGATTGATAATTGAGCACACAAAACACAAGAATTTAATTCAAAGCGATATCAGCGAATAATGTTGAAGCTACCGTCGCAATGAAACTTAATTATTGCTGATGGTTTTCGACGGGAAATCAGGTTTTGTTCGTAATGTACCACATAATCGGCTTTTGCAATAATTTCGGGAGATATTTCGGCAAAACAACCTGGAGTTTTTGCTCCCGATAAGTTTGCCGACGTGCTTACAATGGGTTTGCGAAACATTTCGATGAGTTTGTTGCAGAAGGGGTGTTGTGTTACACGAATTCCTACGCTTCCATCGTTGGCAGCTACCTGGGCTGACAGATTAACCGCACTTGGATATACTATGGTTAAAGGTTTATCGGCCAGTTCCACTAATTGTAAGGCTGCTTCGGGTATTGAGTCGGCATATTTTTCGAGCATCGCGATAGAATTTACCAGCACAATTAAACTTTTTGACCTATCGCGTTGCTTTATTTCACTCAGCTTTTTGCAAGCCATTTCGTTTGTAGCATCACATCCCAAACCCCATACAGTGTCGGTGGGATAGAGAATAACAGCTCCCTTTTTTAATGCTTCAATGGTTTTATTTACTTCTTCTATCATTTACAGAAGCGATTGATACAGTTGAGTAAGTTGCCGAGAAATAAGCTGCGCAGAAAAGTTTTTCGCATGCTCTTTACCCGTGGCTATCATCTGCCTGCGCAGACTATCATTGTTAATCACCGACTCAATAGCCTCTGCCAATAAACCAACAGAAACCGGGTAGGTAAGCAAACTCCCACTTCCGGCTGCTTCGGGCAAACTACTGATGTTGCTGGTTATAACCGGAACACCGCTGCTAATGGCTTCGAGCACCGGAATTCCGAAACCTTCGAACAAACTGGGATACACAAATAGGCTTGCCGACTGATAAATTGCCGGTAAATCTTCGTCGGGTATCTGATGCCTGATAAAGAGTTTCCCTTCGAGTTGATGCTTCTCGGCAAATCCAATCAGTGTGTTCACATAGGCGGTGGCTTTTCCAACCAATACAATGGGTATGTCGATAGCCTTGCGCTGTATGGCCTTTAATATGTTTAATACATTTTTGCGTTCTTCGAGGGTGCCCACAAATAAAAGAAAATTGTTGGGCAATCGGTGTTTTTGCAATACAAGCTGTTTCTCGTTGTCGGCTAATTCTGTAAGAAACCGTGGGTGGCAATTCTGATATATTATGCTGATTTTTTCGGGACGAATGTTGTAAAACTTAATGATATCATCTTTGGTTTGTTTGCTTACTGCAATTATTTTGGAAGCATATTTACACGCTGCCATCGATTTTGCATGATATATACGTCGATCGATACTGTTGTACAACTCGGGATAGTGCAAAAAAATAAGGTCGTGGATACTTACTACCGAGGGAATATTATATTTGTTGAGTCGCAGCGGAAGTTCGTTGGTAAGCCCATGAAATACATCAATATTATCTGATTTTGCCAATGCCGCTACCTTGTTAACACGCCACCACGATTTTGCAATCCTGCATTTACAGGCCGAACGAACCACTTGAATACGATTGCTTTCGGCATATAAATTAGGCTGTGTTGAAAAACCCGGAGTATACAGAACCATGTTCAAATCGGTATTAAACTGATGCAATAAGTCAATGGTGTTGCGGCCATAATTGCCTAGCCCACCCGAGTTGTTAAAAACTCTTTTTGCATCGAAACCTATTTTCATAATTCTGCTTATTGTTTGCTAAACAGCCAGTTCAAAATCGCGAAGCACTTGATTTAAGGATGTTTTTTTATCGGTCGATTCCTTACGTTTGCCAATAATTAGTGCACAGGGAACCTGATATTCTCCTGCCGGGAATATTTTTGGAATGGTACCGGGTATCACAACTGAGCAGTCGGGAACAAATCCAGTATATTCCACGGTTTTGCTTCCCGAAACGTCGATAATTTTTGTACTGGCAGTTAATACCACATTGGCACCCAACACAGCTTCACGTCCAATTCTAACTCCCTCAACCACAATACATCGCGACCCAATAAAACAATTGTCTTCGATTATTACCGGAGCGGCCTGAACAGGTTCCAAAACTCCTCCTATTCCTACACCACCACTGAGATGTACGTTTTTACCAATTTGAGCACATGATCCAACCGTAGCCCAGGTGTCAACCATAGTATATTCATCAACATAGGCTCCAATGTTTACATACGAAGGCATAAGTACAACGCCGGGAGCCAAATACGATCCATATCGTGCAATAGCTTGCGGCACAACACGCACGCCTTGCTTACCCAAGGATTTTTTCACCGGAATCTTATCGGCAAACTCAAAGAATCCTGTATCGATTGTTTCAACTTTTCTGATTCTAAAAAATAATAGCACAGCTTTTTTAAGCCATTCGTTTACCACCCAGTTATTTCCGGTATTTTGTGCAATGCGCCATTTTCCGGTATCGAGATTGGCCACACAGGTATTTACTGCATCAATATAATGCTTTTGGTTCAACAAATCGGGCTTAATGAATGCCTCATCGATGAGAAACTTGATATCTTTTGACATAAAAACCGGTTTATTCACTACAAATTTAAACAATATTCTTTGTTTGTAACATGAATTGTATCTTGTTTCGAAAATTTACTGCAAAAGTATTTCTTAGCATCGGTAAAGTCTGCTTATATACGCCCATAAAAACAACAAACCAATCTGAGATTCGTTCTAATCGCGTTCAATAATTAGTTTTTTCGATTTGCATATTTTACCGCACCTAATATGTACCAAATAAAAACCGCTGTGTATATCGTTGAGGTTAAGATCGAATGTTGCAGCATCAAAATTATTCTGCCTCAAAATTCGCCCCGACATGTCGGTAAGTATCAACTCAACAGCTTGTTGCGGTTCAAAGTCTAAACGAATACTAAAAACTCCGTTTCCGGGATTAGGAAATATTTCGAAGTCATTTTTGTTGCGATCGTGTGCCTGTATGTATGTGTCATCGGCAATAACAAACTGATAATAGATGAAACTTCCGAAATCGGTTGGAAAATTTTTGACAAAACCTGCGCCAAGTTTTCGCAATTTCATATAACCTGTGCCGTCGGCACCTTGCCAATACCAAAAACGCAGTCCATCTTCTCCCCTGTCGTACAAACGAATCTCGTAACAGCCGGGGTCAAAATCAAGAGTATCGTTGTAGGTAGTGTTGGCTGCCAAATTATCGCGGTCAACCAACACATTTCCTTCGCTGTCGAGTACCTGATAGTGGGTCTCAGAACCATAATTATTGGTTCTCACCACCAAAATATTGGGGATTGTATAGATATCAACTGTATTGAAATGTGTTACAAAATGATTGTTTGGCAGGTATTCGTCGTCCACTGTATTGGGAGCACTTATCTGCACATTGAATGTGTTTTCTGCAACGAACTCATTCCACTGTATCACAGGCAGTTGCACGGTATCTAATTCGAGAAATTCAAGGCTGCCCTGCCACTGATAATTATATGAATAATCGCCGTTGAGCCCATACTCTATATTCAACCACTGCAGTGTATTTGCTCCCGTATTTTTAATAACAATTTCGGGATGTTTGCAAACCGGATTGTATCGCTTATAGATATCGGCATTACTTGGTGCAATCACATCAACAATAGCTGCATCATTCTGAAAGTTGGGTTCCGAATATTGAATTAACTGCAGCGAAACATTAAAGTTCCCTTCGCCATTACCTACAGGATGTTGGGTCATTCCGTAATCAAGCTCGATAGAATCAACATTGGCCACCCAGGGAGTAATATCGCAGTCGTAGGTGTCGGCAAAACTACCGGGACACCAGCCTGCCCTATCGAATATCCAGGTTCCTCCCTGAGGAAAAATCGGGTTGCCGGCACATTTTTTCCAGTTGTACCATTCATATACCGGCTCACCATCAACCGAAATATGGTGCCATGTAGGGCAAAATTCGGCACAATTGCCGGCACCTTCCATACCATGGCCTGTGGTTCGGGCTTTTACTGTAAACATTTGTGCATCGGCGTTTCTTGATACCTTTTTAGGCGGAAGGCTGAAATTATTTACCAGATTATACTGTCCGTAGTTGCCGAGATACACTTGATCGAACTGCACTATATTTCGCGGGGGTGTGCCTTCGATAAACACGAATGTAAGATCGAGCAATTCCTGTGTATTATGCGACTGTAAATCGACCATTCCATGCAGATACGTCACATAGTCGCTTACGTCGTACACATGTGTAAACCCATCGCTTCCTAAATTCAGGTTAATACCATAAGGAGTTACATAGTTCTGTATTTGAATGGTATTAACTATTTCGTAAGGAGCTCCGAAGTAAATTAAATTGCTGTTTTCGAATGAGAAATCTGCAGCGGAATACAAGGTGTCGGTGCTATTATCGCTATGCGTAAATAAATCGTAATTGGGGTAGAAAACCAATGTGTTAAGCAGGCCGACACTATAATCGTTGATGTTTTCAAACTCTCTCAATATTTGTTGGTTGATTAATACAGAATCGATATAGCTACATATTTCGGTGCTTAGGGTGTATTCGCCTGTATACCATTCAATAACTGGCATCTTGTTATCGAAACTGAAGTTTTTGAAACGCCCCTGGCCACGATACGACATACGATTCAGACTACCCCAAAATTCGGCATGTTGCTGATTGCCCGAAATATCGAGTATGGAAACGCCACTACCCGGTTCTTCATCAAAATCGTAATACACCAGCAGATTATTCCAGGCTTCGAAGCTGCTATTTGGCTTGGTAAACATCATGGCCTGTATCTCGTCAAGGCTAAGTTCCTTGTTCCAAACAGAAAAATCATCAATAAAGCCATCGTATGAGTAAGCCGCGTTTTTTGTTGCAGCACAGCCAAGTATAAATGTTTCTATATCGGTGATTGGTTTTGTTTTACCGGTTCCGCTGTGCCATAGCTGACCATTAATATAGATTTTCATACTACCGGTAGCCGTATTTTTGGTAAATGCAAGATGATTCCATCTACCCTCGTACTCAATCGCGGTAGCGGCTTTTTCTATTCTGTCGTATGAATTGTTGGTATTGCCGGCATCCCAATAAATGCTGCCATTGCCCCACGGATAATGAACACATAGCTGCCTGCGACCGTTGCTGTCGTATGCCTCCAGCAACATATCGTTTTGAGCTTGCACCTCAGGATTACCGTATACCCACAAACAAATACTGATTTCGTTAGCAGTTGATGGCATTGCAGAAGAAGGTATATCAACATAGGAATAGTTTTCGAAACCAATATAATTATCGCTATCGGCGGTAAACATAGAGCCGACATAAGTATCGGCAAATGCTGCAAAATCGATGGTATTGGTGTTGTTGGGAAACGAAAGTTCAACGACAATTCCCGACGAACCATCATATTCAAATGTGTTCTGAAAAGATACAGAAATAAGGCCCCCGACACCGTCATATTCTATTTCTCCGTCAAATACCGTAGAATATTCAATTGTTTGTATATTATTAATTGTCAAACTATTGATGCCTGTGTTTGCAAGTCTTACTTCAACAGGAAAGCGAAATGTATTATCTGAATTAGTATGCAGCCCCAAACCTGTAATATTACATGCATTTACTCCGTTATTTATCAGAACATTGTTTGGGTATAGAAATAACATTTTTGCATTGGAATTGGCTGCATGCAATCCGGTGTTTATTGTTGCACCCGCCTCTCCAATCTGATAGCTTATTAAATTGCTGTAATTATAGGTATTTTGGTTAAAACTCTTCTCGTATCGGTGATAACGGGGTTGTAGAGATGCATAAAATACATCGAAAGGATAATTATTCAGCGTATACCTAGGATGAGAATACTGCACAGAATCGAGTAATCCTGTGTGCTCATGCACATTTGTATAGGTTGTGTAGTCCCATTCTCCGCAGGGATATTGATCCCATGGGGTAGCAGCGTCACACTTTATGGTGTAGTACATTAGTATTTTTTCCCAACTTTGCATTTCGGGAAATTGAAAAACAGCCCTTCGGGTATTAATACTGTCGAATGTAAAAGTTTTAACAACAACTGTGTCGCCAGGATTGGCCTGCACCGGAATTAAATGAAGTAAGACACAACAAACAACAATAAGGCAAACAATCAGGTATTTCATAATTATAGCATTTTCATCAAAGATATATAATTTATTGCCAGATTATTTAAGCCTAATATGCACTCAATAAATATGGTTCGATAATTATATAAAAACACAATGATTTTGTGTAATTTTGAGCAATTTTTCAATGGATGTTAACGAATTACGATGTTATAGTAGTGGGTGGAGGTCATGCAGGTTGCGAAGCAGCAGCGGCAGCGGCCAACCTGCAATCGAAAACCTTACTCATAAGCATGGATCTCACCAAGCTGGCACAAATGTCGTGCAACCCTGCCATGGGAGGTGTTGCCAAAGGACAAATTGTCCGCGAGATTGATGCTTTGGGTGGTTACGCCGGACTGATAACCGACAACACCACCATTCAGTTTCGAATGCTAAATATGTCGAAAGGGCCGGCAATGTGGAGCCCCAGAGCGCAGTGCGACAGGATGCTTTTTTCGCTTGAATGGCGACAAGTACTAGAAACTCTTCCCAATATTGATTTTTGGCAGGATTCGGTTGTGGAATTGCTTGTTGAAAGAAATCGGGTTATTGGCGTTAGAACAGAAATGGGCATAGAATTTCGCTCTAAATCGGTGATATTAACCACAGGGACATTTCTTAACGGATTGATGCACATTGGTTCTACGCAACTGAAAGGGGGTAGAATCGGAGAGCCTGCATCGTATGGTTTAACCGATCAACTGATTTCGTTGGGTTTTGAAAGCGACCGCATGAAAACAGGAACACCTGTGCGAATTGATGGTAGAAGTGTTGATTTTACAAAGTTGCAGGAGCAACCGGGCGATACCACAATTATTCCATTTTCGTTTTGCAATGAATATGGCTATCACAAGTTAAAACAACGATCGTGCTATATTTGTAACACAAGCGCATCGGTACATGAAGTATTGAAAACAGGTCTCGACCGATCGCCATTATACGATGGCACCATACAATCGATTGGTCCCAGATATTGTCCTAGCATCGAAACAAAACTGGTAACCTTTTCCGATAAAGAAAGTCATCAACTATTTTTAGAGCCCGAAGGGGAGCAGAGCATAGAATACTATTTGAACGGGTTCAGCAGCAGTTTGCCATGGGATGTTCAACTAAAAGCATTACAAAAGATAGAAGGATTCGAACATGTAAAAATATTCAGACCGGGTTATGCTATTGAATACGATTTTTTTCATCCCACACAGCTATCGGCAAGCCTAGAAACAAAACTTATAGAAAACTTGTTTTTCGCAGGTCAAATAAACGGAACTACAGGTTACGAAGAAGCCGGTGCCCAAGGCATTATGGCAGGTATAAACGCGCATCTGAAAATTAACGATAAACCTGCTTTTATACTCACGCGCGAACAAGCATACATAGGTGTATTAATTGATGATTTGGTTACAAAGGGTGTTGACGAACCATACAGAATGTTTACCAGTCGCGCTGAATTTCGCATTTTACTGCGCCACGACAATGCCGATGCAAGGCTTACGGAACTCTCGTACAATTTAGGGTTGGCAACGGCCAACAGGTTGCAACGCCTCGAAAGCAAATACAAACAAATTGCCGAACTGGATGCTTTTACCCGTAGGTTCTCATGTAAACCCGAACAAGTGAATCATTATCTTGAATCGAAAGGGACTGCAGCACTGAAACAACCTACACGTCTTCACAGCTTGGTAACCAGACCACAATTACGACTTAAAGAGTTAATTGAACATATTGAAACTTTGAAAAACCTCACAAATAACTTTGAAAACACCCAAGAGACAATAGATGCTACCGAAATTTCGATTAAGTACGCCGGTTATATCGAACGCGAAAAAATGCTTGCAGACAAAATGAAACGACTCGAAGATATTGAATTAGGGAGTTATATCGATTACGCTGAAATTTCTTCGTTGTCAACCGAAGGGCGCCAAAAACTGATAAAAATTAAGCCACGCACTTTGGGGCAAGCATCAAGAATCAGCGGGGTTTCTCCGGCCGACATTAGTGTATTGCTAATTTACTTAGGTCGGTAATTGATTTGTTCCACGTGAAACCACATCTAAACATATATATAATCAACGCTTTGGCCCCTAACAAAATAAATTAAAACATTTGTTATGAAAATTGAAGGAAATCTCATTGACATTTACGAAAAAGCCATTTACCCCGCAGAGCTTGTTGTTACAAATGGCATTATCGAAAGCATTGTTAGAAATAACAAACAATACGACGTCTTCATTTGTCCGCCTTTGATTGATGCACATGTGCACATCGAAAGTTCAATGCTTATACCATCTGAATTTTCACGCCTGGCGGTGGGTTGCGGAACAGTTGCCGTTGTTTCCGATCCACACGAAATTGCCAATGTATGTGGGGCAGATGGGGTGAGGTTTATGATTGAAAACGGCAAACAAACACCAATGAAGTTTTTCTTTACGGCACCGAGTTGTGTTCCTGCCACTTCGTTCGAAACCTCAGGCTCTCAATTATTAGCTGCAGATATCGACAGATTGTTTTCAACCGAAGGACTAATTGCCTTAGGGGAAATGATGAATTTTCCGGGGGTTATTAATTCCAATCGGGAAGTACTTGAAAAACTAGCTGTGGCAAAAAAGCATAACAAACCCATCGATGGTCATATTCCCGGTGTAGTAGGAGAAGATCTTAAAACATATATTTCGCATGGGATCTATACCGATCACGAGTGCTACAGCCTTGAGGAAGCCAAAGCGAAAATTTCGTTGGGCATGAAAATAATGATACGAGAAGGTTCAGCGGCCAAAAATTTCGCCGAATTATATAGCCTAATCGATTCACATCCCGAAATGGTAATGCTGTGCACCGACGATTCACATCCCGACGATTTAATTCAATTGGGTCACATCGATAAGATTATAAGAATGGGGCTTACAAAGAACCTCAATCTTTTCAATTTGCTACGGGCCGCATCTCTTAACCCAATAAAACACTATCATCTTCAGGTGGGGTGCTTACAAGTTGGCGATGCTGCCGATTTCATCATTATCGATTCGCCCGATAATTTCAATACACTACAAAACTTTATTCAAGGTGAGCCCGTGTATTCATATGGTCGCACTCTTTTTGCCCCTTCGGTAGCAACACCCATTAACAACTTCAACCTTACACAACATCTGAATACCGATGAAATATCACTGGTAGCTCCCGAAAACGCACAAATTCGTGTTATTCAGGCTTACGACGGATCTCTCATCACCGGAGAATTTTCAAGTTCTCCGCGTATCGAAAATGGATTTGCCGTATCTGACCAACTGCGCGATATACTAAAAATTGTAGTAATTAACCGGTACAAAAAACAAAAACCGTCAGTTGGTTTCATTAACGGCTTTGGATTAAAACAGGGTGCGATAGCTTCAACAATAGCCCACGACAGTCATAATATAATTGCGATAGGCACCGACGACACATCTATTGTGAATGCAATAAACGAACTCATCTCTCACAAAGGAGGTATTTGTTGCGTGAATGATATTGACTTCTTCACACTTGAACTACCCTACGCCGGTTTAATGTCAGGCAAAGACGGCATTATTGTTTCGAGCGATTACAAAAGTCTTAACGCTATTGTTTCATCCTTGGGTTGTACACTAAGCTCTCCATTTATGACCCTGTCGTTTATGGCATTGCTGGTTATACCAAACCTAAAAATTGGAGACAAGGGCCTTTTCGATATCACTAAATACGATTTTCAAAAATTATTTATATAATGTTTCATGTGGAACATTTGTTAATCTTTTCATATTCAGTATTATGCGCGTATTAATTCAAAGAGTTTCGCAGGCAAGTGTAATTGTCAACGAAAAAGAACATGCGAATATCACCAATGGTTTATTGGTATTTCTTGGAATTGTTTCAGATGATAATGCTGAGGATATCGAATGGCTAATACACAAAATTGTTAATATGCGCATTTTTAACGATGACAACGGCGTAATGAATCGTTCGTTGCTAGAAATTGCCGGTAACATGCTTATTGTAAGTCAGTTTACGCTTCATGCAAAAACCAAAAAAGGCAACAGACCTTCGTATTATCTTGCTGCCAACCCTTCTATTGCTGTTCCACTTTATAACTTGTTTGTTAAAAAATGTAACGAATTATTGCCCACACCCGTAGAAACAGGTATATTTGGAGCAAACATGAAAGTATGTTTATGCAACCATGGTCCGGTAACCATAATGTTAGATTCTAAGAATAAGGATATATGAAAACCATTGTGGCGGTGATATATTCATTATTCTTGCTACTTTGTTCGTGCACAAGCGATAATATTTCGGGTGGAGCAAAGGGAGTTATTAAATTTGGTGAAGGCGACTGCACACTCGATCAATCGTTCTGGTATTACAACAATTATAACGGATATGCCTATTGCATAAACAAAAACGTAAGCGATACACTTACAAATGCCTTCGGAGAAAACCTCTTCAGCAATTGCGACAGTGTATGGTGCAACAACGGCAAATATGTTTTTGCCCTCGATCCCGGATTATATTACATTTTCGTTCGTGAAAACCCCATTCGAGGGCTTGACAATTTAATAACTGTTCATTATCAATCGCTTACCGAAACAGAACTATTTTTCTATCGTTGTTTATAATGTGAATTATGACATTAACCGAATTGCAAAACACTGTAGATGTTTGGATAAACCAACATGGCGTTAGATATTTTAACGTGCTCACCAATATGGCCATACTTACCGAAGAAGTGGGAGAGCTGGCGCGGGTAATCGCACGAAAATATGGAGAACAATCGAGTAAACCCGGTGAAAGTCTTAACATTGAAGATGAGATAGCCGATATACTTTGGGTGTTGACTTGTATTTCGAACCAAACCGGTGTTGACCTAGAAAAAGCTTTTTCAGAAAATATGGCTAAAAAAAATTCTCGCGATTTACTCCGACATCATAACAACGAAAAACTAAAATAACATGGAATCAATGCCGCTGAACCTAACACCCGAAATGCTCACACACGAGCTTTCGACTATTGCAAACAATGTAAACGCTTCAAACAATACCGAAACACTGAAACTACTGCTAAGCTGCATCGACCTAACGAGTTTGAACGCAAGCGACGGCAATACTTACATCAAGAAATTTGTCGAAAAAGTTAATTGGTTCGAAACTCTTTTCGATGTTAGCAATGTTGCAGCCATTTGTGTATATCCCTTGCTTGTTCCAGTGGTTAAAACACATTTGAGAGTTCCAGGCGTAAAAATCGCGTCTGTTTCGGCCTGCTTCCCTTCGTCTCAAAGTTTTCTATCGGTTAAACTAGCCGAATCGGAACTCGCGGCCAACAAAGGAGCCGACGAACTTGATATTGTTATTTCGTTGGGAATGTTTTTGGAAAAAAACTACGATTACGTAGGTTCCGAAATATCGTTGATTAAATCGATAATTGGAACAAAACAGCTTAAGGTAATTTTAGAAACGGGCGAACTCAATAGCATCGAAAACATTTATCTTGCCTCGAAACTTGCCATAGAAGCCGGTGCCGATTTTATTAAAACATCTACCGGAAAAACAAGCGTAAGTGCTACACCCGAGGCTGTTTATGTAATGTGCGTTGCAATACGCGAATACTTCGAAAAAACAGGAAAAATGATAGGTATAAAACCATCGGGAGGTATTGTTACAGCCAACGATGCCCTGTTGTATTACAGTATAGTGAAACAGGTACTAGGCGATGCATGGCTTAACAATCGAAAATTTCGTTTGGGTGCATCAAGGTTGGCCAACAATCTTTTAAGCGAAATTTATGCAAAAAAAGTCTTGCACTTTTAATAAAACTACTTTTCTGTTTACAAAAAAAACAGCATAACACCTGTTATTGCAATACCGGCTCCCACAATTTCCATTGGCCTTACTCTTTCTTTCAGCAGCACTATGGCAGGAGGAATAATTAAAACCGGAACAATCGACATAATACTTGAGGCGATGCCGGTACCTGTATATTTAACAGCTATCAGCGATGCAGTAACTCCTAAAAAAGGACCAAACACTGCGCCCAGACTCAAAAATCCTAATGCTCTTTTATCGCTAAAAGCCAAATTAAGTTTACGCCAACGATTTGTAAGCGCAAAAATCATCATAAAACCACCAGTTCCTGCAATAATCCGAATTTGTGTGCTCGACACCACATCGTAGGTTTCCATTCCATATTTGCTTAACACTAAGCCTGTTGCCTGCCCTAATGCGCCTCCAAATGCAAGCAACAATCCTATAATCGGATATCGAAAAACCAGTCGTTTGCCTTTTTTCTTTTTCCCTTTAATAGTATCGGACTTAACCAATATTACCATACTTATGCCCGCCAATGTAAGTAGCATGGCAAGAAAGGCTTTTCCCGAAAGAGTCTCTCCCAGAACTAACCATCCGATTAAGGCTGCAATAGGAGGCGCCAGCGACATAATAAGCATCGAAATTCTCGCGCCAACAACTACATAGGCCTGAAAAAGAAATAAATCGCCAAGTACAAATCCTACTATTCCCGAAATACTAAGCCACAACCATTGATGTGTACCCGCTCCATGCGGAAAAAAGTGACCGGTGCGAAGAATGGCCAAAACTCCAAAAATAACAAATGCTAAACCCAGCCGTAAAAGATTCACTTGCAATGAGCCTATTCGTTTTCCCGCTTTTTCGAAAGCAATGGCAGTTACTGTCCAAAACATTGCAGCTGCCAAAGCAGCCAGTTCTCCTGCATATACCATTTAGTATTTTTTTTTGACGAGTACGCTAGTTTTTCCTTTCTACCACAAAATCAAGTACGTTCTGCATGGCTTTGCCGGCCTCTCCCAATTGTATTTGGTTTAGTTGCTTTTTTGCTTTCTCGTGATATTTTAGCATGACCTCGTTTGCATAATCGATACCTTTGTTTTCGTGTACAAATTTCGACACCAACGATATCAGATATGCGTTGTCCTTACCATTCTTCCAATATTGCATCACATTTTCGGCATTTATGCTGGAGGCATTTTTCATGGCACCTATTAGCGGAAGCGTAACTTTTCTCTCAACAATATCGTTTCCTGCAATTTTACCGGTTACCGCCTTGGTTGAATAATCGAGAATATCATCTTTAATCTGAAAGGCCATGCCACAATATAAACCAAAATTCTTTATCAGTTCTATTTCATCGGTTCTTGCGCCAACAGAATATGCCCCCACTTCGCAGCACGTTGATATTAAAGATGCTGTTTTATTTTCGATTACCTCGAAATACACATCCTCGCTAAAATTGCTTTCGCTTGCAGTGTTAAGTTGCATCAGTTCGCCTAGGCTCATTTTCATAATTGTAGGCGAAATAAGATCGAAGAGTTTATGTTCTTCTTTTTGTGTAGCAATATACATGGCATTGGCAAACATGTAATCGCCTATCAGCACAGCGCGCTTGTTTTCCCAAACAGCATTTACCGATGGTTTGCCACGACGCAGTAAAGCTTCATCAACCACATCGTCGTGCACCAGCGTAGATGAGTGTATCAACTCCATGAGTACCGCACCCGAATGGGTAGTTTCGCCGGGTTCTCCAAACATTCGTGCTGATAAATACACAATCACAGGCCTGATAAGCTTACCTTTTGCCTGCAAAATGTAGTGTAACATGTTGGCCACGTATTGATTGTTTGTATGGGTATAAGCCTTCATCCTTTCGGTGAAAACCTCAAGGTCTTTGTTTATCAGCATTATACTACTATTCAGTCTTTTCATCCCATACAAATTCGCAACTAAATTAAAACTATTGTTTCAATTTACGATACAATTAAACAAATATTTGATTTCTTTTGTTTCAAGATAAAGATTTGTTATGACCCTTATTAGAGTTACAAAGAAATTCGATTTCGAAATGGCACATGCCCTATACGAATATGACGGATTGTGTAGAACTGTTCATGGCCATTCATACAAACTTGATGTTACTGTTATAGGGACACCTATAAGCGAAAAAGGCCACAAAAAACTAGGTATGGTAATTGATTTCTCCGACTTTAAGAAAATCGTAAAAGAGCTGATTGTTGATGTTTACGATCATTCGCTTGTTATTAGTCATTGGGAGAACCTTGAAGCTCTCGGTAACAATCGCGGGTTATTTCATCGTGTACATGTGGTTGATTATCAACCAACCTGCGAAAATATGATTGTACATTTTGCCGAAATACTAAAACAAGCTCTTCCCGATTATATTTCTTTGCATTCAATAAAAATGCACGAAACAGCCAATTCGTTTGCCGAATGGTTTGCGTCTGACCAAAACTAATCGAATTGCAAGTTACATTTCGTACACATCAACAGTTTGATTAAAATTGTTATTCATTCATTTGTGCGAACACGTACACAAAATGTAAGCTGTTATTAAACTTTCGAATGACATAATGCCTGTAAAATTCATATATTTACCGCAAAAACAATGAATTATCGTAACAAAATACCAACACGTTTGGGATTTGGGCAAGGTTTGGTTGATTTGGGCAATAAAAATCCCAATGTGATATGCCTTGGCGCCGATATTACCACATCGGTAGGAATGAATGCCTTTAAAGAGGCTTTTCCCGAACGTTTTTTTTCGTTTGGAATTGCCGAGCAAAACATTGCGGCGGTTGCTGCAGGCTTGGCTCTAAGCGAAAAAATACCGTTTTTTTCTACTTACGGGGTGTTTGCATCGATGCGATGTGCCGACCAAATACGGGTATCGATATGCTATAACAATGTTCCGGTAAAAATAGGCGGTGCTCATGCCGGTATTTCGGTAGGCCCCGACGGAGCCACCCATCAAGCACTTGAAGACACCGCGGTGATGCGTGTTCTTCCGGGAATGCTGGTGCTTTCTCCTTGCGATGCTACCCAAACCCGCCTGGCTACTATTGCATCGGTAGAACAATGGAAAGGTCCGGCCTATATACGTTTTGGTCGCGAAGCCATGCCCGATTTTACTGATGTGAATCAGGAGTTTACCATTGGGAAAGCACAAATATTTCGCGAAGGCTGCGACATTAGCCTGATTGGAACCGGTCATCTTACCTGGGAATGCCTTATGGCTGCCGAGATACTATCGAACCAAGGGGTGAGCGCCCGGGTGGTAAACGTACATAGTATAAAACCCATTGATGTGGAGGTGCTGATTGATTGTGCCATTAAAACTGGCCGTATTGTTACCGCCGAAGAACATCAGGTGCATGGAGGACTGGGCAGTGCAGTAGCCGAAGTGATTTGTCAGCACCATCCGGTTCCCATGCGAATTGTTGGAATGCCCGACTGCTTTGGCGAATCGGGTGAACCTCTCGATCTTATGATTAAATATGGTCTTAGTGCCCAAAACATTGTTGCTAAAGCACTTGAATTGATGAAGTTATGATTAGGATTCTTATACTATTTCTGCTTATATCGTTTAATCAATACCTTAATGGGTTTAAGAGTTGTGATGAAAGTAAGCCTCAGAAACAAGTATATAGTATTAATTTCATGACAGGTAAAACTTCCGAATCTGACACCCTGTTTCGTTTGCTTCCTGCCGGCTGTGTGCAATATGGCAATCAATATATGCACAAAGAGGCTGCAGAAGCATTTACAGCCATGTATAACGATGCTTTGAGTGAGGGCATACGTTTAACCGTGATTTCGGCCTATCGAAGCTACGACGTTCAGAAATGGCTGTGGGAGGGGGCCTGGCAAAAACATCGACACTTATATTCCGACGATGTTGCATTGGCAACCCACATTCTTAAATATTTGTCGATGCCAGGTACCTCAAGGCACCACTGGGGCACCGAGGTTGATATATGCAGCACTGCTCTGGCCTGGTGGGAATCGCCACAAGGTAAACGCGTATATGAATGGCTCAGCAACAACGCATCGCGATATGGGTTTTATCAACCATACGGCCCACTAGGAGAAAGCAGAAAATCAGGCTATCAGCAAGAAAAATGGCATTGGTCTTATGGAAGGGTGGCCACCGATATACTGAATCAGTACGTCGATTCCGTTAGTTACGCTAACTTTTCAGGATTCAAGGGATCGCAAACCGCCAAAAGTTTAGCAGTAATCGAAAACTATGTGTTATCGGTTGAAAAATATAGCATCACAAAACAATAGGGTACAAATGAAAGTGGGCTTAGTCGCTGCCGGTGTTCTCATCATCGGGCTGTAATATCATCGAAATACGGTTTTTACCGTCCATTTTTACCATAAACGGACTGGGTGAACCAACGTGTACAAAATATTGAGTGCGCCCACGCACTTCAAGGTTTTTAATTTTTCCCCAATCGACATATTGTTCTTTATTTATGTGCGGAATACTCAAATATCCTACATTCATCGAGGTTACGTTGTGAAAGAAGTGTGACCCTGAAGACGGGTCTAGAGGAAAGCCTTCGAAACCCATTTCAACAATTACTTTGGCATTCGAAATCTGCGGCCATATAACCGGTATTCCAATCCACTTGTCGCGTGTACCCCATCGCCCCGGTCCAATTAAAATGTATTTTTTCCCTTGCCTTTTCATTGTTTCGTTTAATCGGGCAATTTCTTCAACCATGGTTTCGGTTTTCGATTTGTCGAATTTTTCAAGATCAACGTAAATCAAGTCACATATACTATCAACAACCCCATTGCCCATAGCCTTTACCGAACGAAGTATTACCCTGGAAGCATCTATTTTTGATTCGTCGATTTCGTAATCGCTGGCATTTCCAATAAGTGGTTTAATCTGCAGTAAATAAAATGAAGTTTTACCATTATCATCTTTGTTTAAATCAACGGCATACTCAATTTCAACCGGAGTACCCATGGCCTCTTTAACTATTTCGAGAATTTTATCGACAGTTTCGGGAATGGGAGCGTAGTTATATTTTAGAATATTGGCAAAATTTACAATGCGAGGTCCTGCAATATCAAGTCCGGGAACAATACGTTCGTTATCGATATCATATACCGATGCACAATGCTTTAGTGTTCCATGTATTTCGGCATCGTCAATATCCATCTTTTTCAAGCCGGCTTCTTCACCTTCGAGTATGTCAATGTTTTTCTTTTTTAAATCAACTGCATAAAAATGTACCTGAGAATCCTTAAACTGGTCTTTTAAGCTGTTTATGTCGATAAGGGGATACTTCGGGCAATAACGATATGCCTTTTCACCTTCAACCACATAGCGCCCAAGTCCTAAAGCCATAACCGAAAAACCATCTTCGGGCTGCATATAAGCCACAGGATAATAGTTATATGATTGCCCAACCCCGCTTATATGCGGATAATATACGTCTCTAAAGCGATTGCCCACCACCTCTTGCATTACTATACCCATTTTTTCGTCTTCGAGTTTATAGTTTACAGCCTCAATATAACCACGCGACATATCGGAAAACAACGATGCATATACCATTTTAATAGCATCCATGCACTGTTCTAACCTCACATCAAATTCTTCGTGATTGTTGGGTATAAGATAAGTTTCAAAAATACCGCTGAATGGCTGATAAAGCGAATCTTCGAGCAAGCTGGAAGAACGGAGAGCCAGAGGTTTATTAAAGTGCTTAAGTATAATTTTCAACTGCCTTACAAGATAGCGCGGCAATTGGGCGGCCTTAAAGACCTTACGCAAATCTTCAAATTCAATACCTTGTGCATAATACTCTTTCAGTCCGTTTTCTTCAATAAAATCATCGAAAACATCTACACATATAATAACGGTTCTGGGGGTTTTGATATTGATATTTTCTACCAGAGTATCGAAATCAAAATTATAGATAAGCGTATTGATAAAAGCCACTCCACGGCCTTTTCCGCCCATTGCTCCCTGACCAATATGGGCTACATTTTTTTCATCAACCAACACCGATTCATCAAAGGGCAACAAGCGGCCACGTTGTGCCTCATCGCGAAAATCGTTGATTTGCTGCAATAGAAACTTTCGCAATTCAACAACCGACGTAAAATCTTCGAGTTTGTATGGATTCAGCACTCTTGCCAGATTGATTTCGCCGCGTGCCATCAACCACATCGAAAAGTGATTTCGCCGTGCATGATATATCAATGAATCGTCGGTTATAATGCTTATATAGTTTTCAAATTCCTTCAGATTTCTCGCTACAGCCAATTGCTGACCGTCTTTGTCGCGAAAAACAAAATTGCCGAAACCCACAAAATAATTGATGAATGTTACAATTTGTTCTTCGTAGTTATCTGAATTCTTGTTGATGCAAGCATGGCTGCGCTGAAACGAACTTTCGATATCAGACGACTGCACACATATGGGTAAATCAAGTAAGTTGTCTTTTATGTATGCCATAAGTTGGTATCCGGCATCATCGGTTAACGCGCCATTTTTACGATACTTAAGGTCGGTGATAACACATTGCAGATAGTCTTTATAACATTCAATAACCGATACGGCTTCTTCGTAGTCGTTGGCCAGCAATATTTTGGGGCGAGCCCTAAGTCGCAATATTTTATATAATTCATCGGCTTTTACATCGTCGATAATGCGTTTGGTTTGCTCCATTACCACCTTATAGAGTATGGGCAGCAATTTCGAGTAAAACTTTGCCGAGTCTTCTACTACCAGAATAACTCGTACCAAACCTACCCGGGTGTCGTTTTTTACATTGATTTTGTCTTCAACACTCTTTATCATGGCAAAAAACACGCTCGATTCGCCGTTCCATACAAAAATTCGATCGACCGATTCGGGTTTGTTTTCTTCAAACTGGGCAATGTCGCTATTGTTATTCAACAAGAAAAATATAGGAATGTATGGATATTTTTCTTTCAGTTTTTTGCTGATTTCTATTGGAATATTTTTCTCGATACCAATAAAAAAAATAATTAAATCGTAGTGTTTCGATTGTATTTGCGAATAAACTTCTTCGGGCGTAGAAGCACCGGTAATGCGGGGGGTATAAGTTAAGTTAAGTTGTCGGTACTCTCCAAGTACATGATCGGCAAAACGCCCTTCGCGCTCAATGGAATATGCATCGTAGAGTGTACCTACCAGCAGTATTTCTTTCACTTTAAAGGGCATTAAATCGTGATAAATATCTCGCGAATAATTGTTTTCGTTCAAAAATTTATGCAGTAGTTTTCGGTTCGATGGTATTAGCGAGGTCGGATCGCCAAAAACAGCTTGTTCCCCTGAGCCACGAATAATTTTAAGGGCAGTAATGCTGTTCAGATAACCTGCCACCATGCCTGTCATATTGTTGATAAGCTGTCGTTCTTCGAACATAAAAGGACCTTCGTCGATATTAACAAATTCCTTGCTATAGTATACCTCCACCGACCCACCTTTATTGTCGATAGTAGTATAGGTTTGCACCTGATTCCATTCACTTACTGCAAAGTTTTTCGATTTGTATTCGAGAATTCCATAAACAATACGAGCACAGGTAAACTCGGGATATTGCCATGCTGCCGGCATAATATCAACAATGTGCTGCAAGGTTTCGTCGATAGGTTTTCCGGCTTTTATAATAGCCGTTGTTTGATTTATGCAGGCAAGCTCTTTAAGTCGCTCCTTGGTCTGCTGCACCAGTTTATTGATGTCGTAATCGTTGTTAAGTTGATGATCGGGCATTTTTGTATGTATTGATTACTGCCTGCAATATAAACATTATCACAAAATATTGCATTGTTTTACGACATTTGTTTCAGGTTTTTTGAGCTTTGCATTCAATACTTCGATTCTGTTCAAATTTTATCTGTCAACCTACATTTCGCGCTATTATAAAGTTTTGTTTTCATGTATTTCGATGTTATCAGGCTTGTTATTGGCCACAAAGGCCACATAGTTTCATTAAAACAAATTTTCATTATATTTGACAAGGTCAGATAGCGGGGCAGAAATGTTGAATTAATATAACCTGTTATGAAGAACCTGTAATTTTTTTCAAAAACAATCAGAAACCAAATACCTATGAAAAAACCTTACTTTCTGCTATTTGCCATAATGCTTATGGCAGCATTCAGCCTGAATGCACAAACGGTGTTAACCTATTCGAATCCGGGCACTTATAGTTTCACGGTACCAGGCGGAATAACCGAAATTACAGTGGAGTGCTGGGGTGCCGGTGGCGGTGGCGGGCGGTCAACCTCCGATAATACCGGCCGCGGTGGTGGTGGTGGTGGTGCCTATGCCACAAAAACCTTTGTAGTTATACCCGGAGAAATGTATAGTTTAACTGTTGGAGCCGGAGGATCTGGAGGTAATCTAACTGCATTACAAAATTCGGGTGGTTCAAGCTTTTTCGGTGCCAATGTAGTACTGGCCAGTGGAGGAGGCGGTGTTGGTAACAATAGCAGTACAGCAGGCCTGGGCGGGGTCGACACTGACTGTATTGGCGATATTGTGTTTTCGGGCGGCAACGGTGCCGATGGCAGCGGAGGTAACTCGGGCGCCGGCGGAGGCGGTGCGGGCACTACCGAAAACGGTGGTAATGCCAATGCCATGATTGCTGGACAGGGAGGAATTATGCTGGGAGGAAACGGCGGAGACGGTCGCAGCAGTGCCGGTAGCGGAAACGTTGGATTCGCTTATGGTGGCGGGGGTGGGGGTGGCCGGAAAGGTGGATTTTTATCGTCGAACCAAAACGGAGGTGCCGGTGCCAGTGGTACCATAATTATTACTTTTACCTTACCAGAATGCAATGGCATACCCACAAGCGGCACAGCTATTGCAAGCTCTCCATCGGGTTGCAGTAATACCAATTTCACCCTTTCATCAGAAAATTATACCTATGCCGAAGGCATGGTGTACACCTGGGAATATTCTGATAATGGCATCGACAACTGGCAACTTCTGTACGAAACTACCAACCCCTATGCAACAGAGTATGTTACCAACACTCAACATACTATTTACTACCGATTTGTAACATTTTGTACGCAAAGCAACGAAACAAACTATAGCAATGTGGTAAGCTATCAGGTAAACTGTATAAACATTCCATCCACCGGATATCTAAGCACCTGTAGCGCGGCATTTTACGACAGTGGAGGGACTGTTGCCGATTACGGGAACAACCAAAATCACAGTTTCACCTTCTACCCCGAAACATCGGGTAATAAAATACGTATCGAATTCACTGCATTTAATATTCAGGACAATTTCGACGGCTTACTTATATACAATGGCCCCGACAATACCTATCCGCTATTGTCGTCGGGGCTGGGCGCCGGCACCAATGCAAGCACCTGCCCTGCAGGTTCGTGGAGAGGCAGCTCACTGCCACCGGCATTAACTTCTTCGCACAGCAGTGGTGCGCTAACGTTTGTGTTTACTTCCGACAATACAACCACTGCACCTGGTTGGTCGGCAAGCATAACCTGTGCCAACACACCCGACGACCCTGCCGAACTGATTTCGAATTCACCCCAGTGTGCACAGGTACTCATCTCGCCTCTTGGAGTGGCCCCTGCCGGCGAAATATGGTACTGGCAAACATCGCCCTACGGACAAAGCACGGCAAACAGCGATGATGAATTCATTGCCACTGTTTCGGGAACCTACTATTTACGTTCATATCGCATTGCCGATGGAGAATGGAGCAATGCCGTTGAAACAACGGTTCTGGTAATTCCCGATATCCCTGAAATACCTTCGGCTATAGCCGGAAATGTAAGCCCCGAAATAGGAAGCCTACAGCAATATTCGGTTATTCCTGTCGACAATGTAAGCTATAACTGGGTACTGCCCGATGGCTGGGAAATTCAATCGGGGCAGGGAACACATCTTATTGCCGCAATCGCAGCCGAAACCAATGGCAATATCAGCGTAACACCATCGAATATTTGCGGTATAGGGTCTGCCTCTACTGTGGCAACACAATTACCGGCTTACCGTGCAATAATTACATCGGTTGATTACGGAAGCAATGAATGGTGCACCGGCGAAACCCGCGAAGTAACAGTAAGCGTTAAAAACAATGGCACAGCAATCAGGTATTTACAACATCCGACATTCTTATTAAACCATTGCCCTCCGATTTGTTTGCCGGCGACAATGTAAGCATCTGCCAATACGAATCGGTGCAACTGCAAGCATCGGTAGTGTGGCCGCCCAACGATCCGGTGGTATTTTCCGAAAACTTCGGTACGATAAGCGATGGGGCAATACCCGCAGGTTGGACAAGAACACATACCAATTGGGGTGCAAATTCATCAAGTAATGCGGGCGGTGTTTCGCCTGAACTGCGCTTTAACTGGACCCCGAATGAAACAGCTGTATTCAGGGTAAGAACTCCGTTAATCAATACCGAAAACGCCACCGGTTTGAATTTATCGTTCAGGCACAATCTCGACCATTTCAGTGGGAATTATACCCTACGCATGCAAACCTCGCCCGACGGAAACACATGGACAAACCGCTGGACGTTGATAAATCCGGGAGCTGATGTGTCGGCAACTCAGGTAAACGTAAATTTAAGTGTACTCGATGGCCAGTCGTTTTACGTAGCATTTGTTTTCGATGGCGATTCTTACAATGTCGATTACTGGTATATCGATAATATTCTGCTGACAAAAAATATTGCAGGTCAGGGCGAAATTGTGTGGTCACCCTCTGAGAGTCTTAATGAGAATACTATTTTAAACCCCATAGCTTCACCTGTATCAACACAAACCTACACAATAACGGCCATTTTTGGTGAATGCAGTGTAAGCGATGAGATTATGGTAATTGTAAATCCTGTTCCCGAAAATCCGATTAATATATCGGCAGATCCTCCCATTATTTGCCCCGGAGCATCGAGCAACATAAAAGCAAACAGCCCCGGAAACTCTATCAGGTGGTGGAGCGAAGAAACCGGCGGCGAATTGCTGGTTACACTGAACAGTGGCGAACTTTATGAGGTGTTTCCCGAAACTACAACTACCTATTGGGTCGAAAGTTTCGATGTCAACGAGTGTGTAAGCTACGAGCGTATCGCGGTTACCGTTGAAGTGGCCGAAATTTCGCTTGCTGCCGATGGCATTGCATCGCAATCGCTAATACTGGTATTGGGTGAATCAACGGTGCTATTTCCCGATGGCGGTCATCTGGGATGGGGTGCCGAATGGGAATGGTTTGAAGGTGACTGCGAAACAGGTGTGCTACTCGGCACGGGTAACGAAATCAACGTTCAACCGCAGCAACTTCCGGCCTATTATTCACTAAGAGCCACAGGCAACTGCAACACTACCGATTGCGTACAGGCTATTGTTAACGAATCGTTGTATGGCGGCTGCGATGTAATTTATGTGTCGCCGCTGGGTCACGACAGCTACAATGCATCACCCGATTTTCCTATAAAAACTCTGTATAAAGCCATGAGCATGGTTACCGACACACGGAAACATATTAAAATGGCCGAAGGAACATACAACGAAAATCACTCAACAAATATGCTCGATGGGGTAATTATCGATGGTGGATACGTGGTAAATGGTGTTAACTGGACAAAATCGAGCAATGCCGTTACACACATTCATTATGTTGAAAATACCGAAGGAACAAACCCGACTGTTGTGGAAGAAGACGAACATATACGGCACCTGATAGGTATAAAATCAGACAAAAAACACTTTTGGACAATTCAGGATTGCACCATAACTACCGACGATGTAACCGGATTGGCTGCCGATGGACGCGGTAGTTCAAATTATGCATTATGGATTTTTAACTCCGGCGAATTTGCAATTACTCGTTGCAATATTACCAGCGGAAATGCAAGCAGTGGTATGGCCGGAGAAACCACCATTCAGGGTGGCACCTTCGGCTTGGGTGGTGCAGGTGCTCCTGCAGGCAACAATGTTGGATTGCCCGGGCTACCGGGTGATGATGCAGGTGAACTCGCAGGTGGTGCAGGTGGCAATGGTGGTGCAGGTTGCCCCAGCGATTGCCGCGCCGATAATGGAGCTCCCGGCGAAACAGGCGAGCATGGCGATGGATATGCTGCCGGCGACCGACCCGTAATATCGCTTACTGCAGGTCTGTATTTTATGCCCTTAGGTCAATCGGAAGACGGAACTGCCGGTGCCGGTGGTGGCGGCGGCGGTGGTGGCGGCGGTAGCGGATATACCGACATACTGTGTGCTGCCCGTGCAGGTGGTGCGGGTGGACGCGGTGGACGCGGTGGTAATGCAGGAACCGGAGGTTTTGGTGGTGGCGGTTCGTTTGCCGTGTGGATGTATTTACCCGATGGCGATTACAATTTCGATTATGTGAACACCACACATGGCAATTATGGAATGGGTGGCGATGGCGGGGCAGGTGAAGCGGGTGAAACCAGTGAAACCGGGGCCACCGGATCGCTAAACAGTAGTTTCTGGTGTGGATCGAACAAAGGCGGTGGCGATGGCGGTACCGGTGGAAATGGCGGTAATGGTGGACGTGGTCGAGATGGTGGTAACGGCCTGGCTTACGAAGTAGTTATCGATGGTGTGGCATCGAATCAAAACAGTGTAATACCTACACATCCCATTGTTAGTGTGCATCACGAGACCTATAAGCTTTGTAATAACTCCGAAATACAAATCAATAAAGCATCGAATGCTTGGTACCTGCCCGACGGATTACAATTTGTAAACGACATAAATCCGACACAGACCTCGTATAACAACAGTTCGGCAAACGCAAAAGTATATGCCTCACAACCCGATGCACGCTTCAACCTCACCTCGCCATTAAACTATCCGGGTTTCATTATAACCGATGCCGTAAACCGTCCTCTGCCCGTAATTACACTTTCCGAATTGTCGTTCTGCGCTTCGGAAACAAGCACACTGAGTGTCTCGGCCGAAACCTGGAGTAACGAATACGAATACGAGTGGCTTATTTTCGAATCAAGTTCGACCAATCCACTATTAAGCAGCAATCTGGCAGCACCTCAGTTTAATATCGGTTCACTCGAAGCCGGAACCTATCATGTAAGCTATCGGGTTAAAGAGCGATGCTGCGGATGGAGTATACCCGTTTACAGCAGCTTCATAATCAACACAATTCCACCGGCTCCGGTTAGCCAGGGCGATGTTGAAGTTTGCGAAAACCTCTTACCGCAATACCTTATGGTGAACACCAACGGCAGCTATGTTGTCGACTGGTACGATGCACCCGAAGGCGGAAACCTTTTGCTTGAAGCAAGTTTTACCTACCCCTGCGAAACACCCGGCACTTACTATGCAGAATCGAGAATACCCAACACCGAAGGATGTACCAGCTTGAGCCGTACTGCTATTAGCCTTACCACACTTCCGGTGGCATTAAAAGCGGTGAACCCAGCTCCTGCCCACAATCAAACTCAGGTGTCGGTAAACACCAATCTGGCCTGGCTGTCGGGAGGCAACACCACTTCGTACGACGTATATTTCGGAACATACGAGCCGGGTAGCTATCAGGCCAATATTCCGGGAACAAGCTTTGTGTTGCCGGTGCTCGATTACGAAACACAATACTTCTGGCGCATCGATGCTAAAAACAACTGCGGAACAACCACCGGCGATGTGTGGACCTTCGTTACTGCCGATGCCATTGGTATCGATACCCAAGCGAATAACACCGGCAACAGTATTTTGGTTTCGGAATACAACAATCGCATTGTAATTTCGGTTCCAAACAACGAACGCCTGATGGCTGTTGAGCTTTACACTGCGCATGGAGCCAAGCTGCTTTCAACAAAACAAACCGTAATCGATGTGTCGGGTCTGGCTCCCGGTATGTATATGGTTCGGGTGAGTACAAACCTGCAACAACACAGTGCAAAAGTACTTATCGACTAAAAAATGAATTATCGCTAGTAAAACCGCTGTGCAATGCAGCGGTTTTTTTATTCCCAAAAATCGGAGGCAATTTCAATAAGATTACCCTCAGGATCGGCTATCATAGCCGATCGCATTTTCCAGGCTTCGTTGCGGGGAGCATAAATGGCTTTACTACCCATAGCCGTGGCCTTTTCGAAAAACACATCCACATTTTCGGGTGCCCCCACATTTAAGGCCAGTTCGAAGCTTCCGTTGATTCCCTGCGGATACGATGGCGTGAGCCCCAGTAATTCGGGCAACATGCGGCGTTCGTACATGGCAAACCTGATTCCTTCGTGTTTAAATTCGGCATAGGGCCCTTCGCCATCCCATTCAATATCAACACCAATCACCTTATGATAGAAATTAACCATAGTGTCCAAATCGTTTACAAAAATTCCGAAAAGGTTAAAGCTTATGTGGTTCATGTGCATCAGTTTTTGGCAAAAATAGAAAATCAAATCTATATATCGTTGTTTGCTGCATCGAAACAAAATCAGTGTGAATGTGCCAGTGCGAGTGAGCTGAAAAAAGAGTAAGTTATGTTTAACGCTATGAGTACGCAATTGCCAACCCACAAACAACACATTTAAAAAATACTGCTCACTAACCCAATTCCGAAAATGTAAAAGAATTGTTTTTTTGCTATCTCACAAAAAATTACTTAGTAATAAATTGAGATTAGTAAATTTATTTGATACTTTTGTAAAATATTTTCTAAACATGAATGCTAAAGAGTATATAAAATATCTGTTATCAATAGAAAGCTACTCATTTTCATTGGATGAGGTTGCTCAAGCAACCACAGGTAGTAGTAATTCTTTAAAATTCGAACTCCTTAGATTATCAGATAAAGGAGAAATAATAAATCTACGTAAAGGTTTTTATTTAATTATCACACCTCGATATTCTTCAGCAAAAAAACTTCCAATTCAACTGTATTGTGAAAAACTATTTAATTATCTGAATAAGAATTACTATCTAGGCTTATTCTCCGCCGCAAAATTTCATGGAGCAGGTCACCAACAAGTTCAACGAGATTATTTGATAACCGAAAAACCAAAGCTTAACAATATATCAAAAAACACTTTAGATATTCGGTTTTTCACTGCAACCCAATGGTCTGAAAAAAATATTCAGCAAATGAAATCAGATGCAGGTATTTTTAAATTATCCAGCCCTGCATTAACAATTGTTGATTTAATACATCATCAGACAAAGTTGGGTGGAATAAACAGAATGATTGCGACAATTGAAGAACTGACTGAAGAATTAACAGAATCTGATTTAACAGAACTATTAAGCTGGTATCCTAATAAAAGTACTTTGCAAAGATTTGGATTCTTGCTTGAAGAACTTGACATCAAAGAAGAATTTCAAGAAATGATTTATTCAGAACTAAAATCTAAAATCTTTTTTCCTGTATTGCTAAGTCCAAATTCGAAAGAAAAACCAGGTGCAGTTGATAATAAGTGGAAAGTAGATGTCAATGTAAAATTAGAAAGCGATTTATGATACCAAAACCATATATAGCAAAATGGCAGGCAAACTCACCATGGAATGAATTTTCACAAGTTGAGCAGGATTTGATTATTTCCCGAACCTTAGTTGAAATATTTTCTGATGAATTTCTGAGAGAAAACCTTGCGTTCAGAGGTGGAACGGCTTTACATAAACTCTATCTTAATCCGGCTCCTCGATATTCTGAGGATATTGATTTAGTGCAAATTAAAGAAGGTCCTATAAAACCCATAATGGAAAGGCTAAATGAAGTAATTACATTCTTCGAAGAGAAAAGAACAACACAAGTTCGAGGTCATGGTGCTAAAGTTTTGTATCGTTTTACTTCTGAATATGAACAAATACGAATGCGATTAAAACTTGAAATAAACTGCCATGAACATTTTAATGTGCTTGAATGGGTTGATTTTCCTTTTGAAGTTGAAAGTGAATGGTTTTATGGTAAAACAGAATTGAGAACTTACAATATAAACGAACTTTTAGGAACAAAACTTAGGGCATTATATCAAAGAAGCAAAGGAAGAGATTTGTTTGATTTAGATTATGCGCGACAAAATATTGATTTGGACTATGAGCAAATCATAACATGTTTTAAAAAATACACTTCGTTAGCAACTGGGAAAAGACCACCAAGCAAAAAAGAGTTCTTACTAAATATTGAAGAGAAAGAGTTTAGTGCTGGGTTTATAGGTGATATGGAAGCATTGCTAAGACCCAATATTAAATACAATCAAAGTGATGCCTTTTTATGGTTGAAAAATGAATTGATTGAAAAAATGTAGAAAAATGGATATAATGAACGAAACAAAAATTAGGGCAGAATTATTGATGGAATAACATACTATATCAGGACACCCTTAAAAAGCACTCTCACACTCACTATAATCGTTTTAAGTGTGAGTGTCAGTGCGTGTGAGCAGAAAAAAGAGTGACTGTGATTCGCAGTACTCTGTACTCACTCTCACACTCACTCTTTTTTAGTAGCGGGGACATTTATACAACCCATGAAATAAAGGCAAGAAAAATCTTATAAAAGTACTGAATATCATTAAATTACAAAAATCAAAGGTAATTCTATTTTCTTTTATTTCACTATGTTTAAGATAATTTGTTACTCGTTTGTTACTCGTTTAAAGTTTTTATTTACCTTTACTATCAAAAGAAACAAAGGTATTAGTAAAGGCAAATTTTGAGTAACAAACGAGTAACAAAAAATTATGAGTGTAAAATTGAGAAAAAAAGCCTGTGCCGGTGGTAAGCAAAGCTATTATTTAGACATTTACCATAATGATAAAAGGCATTATGAATTTCTTAAACTGTATCAGATAAAATCAAGAAACGATGCTGATACATTAAGAAATGAAGAGATTAAAAATCTTGCTGAGAGTATAAGGGCAAAAAGAGAATTAGAGCTTCAGGCCTATGAATATGACTACATACCGGCCTTTAAGAAAAACATTGATTTTATTGCTTATTACACAAAGTTTCTCAATGATTACAGTAATAAAGATGTGAGAATTGTAAGGTATTCATTAGAGAAATTCAAATATTTCATTAAAACAAAAGGCTTTAAAGACAGTATTAATGCCAAAGAAATAAATTTTGAGCTTTGCAGAGATTTCAGAAAATACTTAGAAACTGTTGTAAAAGGTGAAACGATCTACAACTACTTTTCAAAGTTTAAACAGGTGGTGAGCAAGGCTTATGATGACAAAATACTTAGAGAGAATTTCACAAAAGGCATAAGCAATACAAAAAGCACCGGCTTAAAAAAGCAAATCTTAGATTTTGCAGAAATACAGAAACTTGCTCAGGCTCATTGTGGCAATGACACAGTAAAAAGAGCCTTTCTTTTTTCTCTCAATACCGGTTTAAGATTTTGTGATGTAAAGGCTCTGAAATGGGACAATATACATAATGACAAGTTAAAGATAATTCAAGCAAAAACAGAGCACAGCTCTTCAGATGCTCAAGTATCTATGATATTGAGTAAAACAGCCATTAGGGTAATTGGTGAGAGGGGCAAAAGCAATGAGCCTGTATTTAATTTACCCAGCCACACAGCCTGTTTAAAAGACCTCAGGGCATGGGTAAAGAATGCCGGTATTGAAAAACATATAACATGGCATTGTGCAAGGCATTCATTTGCAGTAAACTTGCTCGATACCGATATTGTAGGAGCTGATATTAAGACCGTTTCAGGCCTTTTGGGACATTCAAGCCTGAAGCATACCGAGAAATACTTACATGAGGTGGATAAGAGGAAAAAAGAGGCCATTAACAAATTACCGGATATAGAATTTTAGTTATGAATAAAAGAGAATTCATTAACACAATGAGTAATACTCTTAGTGCTATATAATACTCCCCGAAAATTGGACCACTGGTTAAGTTGAATAAAAACAATTAAATTTACCAGTATTATGAAAAAAAGCAGAAGGAAATTCAGTGCAAGTTTTAAAGCACAGGTAGCCATTGCAG